>Ga0307373_10000714_pt1 | contig 64112 bp, 65 predicted proteins | sample OX2MG_FD_202534 | JGI IMG/M metagenome (GOLD analysis project Ga0307373, IMG submission 202534) | Soil microbial communities from Risofladan, Vaasa, Finland - OX-2 | ecosystem: Environmental > Terrestrial > Soil > Coastal area > Acid sulfate soil | place: Finland: Risofladan, Vaasa | collected... | reverse complement strand
GACGTGGTCCGCCATGGCTCCCAGGCTCAGCACCCGGGAGGCGGCCCGTTCAACACGGCGCGCGCGTTGGCGCGACTCGGCGTACCGGTGGCCTTCGTCGGCCGCCTGTCCGACGATCATCTCGGAGTGGAGCTGCGAAGGTGCCTCGCAGCTGATGGCGTCGACCTGTCGATGGCGGTGGTCGGGCCCGAGCCCACCACTGTCGCGCTCGCCGAGGTCGATGAGGCCGGGATCGCCTCCTATCGATTCAAGTTCGCAGGAACGTCGGCCCCGAACCTGACTGCGGACATGTTGCCCGCTCGACTCCCCATCGAGGTGGAGGCCCTGCACGTCGGTTCGCTTGGCCTGCTGCTGGAGCCGATGGCCGCGACGATCTCTGAACTCGTCCGGCGGGAAGGCGCCGGCAGGCCCATCATGGTCGACCCCAACATCCGCGCGCCGACCATTGACGACCCACGAACGTATCGCCGCCGCCTCGACTCGGTGATGGCGCAAAGCACGATCGTCAAAGCCGCCGAGTCAGACGTCGCCTGGCTCGCACCGACGGCGAGCGTGGAGGACTTCGCAGCTTCGGTTCTTCGTCAGACCGGAGCTCGCCTGGTCGTCGTCACGCTGGGCGCGGCCGGCGCATTCGGCGTCACGGACCGGGCTCGAGCTCATGTCGTCGCGCCCCAGCTCCCCGTGGTCGACACCATCGGGGCCGGCGACGCATTCGGTGCGGCCTTGCTGGGTTGGCTGCACGACCGGGGCCTGCTGGTCAAAGACCTGTCGCTGGGCGCACGCGAGCTCGAGGACGTCCTCGCGTTCGCGTGCATGGTGGCGTCCATGACCTGCGCGCAAGCGGGAGCGAACACACCGCGCCGGTCGGAACTAAACTTGGCCTGAATGTCTGAGGTCGCGACTCCCTCAGCGCCAGGCCGCATGGGCAGGCCGAGCAAGCCGATGATCTCGTCGGCCCGGATCTCTCGGCGGGTGCACCAGCTCGGCCGCCAGATCTCCGAGGTCTACGCCGACATCGACACTCCTCTGGTCATGGTCGTCATCCTCAAAGGAGCGACGGTTTTCGCCGCCGACCTCCTGCGCAGCCTCAACATCCCGGCCGAGCTCGAGTTCGTCCGCGCCGCGAGCTACGGATCGGGTACCGCGCGCAGCGGCCGGGTACAGATCGCACACATGGTCGAGGGTCCGCTCATCGACCGGCACGTGCTGCTGGTGGAGGACATCGTCGACTCCGGCCGGACGGTGGATACGATCCTGAAGCGATTTCGAAAGCTCAAGCCGGCGTCGATCCGCCTGGCCGCGCTCCTGGACCGGCCCGCCAGGCGCGAGGTCCCCGTGACGATCGATTTCTGCGGGTTCGTCATCCCCGACCGTTTCGTGATCGGTTACGGACTCGACTACGCGGGCCTGTACCGCGAGCTGCCCGGTATCTACGCGCTGAGCTAACCCTGAATCCAGGCTAGGCCATCGGCGGCTGCGCCGGCTTGAGGAAGTCGACCAGCTCCTCGCGACCGTCCCACATAACGGTCGTGTGCGCCGGCTCCGTGCGCGCCACCACGTTCCCACCCCGCAGGACGAGCTTGCGCCTGGCGACCAGGCGTATCGCGTCCAGCTCGGTGGGCGCCGCAAACGCGCACAGGTCGGCCCGGCAGCCGGGCAGCAGCCCGTAGCCCTCCAGGCCCAGGGCGCTGGCCGGGTTCCACGTGATCATGTCCATGAGGGTGCGCAGCTCGTCGTGGCCGGACATCTGCCCGTAATGGGCGAGGACGAACGCAGCCTGCAGCGGATCGCCGTAACCGAGCGGGTACCACGGGTCCATCACCGAGTCGTGACCGATGCACACGTTGACGCCGGCCGTGAGCAGCTCTTTCACGCGTGTGTGGCCCCTGCGGATCGGGTAGCCATCGAACCGTCCCTGGAGAATGGAGTTGTCCAGTGGGTTGGTCACCATGTGCATCTGGGCGCGCTTCAGGTTGTTGATCAGGCGGTACGCGTAGGCGTTGTTGTACGAGTGCATCGCGGTGGTGTGGCTGGCCGTGACGCGACCACCCATGCCCAGCCGGATCGTCTCCGCGGCCATCACCTCGACGAAGCGTGAGTGGTCGTCGTCCGTCTCGTCGCAATGGATGTCGACGCGGAGCCCCTTCTCGGCCGCCAATGCCATGGCGAACTTCACCGAGCGCTCGCCGTATTCGCGAGTGAGCTCGAAGTGCGGGATGGCGCCGACCACGTCGACGCCCATCTCGACAGCCCGCCTCATAAGCCCCTCGCCGCCGTCGAACGACATGATTCCCTGCTGAGGAAACGCGACGAGCTGGAGGGTCATCTGGTCACCGATCTCCTTGCGGAGCTCGATCAGGGCGCGCACGGCGCGCAGCTCAGGGTCGCAAACGTCGACATGGCTGCGCACGAACTGGACCCCGTTGGCCAGCTGCCACCGGAGCACAGTCTTGACTCGCCTCTTGACGTCGTCGACGCTGAGCTGCTTGACGCGGTCGGCCCAGATCGCGATGCCCTCGAAAAGCGAGCCGGTCTGGTTATGGCGCGGCTCGCCGACGGTGAGCACGGCGTCGAGGTGGATGTGAGGCTCGACCAGGGCCGGGGTGACCAGGCACCCACCCAGGTCGATCACCTGGCGCGCCTCGGGCTCGGGCTCGCTGATCAGCCCGTCGCGGACGCCGATCTCGCGCACTTCTGTCTCTCCGGGGAGCCGAGCGCCGCGCAGGAGCAAATCCAGCAATCAGTAGGTCCCCTCATGCCGGCCGCGCAAGCGCCCCATCGACGGGGAGGCTAGCACTCCTTAAACTTCGAGCGTCGCCGGCTGTGCTGTGAATCAAGGGGTACCGCCTATGCAGTCCGTGCAGGAAGTCGAAAAGCACGTACCTGTTCGTGAAGGGGATTACGGCGAGCGCGTCGCCACCGTCGAGCCGGGAGGGGTCGAGTACATCGCCCTGAAGGAGAGGCACGGCCAGCCGATCCAGCTGTTCTGGACCTGGCTCTCCCCCAACCTCGAGTTCGCCACCATGTTCATCGGCGTCATCGCCGTCGCCTACCTCGGCCTCAACCTGTGGCAGGCGGCGACCGCCATCATCGTCGGAACCGCGCTCGGCTCCATCGCCCACGGGGTGCTGTCCTCGTGGGGCCCCAAGTTCGGAGTCCCGATGATGGTCGAGAGCCGCGGCGCTTTCGGCTTCATCGGCAACATCCTGCCGGCCGCGCTCAACGGAGTCACGGCGTCGTTCGGCTGGTTCATCGTGAACAGCGTCAGCGGCGCCTTCGCCATCCAGGCGCTCTTTCCGAGCTTCAACTTCCCGTTCTGGCTCGCCTTCCTCATCATCGTGGTCGCGCAGGTTACGATCGCCACGCTCGGCTACAACCTGATCCACCTCTTCGAGCGATGGGCCCTCCCCCTGCTGGGCATAGTGTTCGCCGTCGCCTGTGCCTCGATCTTCATCCACGGCAACTACAGCTTCAGCCAGCCGTCGATTCCCGGAGGCTGGCTGCTGGCCTTCACGGCCGCGTTCGGATACGCGGTCGGTTGGAACCCCTTCGCGGCCGACTACACGCGGTATCTGCCCCCGACCACCAACCGCATGATGGTCGGATTCTGGGCCGGGTCCGGCGTCTTTCTGTCCTGCATCGTCCTGGAGCTCGCGGGAGCGGTGCTGGTCACCGTCGCGGGCACGAAGTGGGGCGCCACTGACATCCCGACCGCGCAGCTGCAGCGGGCCATGCCCGACCCCGTCTACTACTTGACGTTGGTCTGCATCGCGGTCGGCGCCGTGGCGGCGAACGCGATCAACATCTACAGCGGCACCATGTCGCTCGTCTCTTTGGGCATCAAGGAGATGGGGATGAGCCTGAAGCAGCGCCGTGCCATGCTGGCGATCGTCGTCGGCGTGATCGGGTTCCTGCTTGGCATCGTCTTCCAGGCCAACGTCGGCCCGGGCACCAAGTACGAGAACTTCCTGCTCTTGATCAGCTACTGGATCGCTCCGTGGCTCGCGGTGGTCTTCGTCGACTACTGGTTGCGCCGGGGCGATTACGGCGACGAGTCGATCTTCTACGACACCAAGACCTTCCGCTGGAAGGGCCTCGTCGCAATGGGGGCCGGCGTCGTCGTGTCGATCTACCTGTTCGCGAACGTGTTCGGCCTTTACGTCGGACCGATCCCGACCTCAAACCCCGCGGTCGGAGACGTCACCTTCATAGTCGGATTCGTGATCTCGGCGGTGCTCTACTACGTGTTCAACCTCGGCCTGCGCAAGCAGACGGCCGAGACAAGGGCAACGCTGGGCGCGCGTCCTTAAAGATCGCTGTTCGGAGCGCCGCTGCCCTTTTCCGGCAGCGGCGCTAGCTTTATGAGGCGATGAGCATCCTGATCGAGGTCGCCGGGATCCGGTTTGGGGCGCGCCTGGAGACGGAATCCGCCCCCAGGACGTGCGCGAGATTCCAGGCCATGCTCCCCCTGAAGACCACGATCATCCAGGCGCGTTGGAGCGGCGAAGCGGGCTGGATCCCCTTCGGCGACCTCGACCTCGACCTCGGCTATGAGAACCACACCAGCCACCCCGCACCCGGGCAGCTGCTGATCTACCCCGGCGGCATCAGCGAGACGGAGATCCTCTTTCCGTACGGCTCGACGCTGTTCGCGAGCAAGGTCGGCCAGCTGGCGGGCAACCATTTCGCCACGGTGTACGAGGGTAACGACCGACTGCGCGAGCTGGGTGAGCTCGTGATCTGGAAAGGCGCCCAGGAGATCCTGTTCACAGAGCTGAAATGACCGGCGCCGAGGCTTCGCCCCCCCGGGTCGTGATGGAGCGGTGCGACGCGCTGGCGGCCTGCAGCGAGGAGCCGGGCGCCATCACCCGGCCTTTCGCGTCCGTGGCCATGCGCCAGGCTCACGAGCTCGTGGGCGGGTGGATGGGCGGGTGCGGCATGTCCGTCCGCCTGGACCAGGTCGGCAACCTGAGAGGCCGATACGAGGGCTCGGGCAGGGCGACGCTGCTGCTGGGCTCACACCTCGACTCGGTCCGGAACGCCGGCAGGTACGACGGGCCCCTGGGCGTGATGGTCGCCATCGCCGCCGTCGAGCGCCTGCACCTTGCCAGGAGGCGGCTGCCTTTCGGGATCGAGGTCCTCGCGTTCGCCGACGAAGAGGGCTTGCGGTTCGGGACGACGTACCTGGGCAGCCGTGCGGTGGCCGGAAGCCTTCAGCCAGACGAGCTCGAACGGCGCGACGCCGGCGGCATGACGGTCGCCGAGGCGGTCCGGTCGTTTGGCGGGGACCCCGCTCGCATCAAGGAAGATCGATGGTCCGGGCCGAAGCCTCTTGGTTACGTCGAGGTCCATATCGAGCAGGGACCGGTGCTGGAGTCGCGCAGCCTGCCGGTCGGGGTCGTGTCGGCGATCGCGGGACAGAACCGCTTTTCGGTCTCGTTCCAGGGGGAGGCCGGTCACGCGGGTACCGTGCCGATGGACCGCCGGCGCGACGCGCTGGTGGTGGCCGCGATGTTCGTCATCGCCGTCGAGCAGGAGGCACGCGCCCGCGACGGGCTGGTGGCGACGGTGGGCAAGCTCGAGGTCCGGGGCGCGGCGGCCAACGTGATTCCGGGCCGCGTCGACCTTAGCCTCGACGTCCGCCATCCCGACGACTCGATCCGGATCGATGCCTGCCGGCGGATGCTTGCCGATGCCCACGGCCTGGCGGAAAAGCGCGGCGTGGCGGTGGAGGTGCGGCCGCTCAGCGAGAACGCCGCCGTCCCGTGCGCGCCACGCCTCGTCTCCCTGCTGACCCGCGCGGCCGAAGACTGCGGCCAGGACGCGATCCGGCTCCCGAGCGGCGCCGGGCACGACGCGGTGGCGATGTCGAGCGTGGCCGACGTAGGGATGCTCTTCGTCCGATGCAGAGCAGGTATCAGCCACCATCCCGCGGAGTCGGCCGCGGCCGAAGACGTCGGGGTCGCTATCGAAGTGCTCGGGCGTTTCCTGGAGCTGCTCGCCCAACAGTGATCATCCGGGGCGGCACGGTCGTCACTGCGCGCGGGGTGGACCTTGTCGATATCGAGGTCACCGACGGTCTGATCACCGCCGTCGGCGCCGATCTCGGCACGCCCGCAGGCGGCGACATCGACGCGACGGGGCTCCATGTCTTCCCCGGCGGGATCGATTCGCACGTCCACTTCAACGAACCGGGCCGGACCGAGTGGGAAACGATCGCCCACGGATCCGCCGCCCTCGCGGCGGGCGGCTACACGACGTTCATCGACATGCCGCTCAACAGCCTGCCGGTGACGGTCGCCGGCCCGGCTTTCGACGCGAAGCTCGCCGCCATGAGGCGCTCGTCGATCGTGGATTTCGGCCTCTGGGCGGGGCTGGTGCCGGGCAACACGACTCACCTCGCGGAGCTGGTCGAGCGGGGCGCGATGGGGTTCAAAGCGTTCATGTGCCCAAGCGGGATCGAGGAGTTCCCCGCGTGCGATGCGAGAGCGCTTCGTGAGGGCATGAGGCACATCAGCGCCCTGGACTCGATCCTCCTCGTCCATGCCGAAAGTCCAGAAGTACTGAAGGCTTATGCACGAGAGAGCCTCGGTGCGGGCGCGTTCCTGGCCTCGCGGCCGCCGCTGGCGGAGTTCCAGGCGATCGACACGGCGCTCGGGCTCGCGGCCGAGGCGGGCTGCCGTCTGCACGTCGTCCACGTCAGCACCACCCGCGGCGCCCAGCTCGTCCGCGCAGCCCAGGCGCGAGGCGTCGACGCCAGCGCCGAAACCTGTCCCCACTACCTCCTGTACACGGACAGCGACCTCGAGCGCCTCGGCGGAACGGGGAAATCGACCCCGCCGTTCCGCAGCGCCCGGGACCGAGACGGCCTTTGGCAGATGCTCGCGGCGGAGGAATTGCCCATGGTGGTCTCCGACCACTCGCCAAGCACCCTTGCGCTGAAGCAGGGGACCGATTTTTTCAAGATCTGGGGCGGTATCTCAGGCTGCCAGTCCACCCGGCAGCTGCTCCTCGCTGAGGGCAGGCTCGAGTTGACGACCGTCGCGGCGGTGACGGCGACGAATGTGGCGCGGCGGTTCGGCCTGGCCGGCAAAGGAGACATCGCGCCCGGGTTCGACGCAGACCTCTGGCTCGTCGACCTCGGCCACGATGACGTGGTGCGGCGTGAGGACCTGCTCTACCGCAACCCGTTCAGCGTGCATGAAGGACTCAGGATTCGCGGCAGGACCGTCCGCACTCTCGTGCGTGGACGGACGGCCTACCCCGGAGGTGAGCCTGCGGGGCGGTTCATCCGGCCAGGCGCACGCTCGTAGCGGCGATCTCGCGCGCAATCCCGTCCTCGTCTCCCGTGAGCAGCCTGCCGTCGCGCACCACGACGCGGCCGCCGACGATGACGGTGTGAGCCCTGGCGGGCGGAGCCAGCGCCAGGCCGGCGACGAGGTCCTTCACGCCCGCGTGAGCGAGGTCGTCCACCCGAAACAAGGCGACATCCGCGCAGCGACCGACCTCGAGCGTCCCGCAATCGTCCCGACCCAGGCACTGCGCGCCGCCCAGCGTGGCCAGGCGCAGGGCAGCTCGGGCATCGAGGGCGCGCGGCGCGTCCTCGCGGCCGAGCATCGCCGCGCGCACGCGCGCGAGCAGCATCGCCTGGTGCGCCTCGACCGCCAGGTTGGCGTCCTCGTTGCTGGCCGAGCCGTCGACTCCGAGACCGACGCGTGCGCCGGCCGCCAGCAAGTCCTCGACCCTGCACGCCCCCGCGCCCAGGCGCATGTTGCTCGAGGGGCAGTGCGCGATGGCGGTGCGCCCATGCGCGACCCGCGCCACCTCCGCGTCGTTGAGATGAATGCCGTGGGCGTACCAGACGTCGTCGCCGGTCCAGCCCAGGTCCTCCAGGAGCTCGAACGGCCGGCGGCCCAGCCGCTCGATGCAGAAGCGCTCCTCGTCGAGCGTCTCCGCGAGGTGAGTGTGCAGCCGGGCGCCACGCTTGCGGGCCAGCGCAGCGGAGTCGCGCATGAGCTGCTGCGTGACGGAGAAAGGTGAGCAGGGGGCCACCACGACCCGGCACATGGAGCCGGCCCCCGGGTCGTGATAGCGCCCGATCATCTCTTCGGTGTGCGCGAGGATCGCGTCCTCGTCCTCGACGACGCTGTCCGGAGGAAGGCCGCCAGTCGACTCGCCCAGCGACATCGAGCCGCGGCTGGGATGGAAGCGCAGCCCGAGCTCCCGCGCAGCGTCCGCCAGCGCCTCGAAGATGCCGGGCCTGCCGGCCGGAAAGACGTAGTGGTGGTCGCTCGAGAGGGTGCAACCGCTGAGCAACAGGCGAGCCATGGCGGCGCGCGCCGCCACACGCACCGTGTCCGCGTCGATCCGCGCCCACACCGGGTACAGGGCGCGCAGCCATTCGAACAGGGTGCCGTCGGGAACGTAGCCCCGCGTCGCCCACTGGTACATGTGGTCGTGGGCGTTGACGAGGCCAGGCATCGCGACGCAGTTGGGCTCGTCGATCATGGTGTCGGCTCGTGGCGCGTCGCCGGATCCAAGCTCGACCACGAAACCGTCGCGCTCCAAGAGCCACCCGCGCTCGACCTCCTCGCCGGCGCCGGTGACGAGGATCCCCGCCCGAAGCAGGAGGCTCACGTACCCGCGATGTCGTGCGGGCGGACCGGCACGCGGACGATGGGGCGTCCCGTCGCGGCGCGGATGGCGGCCACGATGGCGGGCCCGGACGAGATCGTGGGCGGCTCCCCCACACCCTTGATCCCGTAAGGGGAGTGCGGATCTCCCAGCTCCAGGATGTCCATCCGCACTGGGGGCATATCGAGAATGGTAGGCAGAAGGTAGTCGGTGAAAGAGGCGTTGCGGATGACGCCGTCCTTGACCTGCAGCTCCTCCATCACAGCGAGCCCCAGACCCTGCGCCGCACCGCCTTCCAGCTGGCCCTCCACGGCTTTCGGGTTGATCGCCTTGCCCACGTCCTGGGCCGTCGCGAGCTCGACCACCTTGACGAGGCCGAGCTCGGTGTCCACATCCACCACGGCCCGGTGCGCCGCGAACGCGTACTGGAGATGCGCGTCGGCCTGGCCGGTGTCCGGGTCCAACCGTTGGGTCGAGCGCGGCCTGAACTGCCTGGTCTCCTCGATCACCTCCTCGCCCAGCAGGGTCGCCAGCGCCACCACCACGCTGCCGTCCGCCGCGACGACGCTATCGTCCTGGAGCTTCAGATCGTCCGCCGGGGTCATCTCCGATTGCGCCAGGGCGAAGACGCGCTCACGGACGGCCTCGCAGGCCGATCTCACCGCCCCGCCGGTGATGTAGGTCTGACGCGATGCAGAAGAGGAGCCGGCTGATCCGACGGTGGTGTCGGCGTTGAGCACCACGACGTCGCTGACACCGAGCTCCGTGCCGGCGATCTGCGCCTGCACCGTCACCAGGCCCTGTCCGACCTCCGCGCTCGCGGTGTGCACCTCGACCCGCGGACGACCGTCGACCACCGACAGGCGGACCCTGGCCGTCGAGTAGTCGTCGAAGCCCTCCGAGTACCCGATGTTCTTGAAGCCGACCGCATATCCGACGCCGCGCCGGACCGATTCGCCGTGCGTGGTGTTGGAGACCCCGCCGGGCAGCGCCGTCAGGTCGAGGCGCCCCCCGCTCTCGTGGCTGGCCTCCGGGGGAAGTGGCATGGCCCTCACCCGGCGCAGAAGCTCGGCCACCGGCACCGGGCCTTCGACCTGCTGGCCGGTGATCATCCTGCCGCCGGACTCGAGCGCGTTGCGCAGGCGCAGCTCGACCGGATCGATCCCCAGCGTCGCCGCAAGCTTGTCCATCTGCGCTTCGTGCGCGTAGCAGTTCTGCACCGACCCGAAGCCGCGCATCGCGCCACACGGAGGATTGTTCGTGTAAACCACCCAGCCGTCGATCATGGCGTTGGGGCAGCGGTATGGCCCGACGGCAAAGCACGAGGCGTTGGCGATGACCGCGCTGGAGCTCGATGCGTACGCCCCACCGTCGAGCATGATGCGAGCCCGCACGTAGATGAGCCCGCCGTCGCGGTCGGCACCGTGCTCGTAATGCAGCCACCCCGGGTGCCGATGGACGTGCCCCACGAACGATTCGGGGCGTGAATACGAGATCTTCACCGGCCTGCCCGTGCGCAGCGCCAGGAGGCAGGCGTGTGCCTGCATCGAGAGGTCCTCGCGCGCCCCGAACGCGCCCCCGACACCGGCCATGGTCAGCCGCACCTTCTCCGCCGGCAGGCCGAGCACACCGGCGAGCTGCTCCTGATCGACGTGCAGCCATTGGGTCGCGACGTATAGGTCCACACCCCCGTCGCCGTCCGGGATTGCAAGTCCCGACTCCGGCCCGAGAGGCGCCTGGTCCTGCATTCCGATCTCATAGGAGCCTGTGACCACCACCTCCGCGTGCGCGTTCTGGTTGCCGTGCAGGATCTTCAAGTGGCGGGTCACGTTGCCGTTGGGGTGCAGCCGAGGCGAGCTCGGCAGCAACGCCTGCTCCGGGTCCGTAAGCGGAGCCAGCACCTCGTACGCGACCTTCACCTTCTGCGCGGCGCGCCGCGCCTGCTCCGGGTGGTCGGCGGCCACCAGCGCCACGGCTTCGCCCCAATAGCGGACGAAGTCGAACGCGAGCACCGGCTGGTCGGGGATCTCGAGGCCGTACACCTTGCGACCCGGCACGTTCTCGTGCGTGAGGACCGACCTGACCCCGGGCGCCGCCAGCGCTTCGGAAGTGTCGATCGAAAGGATCCGTGCGTATGGATGCGGGCTACGCACGGTCGCACCCCACAGCATGCCCTCCACCTGGAGGTCGGACGAGAACGGGAAATCGCCACTCGCCTTCAGCCACGCGTCGGGCCGCAGCACGCTCTCCCCGACCCTTCCCGAGAGTCGCGCCGGAGGCGCGAGCCGCGGCCTCACAGGCTCATCCGGCCGGCGGCCAGCTGAACTGCGTCGATGATCTTGGCGTAGCCGGTGCAGCGGCAGATGTTGCCAGCCAGCGCCTCGCGGACCTGGGCCTCGGTCGGACGGGCGACACGGCGCAGCAGGTCGTGCGCGGCCACGATGAGGCCGGGTGTGCAGAAGCCGCATTGCACAGCGCCCGCCTCCACGAACGCCTGCTGCAGGGGATGAGGGGCTCCGCCGCCCGAGAGCCCTTCGACTGTCATCACCTCACGTCCCTGCGCCTGCCCCGCGACCACGAGGCACGCACAGACAAGGGTCCCGTCGACGTACACGGAGCACGATCCGCACTCCCCCTGCTCGCAGGCATTCTTGGAGCCGAACAGGCCGAACCTCTCGCGCAGCACGTACAGGAGGCTTTCCCCCTCCCACACCCCGCCGGCCTCGAACGGCCGGCCGTTCACGGTGCAGGCGACCCTCACTTCGGGCCCGTCCGGCGGTGCGCATCCCACGTCCACGCGAATGTGCGTCGCGCTAGAACCGCCAGCGCATGGCGTCGATAGTCGGCCGTGCCGCGCACGTCGTCGATCGGGCGCGCCGCCGCGGCGACCAGCTCACCGAACCGGGCGATCGCCGACGGGTCGACCTCCCCGGCGCCGTCCCACAAGGCCCGTTCCTCCAGCACTCCCTCGAGGAAAGTCTCCGCCGCCTCCGCCCGAATCGGCGTCGGGCCCGCCGAGCCGATGCCGGTCCCGATCTTGCGCCGCGCGACATCCAGGGCAAGGCTGAAGGAGCAGACCGCGATCACCATCGCGTTGCGGGTGCCGACCTTCGAGAACTGCTGCGGGCCCGCCGCCGGCTCGACGAGGACAGCGGCGATGAGCTCGTCCTGGCGCGCTGCGTTGCGCTTGGGCCCGACGAAGAACTCACGCGCCGGTACGCGCCGGGTGCCGGCGGTCGACGCCAGCTCGATGAGCGCGTCGGTCGCCAGCAGCGGCGGGTGCGCATCGCCGGCCGGCGACGCGGTCCCGAGGTTGCCACCGACGCTGCCTCGGTTGCGGATCTGCGGCGAGCCGACGGTTCGCGATGCCATCGCCAGCCCGGGCAGGCGGTCGCCGAGCTCTTCGATGATCCGCGAATACGTGACTCCCGCACCGACGCGGAGCAGCCCGTCCTCGGCCCCCCACTCGGCCAGGTCGGAGATGCGCGTCAGGTCCATGATCGCCGCCGGCCGGCGATGGTCCAGGTTGATCTCCACCATCACGTCGGTGCCGCCCCAGATCGGCGTCGCATCCGGGCGCGCGGCCTTCATCGCAAGGGCCTCCGACCACGTGGCCGGCTGCAGGAACTCCATCACCAGGCGAGGCCTGGCTCCGGGGCGTCGTCGCGGATGACGGTGCCTTCGATCAAGCCGTACGGGCGATCCGCGGCATAGAAGACCTCGTTGTCATTCGCGAGGCCGAAGGGCGAGAGATCGACCGCGAAGTGATGTTTGTTCGGCATCGAGAGCCTGATCTCGGCGACCTCAGGTCGCGCTTCCAGGACCGCCTCTCCCATGGCGTAAAGGGTCTGCTGCAGCGCAAGGCTGTGCTTGACCGCGAAGGTCTCGAGCATGACCCGGCGCACCTCGGCGAAAGAATCGGCCCAATCGGCCGCCGTCTCTCGGTAGCGCCAGCGGGCTGTGAGCGCTGTCGCCAGCACGCGGTCTTTGGTCTCGGCGAGCGTGGTGTAGCGATCGCGCGGGTAACCCCAGAACTCTGAGCCCGTCGATTTCAAGACCACCAGGTCGGCCAGGCCCCCCACCACCCATGCCGCGTCATCGGTGCAGGTGACCACGGCCAGCCGTTTCTCGGAACCGTCGCGCACGAAGGCGTGAGGATGAGGCTTTCCCTCGACCTCGATTCGGGCCCACGGGTATTCCTCGATCGAGACCCGCGACCGGTACACGGATGCGAACTCGCTGACGAAATGACGCGCGAGGCGAACTGCGAAGTCCTCGATTTCTCCCATGGGCGAGTCCCCGGCGAAGGCGAAGATCGTGTTCTTCTGAGTGTCGGTCGGCACAACCTTGCTGTTGTCGCCGCTCAAGTGGCTCGCGGTGAAGTCGCCCGACAAAGCGACGCTCACATTGAGGTCCTTGATCTGATGCGTGCGCCCCCCGGCGCCCGACTTGGTGACGCGCACGACGTGCGTCTCGGCCTTGCCGTACTGGTTGTCCCCCAGGAGGATCGGCAATTTGACCTATGTCCCCTTGTAGGTCGTGTAGCCGAATGCGCTCAGGAGTAGCGGCACGTGGACGTGCGCGGTCGCGTCATCGAGGTTGAACACGACCGACACCTCGGGGTAGAAGGCGCTGAGGCCGGAGCGCTCGAAGTAGGGACGGGTCGCGAACTCGATCCGGTACTCCCCCGCCTCCAGCTCCTCCTGCGCCAGGTCGCGGACCCGGCCGTCGGCGTCGGTCACGGCTTCCCCCACGGGTTTCCAGTCGCCGTCCGGCTCCCTGCGGCTGAGAGTGACCTCGAGGCCGGCGGCCGGTGCGCCGCGCATGGTGTCGAGGACATGCGTGGAGATGCTCATCCGATCAGCAGCCGTTCCAGGCGAAGGCGCGTGATCTTGCGGTGCTCGCCGGCCGCCACGTCGAGCTCTGCGGCGGGGTCGTGGCCGATGCGTCTCCGCAGCGCCTCGAGCACATCGTCGGCCGTCCGGCCGCTCGCCGCGATGAGGAAAACGTGTCCGAATCGTGCCTCATAAAGTCGATTCTCTTCCGCCAGGGCCGCCAGCGTCTGCCGAGAGGCCTGGCTGACCAGGCTCTGCTCTCGCCTGGAGGCATGTGGAGAATGGCCGCCGCCCTCTCCGATCCTGGGGTGCGCCTTGAAGGCTTCGAGCCAGCCCGCAGGTGTGACGTGGGACCAAGCCGAGTCGGCCGACTCGAGCAGCGCGGGCAGGTCCTGGTACGGTCGCCCGGCCGCCAGCCGCGCTGCCCACCCTCTGTCGGCGAAGCATGCGTAGAGCGCCTGGATGGCCTCCGCGTCGGGAAGGGCGTTGAACCGTTCGATCCCTTCACTCAATCCCCAACGGCACCAGCTCAAACCGCCCGACGTCGACCAGGCCGCGGTCGGTGATCTTGAGCTCGGGGATGACCGACAGGGCGAGGAAGCTCAGCGTCATGAACGGGGCGGCCATCGAGACGCCCATCGTCGCGAGCCGCCGCTCCATCGACCGCATCCTCTCGTGCACCTCGCCAACCGGCCGGTCGCTCATCAGCCCCGCCACCGGCAGCGGCAGCTCCTCCACGACCCGCCCGCCCTCGGCGATCACGATGCCGCCGCCGATCTCCGCCAGGCGCGTGGCGCAGGCCGCCATGTCCGCATCGTCGACGCCCAGCAGGACGATGTTGTGGGCGTCGTGCGCAACCGTGGACGCGTAAGCGCCCCGCTTGAGCCCCAGGTTGGTGGCGAACCCGAGACCGATGCGACCCGTGGCGTGGTGCCTCTCCACGACGGCGATCTTGACCAGGTCGCGCTCGGGGTCGGCGACCAGCCACCCGTTGCGGACGGAGGGCTCGACCGAATCGGCGCCTGTGAGCAGCTGCGCGGGTATCACGCGAATGACGCGGACCTTCTTCGGGCCGGCCGGGATCCGGAACGAGCTCGCATCCAAAGGCGCGGGGTTCACGGTCTGCCGCACCCACTCGGGCGCATCCAGCTTGACGAAGCGCGGCGGAGCCCCGCGCTTGAGGACCCGCTGCGGGTGAAAGGACTGCAGGTCCTCCAGCACCAGGATGTCGGCCTGGTAGCCGGGCGCGATGGCGCCCAGTTGCCACAGCCGGTGATACGTCGCGGGGTTGATCGTCGCCATGATCACCGCGTCCTCGGGACTGATCCCCTCCTCGACGGCCACCCGCACCATCTGGTTGATATGGCCCTCCTCGACGATCATGTCCGGCTCGCGGTCGTCGGTGCAGAACATGCAGCGCTCGGGGCCGTACTGCTTGACCAGGGGGAGCAGGTCGCGAAGGTTGCGCGCGATGGAGGCTTCGCGGAGCATCACCCACATCCCCAGCCGCCGCTTCTCGAGCGCCTCCTCGAAGGTGGTCGACTCGTGGTCGGAGCGGATCCCGGCGGCGACGTACGCGTTGAGGGCAGGGCCACGGACGCCGGGGGCGTGGCCATCGACATGGTCTGTGAGTCCCGTGCCGAGCTTCGCCAGCTCCGAGTCGCTGCCGGCGACGACGCCCGGAAAGTTCATCATCTCCGCCACGCCGATGGTGCGATGGCGCCGTAAGAGGCTCTCGATGTCGCCGGGCGTGAACGGCCTGTACGGCGATTCGAAACGGGATGCCGGTACACACGAGGACGCCATCACGTAGACGTCCAGGGGAAGGTCCGAGCACGAATCCAGCAGCCAGTGGATCCCGTCGGTGCCGAGCACATTGGCGATCTCGTGCGGGTCGGCGACGACCGCGGTCGTCCCGTGCACGAGGACGGCGCGTGCGAACTCGTCCACGGTCAGCTTGGAGGACTCGATGTGCATGTGCGCGTCGATGAAGCCCGGGACGAGATAGGCGCCCGAGACGTCGATCCGTTCGCGGCCGTCGTACCGGCCCAGGCCCACCACGTGACCGTCCTTGACGGCCACGTCGGCCTGGAGCCATTCCTTGGTGAAGACCGAGAGCACGCGTCCCCCTGCCAGCACCAGGTCGGCCGGCTCATCACCGCGCGCGACCGCCATCCAGTGTGCGTCGATGACGGTCAAGCTTAAGGCGTAGTCATGCAGCAGACTCAGCATCCCGTGGCGGTGCTCGCGGCTCTCCGGGAAGAGGCTCAGGAGCTGGCGGCGCACCTCGCCCGCGCCAGGGTCGCGGGACCCCGCCTGCCGTCCTGGGAGGGCGAGCTCGCCGGCAAGCCGGTCGTGCTCATCCTCTGCGGCGTCGGGAAGGTTGCCGCGGCAATCGCCGCGCAGTTCGCGTGCGACCTCCACCGCCCTCGCGCCCTGGTGTCGATCGGGCTGGCCGGCGCGACCGACAGCGAGACTGCGCGGGGCCGCCTGATCGTCGCCTCGGGCGCCATCCAGCACGACGTGGACGGAAGGCCCTTGACCGAAGCGCGAGGCGTGGTGGCCGGCCTCGGCATGAGCGTGTTTCCGGCAGACACTACGCTTTCGGACATGCTCCAGCGCGCGGCCGAAACCAGCATCGAGCGCCCGGACCAGGTGTGCACCGGATTGATCCTCACCGGCGATCAGATCGTCACCTCCCGTGCCGCCCGCGACCTCATCATGGCCGCCTTCCCCGACGGAAGTTGCTTCGACATGGAGACCGCGGCCGTCGCCCAGGTGGCTCACCAGAACGGGGTGCCGTGGGGCGGCCTGCGCATCACCTCCGACTCGGCGGACGAGTCTTTCAACCTGGAGGAGGTCATCGCGTTCGGCGCCGACACCGCCGGCGAGGTGTTCGAGAAAACGATCGTGCGCACGCTGGAGCAGATGTGAGCGGCGATTCGGCGCGCTGGCTCCCGGCTGCAGACGTCGCGCAGCGGACCAACGGCGGCGAGCTCGAGCCGGACGCGGTGGCGGTCGCGCATCTCGCGGCGATCGATCGTTTTGAACCTCGCCTGCACGCTTACGTCCATGTGGACCGGCACGCGGCGGGATCAAAAGGTCCCCTGGCCGGCACCACGGTGGCTGTCAAGGACAGCCTGCCGGTGGCCGGTATGCCATGGACAGACGGCAGCGCCGTCTGGAGAGACCGCGTGCCGTCCGAGGACACCATCCCGGTCGCGCGGGCGCGGGCTGCCGGCGCGGCGATCCTTGGCAAGACGAACCTGCCGGAGCTGGCCGCCGCGGTGGGGACGACGAACGCAATCTTCCCCGCCACCCACAACCCATGGCGATCCGGCGTGACCCCCGGCGGCTCGAGCGGGGGCAGCGCCGCCGCGGTGGCGGCGGGGTTGGCCACCCTCGCGCTGGGCACCGACATGGGAGGCTCGATCCGCATCCCGGCGTCCTGCTGCGGGGTGGTCGGCCTTCGCCCATCGCCCGACCGCGTGCCCTGCGAGATCGCCGACCCCGCCGGTTTGTCGGTGGTGGGCCCCATCGGTCGCACTGTGGCCGACGTGCGGCTGATGTTCTCGGTGCTGACAGCGACGAGCCCCGGTGGGGATCGCGGCGTGGCCGGCCCTTACCGGGTCGGCTTCGCCGACTCGACGTCCCTGGGGATGGACGCAGCGTGCGGCGACGCGTGCCGGCGTGCGGCCGATGCGCTGGAGTCGGCGGGCCATCACGTTCGTCGCATCGGTTGGGAGTCGGAGCTCGTGGCCTCGGGCTATGGCGTGGTGCGCAGGGCGAGCATGGCGTCGTTCCCCGCCGACCCCGCCCAGTTCGCGCCCGGCATCAGGCGACTCGTCGAGGAGGGGCGCGCGCTCGGCGCCGGCGATTACTTCCGCGCCTTTGAAAAAGCCACCGACGCCGCCCACCGCGTGGTGATCAGGCCGCTGCTTTCCGATTTCGACTTCCTCCTCACGCCGACCCTGGGCCTGGTCCCGATGCGGATCGAGGATGTGCCGGCTTTCCTCAGCGAGCCGTACGGCCGCTACATCCAGTTCGTCCTGCCCGTGAGCTTCGCCCATACACCGGCCGTGTCCGTGCCGGCGGGGCTGCACGGCGGTCTGCCGGTCGGGGTGCAGCTGGTCGGCAAACCTGGCCGCGAATGGGAGCTGCTCGACCTGGCCGAGAAGCTGGAGGCGATGCCCGGCTTTAGGTTTCAGCGTCCCGTCGGCTACGAATGAGAACGTGCGTGGAGGTGGTGGCGTGAAGGTTCAGCGCGTCGAGATGTTCGTCTGCCCCATGGCTTCGCCATCGGACACGACCGGTTTGCAGAACCTTGCCGACGATGGCAAGATCGCCCCCGACAACCTCGTCGCCCTCGTGGGCAAGACCGAGGGCACCGGGGCGCACGACGACTGGGGCCGGGTATGGGCCGACGTCGCCCTTCGAGAGTGGACGGCAAGGTTCGCCGGAATTCCTGTCGCCGAGGTGGCCAACCGCGTCGTGTTCGTGCTCTCCGGCGGTTGCCCAGGAGTCATCACGCCCCACATCGTGGCCATCACGCGGCAGTGGGTCGAGGTCCCGGACGGCGATGTGAAGGCAGGCCCCGGCAAGAGGCTTGTCGTCGGCCGCGCCGGGTCCGAGCCGATGCCGCCGGAGGAGGTCGGCCGGATGGGACAGATCCACAAGGTGGCCGAGGCGACCCGCAGGGCCATGGCCGACGCGGGCCTCACAGATGTGAAAGACGTCCACCTCGTGATGGTCAAGGTGCCGGGGTTGACGACGGCGAGCATCAAGGACGCGGAGTCGCGCGGCAAGACCGTCGTTTCTCACGACCTCACCTTCGGACCGGAGGGCGCCGGTGTGTACGCCAACGACGCCGCCGCGCTCGGGGTTGCGGTGGCCCTCGGCGAGGTCAAGGAGTCGGCGCTTTCCGATGAGGTCGTGCGCCGCGATTGGAGCCTTTACTCCGAGGTCGCGATGACCTCGTCGGGCGGCGAGAAGAGGCACGGTGAGGTCGTCGTCTTCGGCAACTCGATGCACTCCCAGAGTCCGCTGCAGATCGGCCATGCGGTCACGAAGGACTTCATCGACGCCGAGGGGGTGAGGAACGCCCTGCGGTCGGCCGGCCTGCGGTTCAAGGGTGGGCTGCCGGACGAGGCCGACCTGTCGCGCCTGGTCCACGTCTTCGCCAAGTCGGTCATCCCCGGCAGCGACCAGGTCCGCGGGCAGCGGATCACTTTGCTCGATGACGCCGACGCGTACCAGATCGGCAAGGCGTTGGGCGGCATGCTCATCGCTTCGGTCACGGGGCGCACCACCAACTACGTGAGCGGCGGCGAGCGCAACTCCCACCAGGGTCCGCCCGGCGGCAATATCGTCGCCGCGGTGGTCAGGACCGACGGTTAGAGAGATCGAACAGCTTCAGGGGTGAGAGGGGCATCTCGGTGATGGGGATGCCCAGCGCCTCCTCGATCGCCGACGCGATCACCGCCCCGACCGGGATGACCCCCGCCTCGCCCGCCCCTTTGACTCCGAGCGGGTTGAGCGGTGAGGGCGTCTCGATGTGGTCGATCTCGATGTTCGGGATCTCGGTCGCGTACGGCATGAGGAACTCCATGAACGACGCGTTGCGGAGCTGGCCGTCCGAGTCGTAGGCGAGCCGTTCGTAGAAAGAGCCGCCGATGCCCTGCGCGACGCCGCCCTCGATCTGGCCCTGCACCACGAGAGGGTTGATGACGCGGCCGCAGTCGTGCACCACCACGTACTTCAAGATCTCCATCCGGAAGGTGTTCGGGTCGATCCGCACGTAGGCGGCATGGCATCCGCCCGCCCAGGTCGACCCCGGCGGGCTGTAGTAGCCAGTTGCCTCGAGCCCCGGCTGCTGGCCTTCCGGCAGGGGTGGCCCCGGCTTCGGTTTGGCGGCAAACTGGGTCGCAGCCTCGGTGCCGCCGCCGAACGCGTACCGCACCGGGTTGGCCAGCACCGCCACCGCCGCGAGTGGGACGCCGCGCTGAGGAGAGCCTTTGACCCGCACGGCGCCGCCGGCCAGCTCGAGGTCCTCGGCGTCCACCTCGAGGTGTTCGCCCGCGATCCGTTTCGCTTTGTCGGACACCAACCGCGCGGCCACCGCCATGGCATTGCCGGCCGTCACCGCTCCGCGCGAGGCAAAGGTGCCGACTCCCCACGGGAACCGGCGCGTGTCGCCGCTGGTCACCTCGACGTCGGCCACGTCGACGCCGAGCTCGTCCGCCACGATCTGGGCCCATACGGTCGCGTGGGCCTGGCCCTGGCTCGGGATCCCCGTGGCAGCCACGACCTTGCCCGAGACGAGCACCTGCACGTGCGCACCCTCATAGGGCCCGACGCCGGTGCCTTCGACGTAGACGCCGAGCCCCATCCCGACGTGGTCGCCCTGCGGGCGAGGCCCGAGCATCTCCAGCGCTCTTTTCAGCAGCGCGGGGTAGTCGCCGCTGTCGTACACGACGCTGTTGCCGTCCTGCCACGCGACTCCCACGTTGTACGGAAACTGGTTGGGCTGGATCAAGTTGCGGCGGCGCACCTCGGCGCGATCGAGATGCAGCTCTGCGGCGATTGCGTCCAGCGTGCGCTCCATCACGAAGCAGGCGTGCGGCCGGCCGGCGCCGCGATAAGGAGAGGTCGGCGTCGCGTTGGTGTAGACGTCCTGGAACCGCACCTTGTAGTTGGGGACGCGATAAGGGCCAGGCAGCTGGCCGGCGGTGATGATCGGCAAGATGATCCCGTAAGGGGTGTAGGCGCCCGCGTCGTGCAGAAAATCGTCGCTCAGCGCGAGCACGCGGCCGTCGTCGTCGAAGCCGACCTCGACCTCGTGCACCTGCCCACGTTCCTGGTTGACCGCGGTGAAGTGCTCCTGCCGGTCCTCGGTCCACTTCACCGGTCGTCCGAGCTGCATCGCGGCGAACGGCACCAGGAGCTCGTCGGGGTAGAAGAGCATGATCTTCGGCCCGAACCCACCGCCCACGTCCGGGGCGATCACCTCGACGCTCGACTCGGGCAATCCGAACAGCACGGCGAGTCCTCCGCGGATCGACGTCGGTGACTGCGTCGAGTCGAACACGGTGAGCTTGCGCTCGGCGTTGGACCACCGGGCCCAGACCGCGCGGCCTTCCATCGGGCTCGCGGCGCCGCGCTCGAACCGGAGGTGCAACCGCTTGCGACGAGGTGCGGCGGCCAGCGCCTTCGCGACGTCGCCGACCTCCTGCGTCATCTCGGCCGCGACGTTGCCGGGCACGTCCGCGTGCACGAGGTGCTCCGCGCGTGCGGCGACCTCGGGAGTGATCACCACCGGCAGTTGCTCGTACTCGACCTGCACCAGCTCGGCCGCATCCTCGGCGATGTATCGGCTCTCCGCCACCACGAACACCACCGCCTCGCCCGCATAGCGCACCACCTCGGAGGCAAGGCAGCGCTGGGTGCGGCCGTGCGTGAGGTTGGGGTGCGGGATGAGGATGGGGAGATCGGTCTTGCCGAATGGGAGGTCTGCCGCCGTGTACACGGCCGCTACGCCCTGCATGGCTCGCGCTGCGCTGACGTCGATGGACAGGACGCGGGCGTGCGCGTAGGGCGAGCGGACGAGCACGGCTTCGAGCGCGCCTTCGCCGATGTCGTCCGTGAAGCGGCCGTGGCCGCGCAGCAGCCGGTCGTCCTCCTTGCGCTGCACCGGGGCGCCGAACCAGCGGGTGGTCACTTCGCCGAAAGCTCGGCCGCCCGCTTTACGGCTCGGCGGATAGACGCGTACCCGGTGCAGCGGCACAGGTTGCCGGAGATCCCTTCGTCGATCTGCTCCGCCGTGGGTTCTGGATGCTGTGCGAGCAGCCCGACGACCGACATCACGAAGCCGGGGGTGCAGAACCCGCACTGGAGGGCATGGCACTCATGGAAGGCTTGCTGCACCGGATGCAGCGCGGCACCGTCCGCGGTCAGACCTTCGATGGTCGTGAGCTCGTGACCCTCGCCCTGCACGGCGAGCATCAAGCACGACCGCGCCGGGGCGCCGTCCAGCAGCACGGTGCAGCAGCCGCACACGCCGTGCTCGCAGCCCACGTGGGTGCCGGTGAGGCCGAGGTCGTGGCGCAGGTGGTCGGACAGCAGGCGGCGCGGATCGGAGGGCGCCGGATGATCGACCCCGTTGACCCTCACGCGGCAAACGCTCTTGCGGTCAGCACGCGAACCAGGTGCAGGCGAAACTCGGATGAGGCTTCGAGGTCGCCGCTCGGGCGCAGGCCGAGCACTGGGTCTTTCGGGTCGGCGAGCACCGGCGTGGCCGCGACGCCGAACAGCGCGAGGCGGGCGCCGGCCCGCACGGCGCCCGCCAGCGCGAAGTCACCATGTCGCCGCGACTCCTCGACGACGCCGAACCGTTCAGGGGAAGCGGGGAACCACGCCTCGGTGATCAGCTCATCCGGGGCCAGCGCGGTCTCCATGACGCCCTGGAAGAGCGCCTCGGCCGGGATGACGCGCTCACCGCGCGTCGACCGCGCAACCACGTTGCCGCCCAGCGCCAGCAACACGGCAGGCAGCTCGGATGCCGGGTCCGCATGGGCCAGGCTTCCGCAGACCGTCCCGCGGTTGCGGATGACCCGGTGCGCGACCAGCCGCACGGCGGCCCCGAGCAACGGGCACACCCTCGCCACGATCTCCGAGTCCTCCACCGCCGACTGCCGCGCCAGTGCCTGGACCGCGACGCCGCCATCCCGCTCGTAGACGCCCTCAAGGCCGGCGATCCGGTTGATGTCGACGATGTGCTGGGGGCGCGCAAGGCGAAAGTTGAGCAGCGGGACCAGGGACTGGCCGCCGGCCAGCACCTTCGCGTCCTCCAGCGAGACGAGCAGCGAGCACGCCTCCGTGACGGTGGCCGCGGAGTGGTACTCGAACGGCGCCGGCTTCAATCCACCATCGCCACTGCTCTGCAGAGAGCAGCTTCGCCGCCCTGGAAACGCCACGGAAAGCAACCGAAACGGACCTTGGTGTCGAGCACCTCGTCGATCTGGCCGCCCAGGTTCTCGATATGGATCACGTCGTGGGGAAAGAGCAGCGTGTGCATGATCTGGTAGTCGGCCCTGGGAAACACCTGGTCGAGGCTGCGGCCCAGCTTGCGCTCCGCGTCCTCCGCCTCGTCGGCCCGTATTCGCCTGATCACCGTGTTCATCGGATGGTCCGCGCTGCCGGCGTCGACCGCGATCCACCGCACACCGCGCTCGAGCACCCACTCCGCAAACGCGCGCGTCGGTCCGGGATGGCGGATGAAGTACTTCGTCTCATCGACCTCCGTGCGGTCGGTCCAGTTCTCGGGGTAGTAGCGGTGATAGCCGGTATGGATGACCAGGATGTCGCCGCGCTCGATGCGCAGCCCGGTGTCCTTCTCCCAGCGCTCGAAGTGCTCGGGCCCATAAACGTCGAAGTCCCCGACGCCCATGCGCTCGAGGTCGACCACGCAGGCCGGTCCGACGAGGAAATCGAGATCGAGGTCGCCGATGAACTTGCCGCGCGTCATGAAGTGCGCCGGCGCGTCCAGGTGCGTTGAGACGTGCAGCGTCATCGTGATCTCCTGGCCGCCCGCCCGGTCGAAGGCCAGGTGCTTGATCCATCGGATCGCCGGGCCGGGATAGCCCGCGAACGCCGGCGTGTGCAAAGAGAAATCCTGCGTGAGGTCCAGGAATCTCATCGTGGCGGGCCGCCGTCGCCATCGAGGTCGAAGGTCACGCCCTGGGCCAGTGGCAGCTCCGTGCCGTAGTTGACGGTGTTGGTCTGGCGGCGCATGTATGCCTTCCACGAGTCTGAGCCGGCCTGGCGGCCGCCCCCCGTCGCCTTCTCTCCGCCAAACGCTCCGCCGATCTCCGCGCCGGAGGTACCGGCGTTGACGTTGGCGATCCCGCAGTCGGATCCCGCCGCCGAGAGCCACGTCTCGGCCGAGCGCATGCTGCGCGTGAACAGGCCGCTCGACAGGCCCTGCGGCACCGAGTTGTTGACCGCGATCGCCTCGTCGAGGGTGTCGACCGTGAACACGTGCAGGATCGGCGCGAAGATCTCCTCGGCGCAGATCGGCATGTCGGCGCGGGATCTGAAGATGGTGGGCTCGACGAAGTAGCCTGGCCGGTCGCCCAAAGCCTTCCCACCGTAGGCGAGCTCGCCGCCCTGGGCCTTGATCGCGGCCACGCCTTCCGTGAAGTCCTTCACCGCATCCTTCGACACCAACGGCCCCATCAAGATCCCTTCGTCGAGCGGGTTCCCGATTCGCACGGTGCCGTAGGCGCGGACCAGCCGTTCGAGGAACGAATCCGCGATGCCTCGCTGCAGGACGAGGCGACGGGTGCTGGTGCACCGCTGTCCGGCGGTGCCGACCGCCCCAAACGCCACTGCGCTGAGCGCGAGGTCGAGGTCGGCGTCGTCGAGCACGATGACCGCGTTGTTGCCGCCCAGTTCCAGGATGGCGCGCGCGCCGCGCTTCCCGACCGCCGCCGACACGCGCTCGCCGAGGGCGCACGAACCGGTCGCCTGAATGAGAGGCACGTGCGGGTCAGCCAGCAGCGCCTCCCCCACCACCCCGCCGGAGCCGATGATCAGGCTGAAGACGCCTTCGGCATCGGTGCCGTGCGTCACCTCGTCGAAGATCTTCTGCGCCGCGATCGACGTTAGAGGAGTGAGGCTCGAGGGCTTCCACACCACGCTGTCGCCACAAACGAGCGCCAGCGCCCAGCCCCAACCGGGCACCGCCAGCGGGAAGTTGAAAGCCGAGATGATGCCGACTGCGCCGAGCGGGTGCCACTGCTCGGTGAGCCGGTGGAACGGGCGCTCCGAGTGCATCTGGTTTCCGTAAAGCTGGCGCGAGAGGCCGACCGCGAAGTCACAGATGTCGATGACCTCCTGGACCTCACCTCGCGCTTCGCTGAGGATCTTGCCGTTCTCGAGGCTGACCAGGCGCGCGAGGTCCTCTTTGCGCTCGCGGAACGCATCCGCCAACCGGCGGACCACCTCGCCGCGCCGCGGCGCGGGTACCATGCGCCACCGCAAGAAGGCGGCGTGAGCGTCAGACGTCACCTGCGCGCAATCGCCCGGGGCGGCCGTGCGGATCCTGGCCAGCACCGCGCCGGTGGAAGGATCGAGCGTGGCGAGCTCCGGCCCGGCGGGATGCGCCACGAACGACCCGCCGCGGGCCACTCCGGGGAATGTGCCGCCCAGCTCCAACCCGAAGGCCTCGAGGATCCCGCGTTCCCGATCTTGAGAGTCGCTTCCTCGCGCGCCTCTTTTGGTCTCGACAGTCATCTCAGGTCCTCCTTGATCGGCCGCGCGCTCAGCGGCTGGGAGCTATTCTTCGCCGTTCGCGGCTCCCTCGTCACCTAATGATCGATCAGGCGGGCGCGGAAGGGACGACCGGGCGGTAGACGGGCTCCCACATCGCCTCTCGGACACGCTGGGTGAGGTCGTCGACAGGCGCCCGAGCAAGGCCTTCTTTCGCCGCCTGCGCCGCCACGGCCGTGGCCACCGCCAGTGACACCTCGCGGAGAAGCTCCACGTCCGGCAAGAGGCTGGCCCCTTCCTCGCCAGCCTCAGTCAATGCGGCGACGGTGGCGGCGGCGGCGGCGAGCATCGAATCGCTGACGCGCTCAGCTCGCGCGACGATCGCACCGAGGCCGATGCCGGGGAAGACGAGCGCGTTGTTGGCCTGCCCGATCCTGTAGACGACGCCCCCGAATTTCACCGGCGGGAACGGGCTGCCGGTGGCGACCAGGGCGCGTCCGTCCGTCCACCGCACCAGGTCTTCGGGCACCGCCTCGCTCTGCGCGGTGGGATTCGTGAGGGGAAGGATGATCGGCCGAGCCGTGTGGGCGGCCATCTCGCGCACGACCTCTTCGGTGAAGGCGCCGGCGATGGTCGATACCCCGATGAGGACCGTCGGCCTGGCTTGACGCACGACCTCCAACAGGTCGATCCTGCCGTCCTGACGCGTCCATCCCGCCACCTCGTCGAGGTCCCGCGCGTACGGCACCTGGAAGTCGCGGAGCGTGCCGATCATCTCGCTGGTCAGAAGGCCTCGCCGCCCAAGACCCCAGAAACGCGAGGTGGCCTCTTTGGGGTCGAGACCGTCGGCGACCATGGCGGCGCGGACCTGGTCGGCGATTCCGACGCCTGCCGCGCCGCAGCCCATCAGCACCACTCGCTGGTCGCGCATGCGGGTGCCGGCGACCTTCAACGCCGACACGATCGCCGCCAGCGTCACGGCGCCGGTGCCCTGGATGTCATCGTTGAACGTCCGGTAGCGGGGCCGGTACCTGTCCAGCAGGCGCCTTGCGTTGTCGGCCCCGAAGTCCTCCCAGTGGATCAGGGCATGCGGGAACAGCCTCGAGACCGTACTGACATAGAGGTCGATGAACTCGTCGTAGGCGGCGCCTCTGGCGCGCGGGTGCCGATTCCCGAGGTATTCGCTGTCGTCGAGCAAGGCCTGGCGGTCGGTGCCGACGTCGAGCACGACCGGGATCACGCGCGCCGGGTGGATTCCGGCTGCGGCCGTGTAGACGGCAAGCTTGCCGATCGAGATGTCGACCCCGCCGACGCCCCAGTCGCCAATGCCGAGAATACGCTCGCCGTCCGTGGCGACGATGAGGTCGATGTCATCTGTCTCGGCTCCCAGGTTGCGGAACGATTCCTCAACCTGTTCCGGGTGGTCGATCGAGAGGAAAACCCCCCGCGGCCGGCGGTATTCATGGCTGAACTGTTCGATCGCCAGCGCCACGGTGGGCGTGTAGACGATGGGCAGCATCTCGCTCATGTGCTTGGTGAAGAGGCGGTAGAACAACACCTCGTTACGGTCGTGAAGCGAAGTCAGGTAGATGTTCCGGTGCAGGTCGTCGGACTGCTCGACGTACTGGCTGTATGCGCGTGCCGCCTGTTCGTCGAGCGTCTTGACCGACGGCGGCAGCAGGCCGGTCAGCTCGAGCTCGGCGCGCTCCTGAGGCGTGAACGCGGTGCCCTTGTTGAGCAGCGGCGTGTGCAGGACGTCCTGGCCGCGCAGCGTCGTTGCGATGTGGCCGTCGACGAACCGGACCTCGCTCCCAAAGCTCGAACCGCGCCTGGCCGCGCCGAACACGCCCATCTGGACCTCGATCATCTGCCGGTCGTCCGAGTCGCGTAAGTGACCAAGCGCCCGGGGAGTTGGGGCCGTTCGGCCCGCACCGGACGCGACGGACCCGTAGATCTCAGACCGGCACGTCAGCCGATGAAAGGCTTGAGGTTCTCGATCTCCGATTCGTCGAGGTCGGCGAACAGGGCCATGTCGTCGGCGCGGGAGATGAACCTGATCGGCAGAACGACCTCGTTCTTGAAGAACCCCTCGGGCGTGATCACCACCCCCACCAGCTCCCCCTTGTCGTAAAGGAGCTCCTGGACCCGCCCGAGCCGCCGGCCCGTGTGGCCGAGCATGACGTTCTCGTCGTCATCGATCTCGATCGCGCCGCTCGGCTTGTCGGCGACCTCCTCGGTGTTCGTGAGCCCGACCCCGCCGGTCAGCGTCTCCGCCTCGTCGAGGACGGCCTCGCCGGCGGTCAGCGGTTTGAACCGATAGCTCAAGTAGGGCCTCTGGCTGCGGATCTGCTCGACCGACATCGAGAGACGGACCAGGTCATGCGTCGCCGACTCGACCGCGGAGATCGGAATCATCACCTCATCGGTGATGTAGAGCCTCTCGGCGGCGATCAGGCGCCCCACGAGCGACCTGTCGTCCTTGAGCACGATCGCCTGTGGGCCGAAACCTTCCTGGGCCACCAGGACGCTGGCCAGGACTCCGGCCTTGCTGCCGTCGCTTGCCAGGACGTCCGCGCCGAGCCGGAAATCTGACAGCTCCGGCATCACCTTCATTATGGAGAGGAACGCGCACGTCGGGCGCGGACCGCGAGCCATTACCCTATTCGCCGTGGTCGCGCGCTCGGAGGTAGTCGGCAGCCTGCTGAGGCCTAAAGACCTGGCCGACGCGAGGCAAGGACACGAACGTGGCAAGGTTTCCGACCGCGAGCTCAAGCAGGTCGAGGACCGGGCGGTGGACGACGCGATCGAGCTCCAGGAATCGGCCGGCATCGACGTCATCACCGACGGCGAGCAGCGGAGATACGCGTTTTACGGCCACCTGATCGACTCGTTCGACGGGTTCGACAAGGAGGGAGGCTGGGCCATCCCCTTCCGGGACGAGAAGGGCGAAGAGCTGGTCCTGAAACGACCGGTGGTGGTCGAGCGGCTGCGCTGGCGCAGGAGCATGTGCTCGGAGGAATGGGTGTACGTCCGCGCCAGGGCCAGGGGTCTCGCCAAGGTCACCATGCTCAGCGCCCAGCAGGCGGCGGCCTACTACGACCCCGAGAAGTCGAAAGGCGCGTATGCCACGAGGGACGCGTACCTGGCGGACATCGTCGATTTGTCACGGCGAGAGGTCGAAGAGCTCATCCGGCTCGGCTGCACGTACATCCAGATCGACGGCCCCCAGTACGGCGCGCTCCTCGACCCCAAGATGCGTGAGGGATATCGCCAGCGCGGCAGCGACCCCGAGGAGATCATCGACCGCTGCATCGAGATGGACAACGCGATCATCTCGGGCCATCCCGGGATCACGTTCGCGCTACATATCTGCCGAGGCAACAACCAGAGCAAGTTCTACGCGGAAGGCGATTACGAGCCGATCGCGCGCATCTTCCAGCGCACTCTGTTCAATCGTTTCCTGCTCGAGTACGACGACGAGCGGTCGGGTGGGTTCGCGCCCCTGCGCCACCTGCCGGATGACCGCGTGGTGGTGCTGGGCCTCGTGACGACCAAGAGACCGGACCTCGAGCCCGAGGACGAGCTCCGCGACCGCATCAAGGACGCGTCGAAGTACGTTCCGCTCGAGCGACTCGCCCTGAGCCCGCAGTGCGGGTTTGCCTCGACCATGGAGGGCAACCGGATATCGCCCGAGCAGCAGCGCCAGAAGCTGGAGCTGGTGGGCAGGGTCGCGAGATCGGTGTGGTAGTCAAAACCTGAATCGCCTCGCCCTTGGAATCGGCGCATTGGCCATCGTGTGCGCCATCGGGGTCGCGGCTGCGGCTATGGCGTTGGGCGGTCAGAGCTCATCGAGCCCAGACGTGTTGCCGCCCGCGCCCGGCCCGCCCGTGGGCGGCCTCTGCACCGCGCAGCTCACGCATCTGCCGGACGGCGGCGTCTCGCCGCTACTCTGTGCCAACGGCGATGTCAACCGCCTGGCGTGGAGATACTTCGCCGCCAAGAACCTGAGCGTGATGGGACTTGGCATCTTCGCCGCCGACACCGATGTCGCGACTGCGATCCGGCAGGACTTGAGCGGTCACGCCGGCGACGCGGTCGAGTGCGGGGCCTACCAGCTCGCATCCGTCTACTACGGCTGGGGTTTCGGCGTTGATCCGACCATCGGCTTGCTGGCCGGGGGCTGCCCGATCCCGCCTCAGTAGTCGCGGCCGGCCGCGTCGCATACTGCGGACGTGGCGGGCGGTCTCGAGGTCCGTGGCGTGACCAAGCGCTACGGGGAGCTTGTGGCGGTGCGGGACCTGGAGCTCGAGGTCAGGCCCGGCGAGGTGTTCGGTTTCGTCGGCAGCAACGGAGCCGGCAAGACCACGACCATGCGGATCGTCCTCGGCGTGCTCGTCGCGGACGCCGGACAGGTGCTGTGGGCGGACTCGCCGATCGGTTTCGGGACTCGTCGCCGGATCGGGTACATGCCCGAGGAACGCGGCCTCTACCCGAAGATGCGGATTGGCGAGCAGTTGCGCTACCTGGCGCAGCTGCATGGCACGAGCTCGGCGGACGCGTCCGCGGCCGCCAGACGGTGGCTGGACCGTTTCGGGCTCGCCGACCGGGCGGGCGATGAGGTGATCAAGCTGAGCCACGGCAACCAGCAGCGGGTGCAGCTCGCGGCGGCCCTGGTTTTCGACCCGGTGCTCCTCATCCTCGACGAGCCGTTCGCGGGGCTGGACCCCGAGGCGGTCGACTCGATGAGCGAGGTCCTGCACGAACGCGCCGCCGCAGGCGTTCCGGTCGTCTTCTCCAGTCATCAGCTCGACCTGGTCGAGCGCATCTGCGACCGGGTCGGGATCATCCAGCGCGGACACCTCGTCGCTTGCGGGACCATCGACGAGCTGCGTGGCCGGGGCCCTCGACGGCTGTGGGTGGACGCGCCGGCGGCGCCACCGGGTTGGGCGGCTGCACTGCCCGGCGTGAGCGTCGACCGAGTGGATGGAACGCGAGCCCTGCTCAAGCTCGATGCCTCGGTCGACGACCAGGACGTGCTACGGGTCGCGCTGGCGACCGGCCCTGTGCGCGAGTTCCGCCGCGACCAACCGAGCCTGCTTGATGTTTTCCGCGAGGCGATGAGCGAGACCAGGGTTGTCGCGGCTTCCTGACCGTCCGATGGTCGGCGCGGAAGGTCTTCGCACCTTCTACCTGATTGCGCGACGAGAGTTCATGACCAGGGTCCGCAGCAGGTTCTTCCTTGTCGGGACGGCTGTTCTGATGGTGCTGATGGCCGGGTACATCGTCCTGCAGGCTCTCGTGTTGAGTCGGGCCACCACGACCGTAGATGTCGGTTTCGTCCGCGCCACCCAGGCACTGGCCGAGCCGTTGAAGACCGTGGCCGCGACGGAAAGCCTCAACGTCAAGACACATGTGGTCTCAGACGTGGCGACCGGTGACGGTCAGGTGGAGTCCGGCCGCCTCGACGTCCTGGTCAGCGGTGATCCCGCGAGTCCGGATGTGACCGTCAAGGACGATCTGAACCCGACGCTGGCGGCCGCGCTGTCGGGGCTCGTGAAGCAGGTCGCCTTGGACGAGGCGATAGTGGCCAGCGGCGCCAATTCGTCGGTGATCGATGCGAAGGTCGCCGCAGCAAGGATTCACCTCCTGGTCCTCGACCCGAACGCCGCGGTCAGGACGCAGCGCCAGGTGGTGGGCATCTTCGTGGCCGTCCTTCTGTACGTAGCGCTGGTGATCTACGGGCAGCTCGTCGCGTCAGGGGTGGTGGAGGAGAAGTCGAACCGGATCATCGAGATCCTCCTTTCCACCGTGCGACCCAGGCAGCTCTTGTTCGGCAAGGTCGTCGGAATCGGACTGATGGGGTTCCTGCAGCTGCTGCTCCTCGGTGCGGTCGGGTTGATCGCCGCCACCCAGACGCACGTCATCGACGTGCCCTCGGTCGGCATGACCGCAGTTCTTGGGGCTCTGCTCTGGTTCGTGCTGGGATTCACGTTCTATGCGCTCATATTCGCGGCGGGTGGCTCGCTGGTCTCGCGACAGGAAGACCTCGGAGCCGTGACCGGGCCGATCTCCATGCTGATCGTCGGCACGTACCTGGCGTTCTTCTGGGTCGCGGCCAACCCCAGCAACCCGTTGGGGGTGTTGCTGTCGATGCTCCCTCCCTTTGCGCCCATGCTGATGCCTGCGCGGATGGCCACCGGCGACGCGCAGGCCTGGCAGGTCTTGGTGGCGCTCGTCCTCATGATCGGCGGCATCGCGGCCATGAATTGGCTGGCTGCGCGCATCTACTCCAACTCGGTGCTCCGCGTCGGCTCCAGGGTCAAGCTGATGGAGGCGTGGAGGGGCCGGCAATAGCGCTCGATCGTCCAGACTGGCCGACGGCGCGCGCGAACAGTGGAAGCGCCAGGCCGAGCAACGCCGCGCTGGCCGCGAGCGCTGCCCGGATCGACACCCCCGAGGCGACCACGCCCAGGATCGGTCCACCGACTATCTGCCCCAGAGCGTCGGCCTGGCCGTCGACCGAAAAGAGGGTCGCGCGGTTGGCGGAGTCGAGCGAGCGATTGAGCCATGCGCGCTGAACGGGTCCGAACACCTGGCGCATCACGTTGGCCGACCAGATGAACATGACCGCCACGCCGAGGTTGGTGGCGAGCGCGAAGCCGGCGATCATCACAGAGCGAGCCGCCGTGAACGCAAGAAGTGAACGGGTGACCGCAGCGTGGTCCTCCAGGTCGAGACGCCTCCTGACTACTTGCGTGGCCGCAATGCCGATCAGGGCCGATCCTCCACTGATCAGCCCGAACCACAGGACCGGCGAGAGCCCGCCGATGCTGGGGAGCCCGATGTCTTTGATGAAGTGGATTTGGTACAGCCGGTCGACGCCCTCACCCGAGAGGCCCCACAGGACCGTGATGCACAGGATGGTCTGGACGAGCGGCCTGGCGGATATCGCACCGATCGACGACCGGAGGCCCGCGACCACGCGCGCTGCGCCGCCCTCCTGGCGAGGCACGGCCTGGAAGCCTTCCTCGGACATCGCGAATCCCAGATAGACCGACAGCGGCAGGAACAGCAAACCGCCGATCACGATCGGCAGGCTCAGCCGAACCGAGGCCAGCGCGACCCCGGCGACGATCCCGAGCAGACCTGCGACCTGGGCGTATTGCGAAGCTCGCAGAAACAGCCGGCCGGCCCGCTCCTCGCCGACCTCATCCGTGATCCACGCGTCGTCGGCGCCGTCCGCCGTCGTGATTCCGATTCCCCAGACGACCTGCGACAGCGCGATGGCGGTGAATCGCGGCACAAGGCCCTCGAGAATGAAACCCGCTCCTACGAGCGTGTAGCCCGCCGCCACCGCCCAACGGCGGCTGAAGGCGTCTGCGAGCAGGCCCGTGGGCACCTGGAAGACCAGGCAGGTGAGCTCCAGCGCAGAGCCGACCAGGAGCAGGTGGAGGGGGTCGAGATGGGCGGCCTCCACCTGGTAGACGAGATTGGTGACCGAGACGACGGTGAACAAGAAGGACACGCCGACGCTCATGAACAGGTATACCGACCGCGGGTCGCTGGCACGGATGCGCACGTTGAGGATCTCCTCCCGCCGGCTCGAAGGCGCGGCGAATCAAGTGGAGCGGGAGAAGATCGGGCGCCCGGGTGCGGAGGCTAGAGATCTCCCGCGACGTCGAGGACGTTCGCGGGTGCTCTCACAGCCGGGCATCCTAGTCCGTTTTCGCTTCTTGGGCAAGCCTGCGGCAAGATCGTCGCGGTAGATGCGCGGGCGCCGCAGCGGAGAGTCTCGACCACCGGCAGGTGACTGTCCTTGAGCACTTAGCCGCGCGAGCGGCCGGCACTGATAAGCCTGGCTCCCGAGAAGGCGAGGAAGGTGCCCAGGGCCACCGCGGACAGAACGACCGGCGCGCCGCCCAGCCCAACCCGGGTGATGACGAAACCGATCACGGCGGGGATCACGGCGCCGCCCACCATCGCCCCCGGGAAGAGCCACGAGGTGGCGCGCGAGTCGCCTGGAAGCAGCCTGGCCAGCCAGACGACCCCGGTCGGGAAGATCGGCGCGATGACCAGGCCGGTGACGACGTACGCGACCGGGGCGGCAGCCCCAGAAACCGCTGCCGCGAGGGCGACCGCCCCGAGGGCCGAGCCCGTGGTCACGATCGCCCACTCAGGGATGCGCGAGGGCAACAGGCCGATGAGCAGGCGACCGGCCGCCATCGCGAGCCAGAAACCGGAGGTCAGCGCGGCCGCGGGCGCCGCTCCCAGGCCGAGTGATCGGAGGTGGGAGGTAGACCAACCACCGACCCCGGCTTCGGTCCCGACGTACAGGGCGAACCCGACGACGAAGACCACGACGAGGCCCGTCGGCCGGGGCGCCGTCGATGGGGGCGCCACCGGCAGCCGCCCCGGTATCCGAAGACCCTCCCACATGAGGCTTAAAGCGAGGACGGCACCGCCCGCATAGAGCAGGGCGAAGTGGTGCTCGCCGACGAATGCGACCAGGATCGGACCGACCACCGCGCCCAGCCCGAACGCGCCGTTGAGAATGTTCAAGACGGCAGTCCTCCTGGCGCCTTCGCTGTGGGCGACGATCTGGTTCAGCCCGATGTCGAGGGCGCCGAATCCGATGCCGAGAACGAACACTGCGGCCAGCATCACCGGCCATGCCGGCGCGAGCGCCACGAGCGCGCATCCGACGGCTACGAATCCGAGTGCCCCGACAACCACGTGTCGGTTGGGGAGCCGCTCCATGGCTCGCATGGAGCCCAGGACGCCCGCCAGCGCTCCCGCGAAATGCGCGCTAAGAACACCACCCGCGATGGGAAGGCTCACGCCGAAGCGATGTGACAGGATCTGGAGCAGAGGGCCGTAGGCGGAGACGACCATGCCGATCAAAAGGAACGTCGCGCCGATGGCGACGAGGCTCGTCGTCGACAGCACTACGCGGTCTTCGCGTCGCGGATTAGCCCCGGTATTCATCGGGTGCCTACCTGTGCGTGAAAGGCGGCTGGTAGAAATCGGCGACACGGCACGAGCGGCCGTCGAGCGCAACTTCGCTGAACTGGTAAAGGATGGCGCCGGTCGGCGCGAACACCTCGACGCTCGGCAGTCGCAACGAGAACGATCGAGACACTCCGGGCCGTGCCGACGCGACCGCGTCGCGCAGATCACGAGCGCTGATCAGGTACAGCTCCCCCACCTCCGACGCGGAAGGCAGCAGCGTGGTCGCGCCGGCGCCACTCCACACCACGACCGGCGTGATCGTGAAGCCGGACCTCGTGTCGAAGTCGTCGAGCGCCCCCAAGACGTCGGAATGGTCGATCGCAAGGCCGAGCTCCTCGTGGAGCTCGCGGAGCGCGCACTCTTGGGAGTCTTCGCCGGCGTGCACCTTGCCGCCGGGAAGGGCCATCTGGCCGGCGTGCCGGCTCATACCCAGCGTCCGCTGAAAGATTGGAATGCCTGGGGCGCCGTCAACCTGGAGCAGCACGACCGCCACCGCGGCCGGGATGAGCGGCCGGGGAGAGGCTCGACGCTCGAACGCCAGGAGGTTTCGCGAGATCGCGCCCCGGAGATCGGGGTCGCCCACAATTCCGGGATCCATGCCGCGATGCTAGGGCCTCGAGGCAGATGTCAATTGGGGACAATCCGCTGGTGAGAGCGCCAGCTGTCCTGCGGCGGCGGGGCCTGCTCCTCGCCATCGCCCTTGCCGTTGTTGTCATGGTGACGAGCGGATGGCTGGCGATGACGTCGGCCGGCACCACCATCCACCAGCTCCCGTTTCGCCAAGAGTTCTGCTTCGCCGAATGGTGCGTGACGCCAACCTCTTACGCACCCGGAACGGGCGCGATGCAGGTCGGGGTGCATGTCAGGAGCGACGCCAAGGCCGCAACCCAGCGTCCGGACCATCCCCAGGCATGGCTCGTCGGGCAGGCGGGATCGCGGGCAGGCGGACCACAGGCGGACCTCGACCGACAGGTCGGTCCAGGAGCATCGTTTGACGCGACGCTGGTCTTTCCGGTCCCCACCCCTCACGCATGCCCCAGGCTCGTGATGAGCGAGGGCGCTTGGCCGGCCTTCCTCGGCCTCGGCTATGCGCCGAGCCCGTTCACGGAACGGGTGGAATGGCCCCTGTGCGACCCTTAGACCAGTTCGTGGGCCGCGTGCCAAACTGCTCGACGTGTTTGCAAGCTCCAACTATCCTCCCGACGAAGCTGCGGCCGACCGTTTCGTTTCCGAGATGCGACACGGGACGCTGATCGCGTGCACGCATGACGGTTACCCGCAGGTCAGCATCCTTCCTTTTGTGAAGACCGGCGAGTTCATCGAGCTCCATTGCGTCCAGGGCGACCCGACCTTCGACGCGGTTCGGGCCAATCCTCGCGTGACCTTCCTCGTTTCCGACTTCCTCGCCTGGTCGCCTCACAGCTGGGTCGACGAGCATGACGCGGGCCGCGCCACTCTCCACTTCCGGGCGGTCTCTTTCGAATGCGAGGCCGAGCGCGTGTCGACCGATCCCGACGACGTGGCGGGCGCGCTCAGCCGGCTCCTCGCTGCCTACGAGCCAGGCGCCTCTTACGAGCCGGTCAAGATGGGCGATTTCTACGGCCCGCGCCTCCGACGCCTCGCGACCATGAAGCTGCGCGTGGTCGGGCGACAGATCAAGTTCAAGACCGGACCGGCCGGCACCAGGGAGGCGAAGCTGAAAGTTGCGGACCGGCTCCGCGAGCGCGCGGAGGGCGGCGACCTTCGTGCCGCCGAGATCATCGAAGCGTCACTTTCCGGTTAGGTCCGAGCACGGGCAGCGCCCGCGCCAGGAAGGTGTGCCACTCGGGAACCGCGACGCAAGAGCTCGCCGAGCCTGACCTTGATCCGCTCCTGGCAGCCGGTCGCGCGCGGCGCGAACGACCACCCGAAGCCGACTGCAAAAACGTTGCTAGCGGTGCGCTACGACCTTCGTGTCGTGGTGGATGACCTCGCCGTCGTGCCACTCGGGCTCGCCTGCCAGGAGCTCCTTGATCTGGTGGAATCGCCTGTTCTGCTCGGCGGAGTCTGCGAACTTCTTGTACGCGGCTTTGCTTTCGAAAACCGTCGTCACAAAATGGACGTTCGGGTCGGCGTCCGACTTGAACACGAAGGTCGAGATGTGACCCTCGGCCGCGCTGTCTGAGCCCCCCATCACCTGCATGACCTTCTCCTCGGCGCCGGGCTTCATCTTCATCTTGGCTATGGTTCCGTACAAGGCATTCTCCTCGCCCATAGGGCGACCCCAGCGGGGGATTCACGAGCCGGTGAGAAATGGGGCAGATGTCGAGCCGCCCGCACCTCGACTGTACGCGCGCCAGGCGGCCAGTGCCCACATCGAACAGAGCACCTGGACGCCTGGCGAGTTGCGAGCCCTAAGCGGTCTGCTCCGCGAGCTTCGAATCGGCTTTGGCCAGAAACCCGAAGAAGAGCTCGCTCCAGCGCTCGGCCGCGTCGAACAGCGGTCCGTGGCCCGAGCCCTCGAAAGTTTCCATCTGGACCTGGCCGCCCGCCTTCCGATAGCTCTCCAGGACGTTACGGATCTGGGTGACCATGGGCTGTGGGGGAAACGCTTCGTCTCCGGGCCATCCCGGCACCACGCCCATCTTGCCGAGAGTGCCCATCTCCCATGCCGAGCCGTCGGCTACGACGATGTCGGCGCCCCCGTGCGTCCACAGGATCGGCGGCTTCGGCTCGATGGCGACGATTCCCGCCCAGTTGCAGTACTTGCCGGAGAGGGCGTTCAGGATGCCCCTCGTCCCGGGAGCGATGCCGGGCCAGTTGGCAGAAGGCGTGGAATCGCCGGGATAGCCGTCGTCGCCGGTGACCGACTTGAGCACCTCGTCGACGAGCATGTCTTCGCGCTCCTTCGATTCCTTGTGCGAGGCGTTCCAGTAGGAGCTGTTGATCACGTTGCGTGGCGAGAACGGGGAATCGGAAGACCTGTCACCGTCGGCGATTCGCTGCGTGAAGTCAGCGTTGCCTGTGCCGCCACCCGATCCCGCGTAATCGGGGAAGCACGGAGTGCCGTCCAGCCGAACGCCGCCAAATCCATACGGCGAGACAGGATCGACGAAGGTCAGGGACGCCACGCGCCTGTCTTGGGCGTAGTTGGCGATGGCCGCCCCGCCGGTTGACCATCCGACGAGGTGCACGGGTCGCGTGATGCCCAGGGCCTGCATGAGCGAATGGGCGTCGTCGGCCCAATCGCGGAGCCCGCGCGTCGCGTCGATCGGAACCCGTTCCGTGTCGCCGAACCCGCGCATGTCCGGCGCGATGATCCGGTACCTGTCGGGAGCTCCGGGCATGAGGTGCTCGAAGAAGCGGCCAGTCGAGAGGTTGCCATGCAGCATCAGCACTGGGATGCCGTCCGGCGGCCCCGATTCGATGTAGCGGACGTTTAGGCGGCTCGTGCGGACGGTCCGAGAATGCACGCCGGCGGGTGGGTTCATCGGTGCCTCCTTCGGTTTGCTCCCGTCAAGATAGCTAAAGGCGGAACGCGGGATGGCCGCGCCCTGGGCTACGCGGCGTGCTCGAGCGAGCGATGATGATTCCCGCGATGGCACCACTGCTCCCGGGAAGCGCAGGGCCACGGCCACGACTGCGCACGCTGATGCAGACCGCACGGCCAGTTCTCGCGCCAGGCTGCTACGACGCCCTGGGCGCCCGCCTCATCGAGGAGGCAGGTTTCTCCGCCGTCTACATGACGGGATTCGGGACCTCCGCCGGGCTCCTCGGACGCCCGGACGTGGGGCTGGTTTCCATGTCTGAGATGGCCGACAACGCGCGCCGGATCGTCGAAGCGACATGCCTCCCAGTGATCGCGGACGCCGATACCGGCTACGGCAACCCGATCAACGTCCTGCGCACGGTCCGCGAATACGAAAGGGCCGGTGTGGCAGGGCTTCACATCGAAGACCAGGTCGCGCCCAAGAAATGCGGCCACATGGAGGGCAAGCAGGTGGTGCCGGTGGCCGAGATGGTCGCGAAAGTGAAGGCCGCGGTCGATGCGCGGATCTCGCCGGAGCTGGTCATAATCGCCCGGACCGACGCTCGCGCGGTGGAGGGGCTCGACGCGGCGATCGAGCGTGCGGCCAGTTATCGAGAGGCGGGTGCTGACGTCCTTTTCGTGGAAGCCCCCCAATCTGTCGACGAGGTGAGGGCGGTGGCCGCCGCCTTCCCGACCGTGCCGCTCCTGTTCAACTACGCCGAGGGCGGCAAGACGCCGGCCGTCGACCATGCGATGCTGGCCGAGCTCGGTTTCGCGATCGTGATCTTCCCGATCGCCACGCTGCTGGCGGCGACCCTTGCCATGCGGACGGTCCTGGCCAAGATTCGCGCCGACGGCACGCCGATCAACGTCCTCGCCGAGCTGCCCAGGTTCGCGGAGTTCCTCGACTTCATCGGACTGCCCGAGATACGTGACCTCGAGCAGCGTTACCAACATTCCTGAACGGAGGAGAGAAATTGAGCAACACGTACAGCAAGCCGACCATCTCGACCGAGCTGGCGCACAAATTGGTCGCCGCGGCAGAGGCCAAGGCGAAATCGATGGGCCACCCGTTCGTGATCGCGGTCTGCGACGAGAGTGGCGTCCTGAAAGCCTTCAGCCGCATGGACGGGGCCGCGCTCTTCAGCGTTCAGATCGCCCAGGACAAGGCGTACACGGCGGTCGGCTTCGGCCTCTCGACGGACGGGTGGCATGACTTCATCAAGAACGACCCTCCCCTGGCCGCCGGCGCCGTCGGCGGGATCGACCGCCTGGTGATCTTCGGGGGCGGCTACCCGATCAAGGCGGGCGATGCTGTCATCGGTGGGATCGGCGTCAGCGGCGGTCACTACACGCAGGACATGGAGGTCGCCCAGGCGGGGCTGGCGGCCGCCGGCTAGCCTGCGGGGCTAGAGCTTGTAGGAGGAAGGCGCCCCCGGGGGCAGGTACAGCGTCGGGTCGACCGGCTTCTGGTTGATGCGGAGCTCGAAGTGCAGGTGCGGACCGGTCGAGTTACCGGTCGATCCTTCGAGCCCGATCGTCTGTCCCTGCGACACCGTCTGCCCCGCCTTGACGAGCGCGGCAGAAAGGTGGCCGTAGAGGGTGTCCAGGCCGCCGGTGTGGGCGATGACGATGTAGTTGCCGTAACCGCTGGTCGTGCTGCCGACCAGCGCCACCACACCGTCGTCCGCCGCGTAGACCGGCGAGCCGAACGGCTCGACCAGGTCGATCCCGGTGTGGAAGTGCGGGTAGCCGGCGTAAGGCGGTTCGAGCGCCAGCTGGCTGGGTCCGAACGGCTGTGAGATCTGCGCCTGCGGCTCGGGCCAGATGAAGCGGTACTTGGTCGAGTGACCGGCACTCGTCGCGATCTGCCCAACGTTGTTCGACTGGGTCCACAGCTGCACCTGGGTCCACACGGCCTGCATGGCCGCCGCGATGAGGGCATCCTCCTGCTGGGTCAGCATGTCCGTGATCTGCTGCGCCAGCTGGGCCGATTGCGTGTTCAGGCGCCAGAGCTCGTACCTCGTCTGGGCGATCTTGGTGTCGAGGTCGGCCATCGATTGTTCCTGCTGCGCCTGGAGCACTTTCAGCTGCGCCAGCTCTAAGTCGAGCTGGTCCTGCTGGATAACCTGCGCCGCGCGCGCGTCCTGCTCCCTCTTGCGCTGCACCTGCTGCTCGACGAGGTCCATCGCGAGGGATCGCTTGACCTCGGATGCCCGCGCGCCCGCCACGTTGAGGTCGGCGATCCTCGACAGCAGGTCGCTGAGGCTCTGGGCTTCACCCAGCACCACGAGGACCGAGGTCGGCGCGACATAGATGGCCCGGGCCAGCTGCGTGAGCTGCGCCCTCTCCGCGTCGATGCGCAGCGCAAGGTACGCCTCGCGCTGCTGCGCCGCGGTGATCTGAACGTCGAGTGCGGCGATCTTCGCCTCGACGTCCACGATCTGCCCCTGGACCGTCTGCTGCTGAGCGGCGTTGTCCTGCAGAGATTGCCGGAGCTGGTCCTGGGCAGCAAGCGCATCCGCTAGGTTGCTGCCAAGCTGAGTGCGGACCTGGTCGATGACCGCCTGCTGCTGGGTTGGGTCAGGGGCTGTCGCGTCGGCCGAGACGCCGGCCTGCGCGCCGGTGAGCGCCAGCACGACGAGCGCGAATGCGAGCAACAGCTTCCTCACGACTCCATGTGCCTCCGCAGGCTGAGCAGCGACGAACCCGAGCCGAGCCCGAGGCCCGCCGCGAACACCATGGCCGCGCCGGCCGCCGCGACCACCACCGTGACGCCAGGCGCGAACTGGGTGAACGAGGCCGAACCCGCATGGATCCCCGCGGCGACCAGTCCGAAGGTGACCAGGCCGGCGGCGGCACCGGAGAGGGCTCCGGTGATCGCGCCCTCGACCACGAACGGGCCACGGACCATCCAGCGCGGCGCGCCGACAAGCTGCATGATCCTGATCTCGTCGCGCCGCGCGTGGATGGCGGCCCTGATGCTGTTGACGGTCACTGTGACCGCCACGAAACCGAGCAGCCCCAGGAACACGATCCCGGCCACCGCAAGGCCGAACAACACGTTCTGGATTCGCTGGTAAGAACCCTGGTCGTAAGAGGTCGGGTAGGAGGGATCGACCGCGATGTCGCTGCGCACGAGAGAGTTCACCCCGGCCACTTCGTTGATGTTCTTCATCTGCACGTCGAGGCTGGCGGGGAACGGGTTGCTGTCGCTGGAGCTGGCCAGCTGCGGCAGACCAGGAATGGTCTGCGCACGTTTCAGCGCGTCGGCTTTCGAGGTGTAGGTCACGCTCGCAACACGCGGATCCTTCACGAGACGCGACGAGAGGTCGTTCACCTCGAGGAAGGTCGCATCGTCACGTAGGTAGACATAGAGCAGGGAAGCTTGCCCTGCTTCAACGCGCTCCAGGTTGGTAAGCGCGTATCCGGCCAGGCCGACGAGGCCGGACAGGAGAAGGAGCAGGGTCATCGAGCCTAGCGCCGGCGCGGTGCTCGAGATGTTCCGCAGCCAGCTGCGCCCGGCCCCCCCGAACACGTAGCGCATGACGTTCGTGCCCACGATCTGGGCCATGCGGCGGCGCGGGAAGTGGCCCTTTACGAGGACGATGCCAGCCATGCCATCCTCCCGATCTGGCCGGCCGGTTGGTCGCGCACGAGCCGACCATGCACCAGGGTCAAGACGCGTCGCTGAAGGCGCTTCACGATCTCGACGTTGTGGGTCGCGATCAGGACGGTGATGCCCCAGGCCGCGATGTCTTCGAACAGGTCCATCATCTCCCAGGCCGATTCCATGTCCAGGTTGCCGGTGGGCTCGTCTGCGATCAGGAGCGGCGGCTTGGCGATCACCGCTCGCGCCACGGCGACCCGCTGCTGCTGCCCGCCGGACAGCTGGTTTGGAAAAGAGGCGCCGCGATCGCCGAGTCCGACGGCCTCGAGCGCATCGAGGGCACGGTCTCTCGCCTCCTCGTCCGAAACCCGCAAGTCGCCGACCTGGAGCGCGAACGCCACGTTCTCGGCCGCGGTCAGCTGCGGCAGGAGCTTGTAGTCCTGGAACACCACGCCGACGCGCCGGCGAAGATCCGAGACGCGCGACGCCTTCAACGAGTGGGCGGCGATGCCGTCGATCCAAACTTTGCCGCTGGTCGGGCGGATCTCTCGGTTGATCAGCCTGAGGAGCGTCGTCTTGCCGGCCCCGCTGGGACCGACGAGAAAACTCAGCTCACCTGGCTCGAGCGCCAGGCAAACATCGTCCAGCGCGAGCCTGGATCCGTACGCTCGCGTCACTCCGTCGAACTCGACGATTGGGCGCAATACATGGGGGATAACGGGAAATCGGTCGGTTTCCGGAGGTTTCGGCGGTTAAGGCGTGTAAGTACTGACAAAGACAAGCGATGCGGACGGCCGCGTTCTGAGGTCCGGAGAGCTTTCAGCGATCGAACAGGTGTCGCTCGAATGCCACCCTCGCCATCGGACGCTGTTGCTGCACCTGTTACGAAGGACCGATCAGCTTCCGTTGGTATTACGGACGCACTTGACGTCGAGGAGCACTGGTTTCTCACGAACCGCGAGAGAGGCAATGACTTCACCGGCCTCGATACTCACCACGCGGGCGGCGTTGCCTGGACGACCGGAAACAATGTCGAGCCATTGATCCACGGCGCGACCTATTTTGGACGCCTTCTGGCGGCCGTCGGCGACCTGCAGCCTGGGGATCAGCTGTTCTTCACGGATTGGCGCGGCGACCCCAACGAGCGCCTGGACGGCACCCCGCAGAGCGAAATCGGAGCGGTCCTGGCTGACACAGCACGGCGCGGGGTGAGCGTCAAGGGACTCCTGTGGCGCTCGCATGCGGACCGGCTCGGGTTCAGCGCCAAAGAGAATCGTCATCTCGGAATGCAGGTGAACGCCGCCGGGGGCGAGGTTCTCCTGGACCAGAGAGTGCGGTTGGGCGGTTCCCACCACCAGAAGCTCGTGATCATGCGCCACGCCTCACGGCCGGAGAAGGACGTCGCGTTCGTCGGCGGCATCGACCTCTGCCACAGCCGCCGCGATGACGACGGCCACGGCGGTGACCCCCAAGCCCAAAAGATGGCGCCGGTGTACGGCCACCGACCGCCCTGGCACGACGTCCAGGTCGCGATCACGGGTCCTGCGGTCGGCGACCTGGACTTTCACTTCCGCGAGAGGTGGAACGATCGCGGCCCCCTCAGTCGCGACCCGGTCGGCATCGTGCACGACCTGCTGAGGCACACGCATCGCAAGGCGAGCAACCTGCCTGCGATGCCGCCCGACCCCCCACCGGCTGGAACCCATTCGGTCCAGGTGCTTCGTACTTACGCGCGGCGCCACGGAGGCTATCCGTTTGCACCCGAAGGCGAGCGAAGCGTCGCCCGTGGATTTCGCAAAGCGATCCGACGAGCGCGCCGGCTCATCTATGTCGAAGACCAGTTCCTGTGGTCGGCGGAGGTGGCACGGACGTTTGCGGATGCACTGACCGCGAACGTCGATCTGCGACTGATCGCAGTCGTGCCGAGGTTCTTCGACCAGGCGGGAACCATGACTTTGCGCCCGAACCAGGTGGGAAGAGAGCAAGCGATACAGGTCCTGCTCGAAGCAGCGCCGGACCGCGTCGGTATCTACGACGTCGAGAACCTCGACGGAGTCCCGGTCTACGTCCACGCCAAGGTCAGCGTGATCGACGACGTTTGGGCGTCCGTCGGATCCGACAACTTCAACCGGAGGTCGTGGAGTCACGACTCCGAGATCGCCTGTGCGGTCCTGGACGGGGACCGCGAGCTTCGAGAACCCGTCGACCCGAGCGGTCTGGGCGACGGCGCCCGCCCTTTCGCACGCAACCTTCGGCTGCTGTTGTGGCAGGAGCATCTCGGGCGCGCTGACGGAGACGATCGGGATCTCCTCGATCCGATGCAGGCCTGGACCGCTTTCCGGCAGACGGCTGAAGTCCTGGATCGGTGGCACCGGGGCGGCGAGATCGGGCAGCGGCCTCCCGGTCGGGTGAGACCTCACCCGCGCATCCGCCCTTCGCGCTGGACCAGGCTGTGGGCAGAGCCCTTGTACCGGATCATCTACGACCCGGACGCGCGGCCCCGGGCGATGCGTTCGGCAGGAGAGTGGTGAAGCCGTTCTCTGCCGTTACAGACTTTGTTACGCGACTGCCGCGACCATCTGCGTCGAGTCAGGACCTGGGCGCTTCCACCTCTGGGGCCGCCTTGGATGAACTGGGGGGATGGACGCCAACCCATTTCTGTGGAGGTGTCAGTTGCTGAACGGCCTGTCGGAAAGCTCACCCGGGATCGGCGCGATCGCGAGGGCAGCAGAACAATTAGAGGAAGCCACGAGACAGCGCGCCATCAAGCAAGCGCCACGCCAGCGTCTCAACCGAGCGATAACCGTCATCGATTCGATGATCGCCATGCTCGAGCGCCACAACGTGAGAGGCACGCCGCCGCCTGCTCGAGTGCTCGACACAGGTTTGTCCGAGGTCGTTCGCGCGACCGCGCATTTTGGGATCAGCTTCGCCCGCGGGCGCTCTAATCGGGACGTGATGAATCAGCTGTTCGCCGTCCAGAAGCGCCTGCTGGCGATGAGAGCGGGGCCCGGCTGGGAATGGGCCTACGAAGACGAGGACGGCGAATCAGCAGAAGCGCGCATTCCACGCGCAGAGCCCGACTGCGCCTGATCGACCTGTTCGGGGACTGAGGCGTAGGTTTCCTTGGATGATCAGAGTCGCGTCGCGTAAAAAGAAACGGCCTCGCGAGGGGTAATGGTTCGCAGGGCCGCTGATTCGAAGCCTGGGCCCTTCCCCGTAACAGAATCGGTAAGCGAACCTACGGGCACGCCGCGTTGACCTCCCCTGGCGATCTAAGATCCGCGCTTCGCGCCCGCTAGCCTTTGCGGGTGACCCCGGAAGAAGACGTCGTCGAGCGTAACCCCTGGCTGCGCTCACGCCGGCGCTCCGGCGACGAGTACGACGAGACGTATGAGCGTCGCGCGGCCGCAGGCGAGAACGTCCACGGCGAAGCCGATTTTGTGATGCGACTGGCACCGCGCACGGTGCTCGACGCCGGCTGCGGCACCGGGCGGATCGCGCGGGAGCTGGCGCGGCGCGGAGTGGAGATTGCCGGCGTCGATCTCGACGAAGACATGCTGTCGACCGCGCGGCGCAAGGCGCCAGAGCTCGAGTGGCATCACCGCGACCTCGCCGCCATCGACCTCGGGCGGGTCTTCGACATCGTCCTTCTCGCAGGCAACGTGATGATCTTCCTGACCCCGGGCACCGAGAGCGCCGTCGTGGCCAACCTCGTACGCCACCTGGCTCCGGGCGGCGCATTCGTCGCCGGGTTCTCTCTCCGGCCGGGTCAGCTGACCGTCGACGAGTACGACCGCCTCGCGGCCGCGGCAGGCCTGGCGCTTGTCGAGCGGTGGTCGACGTGGGACCGAGACCTGTGGCGACCCGGCGGTGACTACCAGGTGTCGGTGCACAAAGTACACGCGCAGGCCAGCGCCGAGGCTTAGGCGCATAGGGGCGGCGTCTTGCCGATGCCTTCGGTCGGCACGAAAGCTCTCAGCCGATTCGCAGCAACGCCCAAGGCTCCTCCAAACCCCAGGCCGCAATCTTCCGATCACGGCCGGAAGGACGGCCGAGAAAACGGACAGGAGCAGGAAGCAATGAATGCCTGGATGCACAAGATGACGAGCTGGGTCGGGCTGATCGCCACCACCGTCGACCGCTTGAAGCAGCCTCCGATGGCCGGCGGCCGACACTACTGGGACCGGCGATCGCGGACCTGGTCGGGTGCGCGGAGAGAGGTGTACGCCTGGCAGCGGGCGGAGCCTGCCCCCGAGGCCCGAAGGAGGCCGAGATGATCCACCGAAAAGGACAGCGCACCGCGCGCGAGAACCGGGAGGTACGGGTCAGGTTGGCTGCGATGGCCGAGGCTCTCGAGCAACGTCAGGACGTGCTCGCTTCTGCGTGGGACTCCGTCCGCGAAGAGGTCGTCGACGAGGTCGACCGCGCCCTGCAGAATTCCGATGCGCGCTTCAGCATCGCCCTCGACTCGGCCATCAGCGAGGCGCGGGCCAGCATCGCTCACGCAATTGCGGTTCTCGATGCGGGCGGCTATGGATCGTGCGAAGACTGCGGCTCCCCGATCAGCGAGGCGCGGCTTTCGTTTCGGCCCGAGTCCACCCGCTGCCTGCACTGCCAGGACCTGGCGGACCGGCGAGGGGGTGCATCCCTGGAGATGGTTGATCGCGCCGAGCCGACCAACCTGGGCCGGCTGGTCTCGCGCCCTGAAGGCGGTGGCGGACGCATCGTCTCGCTCCACCGATTCTCATCGAAGCACCCCGCCTGAGCGCGATGCAGACGCGGGCGGCCTGAGTTCGTTCGCGCCCGTCAATCCATCCAGGGGCAGGGTCGAAAGAACCTTGCCCGATCCGCGGCCACCGGCTTTAAATAAAAGACCTTCAAATGCGGCTTCCGAACACGTGGACGCACAGCGCGAACACATCGATGGCTTATCCCCCCGCCGCCGGCAGTCCGCAGCCGCGTTCGTTTCCGGGGATGTCCACAGACCAGCAAGGCGGCGTCTTGATGTTTGGCGGCGGTGACAGCGGTTCGACTGCTCTCAACGAGACGTGGGAGTGGTCGGGCGCCTGGTCGAAGAAGGCGGTTGCGATCGCACCACCTGCGCGCGCGATGGCGCAGATGGCCTTCGACTCGGCATGCAAGTTGGTCGTGCTCTACGGCGGAGAGCTGCAGACCGGCCAGAACCTCACCCAGTTCTACGACACGTGGGTTTGGGACGGCCAGGCCTGGAGCAAGGTGGGATAGTCTTCGACCAGGCTGCATTTTGCATGCGCGCCAGCCTCCGGTTACCACTCTGGCGGGCCGCGGTTGACCGCTGTTACGCTCGGATCGCTTAGCCTGGCGCGATGGCGGAAGTCGAGCTGACGAGTACCAGCCTCATCGTCCACATTCGCGGGGCGGATCGTGTCTTCGCGATGAAGAGCCGCCTCGAGGTGCCCCTGCAGCACATCGCCTCGGTCGAACCCGCCGCGGACGAAGCGCGCCGCGTGTGGCACGGCCTGCGCATGGGCGGCACCAACGTCCCGGGTGTCATCACGGCCGGTCGCTTCGTTGAGCATGGCGAGTGGGCTTTCTGGGACGTCCACGATCCGAAGAGCGCGATCGCGATTCACCTGCGGGACGAGAGCTATTCGGAGCTCGTGATCGGGGTCGACGACCCGGCTGCCACGAGCGAGGCCATCAGGTCGGCGGCAGGGCGGTTCTGATTTCTCGCGAAAGCGACGCGGGAAACGGCCGAGGCCGTCGAGAAGCTGGGTTAGGTGGATTCGTCGATCGCCTCGGCACGCTGTTGCTCGAGACGCGGTGACAGCGATGCGTAAACATGCTTGAAGATCGATGCGGCTCCAGGCCTGGGCAGTTCCTCGACCTGCGCCTGCGCGGCATCGATCTCGGCCCGGATCTCGTCCATGGTCGTGGCTTCTTGCTCCGTCGACCACAATCCTTCGGCCGTCGCGTACCGGCGCACGCGCTCGATCGGATCGCGGCGCTCAGCCTCGGCCACCTCGGATGGTTCGCGGTACTCCTTGGGGTTGTCGGAGGTGTTGTGGAAGCCCATGCGGTAGGTCCGGCACTCGATCAGCGTCGGTCCTTCTCCCGCAAGTGCCCTGTTCACAGCCTCCAGGGTGGTCGCGTAGACCGCAAGAAGGTCATTGCCGTCGACCTCGAATCCCGGGAAGCCATAGCCCTCTGCTCGGCGCGCGAGCGAAGGTGCGGCGCTCTGCCTGGACGCGGGCGTAGAGATGGCGTAGTGGTTGTTGATCAGCAGCATCACCAGCGGCACTCGCATGACACCCGCAAGGTTCGAAGCCTCGTGAAAGTCACCTTCCGACGAGGCCCCCTCGCCGAAGTACACGGCCACCACCCCGCGAACCTGACGCAGCTTGAGGGCCCAGGCCAGGCCCGCTGCGTGGGGCAGCTGGGCACCGATCGACTGCTGGCGGGGCAGCAGGCGGACGCCATCCGGGATCGCGGCCGCTTCGAAATTGCCCATGTACGTGGCGAACATGTTCTTCAGCGGCAGGCCGTGCCGGAGCATCGCCGGGTGCTCGCGCGACGCGGGGACCATCCAGTCGCGCTGCGGATCGAGCGCCATCGCGGATCCGATCACCGCGGCCTCCTGACCATGGACAGGGCCGTACACGCCGACGCGGCCCATTCTCTGTAGCTTGATGAGCCGGTCGTCAACCGCACGCGACAGCAACATGAGGCGCAGCGCCTCCAGCACCTGCCCGCGACTCATTGGCGACGAGCCGCTGATCCTCCCCTCGACGTCGAGCATCTGGACCAAGTCAGTACGCCACGGTTTCGCGGGCGGCGGCCACGATCCGGCGCACCGAAGGGAGGTAGTGGTCTTCGAGCGAGCCCGGAGGATAAGGAGTGTCACGCGCCGCCACCCTGCGGATCGGAGCATCCAGCGATCCGAATGCCTCCTGCTGAATGGTCGCGATGACCTCGGCGCCGAAACCACCGGTCAGCGGCGCTTCATGAACGACCACGGCCTTGCCGCTTTTTTGCACGGCCGCAACCAGCCCTTCGACGTCGAGCGGGACGATGCTGCGGAGGTCGAGCACGGCGGCTTCCACCCCGTCCAGAGCCAGCTGATCGGCTGCCGCCAGGCAAAGGTGGACGGCCGCGCTCCAGGCGATGAGGACCACGTCCTTCCCATCCCGAACCAGGCGCGACGAGCCGAACGGCACTGTGTGGTCACCGGCCGGCACAGGTCCGCGGATCGAGCGGTAAAGCCTTTGCGGCTCGAGGTAAAGAACGGGATCGGGATCCCTGATCGCCTCGAGCAGCAATCCTTTTGCGTCATCCGGGAATGCCGGGCAGACGACCTTCACGCCCGGCGCCTGGCTGAACTGGGCTTCGATCGCATCCGGGTGAAACTCCGGGGTCCTGACGCCGCCGCCAAATGGCGCCCGGATGGTGACCTGGGCGTTGAAGCGACCGCGCGAGCGAAACCGATAGCGTGCGAGCTGCGGCCCGATCTGGTGAAACGCCTGATGGGTAAAGCCGAGGAACTGGATCTCCGCGACGGGGACCATGCCACCGATCGCCAGCCCGAGCGATGCGCCGACGATCGACGCCTCCGCCAGCGGGGTGTCCACGACCCGATCAGGCCCGTATCGCTCCATCAAACCGCGTGTCACCCTGAAGACGCCACCCAGCCGGCCGACGTCCATGCCGAGGACCATCACCCTCTCATCGCGGCCCATCTCCTCAAAGAGAGCCTCGCGGATGGCCTCGAGAATCGAGAGCTCGGGCCGCTCGCCGGCGGGAGGTGACACAGCGGTCGAATCCGCCGACTTCGAGGTCGAATTGCCCACAGAAACGTCAGGCTATCACCAACAATTGACTTTGGATCTTTGATCACATAGTCTCGTTAACCGCAGCAGGACGGGGTTGATGGGCCTGCGCAAGGACCGTTGATTGAAGGAGGGCCGAGATGACGACAGGCCTCAGCGAGCAGTGGTTCCGGACCACGGACATCCCGGGGGTTGCCGGCCCGCCCAGGGAGCTGGTCGGTTACGGCGAGTTCCCGCCCAAGATCAACTGGCCCGGCGGCAAGAAGGTCGCGATCCAGATCATCCTCAACTACGAGGAGGGGTCGGAAAAGACCTACGCCATGGGCGATGACTTCAACGAAGACCTTTACGAGCTGCCCTACAAGCAGGAGGGCATGCGCGACCTTGCGATCGAGTCGGCATACGAATACGGCTCGCGAGCCGGCGTCTGGCGTCTCTTCCGGGTCTTCGCCCATGCGGGAATCAACGTCACCTGCGTGGCGGCCGCTGTAGCCCTTGAGCGCAATATCGAGGTGGCGAAGAAGCTGGCGGCACGAGGCGATGAGGTCGCCGGCCACGGTTACCGCTGGGTCAACCACTTCGAGATGACGCGCGACGAGGAGCGCGAGGCGATCAAGCGCGCTGTCGCCTCGATCAAGCGCACGGTCGGTGAGCGGCCTGTGGGTTGGTACTGCCGCGAGATGAGCGTCAACACGAGAGAGCTGGTCGTGGAGGAAGGCGGGTTCGTCTACGACTTCGACTGCTACAACGATGACCTTCCCTACTGGACCAAGGTGAACGGGAAGGATCACCTGGTCACCCCGTACTCGCTGGTCGTCAACGATGCGCGCTTCGTCGTGGCTCAGGGTTACGGAAGCCCGGAGCACTTCTTCGAATATGCGAAGGCCGAGCTGAACGGTTTCCGCAACGATGGCGACGGTGTCAGCCGGATGATGTCGATTGGGCTGCATGCGCGTTTCAGCGGGCATCCGAGCCGAGCCGACGCGCTCGCCAGGTTCATCGACTACGCGCAGAAGACGGGCGACGTTTGGTTCTGCCGCAGGATCGATCTGGCACGCACCTTCATGGAGCAATACCCGGCGGCCAAAGCACACGCCTCTCATAGCGTCTGACCGGCGCGCGCCGTTCCAAGGACAACGCCAATGAAAAGGATCGTCGTCACCGGCGGTAGCGGGAAGATCGGAGCCTGGGTTCTCAAAGAGCTTCTCGACGAAGGGCACGAGGTCCTCAACGTCGACCTGAAACCGGCTGCCGATCCCCGGTGCCGGACGCTCATCGCCGACCTGACCGACTCCGGCCAGGCATACGGCGCCATCGGCGTCTACACCGGCATCGACGAGCTTCAACCGTCGCTGCGCCCTCAGCCGATCGATGCGCTCGTCCATTTCGCGGCCATCCCGCGAGTTCAGCTGGTGCCCGATGCCGAGGTCTTCAGGATCAACACGACCAGCACCTACAACGTCATGGAGGCGGCGATCCGCGCCGGGATCCGCAAGATCGTGTACGCGTCGAGCGAGGCGGCATATGGGATCGATTTCGCAGACGACCACCTCGATCCCGACTATTTCCCAATCGACGAGGAGCATCCGACCGTGCCCATGGACGCGTACGGCCTCTCGAAGGTCGCCAACGAGCGAACGGCGGCGGCGTTTCACGCGCGAGTCGGCGGCGACTTCTATGGCCTGCGCATCGGAGACGTGATGGCTCCTCAGGACTACGCGAAGTTTCCCGTGTGGACCACCGACCCGGCGATCCGCAAGCGCGAGCTGTGGGCTTACGTCGATATCCGAGATGTCGCGCAAATGGTTCGCCTGTGCGTCAGCACCGACGGTCTCGGGTTCCAGGTCTTCAACGCGTTCGCGGGCGAGAGCGCGCACGTGACGCCCATACGCGAGCTCGCAGGCAGGTTCTATCCCAAGGTGCCGATGAAGGCCGAGATCTCCGAGCACGGATCGTTGGTCAGCAACTCGAAGGCGCGGCGAATGCTCGGGTTTGAGCAGAAGCACCGATGGACGGAGCAGTCCCAGGGATGATCCCAGAATGCTGAGCCCGTCCCCCCCACCGTCCATGGACGATCTCGGCGAGGGCGGCGAACCTCCTCTCGCCCACCTCGCCAGGAAGAAGCTTGGCCAGGAGACGACACGCTACCTGCGCGACGCGCTGCTCAGCGGCCAGTACGCCACCGGCGAGCGGATGGCGGTGCACCAGCTGGCTGAATCGCTCGGCGTGAGCACCATGCCGGTCAGAGAAGCACTCGTGACACTCGCCAACGAGGGCCTGCTCGAAGTCATCCCCCGGCGCGGGTTCCGGGTGGCGAGGATAGGTCTGCGGGACGTTGAGGACGCGTTCAGGGTCCACGCATTCGTTGCCGGCTTGCTGATAGAAGAAGCAGCGCCGATCATCACTCCATCCACGATCGCCGAGCTGCGCAAGACCCAGGATGCAATCCTCGAAAGTTTCAGTCCGGTTGAGGACGAGCAGCGGCTGGCGCACCGCGTCGAGGAGCTTAATTTCAAGTTCCACCGGACCATCAACCACGTGCCCGACGCCAAGCGTCTCCGGTGGTTCTTGCGGGCGGCGGCGCGGTACGTGCCACGTCGTTTCTACGAAACCATCCCGGGCTGGAAAGAGGCGACTCGGGACAGGCACGCGGCCATCATCGACGCCCTCGACGCTCGAGACGCAATCGCGGCACGCCGGCTCATGGAAGAGCACGTCATCGAAGCCGGAACGCTGGTTCGCGAGCACCTCGAATCCCGGCGACCCTAGGATCCGAGCGGGATCAGCCCAGGCCCAGGCTCAACGGGTTCCACACCGCGGACGGCATCCAATCGGAGGGCCTGCCCAGGACCATTCGCGGCACCGTGCGCAGCTCTTCGAATCCCTGCTCTGCCAGCAGGTCCAGCGCTTGATGGTTTTCATCGGCTGGATAGACGATGACCTCCGATCCTGTCGCACCGACGGAGCGGATGAGCCGGACAAGAGCCGCGGTCTCGGCCTCGTTGGCGCCTGGGACCAGCGATGCCGACGCTCCACCCCAGGGCACCGGGATCACCGCGCCCGCGAGACGCCCCGCTCTGAACAGTCCCCACGCGTAGTCCTGAAAGGCGGTCAAGACCGGGGCCCGGTCTGCACCCGACACCTCCTGGTCCATCGCAATCAGGGCATCATGGTCCGACGGCAGCAAGGGCCGCCAGGGGCTCAGCTCGACCGTTTTCGGCAGCGCTGTCCCGCGCATCTCGTGGTACGAGCTCTCGACCTGGAAACCCATCCGCTCGTAGATCGGGCGGCCCAGCGCGGTGGCCGCCAGCACGATGCGCTCGCAACGTGCTCTCTGTAGGGCAGCCTGCGCCACCGCTGTCATCCGCGTGCCGAGCCCGTGGCCCCGAAGGTCAGGCCGTACGAACACGTGGCCGATCCAACCGGTGCGCCCGTAGCGGCTCGCGACGGCGGTCGCCACCACGCTGCCCCCGCCATCACGAGCCACGAACGCGCGGCATTGGCGGTTGGCCGCGTAGAAGCTGAAGATCGCGTGGAACTGGCGGTAGTTTCCCCAGCCGCCAGCGACCACGCAGGCGGTAGCCTCGAGGACCGCGTCGGGTGTGCGCGCCATCGCGCGCACCTGGAACCGCCCTGTGGTCAAGAGCGCAGCGGCAGCGCGATCGGCCGAATCGGGCTGCCCGTGCCGCCTCTGATCTTCAGGCAGGCCCCGATGAAAGCGAACTCGTAGATCGACTCGTGCGACAGGTCCTCGAGATAGGCCATCTCGAGCAGGGGGATCCCCGCCTCGGCGAGGAGATAGGTGTGCACCGGCAGCCAGTTCTCCGGGTCGGCCGAAGGCGTGTGCTCGACGCCGCCGTTGTCGGCTCCGATGTAGATGGCCCCGGCCTTGGCGAGGAACTCGGCACCCTCCCGGTTTATGCCCGGAGAGTTGGGCACGAATCTCTGCTGGTCCGGCCAGATGGTCATTCTCCCGGTCCGGATCAGGACAACATCGCCCGGACGCAGCTCCGTCTTTTGGCGCTTGAGTGCGTCCAGCAGCTCTTCTGCTCCGATTGCGTAGCTGTCCGGCAGCATGTCAACCCCCGCGGCCGCGGCGACGTCGATCATGACGCCACGCGCCAGGATGGGCGGTTGCTTGTCGGCTCCGCCTCGTTTCCAGTGCCGGCTGCCGAGGTGCTCCTTCGCGCTGAAGCGATTGAAGATCTGTCCATGCAACCCGAAGTGGGTGAACGTGTCCACGTGGGTGCCGCAGTGCGTGTAGAGCGAAATGCAGTCGCCCGAATAGCTGACCCTCTCGTTCTGCTCGTCGGAGATGCCCAGCGGGTTCTCGAGCATGTTGCCGGCCGGCGTATGCGACATCCAGATCTGAAATCCCGGATCACCAAGGTCGGTCCACACGGGCATACCCACGAAATAATCGACCGCCAGGTCGAAGGGCTTTCCCGCGTCCGCCTCACCCATGGCCGCCCGCCGCGATTCGGCGGTCATGTGGTTGAGCATGCCGATCTCGTCTGCCGGCCCAAACGGGCTCGCAGACGCCTGGTTGAACTTCGAGTGGTAAGCGACGATGTTCTTGCGCTGGTCTTCGCTCAACAGGACTGGGCCGCACATTTCCCTAATGACCTCCTGGAATAATCGGTCGGTGCGAATTCTCGAGGCGCGGGCTCGCGCGGAGGAGGTCAAGGATCTCAACCTCTTCATCGCGATGACGGACGAGGACGGAGACGGCGAGGTGGTCGCGGTCAAAGACCTGATCGATGTGCGCGGCACGCCCACCACCGGAGGCGGCCGGCTGCTGCCGACAGATCCCAAATCCGAGGACGCGCCCCTGATTCGCAACTTGCGCAGCCGCGGCTGCGTGATGATCGGCAAAACGAATCTTCACGAGTGGGCCTTCGGCTCGACCAGCATGAACCGTCACTACGGCACGGTTCGCAACCCTCGGGACCGGTCTCGCATCGCCGGTGGCTCCTCGGGCGGGTCGGCGGCGGCGGTGGCCGCGGGAGCCTGCGACTGGGCGATCGGCAGCGACACCGGCGGGTCGGTGCGCATCCCCGCCGCGCTTTGCGGCATCGTCGGATTCAAGCCGACTTTCGGGGCGATCGACACGAAGGGGGTGGTGCCGCTGAGCTTCTCGCTCGACACCATCGGCTCGCTCGCGCCCGACGTCGCCACCGCGACCCGTGCGGTCGCGATGATGGCGAGCCCCCGCGGGGAGGGCAACTTCCTCGACGGCTGGCAGGATGACGACGCTATCCCGGCCGACCGCCTGCGCCTGGCCGTGCCGGCGGGCTGGGTGGAAGGACTCGACGAGCAGGTCCGGAGAGCCTGGGATCGGGTTTCCGCCGGCCTTCCCCAGGTCGAGCTCCCGAGCCTCGACTCGATGCAGCGGGCCTGCCTGGACATCATGCTCAGCGAGGCCGTCGCGTTTCACAAGACGTGGATGGATACGCGCCCCGGCGAATACGGTCCGGACGTGCTGGCCCGGCTCCGCACCGGCCTCGCCGTGACCGGCGCCGACTACGTGAGCGCGCTGAAGGACCGGGAGCGGATGCGCATGCAGGTCGCACAAGCCATGCGCGGCGTGGACGCGATCTTGCTGCCCTCGACTGCCTCCGTCGCGCCTCTCATAGCGCCCGAGGTCGACACCCGGCCGCTCGTTCGCTTCACGCGCCCGTTCAACCTGACCGGGCAGCCCGTCTTCAGCCTTCCGGCTCCCGTGGACGGCCTGCCGGTCGGCATCCAGGTGATCGGACACCCCGGCCGCGACGTCGAGCTGGCCGCGGTCGCAGCCGGGCTCGAACGAGCCTGGCGCTCCGCTAGCGGCTGACGTCCTTCGCCTCCGTCAGCGAGCGCGCGAACGCCTCGAACCGGTCCATGCCCTCGGTGAGGGTCTCGAGCGAGCACGCGTACGACAGGCGGACGTGGCGGTCTGAACCGAACGGCAGCCCGGGAACCACGGCCACCCGACCTACTTCGAGCAGCCCTTCCGCAAACCTGACCGAGCCGTCGATCTCGAGCCCCGCGATCACCCTGCCGTAGAGGGCGTCGACGCGCGGAAAGATGTAGAAGGCGCCCTCAGGCATTGCGTCCAGGTGCACTCCCGGCATCTTGCTCAACCGTCCCGCCACGTACCGGCGGCGGCGGTCGAACTGGACGCGCATGGCTTCGACGGGCGCCTGTTCGCCCTGCAGGGCAGCGAGGGCTGCCCGTTGGCTGATCGATGACGCGCCCGAGGTGCACTGGCTTTGAAAGCTCGACATCGCCTCTGCGATCTCCGGGTTGGCAGCGGCGTAGCCCATGCGCCAACCGGTCATGGCGTAGGCCTTGGAGAAACCGTTGACGGTGACGGTACGCTCGAGCATCTCGGAGCCGAGCGACGCGATGCTGATGAACTCGGCGCCGTAGGTGAGCTTCTCGTAAATCTCATCGCTGATCACGTACAGGCCGTGCGTTACAGCCAGCTCGGCGACCATCCTCAGCTCGGAGTCCGAGTACACGACGCCGGTGGGATTGCATGGATTGTTGAGCAGGATCAATTTGGTTCGTGGCGTGATCGCAGCAGCCAGCGAGGCCTGGTCGAGTCGGTACTGGTTGGGCTGAGTGTCGACCATGACGGGTTCGCCGCCCGCGAGCCGCACCATCTCCGGGTAGCTCACCCACGCTGGCGATGGGATCACGACCTCGTCGCCAGGGTCAAGGAGCACCATGAGCGCGTTGTAGATCGACTGCTTGGCTCCGTTCGACACCACGATCTGCGCAGCTTTGTAGTCCAGGCCGTTGTCGTCTTTGAGCTTCTTCGCTATCGCCTGGCGAAGCTCGAGGATCCCGGGGGTCGGCGTGTATCGGGTGAAGCCCTGCTCGATGGCCGCGATTCCGCCGTCTCGTGCCGCCGGGAGGGTGTCGAAATCCGGCTCTCCGGCGGTCAGGTTGACGAGGTCCACGCCCTGCGCCACGAGCGCTTTGGCGCGAGCGTCCACCGCCATCGTGGCCGATGGCCGGAGGGAGCGCGCCCTCAGCGAGAGCTGGGACCGCACCTAGTCTTTGATGAGGAGGGAGCGGCCGCCGTCGATCGTGATCAGTTGGCCGTTGACGAATCCGGCATCTTCGGAGGCCAGGAATCGATAGAGCGCAGCCACGTCCCCGGGCTTGCCAACCCGGCCGACCGGGTTGACTCGACCGGCCAGCGCGACCCCTTCCACCCCGAGGGAGTTCACGGGGTCTAGCGATTGGGGGCTCTCGATGACCCCCGGCGCCACCGCGTTCACCGTCACGCCCCGGCTCCCGACCTCGATCGCCAGCGTCTTGACGAGCCCGACGATGCCGGCCTTGGATGCCGTGTAGTGCGCGTGCTCGGTCCACGACTGGGCGGTGCCCGCCACGGATGACGTCGCCAGCAGCCGTCCATAACCCGCCTCGAGCATGTGGGGCAGGACGGCGCGGAAGCAGCGCCAGACGCCGAGCAGGTTCACATTGACGACCTTGTTCCAGGCCTCATCGGTCAGCTCCAGTGCCGGGACGGTGCGGGCGATCCCCGCGTTGGCGACGCAGATGTCGATGCGGCCGAAGGCCTTGAAAGCAGTCGCGGCGAAGGAGTTCACGGATTCGGTCGAGGTCACGTCGAGCTCGCAGACCAGGGCTTTTCGGCCGGCCGCTACGACCGCCTCTCGAACGGGCCCCACGTCGTGCGGGTCGCCCGGCAGCCAGCCGAGGGCGACATCGGCGCCCGCCCGCGCAAACCCGATTGCGGTGGCGGCACCGATGCCGGATGCGGCGCCGGTGACCAGGGCGGTGCGTCCTGTCAGGTCACACACCGCTCAGAGCATCACATCGCCGCCGTTGGGCCCAAGCGTCTGGCCGACGTAATAGGAAGAGTCGTCCGATGCGAGAAAGACCGCGGTCGGTGCCACCTCGTGGGCCTGGCCGAACCGGCCGATGGGCATCTCGGCGAGCTTCTTGTTCTTCCACTCGTCGGTCTCGTCTTTCATCATGTCGGTGAGGATCGGGCCGGGCGCAATCGCGTTGACACGCACGCCCTTGGTCGAGACCTCGCGTGCGAGCGCTTTCGTAAAGGCGAGCACGCCGCCCTTGCTGGCGCTGTAGTGAACCATCTCGTGGCCGCCGATCTGACCGAGCTGAGAGCCGATGTTGATGATGTTTCCGTGGCCGCGCTTGAGCATCTGCGGGAGAACGTAGCGGGTGCAGAGGAACACGGCGCGGAGGTTGACGTTCATCACCTTGTCCCATTGCTCGGACGACATCTCGTGCAGCAGAACCTGCGAGAAGATGCCCGCGTCGTTGACGAGGATCTCGACCGGTCCGAGCTCTTTCTCCACGCGCTCGATCATGGCCTTGACCTCGGGTTCCTTGGTGACGTCCGTCTGCACGTAGATCGCGCGGCGGCCACCTTTCCGCAGGGCGGTCAGCAGCTCTCCAGCCCCACTCTCCGGAGCCTGGTCGGCGACCGCCACATCGGCGCCTTCCGCCACGAATGCCTCGGCGATGGCCCGTCCGATGCCGCGGGCTCCCCCGGTAATGATCGCCACCTTGTTCTCGAGCTTCCCCATGGTTCTCCTCAGGCGCTGGCCGGGCCAGACCACATTTCCAGGATTTCCGACGAAGGCACCACGTCGAAGCGGTGGCGCATCAGGAGCAGCGACGCGTCGTGCTGGGCCGGGTCGTCACTTGCGACGCAGTCCTCCGGGACGATCACGTAGTAGTCGTTGAACAGGCCGTCGCGGGCTGTGGATTCGACGCACCCTTCGGTGGTCGCACCGGTGACGACGATGCTCTTGATGCCGTTGCTTCGCAGCAGCATGTCTAGGTTGGTCCCCCAGAAACCGCTCGACCGGTACTTGCGCACGATCACGTCACCGGATTTCGGTGCGAGCTCGGGGATGATCTGCTGGCCCTCGGTACCCTCGACCGTGTACTTGAGCGGTTTGAGGGGCCCGCGGGTCGCGAAGTGCAGGCGCATGGTGAAGCGCAGCTGCGCCGGCGACTCGATCTTCGAATCGGGCAGCCTCGTCATCATGATGTAGATCAGCGGCACCGATGCGGCTCGCGCGCCCTCGATCAGGCGCGCGAGCTTTGGCACCATCGCCGGGTACATCGAGATGTCGATCCCCTGCTGCGCGAAGTTGTAGCCGGCCCTGCAGAAATCGTTCTGCATGTCCACGATCACGAGGGCGGTATACCTCGGGTCTACCAGCTCCTCGAGCGTCGAGAAGACCTGCTTACCGTCGACTTCGACCATGGCTACCTACGTGCGTGGAGCGTGGGCAGACCTGTCGTCAAAGCGACCGCCCTCCTCGGCGTGGGTGATCGGTTCGTCCGCCACGACGGAGCCGAATGCCGCCAGCTTCTCCGGTGACCGCCCGCGGATGTAGAAGTACGCCACCAGTCCGGCGATCACGTATACGCCGACGATGTACGGGACCATGCTGTAGGGATATGCCTGCCCGGGGGCGACGACGACCCACAGCGGATAGAGCAGCCCGAGGCACCCGAGGATCGGGGCGACCACGTGGTACAAGATGTTTCGATCCGCTCGGTTCGAGAAGTACCGGATCAGCGCGATATTGCAGAGGATGTAGACGAGGACCACGCCCACAGTGCCGATTGTGCCGGTGAAGCCGTAGAGGCCGGTCGCGCCCGGACCTAGCCACGCGCCGCCCGCCAGGCCGACGATAACGGTGAATACGGTCAGGACGTAGATGGCGACGTGCGGTGAGTGGAAGCGCGGGTGCACTCGACCCAGGGCCCCTGGCAGGGCGCCTTCGCGGCCCATCGAGAAGAGCACGCGTACGGTGGTGTTCTGTAGGGCGAGGAAGGCTGAGAACAGACCCGCGATCGCGCACAGGTCGACCAGCTGCTCGAGCCAGGGCGCGTACTGGTGAGCAAGAGTGACGAACGGAGTGCCGTCCTTGAGGAAGTTGGCCATGTGGGCTGGGTCATTGAGGTGGTAGCCGGCCGTGAGGCCATACATCACGTAGACGTAGAAGACGCCGACGCCGATCACCGAGCCGCCCACCGCGAGCGGAATCATCCGCCGCGGCTCTCTCGTTTCCTCTCCCAGCACGGCCGCGGCGTCGAAGCCGATGAAGGAGAGGATGCCGAAGACGACGCCCAGGCCCACGCCTGAGAAGCCGTTGGGTGCTGAGCTCGGGTTGAAAGCGGCAAACGTGTTCCCACTGCCGGCATTTGCGATGGCGATGGTCGCCAGGACGAAGAACACGATCACCTCGACGGTGAGCAGCGTGAGGTCTACCCGGACCGAGGTCCTGATGCTGCGGACCGAGAGCACGACCACGATCGCCATGAATACGAAGGCGTAGATCCACCACGGGATCTCGGCGTTGAACGTCGTCTTGACGTAGTCGTGGGCGAAAGCTGCCACGGCTCCGAAGAGGCCCGGCACCAACAGGGCGTAGGCGCCGAAGAACATCCAGCCCGTGAAGAAGCCGGCGCCGCCGCCGAGCCCTCGCGCGGTGAAGGTGTAGAAGGAGCCTGCCGAGGGGAGCACCCTCGAGAACTGGATGACGGTGTTGCCGACGAAGATGATGACAATCAGGGCGATGAGGAACGCGAGCGGCAGGGCTTCGCCCGTCGAGGGGCCCGCGGCGGGGGCGTTGAGGACGACTGCGAGCACCGGGCCCATGAGAGCTACGGATAGTGCGATGCAGTTCCAGACGCTGAGAACGTTCTTCTGAAGGCGTGCGCCTTGGGCGCTGTCAGGTGCGCTAGACATTTGCTTCCCCTCGAATCTCCCCTCCGAAAACCCGGCCAGTATATTTGATCAGGAATCGTTGTCAACCTCCCCGTGTTGGCAGGCGCGGCGAACCCCGAATCGATCGTGCCTGAACGGAGAACCGAGATGAGCGCAGTCAACGCGAAGACCCTGGAAGAGCGGCTGGAGAGGCTCGAGTCCGAGCGAGAGATCCATGCTCTCGTCCATCGCTACGCCGAGCTCTGTGACGCGGCTTATGACCCGGATGGACTAGCCAACCTGTTCACGAGCGACGCGACCTGGTCCTCCAGGACTCGCGACGGGTCGGTCGACTTCGGGCGTTACGAAGGCAAAGAGGCGATCAGGGCTTTCTTCGCGGGGGCATCCAAGGACCTCGGACCCATGACCCTCCACTACCTCCTCGCCCCACGCATCGAGGTGGCGGAAGATGGCGCGTCGGCGACCGGAGTCTGCTACTTGCTGGCGATCCTGGACCAGCGGCCTGCTGCCTCGGCGCCGGGTTCGGCCGACCGCGAGCGCGTCCTCCTCGGGGGCGTGTACTCGCATCGGTTCCGTCGTATCGACGGGCGCTGGCTCATCGGCGCGTCGGAGTGCGACCTCAGTCTCGAGGAGCCGCTCAGGAGTGCCCCTTCACCGACGCCTTGAAGGCGTTGAGCAGCAAAGCCGCGTCACTGCCTCCCGTGAGAAACCACGCGCCTTGTCCTCGAAGCTCGGCGGCCGACAGCCGGTAGCCGGCGTGGTCGGCGGGCATGCCGAACCTGACTCCCGCCTCGCGGGAGGCGCCGAAGATCCTGGCGACCGCGGCGGCCAGCAGCGGATCCTGTGGATCTCCCATCACCCCCAGCGACGCCGAGAGGTCGCTCGGCCCCACGACGACGAGGTCGATCCCTGGCGTGCGCACGATCTTCTCAATCTGGTCGACCGCTGAATCTTCCTCGATCATCACGGCCAGCACCGTGCTTCGATTGAGGGCCTGAGTCAGCTCCTTGACTCCGGGCAGCCCGTGTGCGCCGAACTCAGCCGCCGCCGAGCCGGGGTACATGCCGCGATGACCATCCGGCGGGAACCGCACGGCACCAGAAGCGCGCGCCGCCGCATTGGCATCCGAAATATGAGGCACAAGGACGCCCTCGGCGCCAATGTCGAGGCAACGCTGGATGAAACCGTGATCGCCGGCAGGCACCCGCACCAGCGTGCCAAGCCCTCTCGCGCGCGCCGCGCGAAGGTGGCTCTGAACCGTCTCGAGGCTCAACGCTGAGTGCTCGCACTCGATGACGATGAACTCGAAGCCTGCCAGGCCCGCGAGGTCGACAGCGACCGGATCGGCCAGCGTGATGAAAGTGCCGAGCGCGCTCGATCTCTGGTCGAGCAGCTCCCGTAGCCGGTTGCGCAGAACCTCGGTCATGAAGCGGTCGGTTCCACCGAGCGGGCAAACGGTTCGTCCGGCGACGGCAGGGGCGAGTTGAACGCCAGGTGAATGGTTGCCTCGTCGCCATCGTTCCAGTTGCGATGCGGAATTCCGGCCGGGAACACGACCAACGTGCCCGGGCCGGCGCTGTAGGACTGGTCCGCGATCTCCAGCCTCATGGTCCCGCTCAGGATGTAGAACAGCTGGTCGACGACATGGGTGTGCATGCCGGCCGGCGACCCGTCGCCCGGAGGGGTCTTGATGCAGTTCACACTGCAGCTCGTGGCTCCCGAGTCATGATCCAGGAGCACCTGGACGGCCCGGCTGTCGCCAGCCGCGAGCCGCGCGAAATCGACTTTGCGTACGTACTCCAAATGAGCCTCCTTAGGTCGCCTCGACGATGCGTCGCATCCGATCGAGCTCGGTCTGATAGATGTGGGCCGACTTTACCGTCATGGTCAGCGTGCCGGCCCCCTCGCCAAGGTCGCCCACCGCATGAGCTGGTAATGCTGCGAGCTCGGCCAGATTGGGTCCCTCCCACGACCGGTACGGCGTTCAATGGATATTCCTGGAGCGACAGAGTTCGACCTGAACGGTTGAGGCTGCTCGCAGGCAATCCCTGGCGCAAAACGGCTTCCTGCATAACCATTATCCCCCGTGGCGGGGGGCTTGCCACAAGCCCTGGCTGCCGTGCGAGACTGCGCTTCCACAGCCCGGTTTTGCGCGTGAGACCAAGGAGGTGCCGCCTCGCCGAACGACCGCCGTCCGCTGGCCGACTACTACTTCGTACTGGGCGTCCCGCCTGACGCCACGGAGGCGGAGTTGCATGCCGCCTGGAGGCGGCAGCTCAAGTACTGGCACCCTGACCGCCGCAACCACCCGGACGCGCTCGAGCACGCGAAGTTGATCAACCTGGCGCACGACGTTCTGACCAACAGCACCAAGCGCGCGGCATACGATCGACAGCGAGCCGTGGTTGGCTGGCGTCCCTCCGCGTCGCCCCCGTTATACAGCCGCCCGGTCCAATGGAGGACGGTAAACAGCGAGGGGCCCCGGCGCGTGCCGGTGGGATTCGACCGGCATGGATTCGTCGCGCGTCTCGAGGAGATGATGAACCGGGGACGACTGATGATTGAGAAGCGCAAGGATCTCGCGTCGGCGTCCAAATGGGAGGCGCAAGCTCAGGCCTTGCTGCGAGATGAGCTGGGCGATCACGCGTATACGAGGCGGTTCGAAGCAGCCCTCGGTCAGCCGCGGCCCGATGGCCTCGTGGCGGCCTATGGAGTCCTGTGGGCCGCGTACGAGGATGCGTTGAAAGGCGATCTGAAGCCGGGGGTGAAGGAAAGGCGGCCGTCCTGACCGGGTTTGGCTTGGCGCGAATCACATGGGTAGTCCACAGACCATCCAGTCGTCGAACCGACAAATCAGGCGGGCTCTGTAAGCCTGCCGTTCTTTGAAAGGTTCGGGTCGGTGCATGCGGCCAGGTTGAAACAGCAGGGCCGACGCTTCCCGTTCTTCATTTTCGAGATGCTTACTTCGACCCGTCGTTTGCGAGTGTCAGGGTTCTGGGTTGCGTTCACCCAGCGAACCCATTCCCAGCGCGCCATCGGCGTCACCTCTTTCCACAGGTCCTGGATCTTCTGAGGGGCGGCCGCCAGTGCCGTTTCAAGATCCTGGGGCACGTTCGGCTCCGGCCAGTCTTTGAGTGGCTCAATTTCGAGCGTCGCTGTGTCACCCGCGCTTAACGCAGCGGTGCGCTTTACCTTTCCATCGATCTTCATCCAGTGGCCAAAATAGCCGTCTGGTTCCAACACCGTCTGGAACCCATGGCCATTTATCGTTCCTTGCACCGCCACCTGCCCGCGCGACGGCAGCTTCTCGCTCGCTTTCTCAGGCAAGCGCAAAATCGTCCATTTGTCGATCGTGGACAGCGTGGCGTCGAAGTGAATTTTTGGCATCCCTGTGCGCTAACTCATGGTAGTCCGTAGTCTTCAAAGCGCATCAAGAGTGGCTGGCTTTCGCCGGCCCGGCAACCTGGCCAGGACAGCCAAGGTGCCTTCCGCAATTCGCGGGATGCGGTTCCGAAAACGAGCAAGGAAATGTCCACTCCGAGCGCCGAGAACCCGACTACGCCTTCTATTCGATCTGGGACAACCGGCGGTCGCGCGAGGCTCCCGTGCCTTGGGCCACCTGCCACGATTGCAACGATCCGGCCCAGATTGAGAGGCAAGAATTCTGCTGCGGAGAGCCGCCTATCGGCCACTGCCGGTGCGGTGATCGAGGAGCTGGATCGTGTCTTCGAGGCCAATGGGAAGCCGAGAATCATTCGGTCTGGCAACGGTCGCGAGTTCATAGCCGCGACCCTGAAGAATCGGCTGGCCGAGCGTGGCGTGGCATCGCCTACATAGAAAAAAGCAGCCGCAGGAGAACTGCTTTGTCGAGCGATACCACGGCTCGATGCGCAACGAGGTCCTGGCCAACTAGGACGGACTACTCGCTCAAGAAGTGGACCGGTCAGAATCGGCACTCGACCGCAAATTGTCAACGACCCGGTCGGTGAGGGACTGGTCCAGCGAGTTCGTCACTCTCACAGAAGTTGGACCAAATTTAGGGACCCACAGATGGCGGACTTGACACCGGTGTCTCCAGCTCGACGTGCGATGAGGTCGATCATGGTTGCAGTAGTGCGCGGTCTCGTCCACCGAGACCGGTTTCGAGCCGCTGCAAAGCCTCGGATTACTACATGAGGAGGGCCAGGTCCGTGTGGTTGGGGGCGATCAAGGCGTCGGCCGGGTCCGGGTCCGGCACCCACTCTGGCTAGCGCTTTATGTCAGCGGGTCACCAACGGCAGGAGCTCATCCGCGATGCGATCGAGCTCCGCCTTCTCATTTGGCATCAGGGCCCTCAGCGGCTTTCGAGAATGCTCCTCGATCGGCACGCCTCGACGGATGAGCAGGTGCTTGAGCGCAGCATGGAAAGGAAAGCGCTGTACCCGGTCGCGAATCTCGCCCAGGCGCCGCGCGCCCGCTTCGGTCGGTCGCCGCACGACCTCGGTCACCTCTTCCGGGAAAGCCGCGGCTAGCCCGGATACGGCGCCCACGGCGCCTGCCTCTAGACCTCGATGGATCAAAGCCTCAGGCCCGACGAAGACCTTGAGCCCGTCGATCAGATACGGCTCGAACCGCTCCCACGGCGCGTCCGACACTTTCAGCCCGACCAGGTTGGGCAGGCGGGACCGCAGCTCCCCGATCACCGCGGGCTTCACTGCGTAACCGCTCC
>Ga0307373_10000712_pt1 | contig 64217 bp, 65 predicted proteins | sample OX2MG_FD_202534 | JGI IMG/M metagenome (GOLD analysis project Ga0307373, IMG submission 202534) | Soil microbial communities from Risofladan, Vaasa, Finland - OX-2 | ecosystem: Environmental > Terrestrial > Soil > Coastal area > Acid sulfate soil | place: Finland: Risofladan, Vaasa | collected... | reverse complement strand
CAGGACGCGGTTAACGCCGTGGGCGGGGTGACCTTGAACTTCAACTACCCGGCCCGGGATGCCTACTCGGGCCTGGCCATCACCACGCCGGGCTGCCAGCTCCTGGGCGGGTTCCAGGCCCTGGCGGTGGCCCGGGCCCGTCACTACCAGTACTACAAGGACGGGTCCTGGCAATACGACCCGACGAGCGACTTCGGGCGGATACAGCGTCAGGACGCCTTCATACGCGCCCTGCTCGACCGGGCCCAGTCGACCTTGAACCCGCTGAAGATCTTCGGCCTCATCAACTCCGTCGGCAACGGAGTGGTCATCGACAGCCGGTTCGGCTACAACCAGGTGCTGGGCCTCGCCCTCACCTACCGGAACTTCAACACGGACGGCCTGGTGGGACAGACCCTTCCCACGGTGTCGGCCAGCGCCTTCGGGTATTTGGGCTCCGTGCTGGCGGTCGACCAGCCGGCGGCCCAACAGATGCTGGTGAACATCTTCGGATCGGACTTGACGAACCCGACCAACCCGCCGCCCGACGCCTACGGCGTTGCCAGGCCTCCGCCCACGTTGACGCCCACCGTGGCGGCACCGCCGCCGAGCGGGACGCCTCCCGCATCCACCACACCCACCACCGTTCCGCCGCAGCCGTTCAACCCGACGCCCTGCACCCCGGGCTGATCCTGCCCGCTCAGAATTTAGCTCCCGGGGGGTATAATCAACGCGGGGCGCGGGTTGCCCCTGGGGGAAGGGGGAACATGGAAAGTCGTCACCCTGGTGCGGGCACGTTGACGCCGTGCGATCCCCGGCGCTACTGGGACTCAGTGGATCTCCCTGCCTTCGGGTCACAGGGACGGATCTACCGGGCCAAGCATCGCCGCGCCCGCCGCCGCGAAAAAGTGGCCTTCGTGCTCACCGGTGGGGGAGCCTTGGGAGCCGTGCAGGTGGGCATGCTGCGGGCGCTGGTCGAATTCGGCATTGAAGCCGACATCGTGCTGGGGAGCTCCGTCGGTGCACTCAACGCGGCCGGTTACGCCGAGAACCCCACGCATGAAGGGGTCGACATTGTGGAGCGGGCCTGGTTGGACGCCAAAGGAAGTGACTTGTTCAACTACGGCAGGCTGTGGTCCCTCAAACAGTTCACCACCAAGCGCGCCGCCGTGTACGAGGAGAACCGCTTGGCGACGCTGATCGACCAGGTGGTCGTGCACGACCGCATAGAGGACTTTGCGCTCCCGTTCGGGGTCATCGCCACATCACTCTCGGGCGATCCCGAGCGCTGCTTCTGGTCCGGCCCTGCCCGCGATCTCCTCCTGGCCTCCAGCGCGCTTCCCGGTGTCTTTCCCTCGGTGCTGATCGGGAACCAGAGGTTCATAGACGGGGGGGTGGTCAACAACATGCCGGTGGTCCAAGCCGTCGACGCAGGAGCCACGAAGATCTATGTCCTGCAGTGCGGGCCGAAGATGTCCGAGACCGAGACCTTCGGCCCACGCCCGATCGACCACGTGATCGGCGCCGTCACCTTGGCCCGGAAGGCCCGGGCCTGGCACGATCTCGACAGCCTCTCAGCCGATGTCGAAGTGATGGTCATCCCGGGACCGTCGGCCGCCAAGCTCTATTTCGTGGACCTGTCGCACACTGCCGAGCTCATAGCCCGGGGCCGGGAGGTGGCCCACGCCTTCCTGAAGGCGACCGAGGAGAACGTCAGGGCGGAGATCCTTGAGTTGGCGCACTGACGACAGCCGTGGCCAACCATCCGGTGGCTGGTAATTCCCGAATCTCACCGCCTGGCATGATTGAGCCAATGCAACAGCCCATTGCCGTGTGGTGCTCCGATAGTGATGCCTCCACCAAGCGAGGGTGCGCACGAGGCATCGGGGACGATGCGAACCGTGTCGAATGAGACCGACGGTCTCCCAGCGTCACCGAGTCGGGGACAGGGCCCGGGCTGGTACCCCTTGGGTCCGGACCCGAACGACCAGGCGCATTGGGACGGTCGCGCGTGGACCATTCGCCGGCATCGGGAAGGGCCACAGTGGGTCTACGCGCCGACCAGGCCACGCCAGGAGATGGTCCACGGTGGAGGGAGGACGCCCCGGCGGTGGGGGGCCATCGGGCTCTTTGCCGTCATCCTGGTCGCGGCCATCACGGGCGGGATAGCCGCCGTTCTGCGGACCGGCACGGCACGGCCCGTCCATGGCATCACCTCGGCCCTCTCGCCGGCAACCGGTGGGGTCAGGACCCTGGCGCGGTCGAGTTCGTCACCGGCCGCAGGCCCCGCAGCACAACCGGCGTGCACCGTGGTCATGGGAAGTCAGCTCTATCCGGCGAACGGCCAGGCCGGCTACACCGTCAGGTCCAACCTGGCGTACCAGAAGTTCTCACTGAAGGTCTCCGGAGACCTCGGATCGCCCGAGACCCTCTCCCACACGACCGATGCAAGTGGAGAGGCCACGGGGAGTTTCACGGTACCGCCCGTCGACCAGCTCTGGTCTGTCGGAGTCACGTTCGGGCCGGCGTCGGGCTCCGCCCGCTGCTCTGCGTCGTTCCAGTCGTCGGGCCGCTAACCCGCCTGCCCGGCCACTTCGTCGAGACCCTGGGCCAGGGCGTTCCAGCTCAGGGTGGCGCACTTTATGCGGACAGGGAACTTCACCACACCCTGCAGCGCAGCCAACTCGCCCAGCTCGTCGAGATTGACCTCCTCGGGTTCGACGGCTTCCCCATCCTGGCCCAGCTGGGCCTCGTGGATCGACATCATGCCCTTGAAGGTGTGGATGAGGCGGTGCACCTCGTCGAGAGACTTTCCCTTCACCGCCGAGGACATGAGCGAGGCCGACGACTGGCTGATGGAGCAGCCCGAGCCCGCGATCTTGAGGTCGGCCAACTTGTCCCCCTCGACCAGAATGCTGATGACCACCTCATCACCGCAGAGCGGGTTGAATCCCTCGACCCGGTGGGCCGGTGGCGAGTCGAGCTCGCCTCGGTTACGGGGCGAGCGGTAGTGGTCCAGGATGATCTCCCGGTAGAGCTCTTCGAGGTCGGCCATCAACCGAACAATCTACCGGCTTCCACCAGACCCTCTATCAGGACTTCGATGTCGTGCTCGTCGCTGAACAGGGACAATGACGCCCGGGCGGTGGCCTGGACCCCCAGCTTGCGCATGAGCGGCTTGGCACAGTGATGCCCGGGCCGGACGCATACCCCGAACTGGTCCAAGACCTGCGCCAGGTCGTGCGCGTGCACGTCGCGGTAGGCGATGGAGAGGACGCCCCCCCTGTCCTCGCCGGCCGGAGGGCCGAAGACGCGGCAGTCCGGCCCGAGCTTCTCGTCCAGCCGGGAAAGGGCGTAGCTGGTCAGCGCCAGTTCGTGGGCGCGGATGCGGTCCATCCCGATCTCACCGAGGTAGGCGATGGCCGCCGTGAGCCCGACGGCCTCGGCAATGGGCGGCGTGCCGGCTTCGAAACGGGCGGGCGGGTCCGCGGCCCGGAATGAGTCGAGTTTGACATCGAGGATCATGCCGCCGCCGCCGAGGAACGGGGGCATGGCATTGAGCAACTCGGACCGGCCCCACAGGACACCGATCCCGGTCGGCCCCATCATCTTGTGGGCGGAGAAGGCGATGAAGTCGGCGCCGAGCGTGGTCACGTCGACCGGGGCATGGGGCACCAGCTGGGCCCCGTCGGCCACCACGACCGCCCCCGCCTCATGGGCCACCGCCGCGATCTCGGCCAGGGGGTTGATGGTGCCCAGCACATTCGACATGGCCGAGACGCCCACCAGCTTGACGCCGGACACCAACGAATCCAACTCCCCCAGGTCCAACCGCCCGTCCCCGTCGACGGGCACATACCTAACCTCGAGCCCAACCTCTTCGGCCAGCATCAGCCACGGCACGATGTTGGCATGGTGCTCCATTTCGGTGAGGAGAATGGCGTCACCCGCACCGAGGTTGGTGCGGCCCCAGGAGTGGGCCACCAGGTTGAGGGACTCTGTGGTGTTCTTGGTGAAGACGACCTCGTGGGCCGGGTCCGGTGCGCCGATGAACCGGCCGGCCGCCAGGCGGGCGTTCTCATACAGGTGGGTGGATTCCTCCGCCGTGGCGTAGACCCCGCGGTGGACGTTGGCGTGGGTGGTCTCGTAGTAGCGGTCCATGGCGGTGATGACCGCCTGGGGCTGGAGCGCCGAAGAGGCTGAGTCGAGGTAGACGATGGGGTGGTCGTGCACCGTGCGGGTGAGGAGTGGGAAGTCCTTGCGCAGGGCCTCGACGTTGAGCGGTGCGGTGGGCGTCATCGCCATGCCTCGTAACCTTCGATCTCCACTTGCTTGGCCAGATCGGCGGTGCCGCTCTGCACGATCCTGCCGTCGACGAGGAGGTGGACGAAATCGGGGATGAGCTCGTCCAACAGGCGCTGGTAGTGGGTGATGGCCAGCACGCCGAGCTCGGGGCGTTCGTGGCGTACGGCGTGGACGCCGCGGCCGACGACCCGCAGGGCATCGATGTCGAGCCCCGAGTCGGTCTCGTCGAGAACGGCCACCAACGGCTTGAGCAGCGCCATCTGCAGAATCTCGTTGCGCTTCTTCTCTCCCCCGCTGAAGCCCTGGTTCAGGTGCCGGCTGGCGAACGACGAGTCCATCCCGAGTCGCTCCATCCACTCGGTCATCAGCACGCGCACTTCCAGCACTGAGACGTCTTCCTCTGTGCGGGCAGCCATGGCCTGACGCAGGAATTGCGTGACCGAGACGCCCTCAATCGACTCGGGGTACTGGAAGGCCAGGAAGAGGCCCGCCTTGGAGCGGACGTCGGTGGCCCAGGCCGTGATGTCCTCACCATTCAGGAGTATGGAGCCCGAGGTCACCGCATAGGCCGGGTGGCCCATGAGGGCACCGGCCAGGGTCGACTTCCCGGCGCCGTTCGGGCCCATGAGGGCGTGGATCTCACCCGGCCCCACGGAAAGGTCGACCCCGCGCAGGATCTCGGTGCCGTCCGTGGTGACGTGCAGGTCTCGGATCTCGAGCAGGGGTGCCATCTCTAAAAGTCTACCGTTTTGGTCGGGTTTTGCGGACAGGGGTGTCTCACCAGCCCCGATCGACCCATTCCCCGAGGTGGGGAGCCTCGTGGCCCACCGTGGTGGCCAGCCCGTGACCGGGGAGGACCAGGGTGGCGGGATCGAATCTGGCGAAGATCCGGCGGTCGATGGAGGCGATGATGGAATCGAAATCGCCCCCGGGCAGCGCTGTGTTGCCCGGACCGCCGGGGAACAGGGTGTCGCCGGTGAACAGGAGGTTGGTCCCCTCGACGGCGAAGCAGATGGACCCTGCGGTGTGCCCGGGAGTAGTCAGGGTGCGAATCCGCAGGTCACCGACGGAGAGCACCTGGTCGTCGTCCAGGATCAAGTCGTAGCTGGGCAGCATGCCGGCGTCCGCCTGAGTCACGGCGACGGCAATCCCTGCCTCGCGGACCGCCGGCACAGCCTGAATGTGGTCCCAGTGGCCGTGGGTCTCGACCACCTGGTCCACGTGCAACCTGGTGCAGATCTCCAGAAGGACCTCGTGCTCGTTGGCGGCGTCGATCAGCATGGCCTGGCCCGATCTGCGGCAGCGGATCACATAGACGTTGTTGTCCATGGGCCCCACCACAATTTGGTGGACCTCGGCCCGGGCGTCGCTCCATATGTTCTCCAGCTGTCCCATGGCCCCAGCGTCCCACAGAGCGGGGGCATCTGGTCGCGGGTGCTCTCTTCTGGTAGACACCCACCTGACGCAGCGATTGACCGCCGCCGGCCGGGGTGCCGGGGTCTAGGCAGAGGGAGCCCTCGCATGAATTTCGCTTTCAGTGACGAGCAGGAAGAACTGCGCGCATCGGTCCGCCGGTTCCTGGCCGACAAGTCCCCCGAGGCCGAGGTGCGCCGCCTGATGGATACGACCGAGGGCTACGACCCGGCCGTGTGGAGCCAGATGGCCGATCAACTCGGACTGCAGTCGCTCACCATCCCCGAGGAGTTCGGAGGTTCCGGATTCACGTACGTCGAGCTGACAGTGGTGTTGGAGGAGATGGGGGCCTCGCTCCTGTGCGCCCCTTTCTTCTCGACCGTGGCTCTGGCCGCCAACGCACTGATGACCTCAGGTGACGATGATGCCAAGAAGAACTTTCTGCCCGGCATCGCCTCGGGGGAGACCATCGCCACCCTGGCCATCACCGAGGACAACGGCAAGTGGGACTTCAGCGGGATTGAGTGCGCGGCGACGCAGGAAGGGAATGGCTGGATCCTGAACGGGCACAAGATGTTCGTGCTCGACGGGCACGTGGCCAACCTGATCATCGTGGCTGCCCGCACGGCGGCAGGGGTGTCCCTCTTTATCGTGGAAGGAGACGCCGCGGGCCTGGTGCGTGCGCCGCTCCCGACGATGGACCAGACGCGCAAGCAGGCGAGGTTGGAGTTCTCCGGTACCCCGGCAACCTTGATCGGGTTGGATGGCGGCGCCGAAGCCGGACTGTCCAAGACGCTGGACCTGGCCGCCATCGCGCTGGCCGCCGAGCAGGTGGGCGGCGCGCAACGCGTGCTGGACGCATCGGTCGAGTACGCCAAGACGCGGATTCAGTTCGGGCGCCCCATCGGCAGCTTCCAGGCCATAAAGCACAAGTGTGCCGACATGCTCCTAGAGGTCGAGTCGGCCAAGTCGGCTGCCTACTACGCGGCCTGGGCCGCGGCCGAGGACTCCGACGAGCTACCGGTGGTGGCCTCGCTGGCCAAGTCCTACTGCTCGGAGGCCTACTTCCACGCCGCGGCGGAGAACATCCAGATCCACGGCGGCATCGGCTTCACCTGGGAGCACCCGGCCCACCTCTACTTCAAGCGGGCCAAGTCATCGGAGCTGCTCCTGGGCGATCCGTCGTACCACCGCGAGCTCCTGGCACAGCGCATCGGCATTTAGCGTGCCGGGGCCGTTCAGGCTCCAGTCAGGTCCGGCGGGCGACCTGTGGACTTACGCCACTGCTGCGGGTGCCGGTGGGCGGTCGGGTGACCGGCCTCCGGTCGGTGGCCACATCGTCGTGTGTCACGATCTGCCCCGGGCCAAGGCCTCGGCCGCAGACGTGGCGGTCACGTACCCGGCATTGGCCGACCGCTTGGCGCGGGAAACCGGCTGGCTGGTCGTGACCGGAACACTGCGGGGAGCCGGAAGGTCGGCGGGTGACTTCTCGGGCCAGGGTTGGCTGGACGATCTGGCATTCCTCATGGAGGGCGACATCCCGGCCGACGGGGTGCGTTGGTTGGTCGGCTTCGGCTTCGGCGGGGTCCTGGCCCTGCATCTGGCCGCACGGGACGACCGGGTGGGGGGAGTGGCCTGCCTGGGCACTCCGGCCACACTGGACGCCCTGACGGCTGATCCCGAAGTGCTGATCGGGCGTTGCGCCGCCACGGGCCTCATCTCCACTTCGGGCTACCCGCAGTCCCCCGAGGCGTGGGTCAAGGAGTTGTCGGACCTGCGGCCGCTGGAGGACGCCGGGATGCTGAAGGGCCGGCCCCTGCTGGTGGTCCACGGCGCCGACGACCCGGACAATCCTGTTGACGATGCCCGTGCACTGGCCGATGCGGCCACCGGCCCTTCGGACCTCCGCCTGGTCTATGGAGCCGGCCATTGGCTGCGGGCCGACCCCAGGGTCATTGCCATCCTGGCAGGTTGGTTGGAGCGCTGCCGTTAGGGGCTGGGCCAGGCCGACCCGTACCGGGGTGCCTCTGACCAGCTAGGGAGCACCTGCGGCGACCTGTGGGCGCTCAGCTGTGGCCGGGTGGGCCCAACCGGAGTGCAACCAAACTGCAATCCGGAGAAGACCCTGGTTGAGTACACTTATGGCGGGGCGGATGGACGGCGGCTGGGTTAGCTGGACGCTGATGAGGGGGAGAGACGATGTGGGGGAACTTTCGGCACCATAGGGTGCCTGCACATGCCAAGGCGACCAGCGGTCGGGCCCGGAGGTATGGGCAGGGCGCTGGCATCGCCTTGGGGGTGGTGTTGGCCGGCACGACCGCCTATGCCGTGTCCAACTGGGTTGTGGGCCTGGGTGCAGGTTCGAGCGGTGAAGGCCAGTCGGCGACGATCACGAACCTGACCATCACTGCCGTCGCCAGCCCGGCGGCGACCAATGTGTTGTTCCCGGGCGGTACCGGCGACGTCGTGGTGACGATCGGCAACACCAACCCGTACCCGGTCACCGTCACGGCTGTCGATCTGCCGACGAGCACGACCTACGCCACCGGTTTCAGTGCGAGCAATCTGACCGGGGTGGTGGCCGGCTGCACCAACTCGACCAGCGACGTCACTTGGAACTACGCGAACGGCACCAGTGGTTCGGTACACACCTTGACCACGGCACTCACCGTCGGTGCCAGCTCCAGCCTGGTGGTCACGTTCACCAACGATGCCACCATGGCGCTCACGACCCCGCTGGCGTGCGCAAATACCTACTTCTCCCTGCCGTCCCTGACGGACATCGCCGCCACGGGTGGGGCCGCCACTGCCACAACCAGTCCGACCACGGATACCTGGACCAGCTGATCGAGCAGCAGAGCGGGACACGGAAGACGCATTGAGGTATTAGGGGGAGCCACCATGGCCAGAAGGAACCGGTGGATCCTTCTCCTGATTGTGCTCACCGTGTCCCTCGTGGGAGGAGGCGGGAATGCCTGGGCCACGACGTGGAACGCAGGCCTGGCCGCCGGAAGCTCCGCCGAGGCACAGGCAGGCGGGCTCCCGGCATCCGCACCCGGCAGTCCCACTTCGGCGTGCACGGGCATCGGGCCGACCGTCAACGTCACGTGGAGCGCCGTGACGTTGCCCCCGCACGGGAACCCGGCACTGAGCTATTCAATATTCGAGTCGACGACCTCGTCCTCCAGCGGCTACAGCGTCGTGGCCACCGGGGTCATCGGTAGCACCTGGACCAGCGGCAGCCTGACCGCCGGCAGCTACTGGTTCGAGATCGCCGCAGCCTTCGGCACGAATTGGCTCGGCTCCAACTCGGCCGCCACGGCACAGAGGACCATCACACTTGGCCTCCTCTGCACTTGAATGGCACCCTAGGCGCGGCATCTCCGGTGGAGTCCGGGTCGAGCTCAACCTCGGGCGGTCAGAACAGAAGGGGGGACAACGTGACGGCTGACCGCAATCGGGGAAGGGCTGATCTCGGTCGGGCGGAGGGCGGCGGCGCTGAGGACTACGGGTCCGAGGCTCGGGGGGGAGTAGCTGAAGCCGGCTCCAGATTCTTGGCGCCTGAGGCGCCTGAAAGGGCTACCTATTCAACGCTCGGTCGATGGCGGAGCGGAGCGAGCGAGCCGCCGATCGGGGATCGGCCGCTTCGGTCAGGTAGCGCACCACCACGAAGCGACGGGCCCCGGCCCCAGCCAGGAGGGGGATTTTCTCGGGCGTCACACCACCGGTCACAAAGACGGGGGTACTGGACTGTCCGGTGGACCACGTGACGTAGCCGAGCCCTGTGCCGGGTCGACCGGGCTTGGTGGGAGTCTCCTCCACGGGTCCGGCTGAGAGGTACGACACGTCCTGTCCCGCGGCGCCGGCCAGGTCCTCACGACCGTGGGTCGAAAGGCCGATGATTGCCTGTGGCCCCATGATGCGACGGGCCAGAGCCACCGGAGCATCCTCCTGCCCCACATGCACTCCGTCGGCGCCGACCTCAAGAGCCAGGTCCGGGCGATCGTTGAGGATGAACGGCACCGCATGGTCGGCGCAGACCGATGAGACCTCACGAGCCTGCCCAATGAGCGGCTTTGCCTCTAGGTGCTTGTCTCGCAGCTGGACCACGTCGACACCTCCGGCGATGCACTCGGCCACGAACGAGCCCAGGTTGGGGCGAACCGGTGTGCAAAGGTAAAGATGGCAGTCCCCGATGGCGTAGCGCGGCGTCACTTTCCGGCGCGCGCTCTCGCCTTCATGGCCTTCTTGTGGGAACGGACCTTGACCGAGCTCTCGGCATCGGTGATATCGGCCAAGGACAGGTGGGTGTCCATCTCTGCGAACGGGGAGGCAGCGGCCCGCCACCCGGACGGCTGAATGCCCAGCTGCTTTCCCAGCAGTGCCGCGAAGATCCGGGCCTTCTGTTGACCGAAACCGGGAAGCGCCGTCAGCCGATTCACCAGGGTGGCGCCATCGGGCAGGTCCTTCCAGATGGTGTCGGCACGTCCGCCGTACTCGTCGGCCACAATGCGGCACACCTCCTGGACACGGCCGGCCATGGAGCCGGGAAACCGGTGCAGTGCCGGCTTCTCCTTGAAGAGGAGGGCGAACTCATCGGGGTCCATGGTGGCGATGCCCGCCGCATGCAAGTCACCGCCCAACCTGCGGGCCAACTCGGACGGCGCCGAGAATGCCTTCTCCATCGTCACCTGCTGGTCCAGCACCATCCCGATGAGCAGCGCCAGCGGATCACGGCTGATGACTGCGTCCGCGTCCTTGTCGCCGGTCAGGTGAAGGGTCACTTTCGCCATAGGGGAATACTGGCACGCCTCTTGGCCCGTTGGACGTGCCCTCATCGCTCATGCGGGGCAGAATCTCGCCATGCACATCCCGGCGAAGGTCGACTACGGCATCCGAGCCCTCCTCGCTCTCGCAGCCGCCGGTACGCCACAGACGGCCGAATTCCTGGCCGGCGAGCAGGGCCTGCCCCCTCGCTTCCTCGGCGCCATCCTGGCCGATCTCCGCCGGGCCGGCATTGTGGCCAGCCAACGGGGGGCCGAAGGGGGCTACCGGCTGGCTCGCAGTGCCGACGCCATCACCATGGCCGATGTGATCCGCGCCCTGGACGGACCGCTGGCCGAGGTCCGGGGATACCGACCGGAGGCCACCAGCTACGGAGGCGCAGCCGAACACCTGCAGCAAGTCTGGGTGGCGGTGCGGGCAAGTCTGCGCTCCGTCCTCGAAAGGGTCACCCTGACCGACGTCGTTTCAGGCACATTGCCCCCGGACATCCACAAGATGACCACTGACCCGGATGCGTGGATTGCCCACTGAAGGGCCGTCCTCCGGGGCCGTTGCCGTCTCGGTGACGGATTTCCTGTGGTTCGTCGATGCCGCGCTCAATGCGATGGCGGGAATTCTGCGTGAACTCGGCGACGAACTGGCAAACCGGCGGCCTGCTCTGCGGGATTCCAATTCCCCCTACGCCATTCTCACCCATTGCCTGGGCGTCCTGGCCTACTGGGGTGGCGCCACCGTGGCTGAGCGGATGGTGAGTCGGGATCGGGAAGCCGAGTTCACCGCGACAGGAGAGGTGGAGGCACTGCTCGAGCGCATGGCCGGTGCGCGCCATCAGCTGGAGGTCGATCTGGCCGGGTACGACCCCATGGCCGCCCCGGCCAATGTCCTGCGTTCCCCCGATACCGCGGAGCCTTACACGGAGGTCAAGGGAGCGGTGTTGCTGCACATTCTTGAAGAGCTGTTCCAGCACCTCGGACAGATGGAGCTGACGCGGGACCTCCTGCTGGCCGACCGATGAGTGGAGTCGTGGATGGGGCTCCACCTGTCCCCATCGCCGGCACGCTGGAGACCGAGGACCTCCCGGCGCGCCATGCCGAATGGCAGGACTTCTTCCGGTCCTCGGTGGTCACTTCCGAGATCAGCCCCTCGGCAGTTCGTCTGCTCCTTGAACCGTCCGATGGGGCGCTGCTTCATGCGGTATCCCTCGGGCAACGAGAGAAGCAGTGCTGTGCCTTCTTCGATTTCGCCATCATGGTCGAGGCGGCCCAGCGCTGGCTGTCCGTCACGGTTCCCGTGGGCACCGAGGAGACACTTACGAGATTCCTGACGATGCTCAGATCAGGAACGGAGCCGACTTCGATGGATCGATCCCCAATTCGATGATGGCCTTTTGCACCACCGAAGGGGCCATCCGCCCCTGAAGGGCCAGTTGGCTCAGGACGCCGATGACCAGGTGTGCCGCATCGACTTCGAAGTGGCTTCGCAACGCCTCCCGGGCGTCGGAGCGTCCGAAGCCGTCTGTCCCGAGTGACGTGTATGGGCGGTCCACGAAGCGCGCCACCTGATCCGGTATGGCCCGCATGTAATCGGTGACCGCGACGACCGGGTCGCTGCCCGCACCCAGGGCAGCGGTCACCGTGGCCGTCCGAGGAACCTCACCGGGATGTAGGCGGTTCCAGCGCTCCACCTCCAGCGCTTCGTTGCGCAGGCTGTTCCACGAGGTCACGGCCCAGGTGTCGGCGGACACGCCGTAGGAGTTGGACAGTACCCGTTGCGCGTCGCGGGCCACGCTCCACATCGGCCCCGAGAAGCAGAGCGACGCCCGAAGATCCTCCGGGGTCCCGGGCGCCTCCGAGAAGCGGTAGATCCCCGTGATGATCCCCTCGCGCACGGCAGCCCCGCTCTCTCCCGGGGGAATGGACGGCATCGGATACGTCTCGTTGTAGAGGGTGAGGTACCAGAAGCGGTCCTCGGGCTCGGGACCGAGGATCCTCCTGATGGCTTCCTCCACGATCACCGCGACCTCATAGGCGAACGAGGCGTCGTAGACCATGGCGGCCGGGTTGGTCGAGGCCAGGAGGGGGGACTGCCCGTCGCAGTGTTGCAGGCCTTCACCCATCAACGTGGTGCGCCCAGCGGTGCAGCCGGCGAGGATGCCCCGGCCCCGCATATCCCCCAGGGCCCAAGTCAGGTCGCCGACCCGCTGGAATCCGAACATGGAGTAGAAGAGGAAGACCGGAAGCATGGGCTGACCCCAAGTGGCGTAGGCCGTGGCGAGCGCCGAGAAGGTCGCCAGCGCGCCGGCCTCGGTTATGCCTTCTTGGAGCACCTGGCCCGAGGTGCTCTCGGCGTAGTGGAGAGGCAGGTCGGCGTCGACCGGCACGTAATGCTGCCCTTCGGGTGCGTAAATCTTGGTCTCGGCGATGATCGACTCCAGCCCGAATGTCCGGGCCTCGTCAGAGACGATCGGTGCCACCAAGGCTCCCATCGCCGGGTCGCGCACCAAGTTCCGCAGGAGCCGGGCGAAGGCCATGGTGGTGGAGACCGGTTGATTGCGCGAGCCGGATCCGAACTCCTCAAAAACCTTGGAGTCGGGCAAGGCGGATGGGGCCGGTCGGACGGTCCGGATGGGCACCGGACCGGAATGGACCAGGCCGCGGGCCTTGAGGTACTCCAGCGCGTCGGATCCCTCGGCGGGGCGCACGTAAGGCGGGTCGCCTTCCAGCGCGGTATCCGGGATGTCATCGGTCAGATAGAGGCGGTCCCTCAGGGCGCGTAGCTGGGCCTTGGTCATCTTCTTGATCTGGTGGGTGGCATTGCGCGCCTCAATTTCGGGACCCAGGGTCCAACCCTTGATCGTCTTGGCCAGGATCACCGTTGGCGATCCCCGCTGTTCGGTGGCCTGCTTGTAGGCGGCATAGAGCTTCCGGTAGTCGTGGCCACCCCGGGGCAGCGTGACGAGGTCGTCATCGCTGAGGTCGTCCACAATGCGGCGGAGGCGAGGATCCGGTCCGAAGAAGTGCTCACGGATGTAGGCGCCGGACTCGACGGCCAGCTTCTGGTACTCACCGTCGAGCGTGGTGTTCATGCGGTCGAGCAGGACACCGTCGACGTCCCGGGCGAGGAGCGCGTCCCAGCGGGAGCCCCAGATCACCTTGATCACGTTCCACCCGGCACCACGGAAGACTGCCTCAAGTTCCTGAATGATCTTGCCGTTGCCCCGGACGGGACCGTCGAGCCTCTGCAGGTTGCAGTTGACGACGAAGATGAGATTGTCGAGATGTTCCCTCCCGGCAACGCCGAGGGCGCCGATCGACTCGGGTTCGTCCATTTCGCCATCACCGACGAAGCACCAGACGCGGCTGGCGCTGGTGTCGACCAGATGGCGTTGATTGAGATACCGGTTGACGTGGGCCTGGTAGACGGCAGCGATGGGCCCCAGCCCCATGGAGACCGTCGGGAATTCCCAGAATCCTGGCAGCGCGCGTGGATGGGGGTAGCTGGGAAGACCGTTGCCGCCTACCTCATGGCGGAAGTTGTCGAGCTGGGCCTCGGAAAGGCGCCCTTCGACGAACGCTCGGGCGTAAATGCCCGGGGACGCATGACCCTGAATGAACACCTGGTCCCCAAAGCCGCCGTCAGCCTTTCCCCGGAAGAAGTGATTGAACCCCACCTCGTAGAGGGCGGCGGAGCTGGCATACGTCGAGAGGTGGCCGCCAATGCCCTCGGTGCGGGTATTGGCGCGCACCACCATGGCCGCGGCGTTCCAACGGATGTAAGCCCGGATCCTGCGCTCCTGGTACTCGTCGCCGGGGAACCAAGGCTCGGCATCGGCCGGGATGGTATTGACGTAGGGAGTCGAGACCGTGGCGGGGAAGTCGACTTGCTTGGTCCTGGCCCGCTCAAGGAGCTTCATCAGCAGGTAGCGGGCCCGGGCCCGGCCGCGTGAGTCGACGATGGAGTCGAAGGAGTCCAGCCACTCCTGCGTCTCCCCCGGGTCCGTGTCCGGGACCTGGTGACTGATCCCGTCGAACAGCATGTCCCTACGGTACTGGGCTGCCCACTGGTCCGGCCACGGCATGTCACGGCGGGTGTTACACATTGCACGTGACTTCTCTGATGGGTGAACCCGCCAGCTTCTTTTCAGGCCGCGTGGGCGTCCGGAAGGGCCAGTCCAGCCCCCAGGATGTTGCGGGCGGCGTTGACGCCGGCGTGGGCCTCGTGCCCGCACGCCAGACATCGAAACTGCGCCTGGCTGATGCGGTTGCCGGCGTCGGTGTGCCCACACTGGGCGCACCTCTGGCTGGTATGCCGGGGGTTCACGCTCAGCACCGTGCGTCCAGCGTCTTCCGCTTTGGCGCACAGCAAAGAGCGGAACTGAGCCCAGCCCGCATCATTGATACTTCTGTTGAGCCCGGTCTTGGCCGATGCAGCGTTGGGGAGGAACTGGCCGGGAGTCTCGGGGTCGGGAACGGGCTCCACCCGCCTGACCATGTTGGCCACGCAGAGGTCCTCGACGTAGATGACGTCGAAGTCCTCGACCAGGCGCCGGGCCACCTTGTGATGAAAGTCCCGGCGGGAGTGGGCGACCTTGCGGTGCCGGGCCGCCACGGTCTCTCGTGCGGCCGCTCGGTTGTTCGAGCCCCGCAACTTCGGGACCAGGACCCGCTGGGCCCGGGCCAGGCGCTTGGCCCCCACCTCGGCGTGTCGGGGATTCGCGATGTGCGCGCCGTCCGAGGTGGTGGCGAAACTGGCGATGCCCATGTCGAGGCCGATCGAGCGGCCGGTCGGCTCCAGCGGCTTCTTGGGCACGTCGTCACACGAGAGGACCAAGAACCACTTCTTACCCTCTCGCTTGACCGAGATCGTCTTGACCAAGCCCTCGACCCTTCGGTGCACGGTGGCCTTCACGTGCCCGATCCCTCGGAGGTAGACCCGGGCGGCCTCGGGGCGCCATTTGCACCCGTCGCCGTCCTTGGGCCATTCGACGCAGTCGAATCGGTGCTGAGCCTTGAACCGGGGATAGCCCGGTATCTCCCCCGCCTTGGCTCGACGGAAGAACGCCTCGAACGCCCTGTTGAGCCGCCGCAGTGTCGCCTGCTGCGAGGAGAAGGACCAGATACCCATATCGGGCCGCTCGGCGCGGATCTCTTTGAGTTGGCCCGACTGGATGGAGTAGGTGATCGGCCCCTTGGGGCGGTCAGCCGACCAGTAGGCCGGGGATCGGCGCACCACCCGCTCATAGGCGTCCCGGCGCTCTTGCAGCGCGGCGTTGTAGAGCTCGCGGTGAGCGTCGAGACACCCCGCCAGGGCCACGTGTTGTGTGGCCGTTGGCCGCAGGCGGAACTTGTAGGCCCGCCTCATGCGACCTCATTGCACTGGTGCTCGATGTGCCGGCGCACGCTTTCTCCCGAGACGTGCCCGACCGAGGCGGCGAAGTACGAATTGGACAACCGCAGGCGACCCCGCCGCAGCCACCAGAACTCCGATGGCAGGGTTGGGGACGTACGGCCCTGCAACGCTTTGGCCACTTCTAAAGGCGAGTCGGTCGGGAGGACCCCGATTATGGGGTGCCCGTGGTCGGCCATCACCACCGGGGCCCCGACCTCCCATCCTCGCTGGGACGCCATTTCGCTGAGCAGCTCGGCCATTGGCTCGGCGAGGGGACCGCTGAGGATCCGCCGGCCCTCTTTCGGGCCCCACACCACGGGCAGACCGAGCGAAGACACCGCAGCGGGCGCACGACGAAAGCGAGCAACACTCATGATGCGATCACCGTACAGATCGGGTGTGACAACCTCGCAAGCAATCGGGGCGGCACCCCGAACCCCGATTCCCATGCCGGCTCAAGCCGCCAGTCCCCTCGGGGCGATCTGATGGACTCCACCGCCGACTCCCTCATCGTGTACACCGACGGTGCCTGCCGGGGGAACCCGGGACCGGGTGGGTGGGCCTGGGCCGTGCCGGGAGGACGTTTCGCCAGCGGGGCGGATCCGGCCACGACCAACCAGCGGATGGAGATCATGGCCGCACTCGAAGCGCTGCGCTCACTGACCGAGGAGGAACCTCCTGGCATTGAAGTGGTGAGCGATTCCACTTATGTGGTCAAGTGCTTCAACGACCGCTGGTGGCAGGGATGGCAGCGGCGCAACTGGAGGAACGCGCAGAACAAGCCCGTGGCCAACCGGGAGTTGTGGGAGCCTCTGATTGAGTTGGCGGTGGCCTCACCGACCCGGGTCACCTTCCGCTGGGTCAAGGGGCACTCGGGTGACCGTTGGAACGACCGGGTCGACGAATTGGCCACGATGGCCGCCGACACGGGAGCAGGTGCCCACGGCTAGTGCGGGCGCACGAAGCGACGCAGGGCGATCCCCGACCATATGACCTCGACCACGCCGAACGGCCACGCGCCGGCAAGAAACCCGTAAAGGCCGGAGAGGAGGCACCCGGCGGCGAAGGCCAGGATGAAACGCCTCCCGCGGCGCTCCAGGGCGTACATGCCCATCATGAAGGTGAGAGCGCAGACCCCGAAGATGGTCACGCCCAGTGAGCTCATGGCAGAGCCCCGGACTCAGGTCGACGAATCGCTGCAGGCGTAGCGGCGCGCTGGGGCTCAGGCATCGTGGTGAACAGTAGGATGCCGGGAGGCACGCGCCGGGTGCGACAGCGCTCGCCAGGCGCCGTGACCGGCCTTGTCGGGTGATTCCGGATGCGTCGCCGGCAGAGAGGAAGAGGGCAGGAAGATGGGCGCTGAGGACGAGTTCGACATAGTCGTGATCGGCGGTGGGCCGGGTGGGTACGCCACCGCACTCTACGGCGCTGCCGCCGGCCTCTCGGTAGCCGTGGTGGAGCGGGACAAGGTCGGGGGCACCTGCCTGCACCGGGGCTGCGTGCCAGCCAAGGAATTCCTGGAGACCGCCGCGGTGCAACGGACGGTGCACGGCGCGGGTGAATTCGGCATCCGGGTCGCCGCATCCACCCTTGAGTTCTCGGTCAGCCAGGAGAGGAAGAACAGCGTCGTCGACAAGCTCTTCAAGGGTTTGACCGGGTTGCTCAAGGGGCGCCATGTCACGATCTTCTCGGGGACGGCGACCCTGCAGGCCGGTCGCCGCGTCGAGGTGCTCGACGGTGATGACGCCGGACGCGTGTTGATCGGGCGCAATGTCGTGCTGGCAGCCGGTTCGGTACCCCGGACACTGCCCGGTCTCCCCGTCGACGGTCACTGGGTCATGACATCCGACGAATTCTTGGACCTCAAGGAGATTCCCGGCTCGGTGGCCGTCGTCGGAGGTGGGGCGATCGGATGCGAGTTCGCCTCCTTGTTGTCGGACCTGGGAGCCAAGGTCACAGTGCTAGAGGCGCTGGACTCCATACTGACCGGGTGCGACGACGACATCGTCCGGTTGATCACCCGTTGCTTCAAGAAGCGGGGGATCGAAATCGTCACCGGCGTCCAGGTCCGGGGGCACACCCCTGAGGCGGGTGGCAACGTGACCACGGTGCACGCCGGTGAAGACAATTACGACGTAGAAGCGATAGTGGTCTCCGTCGGCCGGCGGCCACGCACCGAAGGACTGGTCGCCGACGGGGTCGCCGTGCAGATAGACGAGCGCGGGTTCGTTGTGGCAGACGGGTATCAGCGCACCGGTGAGCCCGGGGTGTGGGCGGTGGGCGATGTGGTGGCCGGAACACCCCAACTGGCCCATGTCGGCTTTGCCGAGGCCATTGTGGCGGTCAAGGGGATGCTGGGCGAGCCCGTCCTGCCCGTCGACTACGGCAAGGTGCCATGGGCCATCTACTGCCACCCCGAAGTCGCATTCTGCGGGATGACCGAGGCGCAAGCCAAGGCGGCCGGGATCGCCGTAGTGACGAAGAAGGACCCGTTCGGCGGCAACAGCCGAGCACTCATCGTCGGCGACACCGACGGTGTGGTCAAGGTTGTGGCCGAGCAGTTGCCGGACGGGTCGGCCGGAAGGATCCTGGGTGTCCACATGGCCGGTCCTTGGGTCACCGAACAGCTCGGAGCGGGGTACCTGGCCGTCAACTGGGAGGCCTTCCCCGAAGAGGTGGCCCACCTCATGCAGCCGCACCCGTCACTTTCGGAGGCCTTCGGCGAGACGGTGATGGCGCTGACCGGAAGGGGACTGCACGTTGGCTGATGTCGTGATGCCGCAACTGGGCGAGACGGTGACCGAGGGAACGGTCACCCGTTGGATGAAGGCCGTCGGGGAGCAGGTCGAGCGCGACGAGCCGCTGTTCGAGGTATCGACGGACAAGGTCGACTCCGAGGTCCCTTCACCGGCCGCCGGTGTCCTGACGGAGATTCTCGTTCCCGAGGGGGAGACCGTCGAAGTAGGAGTCAAGCTGGCGGTGATCGGCGACGGGGCAGCTGGTGGTGACGCTCCATCGGCGGTCGAGACGTCACCTGCGGCACCACCCGCGGACCCACCTGCCCCACCGCAACCACCCGCGGCCCCACCGCCCCCACGTGCGGCACCACCCGCAGCCCCATCCGCGGACCCACCTGCCCCACCGCAACCCGGGGTTGCGGAGCCGCCGGCGCCCGCCCCGGCCCCGGAAGCCGAGCTACCGGCTGCGAGCGGTGCGGATGCCTCTGAACCACTGGTGCTTTCGCCGGTGGTGCGCAAACTCCTCGCCGAGAGCGGGATCACCGCCGCCGAGGTGACGGCCACCGGAGTGGGTGGGCGCATCACCAGGGAGGACGTGCTGAAGGTCATTGACGCCCGCCATGCGACTCCGCCTCCGGCCGCACCTGCAGCCCCACCCTCGGCTGCCCCTGCTCCTCCCGTTTCGGCCCCAGCCACCCCGCCAGCCGTGGCCGTCGCCTCCATCCCGAGCGGTCCCATGGTCGGTGCCCAGCCGGCGCCCGCCCAATCCATGGCCTCGTTCCGCCGGGCGGGGGACCAGGTCATCCCCTTCTCGAACATGCGCCGCCGCACGGCCGAGCACATGGTGCGCTCCAAGGCCACCTCCCCCCATGCGTTCATCGCCAACGAGGTCGACTTCGAAGGGGTCGAACGGGTGCGCAAGGCCTGGGGGGAGCGCTTCAGGGCCGAGGAGGGCTTCTCCCTCACCTACCTGCCCTTCATCGCCCGTTCCGCCGTGGAGGCGCTCCGTGACTTTCCGCTCCTCAACGCCTCGGTGCTCGACGATTCGCTCGTCGTGCACGCCGAGGTCAATTTGGGGATCGCCGTCGACCTGGCTCACGAAGGGCTGATCGTGCCGGTGATCCACCGAGCCGAAGAGGTGACCCTGCGTGGGGTGGCGCGCCGCATCCGTGACCTGGCGGAGCGGGCCCGGGGGCGCCAACTGAACGCCGATGACATCTCCGGCGGGACGTTCTCCATCACCAATGACGGACCATTCGGGACCTTCTTCACTGTGCCCATCATCAATCAGCCCCAGGTGGCCATCCTGGCCACGGACGGCATCGCCCGGCGCCCGGTGGTGGTCACCCAGGCGGACGGCTCCGAGTCGATCGCCATCCACTCGACCGGGATACTCGGGGTGAGTTGGGATCACCGGGCGGTCGACGGTGCCTACGTCTCCTCGTTCCTGGCCCGGGTATCAGAGCTCCTCGGGAGCCGCGACTGGGCAGCCGAGCTCTGACCACACCGAACATGCTGCGCATCCGCTCCCTGGGCACCGTCCCGTACCACGAGGCATACGCCCTGCAGCATGCGCTGGCGGCCGGCACCGAGTCCGACTACCTGCTGGTGCTCCAGCATCCGCACGTCTACACCATGGGAGCCCACGCCGACCCTGGGCATGTGCTGGTCGATCCGGCGGCGGTTGGCGCCACGCTCGAGCGGACCGACCGTGGGGGGGACGTCACCTATCACGGACCCGGCCAGCTGGTCGGTTACCCGATCGTGTCGGTGCCCGACGAACCATCCGCCGGACCGGCGCACGTGCACCGGCTGGAAGAACTGGTCATCGGGACCCTGGCCGATGTCGGGCTCAGTGATGCGACATCCGTGCGCGCCTACCCGGGGGTGTGGGTTGGCGCTGAAGGGCCGAACCCCCGAAAGATCGCCGCCATCGGCGTGCGCACGGTGAAGGGGGCGTCCGGGATGAGGCGCACCCTCCACGGGGTGGCGCTCAACGTCGAGTGTGACCTTTCCATGTTCGGGCACATCGTCCCGTGCGGTATCGCCGACCGGTCCGTGACCTCGCTGCGGGCAGAACGATTCGACACTTCCATGGAGGAGGTCGCCGAGGCCTTCATCGCCCGGGCCGCTGCCATGTTCGGTCGGGGTGGCAGCGACCGCCACGATGTGCTGACCGGCCCCACGGCACAGGTCCACAATGGTTCCGAAGCAGAACGACCTCTCATCAGGCGATTGCGCCAGGCCGGCGTGTCCCCCGAGGCCGGCCTTGAGATCACGGAACGCAAGCCGTCCTGGTTGAGGGTACCGGTGCGCATGGGCAAGGAGTACTCCTCGCTCGGCAAGACAATCCACAATCTGGGCCTGGTCACCGTGTGTGAGGAAGCGGGATGCCCGAACATCTATGAGTGCTGGTCCGAGGGGACCGCCACCTTCATGATCAACGGTGAGCGGTGCACGCGGGCTTGCGGGTTCTGCCAAGTCGACACCCGGCATCCCCTCGCCCTCGCCCCTGATGAGCCCGACCGGGTGGCCCGCGCCGTGCAGCGGATGTCACTCGGGCATGCCGTGGTGACCTGCGTGGCCCGCGACGACCTGGCCGACGGCGGCGCGGGGGCGATGGCAGAGACGGTCACCGCCATCCGTGATCGCTCCCCGGGCGTGACGGTCGAGGTGCTGATCTCGGACTGCCGGGGCGACACGGAGTCGCTGCATACGATCTTCGGCGCCCGACCCGATGTGCTGAACCACAACATTGAGACCGTGGCCCGGTTGCAGCGTGCGGTGCGACCCTCGGCCGGGTACGCCAGGAGCCTGGCCGTGCTGGCGCGGGCCGGAGCGGCGGGCCTCGTGACCAAGTCCGGTCTCATGGTCGGTCTCGGGGAACGCGAGGACGAGGTGATCGCCACCATGGCGGACCTGCACGCGGTGGGGGTGTCGATCATCACCATCGGTCAGTACCTGCGACCGAGCCGGGACCACCTACCCGTGTCGCGTTATTGGGCTCCCGAGGAATTCGAACGCCTGAAAGAGGTGGGTGCCGACCTCGGTGTGCGTCACGTCGAGGCCTCGCCCCTCACCCGGTCCAGCTACCACGCCCGGGATTCCGTGCTGGCGGCCCACGCAGCCACCTGACCCCGCGTTCAGGCCACGAAGTACTTGGCCTGCGGGTGATGGCAGATGATGGCGTCGGTGGTTTGCTCGGGGTGCAGCTGGAACCCCTCACTCACGGTCACGCCGATGCGGTCCCCACCCAGGAGCTCCACCACCTTGGCGTTGTCCGTGAGGTCGGGACAGGCCGGGTAGCCCCACGAGTAGCGCCCACCCCGGTAGGTCTGGCGGAAGAGCCCCGCCAGTGACGGACCGTCCTCGTTGACGAAGCCGAGCTCCTGACGGATGCGATGGTGCCAGTACTCGGCGGTGGCCTCCGCCATCTCCACGCTCAGCCCGTGCAGAAAGAGGTAGTTCTGGTACTGGTTTTCGGCAAACAGGCGCGCCGCTTCCTCGGACGCCCGGGGGCCGATGGTACAGAGCATGAAGCTGGCGAAGTCCTCCTCCCCGCTGCCGGCCGGGCGGAAGAAGTCCGCAATGCACAACCAGGGTTCCTTGCGCTGGCGAGGAAAGGTGAACCGCATCCACTCCGAGGACCGGGCTTCGTCCTTCCAGATGACGAGGTCGTTGCCCTCGGCGTTGGCGGCGAAGTGGCCGTACGCCACCTGGGGGATGAGAAGGTCGGCCTCCTTGGCCTTGCCGAGCTCCTCGCGCAGCGTCGCCTTGACCCTGGTCTTGAACTCGTTGTCGTCCTCGCCGCCCTCGGGCCGGAAGCCCCACTGATTGCGGAACAGGGCGGTCAGGTTGAGGTACTCGGCGATATCGTCGATCGGGATGCCCTTGGCCACCCGGGTGCCGACGAAGGGAGGGGGGAAGAGCTGGTTGTCCATGGCCACGTCGGCCCGTGCCGGCTGGCCTTCGACCGGGGTGGTGTCCTGCGGCTCCAGACGGCTCCGCTTGGGCACATTGCGCTCCGAGATCTCCCGACCGAAGGCCGGGTCCTCGTCGCCACCCTTCTTCAACTCGACCAGCCGGTCCATGGTGCGCAGGCCCTCGAAGGCGTCCCGGCCATAGAAGAGGCGGCCGTCATAGATCTCCCGCAGATCCCGTTCGACATAGGTGCGCGTGAGCGCCGCCCCGCCCAGCAGGATCGGGAAGTCAGCCAGGTCGCGCTGGTTGAGCTCGACCAGGTTCTCGCGCATGATCAGGGTGGACTTGACCAGGAGCCCGCTCATGCCGATGGCATCGGCCTTGTGCTCCTCGGCGGCCATGATCATCTCGTTGATGCCGATTTTGATCCCGAGGTTGATCACCTCGTACCCGTTGTTGGTCAGGATGATGTCCACCAGGTTCTTCCCGATGTCATGCACGTCACCCTTGACGGTGGCCAGGACCACGGTGCCCTTGCCCCCCTGGTCGGCCTTCTCCATGAAGGGCTCGAGGAAGGCGACGGCGGCCTTCATGGTCTCGGCTGACTGGAGCACGAAGGGCAGCTGCATCTCGCCGGAGGCGAAGCGCTCGCCCACCACCTTCATGCCTTCGAGCAGGATCTCGTTGACGATGGCCAGCGCGCCGACCCCCGAGTCGAGCGCCTCGGTCAGGTCCCCCTCCAGACCGTTGCGGTTGCCGTCAATGATGCGCTGGGACAACCGGCGATCGACGGGCCAGTCGAGATGCTCGTCGGCGGCGTTCGCATTGACCTTGACCCCGTCGAAGAGGGCCAGGAGCTCCTGCAGCGGGTCGTAGTCGTCGGTGCGCCGGTTGTAGATCAGGTCGAGGCTGATCTCCTTGGCCCGCTCCTCAATGCGGGCCAGCGGGAGGATCTTGGAGGCGTGCACGATGGCCGAGTCCAGGCCGGCTTCCACGCACTCGTGGAGGAACACCGAGTTGAGCACCTGGCGGGCGGCCGGATTGAGCCCGAACGACACGTTGGAGAGCCCGAGGATGGTGGACACCCCGGGCAGCTCGGCTTTGATGGCCCGTATGCCCTCAATGGTCTCGATCCCGTCCTGACGGCTCTCCTCCATGCCGGTGGAGAGCGGCAGTGCCAGGGGGTCGAAGAGCAGGTCCTCGGGGGCCAGGCCGTAGCGGTCCACCGCGATGTCGCGGATATTGCGGGCGGACCGCAGTTTCCACTCGGCCGTGCGGGCCTGGCCCTCCTCGTCGATGCACGTGCAGACGACGGCGGCCCCGAACTCGCGGGCCAGGCGCAGGAAGGTGTCGAGCCGGGTGCCGGGTGCGTCGCCCTCTTCGAGGTTGACCGAATTGAGGATGGGACGCCCTCCGATCCACTCCAGCGCAGCCCGGACGACCGGGCCCTCGGTGGAGTCGACCATGAGGGGCACGCTGGCCTGGGTGGCGAAGCGGCTGGCCACCTCGGTCATGTCCGACACGCCGTCAGCCCCGGTGTAGTCGACGCACACGTCTATGAGGTGCGCGCCCTCCTTGACCTGGTCGCGGGCCATGGCCACGCACGTGTCCCAGTCGCCTTCCAACATGGCCTCGCGGAAGCGCTTCGAGCCGTTGGCGTTGGTCCGCTCACCCACCACCAGGAACGAGGTGTCCTGCTGGAAGGGCACCGAGGTGTAGATGGACGCCGCCGAGGGCTCAAAGACCGGAGTCCGGGGGGCCGGCAGGGCGTCGGCACAGCTGGCCACCACGGCGGCCAGGTGCTCCGGTGTCGTGCCGCAGCAACCCCCGATGGCCGAAACGCCGAACTCGGTGACGAAGCGGTGCAGGTGCTCGGCCAGCTGCTCGGGGGTCAGGTCGTAGTGCATGCGACCGTCGACCACCGAAGGCAGGCCGGCGTTGGGGACGCAGGCGATGGGGACGCGGCTGGCCGACGAAAGATGGCGGAGCGCCTCGCTCATCTCGACCGGACCGGTGGCGCAGTTGAGGCCGACGACGTCGACCTGCATCGCATCCAACACGGTCAGGGCGGCGGCGACCTCGGTGCCGGGCAACATGCGCCCGGTCAGCTCAATGGTCACCTGGACCTGGAGGGGGACGATCCGGTCGAGCGCCACCATGGCGCGGCGGGCCCCGTTGATGGCCGACTTGGCCGACAGGAGGTCGAACACCGTCTCAATGAGGAGGAAGTCGACCCCCCCTTCCAGCAGTCCGAGGGCCTGCTCCTCGTAGGCGTCGCGCAAAGCGGCGTAGGGGATCTGCCCGAGCGTGGGGAACTTCGTGCCGGGCCCCATGCTCCCGGCCACCCAACGCGGACGGTCCGGGGTCGAGAATTCGGCGGCCACCGACCGGGCCAGCTCGGCGCCGGTGCGGCTGAGGGCACGGGCGCGGTCGGCCAACCCGTACTCGGCCAGCACCACCGAGGACGAGCCGAAGGTTCCGGTCTCGACGACGTCACACCCCACCTCGTAGAAGGAACGGTGCACCTGGGAGATCAGGTCGGGGCGGGAGTCGATGAGGATCTCGTTGCAGCCTTCGAGCTCGGGGCCGCCGAAGTTTTCCGGGCTCAGCCCGAGCAACTGCAGGTTCGTGCCCATGGCGCCATCGAAGATCACGACCCGCTCCCGCAGCGCCTGCAGGTAGCTGGACGTGGACGGGTCGAGGCGACCGAGGAGTTCCGGCGATTGGGGCATGCCTCAGACAGGATACCGGCGACCACCTTGTCCCCATGAACGGGCCGGTAGCATCCGGCCTGGTGAAGCCGCGGATCTATACCAAGAAGGGCGATGACGGGTCGACCGGCCTGCTCTTCGGTGGACGGGTGCGCAAGGACTCGAGGCCGATAGAGGTGAACGGCGCCGTGGATGAAGGCCAAGCGGCCATCGGCTTGGCCCGGGCGCAGTCGGAGCCGGGCTCGGAAGTCGACGAGCGCCTGATCGCCCTGGCCCGGGACCTCTACGTGCTGATGGCCGAGGTGGCCACGGCGCCCGAGAACCGCCCCAAGCTGGTGGCTGGGAAGACCCAGGTGACCGAGGCGATGGTGGCCGCGTTAGAGGAGGCCATCGACGAGCTGTTGGCCCGGTTCGACATGCCGAGCGACTTCATCATCCCGGGGGAGAATCGGGTGGCGGCCGCACTGGACTTCGCCCGGGCCGTCGTACGGCGGGCCGAGCGCCTGGCGGTGACCGAACCCGTCGAGGGGTCCCACGTGGTGGCCTACCTGAATCGCTTGTCCGACCTGCTCTGGGCCATGGCCCGCTGGCAGGAGGGGCCCGATCACACGCTCTCGAAGGAGTCGGCCGGTTAAGAGGGGTGGGGGCGGCTACCAGCCGCCCCAGTGGATACGGTCGGCGGCATCGGGCAGGGCGCGCTCCAGCGAGGGGGAGCGGTGGTCGGCCCCGTCGGGACGGCCCAGGAGGACGGCACCGAAGAGATGCCACTCATGGGGGACGCCCAGAGCATGATTCAGAGCCTCCTCGCCCCGGAAATTGCCCAGCACGCAGGCGCCCAGGCCGGCATCGACGGCACCCAGCAGCACCGCCATGACCCCGAAGGCGGCGTCCCCGGTCCAGTAGGGCACCGGCCAGCCGGCACGGTCGGTGCCGAGGCGGGAGTCGGATTTGTCGTGTTCGGCGTAGCGCGCGACGTACGCTGCCGCCGAGGAGTAGGCCAGGAGCACGGCGGGGGCGCGGCGCAGGCCGGGCCAGCGCGGGCTGGTGTCGCGCCAGGCCTGGTCGGTGGTGGCGTCCCAGTAGAGGGATGTCTGGTCGGGGCCTGAGAGGGCGACCCAGGCCGTGCCGGCGCTGTTGCCGGCGGTCGGGGACCGCAAAGCCGCCCGGAGGAGTCCGTCCAGGAGGGCGCGGTCAACCGGATCGGCGGCGAAGCTGCGCACCATTTGTCTGCGCCGGATGGCCTCGTGGAGCTCCATGGGGTGCAGCTTCTCAGGCTTCGGGGACTCACCGGGAATGTTGACCCCGCTGGTAGTGTTTAACGGTTCGGTAGCGAGTGGCCGGCCTGGAGGTTGAGAGTGCCCACACCCCGAGAACTGTTGAAGGAAGCCAAGGCATCCATCCGCGAGGTGGAGCCGCCCGACGCCGAGCAGCTGCTGGGCCAGGGGCACGTCACCTTCCTGGACGTCCGCGAGCCTGACGAGTACGAGCAGGGGGCCATCCCCCATGCCGTGCACCTGCCCCGCGGGCACCTCGAGTTCCAGGTGGAGGGCAAGCTGCCCGACAAGTCGGAGCCCGTGGTGGTCTACTGCGCCGGTGGCGTGCGCTCGGCCTTCGCCGCCAAGACCTTGGGCGACCTCGGGTACACCGACGTGCAGTCGCTCATCGGGGGCTTCAACAAGTGGAAGGACGACGGGCGCCCCTGGGCGGCGCCCCGCACGCTGAGCGCGGCCCAGCGCAACCGCTACCAGCGCCATCTGCTCCTGCCCGAGGTGGGCGAGGTGGGCCAGCTCAAGCTGCTCGACGCCAAGGTGCTGCTGCTGGGAGCCGGGGGCCTGGGGTCGCCGGCGGCCCTGTATCTCGCCGCGGCGGGAGTGGGCACGCTCGGGATCATCGACATGGACGTGGTCGACGAGTCGAACCTGCAGCGCCAGATCCTGCACAACATGGACCGCATCGGCGACCGCAAGGTCGACTCGGCCAAGAAGACGCTGACCGCATTGAACCCCGACGTGAACGTCGTCACCTACGACGTGCGCCTGGGCGCCGACAACATCCTCGACATCATTGACGGCTACGACGTCATCGTCGACGGCACGGACAACTTCCCGACCCGCTACCTGGTCAACGACGCCGCCCTGCTCAAGCGCATCCCGGTCGTCCACGGGTCCATCTTCCGCTTTGAGGGGCAGGTCACCGTCTTCGAACCCTACGTCGGCCCCTGCTACCGCTGCCTCATCCCCGAGCCGCCGCCGGCCGAGCTGGCCCCCTCGTGCTCCGAGGCCGGGGTGCTCGGCGTCCTGCCGGGCATCGTCGGTTCCATCCAGGCGGTCGAGGCCATCAAGATGCTGCTCAGGCTGGGCGACCCGCTGGTCGGGCGCCTGCTCTCCTACGACGCCCTGGAGCAGTCGTTCCGCACCTTCAAGGTCCGCCGCGACCCGGCCTGCCCGGCCTGCGGGCCCGACGCCGGGGAGATCGTCATCGCCGAGTACGACGACCTCTGCATGCCCCACGCCCCCGCCCACTGAGGGGGCGGGCCGGCCGGGGCCCGCGCAAGATACCGCCCAAACGTTCGTTCTACCCCCCCGTGAAGAGGGGGAGGATGAGTTCGGATTGCGAACCCGTGCCGGTAGCCGGCGGGGGGCACGCCGGGAGGCGGGGCCGGATCTGGCGCTGCGTCACGCTCGGCGGGCTGGTCGCTGCCGCCATGGCTTCGGCCGCCGGAGCCTCGCTCTCCGCCCCGGGCCAGCCGGTGGCCCACCGCGGTCATGGCTCCGCTTCCAGGACTTTCGCCGCCTCGGCCTGGCGCGGCCTAGGGGAGCGGGCCCTGTCGGAGGCACCGGCAAGCGCCGTCACGACGCCGCAGGCGGCGACCGAACCCGGGCCGTCTCTGGTGCCCGACGTGGCGTCGGTGGTGCCCATCGACCCCTGTGCCGCCCCGTCGCAGGGCGGGGGGGCCACCTTGGCCTCGGCCGCCACGCCGGCCGTCGGCAACGGGGCCGCGGTCACCGCGACCCTCTCGGACCTGTCGGTCGGCCCCGGCACCGGAGGGGGGCTGCCGCCAATCCTCTCCCCGCCGTCCTCCAAGGGATCGGGGACCGCCACCGCCACGACCAGCACCACCACCACTTCGACCACCACGACCACGACGACGCTCCCCGCCCCCGGGGGCGCCCAGGGTGCCGCGGCGTGGCCCGGCAGCGCAAAGGCCCCGGCCGGTCCCACTGCCCCGGGCGCCAATGCCGGGACCACGGCTGCGGGAGCCACCACGACCACCACCGCCCCGCCGGCGCCGGCGCCGGCGCCGGCGTCCCAGGGCGCCATCTCCACCGGCATCGGCTGCAACCTGGTCGGGAACTGGACCTTCGGCCGGCTGGCCGCCGGTGAGACGCCGACCGAGGCAGCGGCGGTGGTCGACGTGATGAAGCTGTTGGGCATCCCCTACCTGTGGGGCGGCGAGTCCCACGGGGGTTTCGACTGCTCCGGCCTGGTGCAGTTCGTCTACCGGCAGGCCGGGGTGTCGCTGCCCCGGGTGGCGCAGGACCAGTACGACGCCGGCCCGGCCGTGCTGCCCGGCATGGTGGTGGAGCCGGGCGACCTGGTGTTCTTCGGCCAGTCGCCCGCCGGGGTCAAGCACGTGGGGATGTACGTCGGCGACGGCCTCATGGTCGACGCCCCGGAGACCGGAGCCGTGGTGCGCTTCGACCGGGTCGAGGGCTTCGGCCCCATTGTGGGTGTGACGGCACCGGGCCAGCGGTAGGGAGCCGGCCGCTCCGGCTGCCCCTCGCCGGGCACGACCACGCCGGTGTCTGCATGGGCTAGACAGTGAGGGTGGCACCACGCCCGGCGCGCGACGGATGACTGACGTCGCCACCCCGCAGGCGGGCGACCGCATACCCCTCGCCGGATCCGAGGTCTCGGTGCCGCCGCTGGGCGTGGGCACCTGGGCCTGGGGTGACAAGAAGACCTGGGGCATGGGCGGCTACGACGCCTCCTACTCGGAGGAGACCATCGTCGACGCCTGGCAGGCCTGCCTCCAATCGGGGGTGGTCCTCTTCGACACCGCGGAGGTCTACGGCGCCGGGGAGAGCGAGCGCATCATCGGCCGCCTGCTCAAGCGCGACCCCGGCGTCCGCCAGAGAGTGGTCATCGCCAGCAAGTTCATGCCCAGCCCGTGGAAGGTGGCGGTCACCTCCGCTCTGGCGGCGGCGGCGCGGGCGTCGGCGGACCGCATGGGCGTTGAGTCGATCGACCTGTACCAGATCCACGGCCCGATCTCATTCCGCTCCCACGGCGCCCTGGCCGACGCCCTGGCGGCCGCCCACGGCCAGGGCCTGGTGAAGGCGGTGGGCGTCTCGAACTACTCGGTCAAGGAGACCCGGTCGATGGATGCCGCGTTGCGGTCCCGGGGCCTGCGGCTGGCCAGCAACCAGATTGAGTTCTCGCTGCTCCGGACGATGCCCGAGAAGTCGGGCCTGCTCGCCTGCTGCCGGGAGTTGGGGGTGGTGCCCCTGGCCTACTCGCCGATCGGGCAGGGCCGCCTCACCGGCAAGTACTCGGTCGACAACCCGCCGCCGGCCAGCCGGAGCTTCTCCAACCACCCCATGGCCGCCGTGGACAGGATCGTGGCCGCGCTGCGCCGGATCGGGGCGGCCCACGGTGAGCGCACCCCGAGCCAGGTGGCCCTGGCCTACCTCATCGCCAAGGGCGCCGTCCCCATCCCGGGGGCCAAGAACCGCCGTCAGGCCGAGGACAATGCCGGGGCGCTGGGCTGGCGCATAGATTCCGAAGAAGTGGCCGCCCTGGACGCAGTCGCCCTTTACGGGAGGCGCGGCCTCGCCCAGCGGGTCTGGCAACACGGCTGAGCATGACCCTGGGGCTGTTCGGCGTTTCCCTCCCGCCCCTCCGGGGCTCCCAGCTCCTGGCCACCCGCTTCGCCTTCGTGCCGGCCGCCATGGTGCTCGGCGCCCTCGTCCTCTACCTGTGGGGCGTCCAGCGGGCCGGCCGCCTTCGCCCTCGCCACCCCTGGCCGGCCGGCCGGACGGCGGCCTTCGTCGGCGGGCTGGTCGCCACCTCGGTGGCCCTCTTCAGCTTCGTGGGGTCCTACGACGGCGAGCTGTTCTGGGACCACATGGTCCAGCACCTCCTGCTGATCATGGTGGCCGCTCCGCTCTTCGCCATCGCATCTCCCCTGGAGCTGGCCTGGCGTGGCACGACCGGGACGGCCCACCTGGTCGTCACCGAGGTCCTGCGCTCACGGGTGGCCCGGGTGCTCGGGAATCCTGCGGTGGCCTTCGTGCTCTACGCCGTGGTGATCCCGGTGACCCACCTGACGGTCTGGTTCAACTACACCCTGGCGCACGCGCCGGTGCACAACGCCGAGCACCTGGTGTTCCTGGCAGTCGGCTATCTCTTCTGGCGCCAGATCTTCGGCGTCGACCCCAACGCCTCACGCCTGCACCCGGCGCTCCAATTCGGCTACCTGTTCGTGGCCATCCCCATCGACACCTTCACCGGTCTGTCGCTGGACCAGACCACCCGCGAGATCTTCCCCGCCTACGTGGCCCTGCACCGCGCCTGGGGGCCCTCGCTGGTGCAGGACCTGCACCTCGGTGGCGTGATCATGTGGGTGGGGGGGGACACCCTCATGCTGTGGCCCATGATCCCGGTCGCCCTGCACTGGATGCACCAGGATGAGCGGCGGGCGGTGCGGGTCGATCGCCAGCTCGATGCCGACCTTCTGGCCCAGTCCTCCGCCGACTGAGCGTCAGCCGCCCAGGTCCCTCAGCTCCACCCTGACCCGATCGGGCCCGGTTCCCTGTCCCGTAGTCTGCCTAATCCCGGGTTCCCGTAGAATCAAGGCCGTGACCACCGATGCGAAGGGCGCCCGGGAGCACCGGACCGACTCGGGTATTGAGGTGCACCCGGTGTACCGGGAGGCCGACCTTGAGGGTTGGGACCCGACCGTGCGCCTCGGTGAGCCGGGCGCATTCCCCTTCACCCGGGGCATTCACGCCGAGATGTACCGCTCCAAGCTCTGGACCATGCGCCAGTACGCCGGTTTCGGCTCGGCCGAGTCGACCAACCAGCGCTTCAAGTTCCTGCTCGACGCCGGGCAGACCGGGCTCTCGTGCGCCTTCGACCTGCCCACGCAGATGGGTTACGACTCGGACCACCCCCGCGCCGAGGGCGAGGTGGGCAAGGTGGGCGTGGCCATCGACTCGCTGGCCGACATGCGCCTGCTCATGGCCGACCTGCCCATGGACAAGGTCACCACCTCCATGACGATCAACGCCACCGGAGCCATCCTGCTGCTCCTCTACCAACTCGTCGCGGAGGAGCAGGGGGTCCCGGGGGAGAAGATCCGGGGCACCATCCAGAACGACATCCTGAAGGAGTACATCGCCCGCGGGACCTACATCTACCCGCCCCGGCCCTCCATGCGCCTGATCGTCGACACGTTCTCGTACTGCGCCGCCAACCTGCCGAGTTGGAACACCATCTCCATATCGGGCTACCACATCCGCGAGGCGGGATCGACGGCGGTGCAGGAGATCGCCTTCACCCTGGCCAACGGGATCGCCTACGTGGAGGCGGCCTTGGCGGCCGGCATGGACATCGACGCCTTCGCCCCCAGGCTGTCGTTTTTCTGGAACGCCCACAACAACCTCTTCGAGGAGGTGGCGAAGTACCGGGCTGCCCGGCGCATGTGGGCCCGCATCATGACCGATCGATTCGGCGCCCGGGACGAGCGCTCCAAAATGCTCCGCTTCCACACCCAGACCGGCGGATCCACCCTCACCGCGCAGCAGCCGGAGAACAACATCGTGCGCGTGACGGTGCAGTCCCTGGCTGCCGCACTGGGCGGCACCCAGAGCCTGCACACGAACGGTTTCGACGAGGCGCTGGGACTGCCCACCACGCGGGCGGCCAAGATCGCCCTGCGCACCCAGCAGATCGTCGGGTTCGAGTCGGGCGTGGCCGACACGGTCGACCCCCTGGCCGGTTCCTACTTCGTGGAGGCGCTCACCGACGAGGTCGAGCGGGCGGCCGACGAGTACCTGGACCGCATTGAGAAGCTCGGCGGCGCCGTGGCCGCCATTGAGGCGCGTTTCATGCAGGAGGAGATCGAGAGCGCGGCCTACAGCTTCGCCAAGGCGGTCGATGACGGCGAGAAGGTCGTGGTCGGGGTCAACAGGTTCACCGACGACGAGAGTGGGACCGCCGAGGTCTTCCCGATAGACATCAAGTTGCAGCAGATGCAGATCGACCGCACCCGGTCGGTGCGGGCGGCGCGTGACGGGGCCGCCACCGACGCCGCCCTCAACGACGTCGCGGTGACCGCCCGCGGCGACGGCAACCTCCTCGTTCCCATGAAGGCGGCGCTGGCCGCCATGGCCACGCTCGGCGAGGTGGCCGACGTGCTGCGGGGCGAATTCGGGGTGTACGAGCCTGGGGGCTGAGCAACCTCAGGCGCTGGTCGGATCGGCCAGGAAGGCCACCAAGGCAGCCCGCCGGTCCCGGGCCATCCTGGCGCCGACCCGCCGCCCGCCGATGGAGCAGAGGGTGGCCACGAGGCACGCCACCGCGATACCCGCACCGAGATGATGGGCGGGCACCCGGGCCGACAGGCGACGCGGCGCCGCGATGCCCCAGACGACGAGGCTCGGGGTCATGAGGGTCACCGAGATGATGGGCACCAGCAGGTAGGGCAGGGTGACCAGAACGGCCCAGCGCCCACCCATGCGCAGCCAGGGCCGGCGGTGCCCCCAGCGGTCCCGCAGTGGCATGGGGTGGTAGGGGTACGCAATGCCGACGCAGGCGGAGATCCCGAGGGTGCCGAAGGGGATGACGGCGATGATGACCACGGAGTAGAAGGTGGCCAACCCATGATGGGTGAGGACTCCGGTCACCACCGCGATGGCCGTGCACAATGGCGTGACCAAGGACCACAGCACGATGTTCTTGGCCAGGAGGAGCCGGCGGAGCATGACGGGATCGTCCAGCGCCGCCATCATGCGCTGCCGGTCGGGGCCGAGCACATTGGTGGCCGGGACGTCGGCGTACATCCAGGCGGCCAAGACCAGCGCGTAGGCCAGGGACCCGTGCAGGGAGAAAAGGGCGCTGTTCCAGTGCGGCGGGAGGAGGAACCAGGCCGCGCTCATGACGGCAGCGTTGAAGGACACCGTGGCCAAGGCGTGGTAGGGAGGCCGCAGAACTGCCGCCCACTCGGCCCGCACTGCTTCTCCGAGCGTGCCGGGCAGCGGTGCGGCGGCTGCGTCTGGCGAAGGGGGACGGCCGCGGGTCGGATCGCTCTCGGGCACTCGGCTGCTCAGGGTAGTGCGGCCCACAGGGAATGCATCCGCCAACTGCAGGGACGACTCAGGCCAGCGTCACCGTCCTGAAGTGCTCCACCACCGGGAACGGGTCGTAGAAGTGATGGAGCAGGGCCCGCCACTCCTGGTAGGCCGGCGCGCCCCGGAAGCCCTCGGTGTGGTCCTCCAGCGTCTCCCAATGCACCAGAAGGAGGAAGCAGCCCGGCCGCTCAATGCCGCGCTCCACCCGCAGGGAGATGAAACCGGGGCTGGCGGCGATGATGCTCTTGGCCCGTTCCATCGCCTCCATGAAGTCGGCCTCCCGGCCGGGCTCCACCTCCAGCAGGGCGTGCTCGGTGATCACGCGCCGGGGAGCCTTTCGCCGAGGAGCCGCGCCCGGAGATCAGGGTCGGTGGCGGCGTCGATGGCCGTCCAGGCCAGGGCCAGCGCCCCGTCGCGCACGGCGGCATCGGCCGAGGCGGTGACACAGGCGGCGGCGAAGGCGTGCTGGTGGTTGACCGCCCCGCCGGTCTCTATGGCCATGAGGGGGTGGATGGTGGGCAGGGCCAGGGAGACGTTGGCCATGTCGGTGGAGAAGGTCGGTGGCTCCGTGCCGGCGTCCTCGGACCCGAATCGCCGGCCCAGGGACTCGGCGTTGCGCCGGTAGGCCGACAGGAGGCCGCTGTCGGCCTCCATGTGCGAGTAGACCGGTGAGAGCTCCTCGTAGGTCACCGAGCAGCCGGTGGCCAGCGCCCCCGCCTCGAAGCAGGCGCGCAGCCGCGCCTCCAAGGTGTTGAGGCGGTCGATGCTGCGCGACCGCGCCATGAAGCGGCCGGTCACGGAGGCCGGGATCACGTTGGCCGCCGCGCCGGAGCGGGTGATCACCCCGTGGACCTGGTCCCCGGGGACCAGTTGCTGGCGCAGGAGGCCGATGGCCACCTGCGCCACGGTCATGGCGTCCTGGGCGTTGACTCCCTCCCAGGGGGCGGCCGAGGCGTGAGCCTCCTTCCCGGTGAAGTGCACGTCGAAGTGGGAGACCGCGAGGCAGGTGCCCGACAGGCGCTCGGTCGGCCACGGATGGACCATCATGGCGGCGTGGACGCCATCGAACGCACCGCGTTCGAGCATGAGCACCTTGCCGCCACCGCCCTCCTCGCCCGGCGTGCCCAGGAAGCGCACCTGTAGTCCGATCTCATCGGCCACCGCGGCCAGGGCCAGGCCGGCCCCCACGGCGGCGGCGGCGATGATGTTGTGCCCGCAGGCGTGGCCCACCTCGGGCAGCGCGTCGTACTCGCCGCAGATAGCCACCACGAGCTCCCCGCGGCCTGAGCGTGTCTCCAGCGCGGTGGGGAGGTCGTAGACGCCCTCGGCCACCTTGAGGCCCCCGGCGCGCAGGGCATCGGCCACGGCCCGGGCCGACCTGGTCTCCTTGAAGCACAGCTCGGGGGTGGAGTGGACCGCGTGGCTGAGGCCGATGAGGTCGGGCAACGCGCGGTCGACCACCTCGGCCGCGGCGTCCTTCGCCACCTGGGCGATCATCTACTGAATGACCGCCACGATGTCGCCCGCGCTGACGGAGTCCCCGGCGCCGAACCGCACCTCCTTGACCACACCCTCCTTCTCGGCGGTGACGGCGTTCTCCATCTTCATGGCCTCAAGGAGGCAGACGGTCTGGCCCACTTCGACCACATCGCCCACGGCGACCAGGAACTTTACGATGGTGCCCTGCATGGGGACCGCCACGTCACCCGAGCCGGTCCCTCCGGCGGACGAGGCTGCGGCCCGCTTGGGCCGCGCCGCCCCGCGAGAAGCGGCTGCGGTGCCCGTGTCGGGCACCCACAGCCGGACCGAGTAGCGGCGACCGTCCACCTCGGCGGTGACCTCGCGTTGCACGGTCGGGATGTCGCCGTCGGCCCCGACAGGTTGGGGCGCCTCCAGCGGGACCGTGGTCAGGCTGCTCAGGTCCAGCACCTCCTCCACCCACCGGGTGGAGTGTCGGGCCGCGGCGAAGTCGGCATGGGAGAGGATGGCCACGTGGGCCGGGAGTGTGGTGGCCACGCCCGTGATCCGGGTCTCGGAGATGGCGCGGAGCATGCGCCGGCGGGCTGCCTCCCGGTCGGGAGCGCACACGATCAACTTGGCCACCAGGTTGTCGTAGTGCTGGGAGACGGAGTCGAGGGACTCGTAGCCCGTATCGAGCCGGACACCCGGGCCCCCAGGCTGATGGAACGAGGTGATGGTGCCCGGGGAGGGGGAGAAGCGCCCCCCACTGGGATCCTCGGCGTTGATGCGCACCTCAATGGCGTGCCCGCGGCGCGAGACGTCCTGCTGGGTGAAGTCGAGCGCCTCTCCCGAGGCGATGCGGATCTGCCATGCCACCAGGTCCAGCCCGGTCACCATTTCGGTCACCGGGTGCTCCACCTGGAGTCGGGTGTTCATCTCAAGGAAGAAGAACTCGCCGTCCTGGAAGAGGAACTCCACCGTGCCCGCGTTGTGGTAGCCGCAGGCCTGGGCGACCTTGACGGCCGCCAGTCCCATGGCCTGGCGGACCTCATCGGGAAAGTCCGGTGCCGGGCTCTCCTCGACCAGCTTCTGGTGGCGCCGCTGGGAGGAGCAGTCGCGCTCGCCGAGCCAAACCGTGTTCCCGTGGGTGTCGGCCAGGACCTGCATCTCAATGTGCCGCGGCCAGGCCAGGTAGCGCTCAAGGTAGATCTCCGGCCGGCCGAAGTAGGCCTGGGCCTCGCGGGCGGCCGACTCCATCGCCTCGGCTGCCTCGTCCGCCGACTCGACCACCTTCATGCCCCGTCCGCCGCCGCCGAAAGCGGCCTTAATCGCCACCGGCCAGCCGAACTGCTCACCGAAGGCGACGACCTCGTCGGGTGAGGACAGGGGCTCCGAGCGACCGGGGACCCCCGCCACCCCGGCCTTCTCGGCGGCGAGGCGGGAGCTGATTTTGTCGCCCATCACCTCAATGGCCCCCGGTGGAGGGCCGATGAACGCCACACCCCGGTCGGTGATGGCCCGGGCGAAGTCGGTGTTCTCGGAAAAGAAGCCGTACCCCGGGTGCACGCCGTCGGCTCCGCTCCGGGAGATGGCGGCCAGGATCGCCTCGGTGTTGAGGTAGCTCTCGGCCGCGGTCTCCCCGCCCAGCGGGTAGGCCTCATCGGCCATGCGCACGTGGAGGGCCTCGCGATCGAGGTTCGAGTACACGGCGACGGTTCCGATGCCCATTTCGCGACAGGTCCGGATGACCCGGACGGCGATCTCGCCACGGTTGGCGATGAGTATCTTCTCGAGCACGCTGCGCCCTTCCTGTTTGAAGCGGGCCTTCATCTGATCACGGACCTTATGGTGTCTGCCATGTGGAGCGGCGAATGGCAGGTGCGCCGGTTCGGGGAGATCGACTCGACCAACACCTACCTCCATGATGAGGCACGCCGAGGCGCTCCCGAAGGGACGGTGGCCGTGGCCGACCACCAGACGGCCGGTCGGGGCCGCTTGGATCGTCGCTGGGAAGCGCCCGCAGGGTCCGCGCTGCTGATGTCGGTCCTGTTCCGGCCCGATATCGACCCCGCTGAGCTGCACCTCTGCACGGCGGCGCTGGCCCTGGCGGCCGCCGAGGCCTGCCGGGAGGTCTCCGGCGTGTGGCCCGTGCTCAAATGGCCCAATGACCTGCTGGTGGGGGAGGCCAAATTGGGCGGCGTTCTGGCCGAGTCCGAGTTCTCGGGTGGGGCGGTTTCCTGGGTGGTCATCGGGATCGGGATAAATGTGGCCTGGCCGGGTCCCCCCTTGGTGGGCGGTACCTGCCTGGATGACCTGGCGGAGGGGGCACCGCCGGTTGACAAGGAGATCCTCCTCCGGGCCCTGCTGAGCGAGCTCTCCCCCCGCCGGGCCCTGCTGGACAGCGCCGAAGGGCGGCGCGCCCTGGCCGACGAGCAGCGCCGGCGCTGCAACACCCTGGGCCAACAGGTCCGGATTGAGCTGGCGACAGGCGCCGTGTTCGGCCTCGCCATCAGGATTGACGATGCCGGGCACCTGGTGGTGCAGACATCGGCGGGATCACGCACGCTGACGGCAGGCGATGCCGTGCACCTGCGCCCGAGCCCGGAGCCAGGGGAGGGCGCCGGAGGCTAAACTCGCCCCCTTATGCGCCTTCTTGTCACGGGAGGTGCCGGTTTCATCGGGTCGAACTTCGTCCGCTACTGGGTCGAGCAGCACCCCGAGGACCACGTCGTCGCCTACGACGTGCTCACCTACGCCGGCAACCGACCCAACCTGTCCGACGTCGAGGACCGCATCGTCTTTGTCCAAGGGGACATCTGTGACGGGGTGGAGGCCGAGAAGACCCTCCGTGATCAGGACATCGACACGATCGTCCACTTCGCCGCCGAGTCACACAACAGCCTGGCCGTGCTCAATCCGGGCCTGTTCTTCCGGACCAACGTGCTGGGGACCCAGATCATGCTGGAAGCCGCCCGGCAGGTGGGCGTGGGGCGGTTCCACCACATCAGCACCTGTGAGGTCTACGGCGACCTGGACCTACAGACCGACGAGGTCTTCACCGAGGACTCCCCGTATCGGCCGCGGACGCCCTACAACGCCTCCAAGGCCGGTGCCGACCACGCCGTGCGGGCCTACGGCGAGACCTATGGGCTGCCGGTCACCATCACCAACTGCTCCAACAATTACGGGCCCTACCAGTTCCCCGAGAAGGTCATCCCGGTCTTCACCACCTCGGCCCTCGATGACAAGAACCTGACCCTGTACGCCACCACCGAGAACCGCCGCGAGTGGCTCCATGTGGGCGACCACTGCACGGCCATAGAGGCCGTGCTGGCCCGGGGCCGGATCGGCCAGACCTACCACGTGGGCAGCGGGGTGGAGGCCTCCATCATGGAGATCGCCGACCTGGTGCTGGCCACGCTGGGCAAGCCCGCCTCGCTGAAGGAAATTGTGCCCGATCGGCCGGGCCACGACCGCCGCTACCTGCTCGATTCCTCCAAACTGCGCACGGAGCTGGGCTGGGCCCCGGCCATCTCCTGGGAGGACGGCCTGGCCCAGACCGTCGAGTGGTACGCCGCCAACCGCCAGTGGTGGGAGCCCTTGCGCGCCCGGGCCCCGGTCGCAGAAGGCGGCTGGGGCGCTCCCGGCTGAGATGCGCATCCTGGTCACCGGGGCCGACGGGCAGCTCGGGCGCGATCTGCAGGATGCCCTGGCCGGCCGGGTACCGGTGGGGGGCCGGCGCTGCGCGCTCCTGGCCCCGGAGGGCCCGCGGCCCGGCCTGCGCCACGAGGTGCTGGCCACCGACATCGGCAACATGCGGGTCGATGACCGCGACGCCGTCCAGGCCACATTCCACGCCTTCCGTCCCGAATTGGTCCTCCACGGCGGCGCGCTCACGGCGGTCGACCTGTGCGAGACCGAGGCCGAGCTGGCCTTCGCCGTCAACACCGTCGGCACCCGCAACGTGGCCGAGGCGGCCGCCGCCGTCGGAGCCCATGTGCTCTACGTCTCGACCGACTATGTGTTCGACGGCACCTCGGAGCGACCGTACCGGGAGTGGGATACTCCCCACCCCATGTCGGTGTACGGCGCCTCCAAGCTGGCCGGCGAACGGGAGTGCCGGCCCGGGTCCACCATCGTGCGCACCAGCTGGGTCTCGGGGGCCCACGGGGCCAACATGGTCAAGACCGCCCTGCGCCTGGCCGAGGAGGACGGGGAGCTGCGCTTCGTCGACGACCAGCACGGATCGCCCACCTTCACGGCGGACCTGGCGGCGGCCATCGTGACCCTGGGCCTCGACCGGCGCCCCGGGACGTACCACGTCACCAACAGCGGGACCACCTCCTGGTGGGGCCTGGTCCGGGCCGTCCTGGCCGAGGTCGGGGCCGACCCCGAGCGGGTGCGTGCCATCGCCACGGCCGACCTCGACCCGCCCCGCCCGGCCCCGCGGCCGGCCAACTCGGTGCTGGAGAACCTGGCCCTGCGTCTCGGCGGGCTGCCCGCCCTGCCCGACTGGCAGGATGGACTGTCCAGATTGGTCACCGCGCTCCGCACCCAAGAGGCACCCGCATGACGACACGCGCGAGCGCACGTGAGGCCAGATCGGCCTCGCACCCGGTGGCGGTCATCGGCGCGGGCTACGTCGGCCTGCCCACGGCGGCCACCCTGTCCCATTTCGGGCATCGGGTCGTGCTGGCCGAGCGGGAGGAGGGGCGCCTGGCCGCGCTGCGCAGCGGGCGCATGCCGATTGTGGAGGTGGGCCTGGACGATCTGGTGGCCGGAGGCGTGGGGGCGGGGAACCTGCGCTTCTGCGCTTCGGCCGCAGAGGCCGTCGTGGGCGCCGCGTTCGTGTTCCTGTGCGTGCCGACCCCGCAGGGAGCGGACGGGTCGGCCGACCTCTCCTACGTCGAGGCCGCGGCCAAGGAGATCGGGTCCCACCTGGAGAGCGGGGCCATCGTGGTCAACAAGTCGACGGTCCCGGTGGGCTCGGCCACCATGGTGGAGCAGGTGATCGGCCGCCCCGACATCCGCGTCGTCTCCAACCCGGAGTTCCTCCGGGAGGGCACAGCGGTCGCCGACAGCCTGCATCCCGATCGCATCGTGGTCGGCGCCGACGACTCGCAGGCCGCGGCGCGGGTGGCCGAATTGTTCTCCAGCACCGGAGCCCCCCTCATCGTCACCGACGCCACCACGTCGGAGACGATCAAGTACGCCTCCAACGCGTTCCTGGCCACCAAGCTCAGCTTCGTCAATGCACTGGCCGCCGTCTGCGAGGAGGTGGGAGCCGATGTGCGCGACGTCATGCTGGGGTTGGGCTACGACAAGCGCATCGGCTTCGAGTTCCTGCGCCCCGGACCCGGATGGGGTGGATCCTGCCTGCCCAAGGACACCCGTGCCCTCCTGCACATCGCCTCGGAGGCGGGGTACGACTTCTCCTTGCTGGCCGGCGCCATCGCCTCCAACGAACAGCAGTTGGCCCGGGTCGTGGCCAAGGTGGAAGCGGCCTGTGGCGGCTCGCTGGACGGCGTGACTGTCGGGGTGTGGGGGCTGACCTTCAAGGCCAACACCGACGACCGGCGGGATTCCCCCGGCGTCCAGATCGCCCACCGCATGCGTGGGCTGGGGGCCCGAGTGCAGGCGTTCGACCCGACGGTGGCCGGGCACCCCGGTGACGAGGTCCCGGACGAACTGGTCCCCGACGACCTGCGCGGCTTCACGTTGCGGGCTGACCCCTATGAGGCGGCGTCCGGCGCCTCGGTCGTCGTGGTGCTGACCGAGTGGGACGAGTTCCGCTGGCTCGACTACAGCCGGTTGCTCCCCCTGATGCACCAGCCCTTCATCATCGACGCCCGCAACCTGCTCGACCCGGCCGCGGTGCGACGCCTGGGCTTCACCTACGCCGGGATAGGGCGCCAGTGAGCCGCGTCGTGGTGGCGGGGGGAGCCGGTTTCCTCGGCTCGCACCTGTGCGACCGGCTGATCGCCCGGGGCGACGCCGTCGTGTGCATCGACGACCTGTCCACCGGCAGCCGGGACAACATCTCCCATCTCCTGGGCCACGACCGCTTCAGCCTGATGGTCGCCGACGTGAGCGAGAAGGTGGAGCTGGAGGACGCCACCAAGGTCGATGCCGTGTGCAACCTGGCCTCACCGGCGTCACCGCCGGCCTACCTGTCCCGCCCGCTCGACACCCTGGCCGTGGGCAGCGAGGGCACGCGGAGATTGCTCGAGCTGGCCCGGGCCCACGAGGCGCGGTTCCTGATGGCCAGCACCAGCGAGGTCTACGGCGATCCGGAGGTGCACCCCCAGGTGGAGTCCTACCGGGGCAACGTCGACCCCACCGGGCCCCGCAGCGTCTACGACGAGGCCAAGCGGTTCTCCGAGAGCCTGACCATGGCCATGCACCGGACCCACGGCGTCAACGTGGGGATCGCCCGCATCTTCAACACCTACGGGCCCCGCCTGGCACCGGGCGACGGCCGGGTGGTGTCCAACTTCATGGTGCAGGCCCTGCGGGGAGAGCCGTTGACCGTCTACGGGGACGGCTCGCAGACGCGCAGCCTCTGCTATGTCGACGACGAGATCGACGGGCTGATCGCGCTGCTGAATTCCTCGCTCACCGGTCCGGTGAACATCGGCAATCCCGACGAGCGCACCATGCTTGAGCTGGCTCATTTCATCCTCGCGGTCTCGGGCTCCGCATCGCCCATCGCCTTCGCGCCGTTGCCCACCGACGACCCGACCCGTCGTTGCCCCGACATCACCCTGGCCCGGACGGCGTTGGGCTGGTCACCCAAGACGGAGCTCGGGGACGGCATCGCCCGCACCCTCCAGTACTTCGCGCCACTGGTGGTTCCCGCATGACCGAACTGCCCCCCCAGCGGACCTTCGACACGCTCACAGTCATCATGCCGGTGTTCAACGAGCGGGCGACCGTGGCCGAGATCATCCGGCGCATGCGCGCCGTCGAGCTGCCGGTGGTCCTGCAGATCATCGTGGTGGACGACGGATCGAACGACGGCACGGACAAGGTGCTGCACGCGCTAGAGGACTCGACGGTGCGCGTCATGAGCCACCCGCACAACCAGGGCAAGGGGGCGGCCATCCGGACCGGCCTGGCCGAGGCCCGCGGCGACCTGGTCATGATTCAGGACGCCGACCTGGAGTACGACCCCGACGACTGGCCCCGACTCCTCGAACCCATCCTCAAGGGCAAGGCCCGGGTGGTTTACGGCAGCCGGTTCACGGGCGAGCGCAAGAACATGATGCCCCTGCACTGGCTGGGCAACCGCCTCCTGTCCCTGCTGACCAATGTCCTCTACAGCTCGACCCTCTCGGACATGGAGACCTGCTACAAGGTGTTCGACGCCCAGGTGCTGGAGGGCCTGACCATCGTGTCGAACCGCTTCGAATTCGAGCCCGAGATCACCGCCAAGGTGCTGCGCCGGGGCCACCGAATTTATGAGGTGCCGATCTCCTACGCCGGCCGGGAGCCGGATGAGGGAAAGAAGATCACCTGGCGCGACGGGTTCAGCGCGTTGGCCGCCCTGATCCGCTACCGCTTCACCAAGGATTACTGAGCCCGGCGTGCCTGGCCCGATCGCGGCTGTGGTAGTGGACCACAATGCCGGCCCGCTGCTGGCGAGTTGCGTGCGCTCCTTGCTCGATGACGGGGCGGACCCGGTGATCGTGGTGGAGAACGGGGGGGAGGGCAGCGCCACCGTGGCGCTCTCGTCCCTGATCAGCGACGCTCCGGCTCCGGTGGTGCGCGTGGTCCGCCCGGGGCGCAACATCGGGTTCGGCGCGGGGGCCAACCGGGGCTTGGCCGCTCTGGCGGGCGGATCACCCGAGCCCGAGTGGGTGCTGGTGTCGAACCCTGACCTCAAGGTCCACCCCGGAGCGCTCCCGGCCCTGCGGCGGGTGCTGGAAGAGCGACCATCCTGGGCCTTGGTGGGCCCGCGTATCTTCACCGAAGACGGGGACGTCTACCCCTCGGTGCGCCGCTTCCCCTCCTTTGTCGACGCCGCCGGCCACGCGCTCCTGGCCCAATTCAACCCCGCCAACCGGTTCACCAGGCGCTACAACCCGGGTGCCCCGGTCGGTGACGGTGTGGTCGAGGCGGGATGGATATCGGGCTCGTGCTTCCTGGCCCGCCGGGCCGCCCTTGAGGAGTTGGGGGGGTTCGACGAGGCCTACTTCATGTATGCCGAGGACATGGACCTGTGCTGGCGGGCCCACCAGGCCGGTTGGGGCGTCGGGTTCGGGGGAGCGGCCGGCGTGACCCACATTCAAGGGGTGAGCACCGCCCGCCACCCTTATCGCATGATGGTGGCGCACCATCGCTCGGCCCTGCGTTTCACCATCCGCACCACCAGCGGCTGGCGGCGGGCCGCGCTGCCCTTCGCGGCGGCCGTCCTGGGGCTGCGCATGGTCATGGCCAGCCTGCGCCTGGCGCTGGCCCGGCAGGAGCCGTGAGGGGGAGGGGGCGCCGGCGGGGACGGGTGCGATGGCACGGCCCGGGGGCGTGGTCGGCCGTGGTGGCCATCGGGCTCCTGTTGTCCTCCTGCAGCCGGACCGGCGTTACCGTCGAGCCCGAGGTGATGTTCGCCCTCCCGTCGGCTGCGGCGGGCTGCGGGGGGGCCGTGGCTCTCGGCGGCGGGGCCGCGCGCGTTCCCATCACCGTGAGCACGGTGTCCGGGCAGGTGGCCGAAATGGTCAATGTCTGCCTTGAGGGGAAGGGCCCCTACCCCTTCGTGATCGACACCGGTGCCGGGCAGTCGACCATCGACACCGCGCTGGCCGACCGGTTGCACCTGGCCCCGGACGGGCCGTCGGTTGAGTTCGCCGGCCTGGGCTGCACGGGCAGGGCGCAGCCGGTCGATGTCAAGGGATGGTCGGTGGCCGGGGTCACTCTGGCCCCTCAGCTCCTCACGGCGGCCACGCTGCCCGGCATCGGCAGGCGGGGCGACCCGGTGGGCCTGCTCGGCTCGGACGTCCTGAGCCGTTTCGGCGCCCTGCGCATGGATTTTGAGGCCCAGACCCTCACCTTCGGCGGGCCGGAGGGACCGGTGCCCGGGCAGTCCATCCCGGTCCGAGGGCCGACCGGCCCGCCCCCGCCCGCCGTCCTGACCGGGGGGCGGGCGGGGACGACGGTCCCCCTCATCGTGACGCTGGCTCCGGGCAACGTGGCGCTCAACGTGCGGCTGCGCTTCGGGCGCGGCCCGTACCGGGGCTTCGTCGTGGACACCGGCTCGTCGCAGAGCGTGGTCGTCACCTTCGCGGCCAAGGTCGAGAAGTTGGCCGGGAGCGAACTGGCGCAGCGCCAGTCCACGGTGTGCTCGGTCATCACGGTGCCGCTGGTGCACAGCGGGCCGTGGTCACTCCCGGGCGTGATGCTCCACCCCCAGCTGATCGGTGAGACCGACTTCGGTCCCATCAGCTCGGGTGGCATAGAGGGCCTGCTGGGCTCCGATCAGCTGGCCCGCTACGGCTGGGTGATCTTCGATTACACCGGCGGCCGCCTGGTGGTGGGCTGACCTCCCGTAAGGCCGTGGTCCGGGAGGTCACTCGGGCCCGGAGAGCCCCAGCATGGCGGTGATCCCGTGGTCGCGCCCCGCCGTGTAGCCGCCGTCGACGGGGAGCGCGTGGCCGGTGATGAACGAGGCATCGTCGGAAAGCAGGAAGGCGGCCGCGGCGGCAATCTCCTCGGGCCGCCCCATGCGCCCGAGTTTGTGCTCGGCGATGATGCCGGCCAGGGCGCCCTCCATGCCCGGGCCGCCGAAGATCCCCGCGGTCATCGGTGTCTCTATGAACCCCGGGCAGAGGGCGTTGACCCGGATGCCGCGCCCGGCGTAGTCGATGGCCATGTTCTTGGTCAGCACCACGACGCCCCCCTTGGACGCGCTGTACGAACTCCCTCCCGCCGTGCCCTCGAGGCCCTCGATACTGGCCACGGTCACCACCGACCCGCGGCGCCTGTCGGCCGCGGGCTGGGTCAGCATCTGGGCGATGACGTGCTTGGCCGTCAGGAAGGTCCCGGTCAGGTTGACGGCGATCACCCGCGCCCATTCGGCCGAGGGGAGGGAATGGACCGGGCCCCCGCCGGCCACGCCGGCGGCGTTGACCAGACCGTCCACGGCGCCGCCGAAGACCACCGCGGCGCGGACCAGTTGCTCCACGGAGGCCTCGTCAGTGACGTCGACATGGGTGAAGGCCCAGTGGTCGCCCGCACCGTGAGGGCCGGGCACCGGAGGCGGCCCGGCGATGTCGGCGCCCATGACGCGGGCACCCTCTTCGAGCAGGCGGGCCGCCGTGGCCAGGCCGATGCCCGACGCCGCGCCGGTGACGATGTAGGTCCGGCCCTGCAGTCCGCGCACGTCGTCTCCTCCCGGGTCGGTTGCACCCGACGAGGCAGAATGATAGGAGTTGGCCGCAGGTCCCGTGCCCACTGGACGAACCCGTAGGAGAGACCGACCCCGTGAAGTTCGCCCTGTTCTACGAGATCCCCGTCCCCCGCCCTTGGGAGCCCGACAGCGAGCTCATCGCCTACCGAAACGCCCTGGAGCAGGCGGTGGCCGGCGACCGCTTCGGGTGGGACGCCTTCTGGACGGTGGAGCACCATTTCCTGCAGGAGTACTCGCACTGCTCGAATCCGGAGGTGCTTTACGGCGCCATCGCGGCGCGCACGGAGCGGATCCGCCTGGGCTACGGCGTGCGCCTGATGCCCAAGCCCTACAACCACCCGGTGCGGACCGCCGAGTCGGTGGCCGTCCTCGACCTCCTCTCCGGGGGTCGCGTCGACCTGGGCACGGGGCGCTCGGCCACCCGGGCCGAGCTGGAAGGCTTCGGCATCGACCCCGCCGAGAGCCGTCAGATGTGGCAGGAGGCGATTGAGCACGTGGTGGGCTGCTGGACCAACGAGGAGTACGAGTTCTCGGGCCAGTACTGGCAGATGCCGCGGCGCCGGGTGCAGCCCAAGCCCCTGCAGAAGCCCCACCCTCCCCTGTGGGGAGCCACCACCGCCGATGACGGCCACGCCCAGGTGGGTCGGCTCGGCTTGGGCCTGTGCTCGTTCGCCGTCGGCCTGCCGCCGTCCGAGGTGCGGCGCAAGATCGACATCTACCGGGAGGCGGTGGCCGGCTGCACCGCACCGATCGGCGCCTTCGTCAACAACCAGGCGGCCACCTTCACCATGGCCATCTGTGCTCCCGATCGGAACGAGGCCATGACCAACGCCCGGGAGTCGTTCGAGTGGTACCCCAGGACAGGTGCCCGCCAGATCGCCACGCTCACCGAAATGATGGCCGAGCGCAACCAGGAGCTCGGCAATTACGCCTACGCCGCCGAAATGAAGAGCCACGACGATCAGGGCATGCTCGACCTGCTCAGCCTGGAGTACCTGGTGGAGGCCAACGCCTGCGTCCTGGGGACGCCCGAGGAGTGCCTCGAGGCCTGCCGGCGGTACGAGGAGGCCGGGGTCGACCTCCTCCTCTGCCTGGTGAACCCCTACAAGATCTCCCACGAGTCGGTCCTGCAGACCATTGAGCTCATGGGCACCCAAGTGATCCCGGCCTTTCGAGCGTGACCGGGCGGCCGGGCGGCCGGGTGCTGACGGGCGTGGCGGGCCCGGGTCGGGCAGGCTGTAGCCCATGGTGAGCAGCGTGCGAACGTGGCTGGTGGCCGCCCTGGCCGCGGTGATGATGGGCTGGGGCGCCGTGCCGGCATCGGCGTCCCAAAAGGGCGGGAAGGCCCATGCCGCGCCCAAGCTGGTCCAAGTCGGACATCGCACGTTCTGGGAGTGCTCCAGCAAGACCACCTCCGTCCTCATTGTGGTCAACAAATTGACCCTCCATCCGGGCGATGTCCTGACCATCAACTTCGTGGTGCGCAACCAGGCGGCGGTGCCCTGTGACTTCGTGGCCCCCTACGCCGGCGCGGCGCCCGGTCCCACCTCCACCGCCCTGCAGGTCGGTCCCTGCGGGTCCATGGGGTTCGCCGTCCTCGACAACCACCATCGCAACGTGTGGCCCGGCGTGCAGACCCTCAACTGCCCCGCTCTGGGGTTCGCGCAGCTCCATCCCAACGCCACGGTGTCGGGTGCCGGATCCTGGGCGCAGGTGCGACCCCGGAGCACCACGCGGGTGCCCGCCGGGAACTACACGCTGCTGGTGGACGGCCACTGCTCCTTCCCCCTGCAGGTGGCGGCGCACTGAGCCTGGTCGCACTCAGGGGATGAGCGCCACCTTGCCCACCACCCGGCGGGCCAGGAGGTCATGGAGCGCCCTCGCCACCTCTTCCAGCGGGTAGGTGGCCGGCTGTACCGGTTCGATGGATCCGGCGGCCACCATGCCCATGAGGTCGGCCATGAGCGTCCTCTGCTCGGCTCCGTGCTGCATCGACCAGATGCCCCAGTCAACCCCGAGCACGGTGCGGTTGCGCAGCAGGACCTGATTGAGCGGGAGCGAGGGGATGGCCCCCGACGCGAAGCCGACGACCAGGTAGCGGCCCCGGTCGCCCAGAGCCCGCAAGGACAGCTCGGCGGCCGGGCCACCGATGGGGTCGACCACCACGTCGACACCGGTCCCGCCGGCCCAAGCCCGGGCCGCGTCCTTCACCGACTCGGCCGAAGTATCGATGACCGCCTCGGCACCCGCCGCCAGCGCGGCGGCGCGCTTGTCCGCACTCGACGCGGCCCCGACCACCCGGCACCCCAGGGCCCGGGCCACCGCGATGGCGGCCAGGCCGATTCCGCCACCGGCGCCCAGGACCAGCACGCTCTCGCCGGCCTGCGCGTGGGCCCGGTCGCGCAAGGCGAAGAGGCTGGTGCAGTAGCTCTGGGTGAAGGTGGCGGCCTGGGGGGCGTTGAGCCGCTCGGGCACCGGCACCAGGGCGAGCGCTGGCGCGACCACATGGCTGGCGTAGCCACCGAGCCCGGTGGTGACCATGACCCGCTGGCCCACGGGGACCCCGTCCACCTCCGACCCGACCAGGGCGACCCGCCCCGCCACCTCGCTGCCCGGCGTGAAGGGCAGCGGCGGTTTGATCTGGTACTGGCCGGCGATGAAGAGGCCGTCCACGAAGTTCACGCCCGCCGCCTCGACGGCCACCACCACGCCCGTCGGCCCCGGTTCGGGATCGGGCAGTTCCACCATCGCCAGCAGCGAGGGCGGCCCCAGTTCCCGGCAGACGACGGCGCGCACAAGAGAAGACGCTAACGGGGACTGGGCCACCACGGTGGAGGGCCCTACACCCTGCGGTACCGTCGACCATGGACGACGTCCGGGAAGCGCGGCCCGACGAGCTCGGACTCCTCCCTGCCCTCGAAGAGGCGGCGGACGCCATGTTCCTGCCGTGGGGCATCGGTCCGTTGCCCCCACCGGGCACGGTCGAAGAGCTGGCGGCCGCCCTGGCCATCCTGGTCAGCGGAGAGCCACCGGGCGGCTTCTGCCGTATCGACCTCCTGGCCGGAGGGGTCCATATCGAACAGCTCTCCGTCCCCCCCGAGCACGGCCGTCAGGGCCGGGGGCGCGCCCTGGTGCGGGCGGCGTGTGGCTGGGCGACCACGCACGGCTACCGCGAGATCACCCTGGCCACCTACCGGGACGTGCCCTGGAACGCCCCCTTCTACGCGTCGGAGGGGTTCGCCGACGTGGGTCCGGTCGACGCCTGGTACGCCGCCCGGGGATTGCCGCCCGAGGATCCGGTGATGGGCAGGGGCGGGGCCCGCGTGCTCATGCGGCGCCCGCTGTGAGCTCGGCGTAGCGGAAGCAGCTCATCAGGTGGTCGTTGATGAGCCCGGCGGCCTGCAGGTGGGAGTAGCAGACGGTGGGCCCGACGAACCGGAAGTCACGCCGGCGCAGGTTGGCGCTGACCGCCTCGGAGACGGGCGTGAACGCCGGCAACTGGTCCAGGCGACGCCACCGGTTCACCTGGGGGCTCCCTCCGACGAACCCCCACAGATAGGTGTCGAAGGAACCGAACTCCTCGGCCACGGCCAGGAAGGCACGGGCGTTGCGCACGGTGGCCTCCACCTTGGCCCGGTTGCGGATGATGCCCGGGTCCAGGAGCAACTTCTCCACCCGGGCCGGCGTGAACCGGGCCACCTTCTCGACGTCGAATCCGGCGAAGGCCCTGCGGTAACCGTCACGCCGCTTGAGGATGGTGAGCCAGCTCAAGCCGGCCTGGGCGCCCTCCAACACGAGGAACTCAAAGTGGGTCCGGTCGTCGTGCACCGGCACGCCCCACTCGGTGTCGTGGTAGGGGACGTTCCACGGTCCCTGGGCCCACCCGCAGCGGGGCCGGTCGTCGGCCACGAAATCCTCACCCGCCGGCACTGGAGTCACGGCACGACAGTACGCGCCAGCTGTCATACGGACCGGCCAGCCTCTCCGGCATGACCGTCACGCGCGTAGGCTTGGGATTATGGCCTTTGAGCGGATCTCAATCGACCATCAGATCATGGGTGGTGCCCCGTGTATACAGGGCACCCGCATTCCGGTTGCCACGGTGGTGGCCATGGTGGCGGACGACATGACCGTCGATGCGATCACGAATGAGTTCCCTCAGCTCAAGGCAGAGGACGTACACCAGGCGCTCCTTTACGCTGCTGCGGCTGTGCGGGAGCGAGAGCTCCCCCTACGCACATCTGCGTGAAATTCCTGGTCGACGAGTGCCTGTCACCAGGGCTTGCCGTACGACTGACTGAGGCAGGCCACGATTCCGTTCATGCCCTGGACCCTGGGTTGCAAGGGAGACCTGACGCCGATGCGGATTTCGGCGAGTTGCTCGTCAAGAAAGAAACGATGGTTCCGAGCCTCATTCTCATGCGGGGATGGACAGGCGGAGCCGGAATACAGGCTTCGCTGATCTTTTCCAACCTGGTCGGGATTGCCGATGACCTCGACGCAGGGGCATCGTCGTGTTCATGAATGATCGCATCCGAGTACGGCGCCTTGGTGCAGAGTAGATCCTCTTGAGGCGGCAGCTACCAAGGAGTTGACGGGGAGTCTGGTGCGCCAGGCCCGGCCCGGTAGAGCACATGGCGCCGCAGCGGGCTGCCCTCGGGAACCGAGGGATGGTCGAAGTCGGCGCCCGGATCCCGCAACATGCCGATGCGCCCCATCACCGCCTGGGAGCGCAGATTGGAGGCAGCGGTGAAAGCGACGATCTCGCCCAGGGCGCCCGCCGTGAAGCCGAACCGCAATGCCGCCGCCCCCGCCTCGGCGGCATAGCCGTGGCCCCAGTGTTCCGGGCTCAACCGCCACCCGACCTCGACGGTCGGGGCGCAGGGCAACGCCGCGCTGACCCGGTGCAGGCCCACCAGGCCGACGAAGGGCGCGCCGCCCACCACCTCGACGGCCCACAGCCCCCACCCTTCGACGCGCAGCTCGGCCGAGTACCTCTCCACCAGGGCGTCGCTCTCGGCCCGGGTGGGCGACGAGCCCAGGGACGCGACCACCCGGGGGTGGGCGTTCAGTGCGGCGAACGGGCCCAGGTCGGACTCCGTGAAGGGACGGAGGATGAGGCGGGCGGTCGAGAGGGTGGTCGTCGCTCAGGCTTTCCCGCTGGCCGCCTGCCCCGCCGTACCGCCGGCCGCCTGCCCCGCCGCCCAGCGGTAGTCGGCCTTGCCCGAGGGCGAGCGCTGCACCGCCGGCACGAAGACGACCTCCTTGGGCAGCTTGTAGCGGGCGATGTGGCCCGAGGCATGGGCGATGATCGACTGCGCCGTCGTCCCCGCCCCCTCCGGCCCGTCGGCCAGTTGCACCACGGCCACCACCTCCTGGCCCCAGCGCTCGCTCGGCCGGCCCACGACGACGACGTCGGCCACGGCCGCATGCCCGGCGATGGCCCGCTCCACCTCCTCCACGAAGATCTTCTCGCCGCCCGAGTTCACGGTCACCGAGTCGCGCCCCAGCAGCTCGATCTGGCTGTCGGCCAGGTGACGGGCCCGGTCGCCGGGGATGGAGTAGCGGACGCCGTCGATCACCGGGAAGGTGCGGGCCGTCTTGTCGGCGTCCCCCAGGTACCCCAGCGGGATGCACCCCGTCTGGGCCAGCCACCCGTTGCCCTCGTGCCCCGGCGGCAGGACCCTGGTGAGCGCCTCGTCGACCACCACCGTTCCCGGCCCCGGCAGGAAGTTGCCCGCCGCGTTGTCGTCACCGCGCACCACGAACATCTGGGCCCCGGTTTCCGAGGACCCGCCCGAATCGGAGATCAACAAGTTGGGCAGCCGGGCCATCGCCAGCTCACGCACGGCCGGGGTGAGCGCGGCCCCACCGTTGCCCACGGCGAAGAATGACGAAGTGTCATAGGTGGCCTTGTCGAGCTGCATGACCAGGGGCCGCAGCACGGCGTCGCCCACGATGGTCATGGTGTTGACCTTCTCCCGCTCCACGGTGCGCCACACGTCGTCAGGGTCCACCCGGCGCGTGTCGTCGGGGAAGACGAGGGTGGCGCCCTGGGCCATGAGCATGAAGGCGGCCCACTGGGCGGCGCCGTGCATGAGCGGAGGGAGCAGCATCAGCTTCAACGGGAAGCTCTCGGCCATGCGTTCGGTGATGCCCTCGTAGCTCGTCACGATCTCCCAGGTGCCCACCTTGCGGCCCCCCATGGCGGCCATGAAGATGTCGTGCTGGCGCCACAGCACGCCCTTGGGCATGCCGGTGGTACCCCCGGTGTAGAGGATGTAGAGGTCGTCGGGGGAGGGCTCGACCGGTGCGCCGGCCGGCGAGGATGCGGACAATGCCTCCTCGTAGTCGACCGCCCCGGAGAGGAGGGCGTGGCCCGATTCGTCGGCCACCTGGAGCAGCACCTGGGGCGGCGAGTCCAAGGTGGGCAGCACCTCGGCCAGAGTGGGGGCCAGGGAGCCGTGGAAGATGAGCGCCCGCGCCCCGGCGTCGTTGAACAGGTAGCGCAGCTCGTCGCCCACGTAGCGGTAGTTGACGTTGAAGGGGGCCGCCCGTGCTCTATAGGACCCCAGCATTGCCTCCAGGTACTCGTTCCCGTTGTAGAGGGCCAGGGCCACGTGGTCCTGGCCCGACTCATGACCGAGGAGCCCGGCCCGCTCCGTGTGCACCCCCAGGCCCTGGCGGTGCAGGTAGGAGGACAGACGCTTGGCGCGGTCCGCCACCTCGGCGTAGCTGAGGCGGAGGTCACGCCAGACGATGCACTCCCGGTCGGCCAGCGTCTCGACGAGGGTGTCGAAGACCTTGGTCAGGTTGAACTGGACGGTCTCGGTCTCGCTTTCGCTCTCGGCCACGGTGCGCACTGTACCGGCGGCCCCGGGGGCGGGTTGGGGCGTCAGGGAGCCCATGGGCCAAGATCACAGAGTGGAGAGCCCCACCGCCATCCTCAATCCGGCCACCGGAGCGGTCATCACCACGGTCGCCGGTCTGACGGAGCCCGAGGTCGATGCCGCCGTACAGCGGGCCGACGCGGCCTTCGAGACCTGGCGCCACGTGGCACCAGGGGACCGGGCCCGCCTGCTGCGCCGCTTCGCCGACGCCGTCGACGCCCACGGCGACGAGCTGGCCCGCCTTGAGGTGGCCAACGCCGGGCACGTGCTGGGCAACGCCCTGTGGGAGGCCGGCAACGTGCGCGACGTGCTGGAGTTCTACGCCGGCGCGCCCGAGCGCCACAGCGGCCGCCAGATCCCGGTGCCCGGAGGCATCGACCTGACCTTCCACGAGCCGCTGGGCGTGGTCGGCATCATCGTGCCCTGGAACTTCCCCATGGCCATCGCCGGCTGGGGGTTGGCGCCCGCGCTGGCGGCCGGCAACACGGTGGTGCTCAAGCCGGCCGAGCTCACCCCGCTCAGCGCGCTGCGTATTTCCGAGCTCGCCTTGGAGGCCGGACTGCCCGAAGGGGTGCTGCAGGTCCTGCCCGGCAAGGGCAGTGTGGTGGGCCGGCGCTTCGTGACCCATGTCGCGGTGCGCAAGCTCTGCTTCACCGGGTCGACCGAGGTGGGACGGACCGTCATGGCCGGCTGCGCCGCGCAGGTGAAGCGCCTCACCCTCGAGCTGGGGGGCAAGAGCGCCAACATCGTCTTCGCCGACGCCGACCTCGAGCTGGCGGCGGCCCAGGCCCCCTCCGGGGTCTTCGACAACGCAGGGCAGGACTGCTGCGCCCGCTCCCGCATCCTCGTGCAACGCTCCGTGTACGACCGCTTCATGGAGCTGCTGGAGCCCGCCGTCGCCGCCGTCGTGGTGGGCGACCCCACCCTGGAGTCGACCGAAATGGGTCCCCTGATCTCCGGGCCCCACCGGGCCCGCGTGGCCGCCTTCGTTCCCGCCGGCGCGCCGGTGGCCTTCCGGGGCACCTGTCCGGACGGCCCGGGTAACTGGTTCGCCCCCACGGTGCTGGCCCCCGTGGACCCGGCGGACCGCGCCGCCACCGAGGAGATCTTCGGCCCCGTGGTGGTGGTCATCCCCTTCGACGAGGAGGCGGATGCCGTGCGCCTGGCCAACGACACGCCCTACGGCCTGTCCGGTTCGCTGTGGACCCGCGACGTCGGGCGGGCGCTGCGGGTGGCCCGGGCCGTCGAGACCGGGACCCTGTCGGTCAACTCGCACTCGTCGGTGCGCTACTGGACGCCCTTCGGCGGGGCCAAGCAGTCGGGCCTCGGCCGTGAGCTGGGCCCCGACGCCCTGCACGCCTTCAGCGATGTCAAGAACGTCTTCATCAGCTCCGAGTGACCCACAGAGGAGAGCCATGAGCGAGAGCATCCCCTACGCCCACCGCCTGGTCGACAAGGTGGCCGTGGTCACCGGGGGGACCGGTGGCATCGGGCGGGCCATGTGCGAGCGCTTCGCCGCCGAGGGAGCCCGGGTGGCGGTGGTCGATCTGGACGAGGCGGCCGGGACGGCGCTGGCGGCATCGATCGACGGCATGTTCGTGCGGACCGACGTCACCTCCGCCACCGAAGTCGAGGCCCTGTACGAGGCGGTGGCCGCCCGCTTCGGCGGCATCGACATCTGCTGCAACAACGCCGGCATCAGCCCGCCCGACGACGACTCCATCCTGGAGACCGAGCGGGACGCCTGGGACCGGGTGCAGCTGGTCAACCTCACCTCGGTCTACCTGTGCTGCAAGTACGGCCTGCCCCACCTGCTGGCCCGGGGCGGCGGCTCTATTATCAACACGGCCTCCTTCGTGGCCCTGATGGGGGCGGCGACCAGCCAGATCAGCTACACGGCCAGCAAGGGTGGCGTCCTGGCCATGTCGCGCGAGCTGGGGGTGCAGTTCGCCCGCCAGGGAGTGCGGGTCAACGCCCTGTGCCCCGGCCCGGTGAACACCCCGCTCCTGCAGGAGCTCTTCGCCAAGGACCCTGAGCGGGCGGCCCGGCGCCTGGTGCACATCCCCATGGGCCGCTTCGGCGAGGCCAGCGAGATCGCGGCGGCGGCGGCGTTCCTGGCCTCCGACGACTCGTCGTTCATCACGGCGTCGACCTTCCTGGTCGACGGGGGGATCACGGGGGCCTACGTCACCCCGCTCTGAGCGGCCCGGAGCGGCCGGCTTAGGCGCCACTCGTTGCGGACAATGCGACCGTTCCTTCCCGTGACGGGGCGTCTGTGTACGCATATGGAGGCAAGATGTGTACGCTTAGTGGTATGGATGTGGGAATCCGAGAGCTTCGGAATCACCTGAGTGACTATCTCGAACTGGTGCGGGCCGGCGGCGAAGTGGTGGTCACCGACCGGGGCACCGCCGTGGCCCGTCTCGTCCCCATGGCCGGCGGCCGGACCATTGACCGGCTCATCGCTGAAGGTCGCGTGACGCCGGCGGCCGACCCGACAGCGAGGGCCCTACCCCGGCCCGTGAAGGGCTACGGGCCCGTGAGCGATCTCGTGGCCGAACAGCGCCGTTGAACGTCTACTTCGACACGTCGGCACTGGTGCCGATGGTCGTGGCGGAGGAAACCACACGAGCCACTACCGGCTTGTGGCACGAGGCCGATCGGGTGGTCTCATCCCGACTGGCCTACGTGGAAGCGCGAGCCGCTCTCGCCGCGGCCTGGCGGGCCGGTCGTCTCGATCAATCGATGCTTCGAGGTGCGGTCCGTGGTCTCAGGCCGTTGATGACGAGGTTGGTCCACGTCGAGGTCACGCCCGACCTGGTGAGCCGGGCGGGTGAACTGGCTGAGACCCTGAGTCTGCGTGGCTACGACGCCGTCCACCTGGCCTCGGCCGAGGTGATGGCGGGCCCGGATCTGGTGCTCGCCACCAGTGATCACCAGCTGCAATCGGCCGCGTTGACCCTGGGCTTCGCGTTGGCTGACCTCACCAGCGCCACCGGGTGACACGGCCCGGCATGGGGAAGAGTTGGGGATGTTCTCGTCCCACCTTGGGGATGACCGGCGAAAAGGTGGGGAGAACATCGGGATTTCGCGAAATGCCATTGACCTTCGGTGACGGGAGGCGCAACCTGTCGTCAGTTCGGAGACGAAAGCCCGCCGAACCCCAAGCGACCGCCGCAAGGTGGGAGTGCGGGAAGCCGGAAGGGAAGCCGTAAGGCGGAACAGATGGTGGCCGAGAGAAAGCCGCAAGGCCGGATCGAGGGTCGGCTTTGAGTCCCGCAAGGGGCTCGCGGCCGGAGCGGGTGGAAGGGTCCGTTCGATGATGGTCCGTGGTGTGGAACGGTGGCTTCCCTGGAGTTGCCGGACCCGGCCCGGGTTGGGATTGTCCGACACGATCCCGGCACGATGCCAGCGGCTCATCGCAGACGTAGCCCCGAGGAGCACGGGAGGCTTCGGCCGATCGGTTACTCGGGGTTGCGTCGCGTCCGGGGTCAGGTCAGCCCGGCCGCGAGGTCAGCCGGCGGCGGCCCAGAGCTTGGCCGGGCGCTCACCGCCTGCCACCTGGCGGTCCAGCTCCAATTGCACCAGCTTGAGGTCGTCGGGATGGGTGACCCCGATGCAGCGCCCGTGGGCACTCAGCACGGTGAACGACTCGGAGTCGAGGGACCGGGCGACCACCTCGGGCAGGAGGACCTCGGCCTCCTCCGAGGCGCCGACAGCCGCGGCCATGGCCTCCCCCAACGTGCGGTGGAAGCCGGGGGTGAAGCCCCACAGGTTCATGGAGACCCGGGAGTCGGGGGAGAGCAGCCGCGGCTGGCGCCCGTCGTCGGACACGAACCCGCCGTCGGCGGTGGGGGTGACCTGGCGCCGCTCATCGACGCCCTCCAGCCGACCGTCGGCGGACAGGCGGCAGATGCCCCGGGTCACCGGGGAATGGCCGATCACGGCGTCGGCCAGGCGGTACCCCACCAGGGCATTGGTCGCCCCTTCGCCCTTGAGGTGGCGGGCCAGGAGGGCGCACCCGGCCTGTCCGTAAATGTCATCGGCGTTCCCCACCCCGTAGGGTGCGTCGCCCACGTGGTCCGAGGCGGACAGGACGGCGTGGACGGTGCCCAACGGCGCCGGCTGGAGCGCGAAGCGCACGTCGATGCTGCGGGGCCACGTGTGCTGCACGTGATAGCGGATGGCCGACCCCGTGCCGGGGCCGAGAACCAGGACGATGGTGGCGAAGCCAGCCGCCAGGGCGTCGCTGGCCACCAGGTCGATGACGGCCTCACCGTGGGACCCCACCGGGGCCAGGGGCTTGCAGCCGCCGTAACGCCGGGCCCGCCCTGCAGCCAGGATCACCAGGGTGGGATCCGGAAGGGGGGTGGAGCGCCGGGCGCTCACCCGCCCCAGCGCAGGACGGCGCTGGCCCAGGTCATGCCCCCACCGAACCCGGTGAGGAGGAGGTTGTCCCCGTCGTGCACCCGATCGTGGGTGACGGCGTCGTGCAGGGCCAGGGGGATGGAGGCCGACGAGGTGTTGCCGTAGCGGTCGATGACCACGGCCGCTCGCTCCTCGGGGATGCCCAACCGCTGGCAGGCGGCCTGAATAATGCGCAGGTTGGCCTGATGGGGCACCAGCAGCGAAATGTCGTCGGGAACCAACCCGGCGTCGGCCATGGCCCGCTCGGCCGACTCGACCACCACCCGCACGGCCTTGCGGAAGACTTCCTTGCCGTCCATGAAGAGGGTGCCGCCGAACTCGCACTTGAGCAGATGGCGCAGCGAACCGTCCGAGTTCAGGTTCCAGCTCAGCAGGCCGCCCGCACCCTCGACCGGCTCGACGACAACCGCCCCGGCCCCGTCGCCCACGATGATGGCGATGGAGCGGTCCTCCATGTCGGTGATCTTCGACAGGGTCTCCGAGCCGATGAGGAGGATCGGGCCCGAGCCGGCCGCTATCAGGCCGGCCACCACCACCAGCCCGTAGACGAAGCCGGAGCAGGCTGCGTTGAGGTCGAAGGCCCCACCCCTGATACCCAGCGCGTCCTGCACGCTGGGCGCCGTCCCCGGGACGATGCCGTCGGGCGTGGTGGTGGCCAGCACCAGATGGGCGATGTCCCCGGCCGTCCGCCCGGCGCAGTCCAGCGCCGCCTGTCCGGCCTCGACGGCCAGGCCCGAGGTCGTACCCCCGATGTGGCGCTGGCGGATGCCGGTGCGCTCGACGATCCAGGCGTCACTGGTGTCGATGGTGAGCGCCAGGTCGTCGTTGGTCACCACCTTGTCGGGCAGGGCGATGCCCCAACCCGTGATCCGGATGCCCGTCACGCGGTGCCAGATCCGGCCCGGACCGCGTGAATGCCGACGAAGCCGGCATCGCCGTCAATGATGCCGCCGGTGTTCACGGCCACCCCCAGGCGAGCGCCGCTCACCTGGCGATCCCCGGCCCGGCCCCGGAATTGCGCGGCCAGCTCCACCACCTGGGCCAGCCCGGTGGCGCCGAGCGGGTGCCCCCGCCCGACCAGCCCACCGCTGGGGTTCACGACCAGGCCGGGCGAGTCGACCCCGGTCCGTCCCGCCTCGGTCGCCGGCCCGGCTTCGCCCGGCCCGAAGAAGCCGAGCGACTCGAGCGCGTAGAGCTCCTCGGCCGCGGTGGCGTCGTGGAGCTCAATCATCTGGACGTCGTCGGGACCGAAGCCGAACTCCTCCCAGGCGGTTGCGGCCGCCTGGGCCAGGCGGTCGTGGTAGTCGAGCATGCCGTTGCCGGAGCGGGCCACCGACCCGATGATACGCGGGGCCGACGCCGGTGCCCGCACCGCCGGCCCTCCGACTACGACTGCAGCGGCCCCGTCGGTGAACGAGCTGCACATGAGCCGGGTGAGCACCCCGGCCACCTGGGGCGATTCGAGGACCTCCTCAATGGTGGTGGTGCGCTGGCACTGGGCCAGGGGGTTGCGCGCGGCGTGGTCGAAGGCCTTCACCGCGGCGGAGGCGATCTGTCGGGGCGTGGCCCCGCTGTCGTTCATGATGCGCTGGGCCCAGGAGTTGTTGAGCCCCATGAGGATGCTCCCGGCCGGGTTGTCGTCGGCGTGGCGGCGCTCGTGCAGGTCGTGCCGGTAGTCCGATGGCAGGCCGTCCTCAATCCCGGCCATCGTCTCGGCCCGGTTGCCGGTCCACATCTTCTCCACCCCGAGCGCCAACACCGGCCGGTCCTGCGCCGCAGCCACCAGGGTGGCCAGGTGCAGGGCGGAGCTCCCACCGGCGCACGAGTTGTCGACGTTGATGATGCCCACCTCGCCCAGTCCCGCCTTGCGGAGCCAGGCCTGGCCGCGCACGCAGGCCTGGTCGCTCAACCGTCCGGCCATGGCGTTGCCCATGATGACCAGCCCGAGCTCGTCCGGGGAGATCCCGGCGTCGCCCAATGCCTCGTGCACGGCCTGGTAGGCCATGGTCTCGGGCGAGAGATCACGCCGGCTCATGTCGGTCATGCCGGTGCCCAGGATGGCGATGTCCGGGCTGCTCATCGGACTGACCTCACGGGGCGCCGTTCACACGGGCACCCCGGAGAAGACCGTCTCGGCGCGGGCCAAGAACGCCGAGCGCAGGTACCCGAAGTGCTGCACGGCGTTGGCACCGGCCACCATGATGACGATGTGGCGGGCCCCGGCTTCGACGAACCGAGCAAGCGAGGTGGCGCACATCTCCGACGTCCCGGCCACCAGGTGGCGCTCGAACGCCTTGCCGGGGATGCCGTACAGCTCGGAGAGCCACCGGATGCCGCGCTCCTGCGCCTCACCGTCGCGGCCGACGCGGGCGAAGACGACGACGGCGGGCTCCACGGCATCGGGGTCCCGGCCCGCCCTCTCGGTCTCCTGGCGCAGGGTGCGCAGCGCCGGTCCGTACTCTGCGGCGCTGATGAAGAGCGGTACCCAGCCGTCGGCCACCGCGGCTGTGCGCCGGATGGCAGCCGGGCTGGCCCCGCCGATCCAAATCGGGACGCGGGGCGAGACCGGCTCCAGCCGGTAGGCGGATTCAGGTTCGGGTGGGGCGGCCCAGGCCTCGCGCATGGCGGCGATGCCCTCGTCCATCAGGCGGCCGCGCCGGTGGAAGTCGACCCCGGCCCTCTGGTACTCACCTTCGTGGCTCCCCACGCCCAGGCCCAGAATGAAGCGCCCGTCGGAGAGCAGCTGGAGCGCCGCAGCCTGTTTGGCCAGGGCGGCCGGGTGGCGCAGCGGGAGTTGGAGCACGCAGGTACCCAGGATGGGCCTCCTGGTGGCCGCCGCGGCGATGGCCAGGGTGGTCAGTGCCTCATTGATCGGCTGGGGCCAGAAGAGGTGGTCCACGGCCCACAGCGAGTCGGCGCCCGTCGCCTCGGCCTGCCGGCATATCTCCGTCAGCTCGGCCGCCGTCCCGGGGGTAGCACCAAAGGTATTACCCGTTCCAGCAGGGAATTCTTTCTCCAGAGTGGTGGGAAGGATCAATCCGAGGGTCGGTCGGAGCGCTCCGCTTGCGGCCGGCGTCACCCCGTCATGTTACGTCGCGTCCGTGGTGGTGACTACTCCGCGTCCGGACGGGCACTGACGGTGCCGGGGGCGCCGGTGGGACCGCCCGGCGTGGCCAGTACCGAAATTGTGCAGCGGGCTTCACAGATGGCCCGGCCCTCGTCGTCGGACAGCGATATGGCCCATACCTGCACCGTGCGGCCGACCCGGGCCGGGGTGGCCACCGCCGTCAGGTGCCCGTCCCGCACCGATCGGAGATGACTGGCGTTGAGCTCAATGCCCACCACCCCGTGGTCGGGACCCGCGGCCAGTGCGGCGCCGTAGCTGGCGGCCGACTCGGCCAGCAGGGCGGAGACGCCGCCATGGAGGATCCCGTAGGGCTGGTGCACCTTCCAGTCCACCGGCAGGCGGAGCACGACGCGCTCCGGCCCGGCCTCGACCACCTCCACGTTGAGCAACTCGTGGATGGAGAGGGCCGGTGCGGGAAATGGTTGGTTCGAGCCTGCTTCCGGCCCCGGAGGAGTGGTCACTTCACGATGTTAACGGCGCAGGCTGGCAGCGGTGCACGGGAACCGTGCGCCGTTAGGCTCGTATCGTGACCGATCTGGTCGACCTGCGCAGTGACACCGTCACCCGGCCCACACCGGCCATGCGCCGCGCCATGGCCGAGGCGGTGGTGGGCGACGACGACTACGGCGAGGATCCCACGGTGCGGGCTCTTGAGGAGACCTTCGCAGAACGGGTGGGCAAGCCGGCTGCGCTCTTCGTCCCTTCGGGGACAATGGCCAACCAGATCGCCTTCCGTGTGCTGACCACACCCGGCACGGCGGTGGTGGCCGGGCGGCGCCAGCACGTGGTGGCCTTCGAGTACGGCGCCGCCGCCCGCAACGCCGGCATCCAGTTCCACACCGTGGACGACGGGGACGGCATGATCGCCGCCGCAGACGTGGTGCGGGCGCGGCTGGGGGCGGCCCATCACCAGCCCGTGGTGTCGCTGATCAGCATTGAGAACACGCACATGGCCGCCTCGGGCTCACCCTGGGCGATGGAGCGGCTCGCTTCGGTGGCGGCCGCGGCGGGGGACGTGCCCATCCATCTGGACGGCGCCCGGCTCTTCAACGCCGAAGCGGCCACCGGGGTCCCGGCGTCCGAGTGGGCCGCGCCCGCCACCACGGTGATGTGCTGCCTGTCCAAGGCCCTTGGCGCCCCGGTGGGCTCCCTCCTGGCCGGACCGACGGACGTGATCGGCCAGGGGCGACTGGAACGCAAGCGATTCGGTGGTGCCATGCGCCAGGCCGGCGTCCTGGCCGCGCCAGGCCTGGTGGCGCTGACCCAGATGGTGGGGCGCCTGCCCGAGGACCACGCCCGGGCCGCCCGCCTGGCCGACGCGGTGGTCCAGCGCTGGCCGGAGTGCGGGGTGCGCCAAGGCTCGGTCCGCACGAATATCGTGACCTTCTTCCACCCCGAGCCCGACAAGCTGGTGGCTCATCTGCAGGACCACGGGGTGCTGGCCGGCACCATCGCCCCCGAGACGATGCGGTTCGTGACCCACTACGACATCGACGACGCCGGGCTGGAGCGGGCGATCCGCGCCCTGGCCGATGCACCTGGGGGAGGTCAGTGAAGGTCCGCATCGGCATCAGCGCCGGTGGGGAGAGCCTCGGTCCGGCCGCCATGACGGCGCTCGGGCAGGGGATCTCGGAGAGCGGCTTCGACTCGTTGTGGCTGCCCGAAGTGCTGTCGCGTCCGGGGCCGGACCCCCTGGTGGGCCTGGCCTGGCTGTCGGGGGCGTACCCGGGGTTGAAGATCGGCACCACCATGCTGCTGCCGGGGCGGAACCTGGTGTGGCTGGCCAAGGCGGTGGCCACCCTCGACCTGCTCTCCGGCGGCCGGTTCCTGCTCACCTTCGTCCCCGGGCTCAGCAGCGGGGGGGAGCGGCACGCCATCGGCATCCCGGCCCCCGAGCGCGCCGCCATGATGGAGGATGCGCTCCCGGTGCTGCGCCGCCTGTGGGCGGGGGAGGTGGTGAGCCACGACGGGGTGGCAGGCTCCTTCCGCGACGTCTCGGTCTCACCCCGCCCGGTGCAGGATCCGTTCGACGTATGGCTGGGCGGCAACCTGCCGGCGGCGCTCGAGCGCTGCGGGCGCCTGGGCGACGGGTGGATCCCGGCCCTGTGCACCCCGGAAGAGGCGGCGGCCGGCAAGAAGGTGATCGACGACGTGGCGGGTGGGCACGGGCGGGCCATCAGCCCCGAACATTTCGGCGTGAGCATCGCCTACGCGCCGGTGGGGCTCGACCTTGACGCCGACCCACCTCCCGCCCTGGCCCGACGGGCCCGAGGGCGGCCGCTGGCCCAGCTCATCCCCTCGGGCCCCGCAGGGTTGCGCGGGTTCATCCTGCGCTTCCTCGACGTCGGCTTCTCCAAATTCATTGTGCGGCCGCTGGCGCCGCCAACCGACTGGCGGGAGGAACTCATGCTGCTGGCCGGTGCCGTCGGGGACCTCCAGACGTGACCACCGAAGAGGAGCGCAGGGCGGCCGCGCTGGACTTCCTGATGGGGCGGGGGACGCGCCACACGCCGCACCTCTTCGGTGACCTCTACAGCCACCTGATCGGCGTCGAGAGCCTGGTGCGCGACTGGGGCGGTTCGGAGGTGCTGGCGCTGGCGGCGCTGGGCCACGCCACCTACGGCACGGACGGGTTCGAGCCCCACCTCCTGGAATTGGTGGACCGGCCCGTCCTGGCAGCCGCCGTCGGCGCCGAGGCCGAAGCGATCGTCTACTTCTACGCAAGTTGCGACCGGGACCACTTCTACCCCCAGCTTGAGGCGCCGGGCACCGCACCGGGCGAACTGAGGTTCCGCGATCGCTTCACCGGCGCCGAGCACACGCCGGCTGCGGCACCCCTCACCCAATTCGTCGCGCTGACCTACGCCAACGAGTGCGAGCTGGCGGCGGCGTCACCGGGCGTGGCGGCCGAGTGGACGTGGTTGGCGGACTTCTGCCGCCGCACGCGCCGGTGGGCCAGCCCGGGCTTTTTCGACGGGGCGGCCCGGCTGTTGCAGATGGACGCCTGAGCTCCCGCCTGACGTACACCGCTGGTCCCCTACGCTCCTGGTGATGCCCGACCGACCGCTCACGCTCATGGCAGTGCACGCCCATCCCGACGACGAAGCCATCGGCACCGGCGGCATCCTGGCCCGTTACGCCGACGAGGGGATCCGCACCGTGCTGGTCACCTGCACCAACGGTGAGTTCGGCGACGCGCCCGGAGGGGTGAAGCCGGAGGACCCGGCCCACGACGAGAGCGTGGTGGTCCTGCTGCGGCGCCGGGAGCTTGAGGCGAGCTGCCAGGTCCTCGGGGTCTCCCACCTGGAGCTCCTGGGCTACCGCGACTCGGGCATGGAGGGCTGGCCCCAGAACGAGGCGCCCGACTCGTTCTGGCAAGCTCCGGTGGAGGTGGCGGCCGAACGGTTGGCCGGTCTCATGCGCAAGTACGAGCCCCAAGTGGTCGTCACCTACGACGAGAACGGCTTCTACGGCCACCCCGACCACATTCAGGCCAACCGGATCACCCATGCCGCCATGGCCCGGTGCGGCATCCCGTCCAAGCTGTACTACACCGCGGTGGCGCGCTCGTTGCTCCGGGGCTTCGGCGAGATCCTGGCCGAGGCCGGGATTGAGAGCCCCATAAGTGTTGAGGAGAACCCAGACTTCGGCACGCCGGACGAGCTCATCACCACCACCATCGACTGCAGTGCGGTGGCCGGGCGCAAGTACGCCTCACTCGCCGCGCACGCCAGCCAGAGCGAGAACATCTTCTTCCTCGAAATGGGGGAGAAGCTGTTCACCACCGTCATGGGGTCCGAGAGCTTCGTGCGGGTCGTCGACTCGACCAACGCACCCGTACCCGAGGACGACCTGTTCGCCGGCTTGCGCTGAGCGGACCCTTGCGGCTGCTCAGTACCGGTAGGTGTCCGGCTTGTAGGGGCCGCTCACCGGCACGCCGATGTAATCGGCTTGCTCCGGCGAGAGCTCGGTGAGCTTGACCCCCAGGGCGTCCAGATGCAGACGGGCGACCTTCTCGTCGAGGTGCTTCGGGAGCACGTAGACGTCATTGACGTACTGACCGCTCTGGTTGAACAGCTCCAGCTGCGCCATCGTCTGATTGGTGAACGAGTTGGACATCACGAAGCTGGGGTGCCCGGTGGCGTTGCCCAAGTTGAGCAGTCGGCCTTCGGAGAGGACGATGACCGCGTGGCCGTCGGGGAAGACCCACTTGTCGACCTGCGGCTTTATGTTGATGCGCTCGATACCCGGCGTCTTCATCAGCCCGGCCATGTCGATCTCATGATCGAAGTGCCCGATGTTGCCCACGATGGCC
>Ga0307373_10000711_pt1 | contig 64236 bp, 57 predicted proteins | sample OX2MG_FD_202534 | JGI IMG/M metagenome (GOLD analysis project Ga0307373, IMG submission 202534) | Soil microbial communities from Risofladan, Vaasa, Finland - OX-2 | ecosystem: Environmental > Terrestrial > Soil > Coastal area > Acid sulfate soil | place: Finland: Risofladan, Vaasa | collected... | reverse complement strand
TCTCAACCCGATTCAGAATACTCTTCAATTGCATCCTGTCCTGTTCCTGTGTAGGGTTTCTCGCTCAAATTACCCATACAGGAATTGGGATGGGATGCGCTATCTTTTTCTCCGCGAAGGGTCAAAACTATCCCCGCTCCACCCACAAATTCTGCGGAGGAACCGAAGATTGAAGCCAACCTGGCGTGAGCTGCCCTTGTGACTCTCCGCGCGGGGGGACGACGAGGGCCGCTCCATCTTCAGGAAAACAACGGCAGCAACTTAGCGTAAGTCTGGGAAAGATCCTCGGGCAAGACGCGGGTTTCCGACGTGACTGACATGAAATTGGCGTCGCCGTTCCAGCGGGGCACGAAGTGGAGATGGAGATGGTCCGCAATGCCCGCGCCTGCGCATTTGCCCAGGTTCATCCCCATGTTGAACCCCTGGGGTTGATAACCCGACTGCAAGGCTTTTTCCACATCGCGCGAGAGGACGGACATTTCCTTGAGTGCTTCCTCCTGCAAGCCGGAGAGCGTCGCAATGTGGCTGTACGGGGCGATGAGGGTGTGAGCCGTGGTGTACGGATAGAGGTTTAGGAGAATAAAGTTGAAGCGGGCGCGGCGAAGAACAAAGTTCTTCGCGTCCTGTGAGGGGTCCGCGCCAATTTTGCAAAAGACACACTCATCGGATCGCACACCCTCAATCACATAGCGGTATCGCCACGGGCTCCATAGGTAATCCATCATTCACGCAGACTTTGCCGGGAGTTACTCGAGACCTTTCCATCCGGTTTGAATCGGACAGTCGCCCATCGGGGCGGGCCAATGGGCGGACATCCCTGAGCCTTCACGACCGGACAGCGCAATCATCAAAGGTTCCGGACCAGCAAGCGGAATCGCGCCCAACCCGCACCGGGCAACCGTGGAGGGACGACCGCCGTGGGTCTATTCGGGCGGAGCTACGGAGCCTTCCGTCTCCGTAGCATGGGAGTGCCCATTGACGTGGCCATTCACAACGTCCTTGAGCTCCTTGCTGGGCTTAAAATACGGGATGCGTTTGGCCGGCACTTCCACTTTGGCGCCCGTCTTCGGATTTCTGCCAATCCGGGACTTCCTGGCGCGGGTCCGGAAACTTCCGAATCCACGAATTTCAATCTTTTCATCCGCCTTCAGAGCCTTGACGATTCCATCAAACACGGTTTCAACGATCGTCTCAGCGTCCTTCCGGCTCACGTCCGCCGTCCGTGAAATTCCGTCGATCAGATCAGCTTTCGTCATATTTTTCTCCTCAAGCCCTCATCACATCCCCACTATGGAATTGTCAAAATGAAAAGACGGGAATCACACAAAGAATACCCGCCCCTAACGCCGGCCCAAATGTTCGCGGCTTGGGAAAGTCGGCAGTTCAAAGGGATTAGCGGTTGAGCCTTCACCCCCACCCTTATTATGCCTTCGTAATGGGGATAGAGGAAGGGAGATCTGTTACCGAAGTAGCCGCAGCCGCTTCCTGAGCCACAGATCTATCTGCACCACCATTCGCCGGAGGAACGGGCGCGGACTGGGTGACGCCTTTCAAGCTTAACCCAATCCGCTTTTCTTCTAGACTCAGCCGGATCACGAGAAAGTCGTATTCGGAGCCGATTTCAAGCGCCTTGCTGCCCCCTAATGCAAACCTTTCGTCAATCTCGGATTTATGACAGAGACCTTCTATTCCTTCTTCCAACTGCACGAACGCTCCGAACTGGGCAATGCGCACCACTTTGCCTCTCACCAAACTATTCACCGCGATTTTGGGAAAAAACTCTTCCCAGTGGTCCGGCTGCAATTGCTTCAATCCCAGTGAAAGCCTGCGGTTGGCAGGATCCAGACTTAGCACCACGCCCTCCACCCGCTGCCCCTTCTTCAGAACTTCAGAGGGATGCTTGACGTTGCGGCTCCACGACAACTCGGAAACGTGAACGAGCCCATCCACGCCGTCTTCGATCTCCACAAACGCGCCGAAGTCGGTCAGGTTACGGACCCGGCCTTCGACCGTCATCCCCACCGTGTACCGTTCACCCAACGTTTCCCAGGGGTCGGGCAATGTCCGCTTCAAGCTCAGGGAGATGCGGCGCTGGCCTTCGTGTACTTCCAGCACCGCAACCTCCACCGCGTCGCCCACCTTCAAAAGTTTTGAAGGATGCTTCAGTCTCTTGCTCCAAGCCATTTCGGAGACGTGCACCAAACCTTCAATGCCCGGTTCAAGCTCCATAAAAGCCCCATAGTCCGTCAGGCTTACCACGCGGCCCGTCAGCTTCTGTCCGATCGCGTACCTCTGCGCCACAGAATCCCAGGGGTCGGGCGTCAGTTGCTTCAAGCCCAAAGACACACGTCCCTTTTCGGGGTCATACTTCAGAACTTTCACCCGCACTTCCTGCCCAACCTCCACCACCTCGGCGGCGTGGCTCACCCGGCCCCATGCAAGATCGCCGATGTGCAGAAGGCCATCCAAGCCTCCAAGGTCTACGAATGCGCCATAATCGGTAATGTTCTTAACCCGGCCGGTGAGCACTGCACCCTCTTTGAGCAAGTTCAGCAAGCCGGCCTTCCGGCGATTCAAATCTTCTTCCAAAGCCAACTTCCGGCTGACCACCAGGTTGTTCCTGGCCCTGTTCACTTTGATAACTTTGGCTTCAATTTCCTGCCCGAGCAGCGATTCCAAGTTGCGCAAAGGCCGCACATCCGCCTGAGATCCGGGAAGAAAGGCGCGCAGACCCACATCCACGATCAGCCCGCCTTTGGTCCGTTCGATCACGCGCCCTTTCAAAATGGTCTGATTCCGGAATGCCTCTTCGATATCCTCCCAGATCCGCGGGCCGGCCGCTTTCCGCCGTGAAACGGCAAAAGTGCCTTCATTTTCGTCGTAACGGTCAACTTGGACGTCAATCTCGTCACCGGCATGAACGGTCAGTTCACCCGCCTCGTTCAGAAATTCCTGGCGGGGGATAGCGCCCTCACTCTTCAGGCCAATATCCACCAGAACGTCGGAATTCGTGATTTTCAAAATCTTACCGCGCAGAATCCGCCCTTCGCTGACCTCGGAAAGCCTCTGCATTCCTTCCAAAAGGTCCGTGACATCCTGCATTTCTGCGGCAGAGGTCTCGGCATCGGCGGAAGAATCGGGCTCCGCAGGGGCCGTCCCCTCCGCTTGTGAGGTGCCAAAGTTATCCTCGGGAGACATTGCGCGCGCTCCTTTCAACAGGCCCTAAGCTGACTCGGTCGAACGTTAATATTCTACCGTTGGGCTAAAAGCGAAGTCAACGCGCCGCGGGAAAACAGGCCAGCTTTGAATTCGGATTTCGTGCATCCGGGGTCGCGGACCCAACAGGGATGCCGACGCCCAAGACGATTGGACACGGTCATTCCCGCGTGGCGGGAATCCAAGGCCCGCCATGCTGGGGATTCCCACCTACGCGCGAATGAAGGTGCGGTGCCTGTACGGGAATGACGAGGCGGGCGGCCCGTGGGCCGGAGCTAGAACCGTCCGTACTTCCGGTAGGCGTCCAGGGGGTGGACGCCCTCGGTCACGGCCTTCCGGACGAAATTCTCGGTGTTGACGACATCCTCAGAGCGTTTCAAAACCTCGCCAAGGATAGAGCGAGGGATGACCACCACTCCGTCCTTATCTCCCACGATAAAATCTCCCCGCTCAATTTTGGTGCGGCCAATTTGAATGGGCTTGCCATAAGAAGTCAATTTCCACCGGCCCATGACGTCGGCGGGCGTCCGATAGCGGCAAAAGACGGGAAAGCCCACTTTCAAAATATAGTCGATGTCGCGGGCGCCGCCGTCGATCACGGCTCCCCGCGCGCCGCGCACCTTGGCGCTTTCCGCTGAAAGCTCGCCCAAGTGCGCGCTCACGCTGTCGTGCGGCTGGGAGACGATGACATCGCCGGATTGGAGAGCGCCCAGCATTTGAAGGATGGGGACAAAAATCTCCTCGGGATCTTCGCTGGGCGTCGACTCACCTTCGACCGTCATGGCGACCCCAGCCACCTTCTGATCGAGCGTCAATCCTTGAATTTGATGGGGTAACACTTGATTGTGGTAGCCCATTTCGTCAAGAACGTCGGAAATGGCGCCGCCATAAATCAAAGAAAACCGGTTACAAAGGTCGTTCACATCGAGTTCGTCCGTAGCTCTTGAAATCGAATCCACTCATACCCTCCCAGTCTGATGCCTTCAGGGTTTTGACTCCGGCGAGTTGCCTGTTTTCTCCCGTGCGGGTCCAATGGCGCAAGAATGCAGCACACGATATGACGCGCTCATCACCTGCATTCAAATTACAGCCTATCTCCTTTTTAATAACCGCCCGATTGACCGGGGCCCAGAACGGCAGAGCAATCGCCGTCAATTGAGGCTTGCGGAAATTGAGAGGACTGTCAAACCGCATCACAGCCAGTGGGGGTTGCGGACCAGGCCCCGGGTGGCAAAATCAGAAATGGAAATGACAATGAGGATCAAGAGCCAGAAAAACGCACCGACCACGACCACACGTACCAGGCCCTCACTGTGACGCACATGCATGAAGAACAGCACAACGAGTGCGGCCTTACACACAGCGATGGCCAGGGCCACGACGGTGTTCATCGCACCCAGGTCGATAAAGGCGACGCCCGTGGTGAGCGCTGTAAAGCAAAGCAGAAGAGCCCAGATCACGAAATACAACCTTTTGTTTTCAATGTGGCTGATCAGTTCACTCATGTTGTGCTAATCCTCTGCAACAAACGCTAAGAACCGCAGTGGCGTGCGCCAAATTGCCGGACGTTGCAGGGCCCACGCCATTCGCGGACAATCCGCTACGAATAACGGCCCCCGATCAGATAGAGCAAGGGAAACAGAAAGATCCAGACAATATCCACAAAGTGCCAGTATAGGCCGGCAATTTCGACAGCATTAAACCGGTCCTTTGAAAAGGCGTTGCGCGAAGCCATAATGATCAGACCGGTGAGAACGCCCACTCCGATGATCATGTGCAGGGCATGAAGGCCGGTCAATATAAAATAGAAGACCATGAAGAGTTCCACATGCCTCGCCTGAGGCCCTGCAAAATCAAAATTGATGCCGGGCGCCAGATGGTCCAAATACTCATGCCTCCACTCGAACGCGAACTTGATGAACAGAAACATGAGACCAAAGATTAAAGTCACGACGAGAAATGAGATCAGATGTTTCTTCTTCCCAAGCTGGGCAGCACGGACGGCGAGGGCCATGGTCAAGCTGCTGCAGATGAGGACTACCGTGTTTGTGGCGCCCCACACCACCTCCAGGTGGCGGCTTCCCACTTCGAAGGCCGGCAAGTACAGGTACCGGTAGATGGTGTAGCTGGCGAGGAGACCGCCGAAAAAAAGAACTTCCGTGGCCAGAAACACCCACATCCCCAAGCTTGCCGCCTGGTGTTGCTGCGCCAGATCGTCGAATTGTTCTGCAACTAAGGTCGCGTGCGCTTCAGACAACTCTTTCCTCCCTCACTCCGCGTGGCCCATCCTGCCGATTGCGAAACAGTCCTCAACAATGAGAAGCAACTCGCAGATGGCCCAACATGCTGCTCTATTTCAACTTCGCAGAAACGGACGACTCCAACGCTCCTCAGATTTTGTTCAACCTCTGTTAGGAGGCCGAAGGCGTCACAGCACCAGTATTCCCGGATCCATAGGCATAGGCTTCTTCCGTCACTATGGGCGTGTGTTCAAAATTGTGAGTCGGTGGAGGGGAAGGCGTCTCCCACTCCAGCCCCTTGGCCTTCCACGGGTTGGGGCCGGCCGCTGGACCATATTTCAGGGAATAGGTCAGATAAATGAGCGGCAAGAGGTAGCCGATAGCGAGAATTGAGGCCCCGGCGCTCGACATCACGTTCAGGATTTGAAAATTTGGCGGATACGTCGCATAGCGCCGCGGCATACCCAGGAAACCAAGGATGAACTGCGGACCGAATGTCAGGTTGAATCCCACAAAGATGATCAGAGCCGCAAGTCTCGCCCAATAGTCGGAGTACATGCGCCCGGTCATCTTGGGCCACCAGTAATGCAGCCCACCCGTGTATCCCATGATCGCGCCACCGACCATGACGTAATGAAAGTGAGCAATGACGAAATAGGTGTCGTGGAGGGTTTGATCGAGCGCCAGAGTGGCAAGAAAGATTCCGGTGAGCCCACCGATTGTAAACAAGCCAATAAATCCCAAAGCATACAACATCGGTGCTTGGTACGAAACAGAACCCTTGTAAAGCGTTGCCGTCCAGTTAAACACTTTAACTGCGGAAGGAACCGCCACGAGCATGCTCATGGCCGAGAAAAAGATTCCGGAGTAAAGGGACTCACCGGAAACGAACATGTGGTGTCCCCAAACCAGGAAGGAAATGATAGCAATCGAAAAGCTGGAGAATGCCACAAAGGCATAACCGAAAACCCTGCGGCGCGAGAAAGCCGCAACGAGCTCGCTAATCACACCCATGGAGGGCAGAATCAGGATATAAACCTCCGGATGGCCAAAGAACCAGAAGAGGTGTTCAAACAGGATGGGGTCGCCGCCCAATGCCGGATCAAAGATGCCGACATGGAACAGCCTCTCCAGCACCAGCAGGACCATGGTGATGGCAATGACGGGCATGGCGAGGACAAAAATGATACTGGACGCGTACATCGCCCAGATGAACAAGGGCAGGCGGAACCACGTGAGGCCGGGAGCCCGCATCTTGTGAATGGTGACGATGAAGTTGAGTCCTGTCAGGATGGAAGAGAACCCGGAAATGAAAACGGCCAAAGCGGCTGACACCACATGAGAATTCAGGTAAGTCGTGCTCAGAGGCGTGTAGAAGGTCCATCCGGTATCTACGCCGCCAGCCGCCACCGAGTAAAGCAAAAGCGCCCCAGCACCGACAAAAATATACCAACTCAGCAGGTTTAGGCGCGGGAAGGCGACATCCCGCGCGCCGATCATCAGGGGAATCAAAAAATTGCCGAGGACCGTGGGCACGGCGGGCGCCAGGAAGAAAAAAATCATGACCAAACCGTGGATGGTGAATAATTTGTTGTAGGTGTCCGGTTCCACCAGCGCGCCCTGGGGCGAAATCAAATTGAGCCGCATCATGGCTGCCGAGACACCTCCGACCACAAAGAAGAAGCTGGTCGTAATCAGGTAGAGCCAGGCGATGCGTTTGTGATCCGTGGTCAGCAGCCACGACTTAATGCCGTATGAGGTATTAAGATAATGGATGCGGTCTTCCCCAACCTGCGGTTGAAGGGTTGCGCTTGCGGTACCCATTACTTTGTCTCCTTTGCCGGAGCTGGCAGTGCGCCTTGCGCACCCGGCGTGCCCGCCAGGGACTTGATATAAGCAATAACCTCAAGGATCTGATCCTCAGAGATCTGCCCTTGAAAGGTTGGCATGATGGGCTTGTATCCCAGGACGATTTGGGATGACGGATCGAGAATCGACTGCCGGATATAAGCATCGTCTGCGGTCACCGTCTGTCCGCCTTCCAATCTGACCGAGGAGCCATAAAGCCCAACAAACGGCGGGGCTTTGCCCGTCCCATGGCAGGTAATGCAGCCATATTGTTCATAAAGCTTAGCGCCCGATGCAGCCATGGATTCGGTGTGGTGCATTCCGCCGCTCAGCCACTGCGCATAGGCATCCCGGCTCATCACATCCACAAATCCCCGCATCTTTGAGTGCAACGTCCCGCAGTACTGATCGCAGTAAAGGTGGAACTCTCCGGTCTTCGTTGCCTTAAACCACAGGGTTGTGTAGCGGTCGGGCAACACATCCATTTTCACTCGAAACGCAGGAACGGAAAAGTCGTGGATGACGTCTTCAGAAGTCATAATCAGCTCGATGGGTTCACCCACGGGGATGTGCAACGTGTTGATTTCACGGGGGCCTTCCGGATGCTGCAGCTTCCACATCCATTGCTTGCCAACAACGTAAACATGGACGGCGTCCCCCGGCGGGCGCGCATTGCGAATAAAAAGCTCGACACCCCACACAAACATCACGGCCATGATAATAGCGGGAATGACCGTCCATCCAATTTCAAACGGTAGCGAACCATCGATCTGGGGAGGGATCTCATCTTCAGACCGGCGGCGGTATTTGATTGCGAAATAAAAGAGCAGAACGAAAATGAGCGCAGTGAAGAATACCGAGATGCCGATCTCAAACCACATGAGACGGTCCAGGTCGGGGGCCATGCTAGAAGCTTCTTTAAGAAAATACGGCAACAAAAGCGCCATTATCCGAAATCACCTCAAATTAGCAAGAGAACTATCAGTCGGGTAGTTAGGTTAGTTTGGATCTAGAGCTTTATGCCGCCAATTGGCGAGGTAAACTCGCCGCACCAAGAGCCAAACTGACGCACCACCATCAGTCGTGCACCCGTTCCAGGTCTCCCGTCCACAACGCCGCAAACCTCTTACCCCAAGTCAGGATTGTTGGGTTCTCCATCGCGGATTCCCAGGCCTCGACCGCCCTACGCTGCGGGATGATGATGGCGCCCACCCAGAGACAGGACCAGGATCATGATGCCGATGCAAAGAACCGCCACAAGGCCTGCAAGGAATAAAACGCGCTGGATGATCCAACCGTACTTCCCTGTTGCCGGATCATATTGGCAGCAATACAGTATCAGCGCATCAACCGGGGACCCGATCTTCTCGTCGGACGCTTGTATCAAGGCCAGACGTAAATCCCGTTCCGGGAAATTGAGACCGTACAAGTATTTCGAAACTTTGCCGTCCGGCGTCAGCACGATAATCCCTACAGCATGTGCGAACTGATGGGTGTTGGGATCATAGTTATAGTGAAATCCCACCGCATCGGTCAAAGCCTTGATGGAGGTCTCATCACCTGTCAGGAAGTGCCAGCCCTTGACCGCTGAGGGCCGGGCATACAAGCCAAGGTAAAGCCTTCGCTTATTGGCTGCAATTTCCGGTGTGTCATGAGGATCGAAACTGACCGTCACAACGTTGAACTCCTTACCGGCTGTAAACTGCAACAACCTCATCGTCTGAAGCAGGCTGTTTTCCTCCATGGTGCACAGCATGGGACAACTGAAGTAGACCAAGGACAAGATCACCGGTTTCTTACCGAAGAAATCTCCAAGACGCACCGGCTTGCCGCTGGCGTCCTGGAAGACAAGGCCAAGCGGTACTTGCGCGTTCAGCCTCTGGTCAATTCCGACTCCCCGCAGCAGCGCCGGGACCTGCTTCGAGCTCCTCGGAGCCGTGTTCAACCCCGAGGCCGGACCCGCCTCGCCGCCAACCATCTGCGGGGTAGATTGCAAACTCGTAGGCGCAGTCTGGGTGGCGGCCAGCGCACACGTACCTAAACCCAGGGAAGCCAAGGCGGCGAACAAGACAACAACCCAAAGCAAACCTTTGGCAGAACACCCAGTTCGCAATTCCTGCGTCACACATTCGGGCCTGTCGCTGAATCCAATCAAGCCAATTCGTCTTTTCGATCTCATTGTTGCTGCGGTCCTTTTACCCCCACAGGTGGCGGCCCAAAATCGCCGCGTGGAATTTCAAACGGAGCCGAAACACCGGGCGTTTTCTGGCCCGGCTGCCGGGTGGGCAACCCTTTCTGAAGCAATAAATGCATAGCCCGGTCGATGGGAATGCGAACTGTCCCCTGTTGCGGATCCACCCAGCCATAAGAGTTCAACATCTCGGTTTGATGCTCCATGTAATGTTGGTAGTCCGCAGGGTCCGAAACCAGAAGATGGGGCTTGGGAGGAATCTGCCTGGCATTTTCGAAAGGGCTGGTGTGCCGGTGCTCATTTCCGGCATGAATCGAATAACGGAACAAGGCCTCCGTCACCACAAAACCGAACAAAATCATTGCCGCCAGAACGAGGCCAAAAATGGCCAGCTTATTGACGTCCGCGTCCCGTGTTTCATGGCCCACGGCAGCGGCGCCCACAGGAAGATTAGCCTCACTCATGTTGCAGCACTCCTTGGAAGCGTGGATCATTCAGCGGCAACAAAGGCCTGGACTTCAACTGGGAAAGGAACAGGGCAACCCAGATGCCTCCAACCCCCACGATCGCCACCCAGTCCGCCCAGTGGAAGTGGGGGCCCGTCTTGTCATAGGCGGGCACCATCAGCCAGAACAAATCCACAATGCTGACCACAAACAGCAGGGCGGCCGCGATTGACAGCAAGCGCTTTTGGTAAGTGACGACGCGCTGCAAGAGGAGAAGGAACGGCACCCCGAAGTGGAACACAATCAGGAACAGAGCCACCCATGCCCAGCCACCATTGGCGCGGACCACATACCAGGGAATTTCATTCTGCAGGTTGCCGGCCCAAATGATCAGGAACTGCGCGAAGGAAAGGTAAGCCCACAATATGGTAAAGACCAGCAGGAGATTTCCGAAGTCGTGAAACCGGTCCGGCACCAGGACCTTGGACATGGGCTCATGTTCTGAGAGCAGCCTGGCGACGATAGTGAGAAAGGCCATGGCGCCCACCGCTTCGGTGATCACAAACATCATTCCGTAAATCGTCGAAAACCAGTGAGGCTCAAGCGACATAATCCAATCGATACCCGCCCAGCTCACCGTAAACCCGTAGATCACCATGCCAGGTCCACTGAGGTTCCGCATTTTCTTGATCAGTTCCGGCTCTCCGGTCTCATCCTGCTGAGTCGACCACTTGGTCAACATGAATCCGAGCAGGATCCAGGCCGCAAAATAGAATACGGTCCGGGCGATGAAGAAGGGAACATTCAGATAAGGGTGCTTGTATTGCAGCATGGGGTCAGCCGCAACCACGGCGGGCTGGGCCCACATATAGAGGCGGCGCACGCCGAGCAGGACGGGAATAAAAAGGATGGCCATCCAGACGATGGTCTTGGCGGCTGATTCCAGCAGCCGGCGCAATACAAAACCCCAGCGTCCGGCCACCAAGTGCTGGAGCATCAAGATACCCAGCGACGCCAATCCGATTCCGATCCAGAATACAACTCCCAGTAAATAGGACCGGAAGAACTGGGTGGGCCGGATGAAATATTCCACCGCGCACAGGGCGAGGCCAATCACGCCCAGCGCCCATGCGATTTGGCGGGAGCGGGAAAGTCCGGATTGGAGCGATTCGCTGGAGGTCATTTTCCCTTTTCCGAAAGGAGCTGTGGGCGCTCAGCGGCCGGAACATCATCGATGGTGGCGGCCTGACTCATTTGCAAAGCGCGAATATACGCCGCGATGCGCCAGCGGTCTTTTACCGGGACACGCTCCGCATAGCTGTACATGGTGCCGTAACCGTTGGTCATCACGTCAAAAAAATGTCCAACCGGAGCCTGCACCAGCCGCTGGATGTGGTACGAAGGGGGCAGCGCAAAACCTCGCCGCACCACGGTTCCCTTCCCACTGCCGGTGTAATCGTGGCAAGGAGTGCAGTAGACATTGTATCGCTCTCTGCCCCGTTCGAGATCTTTCTGTGTGATCGGGAACGGAAAAACATTCGCAAACTGGCCGTTGATCTTTCCCGTATAGAGCAACTCATCGGTGCGAAGCTCGCCGCGAGCCACAGTCCCCGGCACGGCGGGCCGCTCCGACCGCCCGTCCGCAAAAAAACTGGTGGGAGCCAGAGGATCGTAGCGCGGCTGGACGTGCATATCGTTCCGGCAAGCCGATAGCGCAGCGACGGCCAGGATGGCCAAAGGTAAGCTTACCCTGCCGGTGAGCAGCAGCGGCAGGCAACTTTGCCCCTTCAGCGCGCCGGCGGAGGCACCATCATTTTGTAAAGGAACAGGGTTCGCCCGGCGAAATTCACGATTTGTTTTCCAGAAATTCAAGTGTCCCAAACTCCATCCAGCAGGCCCTTACTCCTGAACCTCGCTGCGCCTATATTGGCACTTCACTGACGTACCGGGGCCCAAGCGATTCCAGAAACTCTTGGGTCCTGGCGCGGTCAAATTTCTTGTCCCGCGCTTTGATGCACAGAAAAAACTTGGTGCGACTGGCCAACTCAAACCGCGGAACGTTAAAGACCGGGTGATAAGGCGTCGGAAGACCGTCAAGGATCAGCATTCCGATGACGCAAGAAACGGCCGCGCACAGGATCGTTAGCTCGAAAGTGATCGGAATAAACATCGGCCAACTGTAGTACGGCTTCCCACCGATGTTGAGAGGGTAGCCAAAAACGTTGGGGTAAACCTGCAGCAAGAATCCGCCGCAGCACCCGATGAATCCTCCAATCAAGGTAATCAGCGGCAAGCGAGTCTTGCGAAAACCCACCGCGTCAGCCAGACCTTCCACGGGAAACGGGGCATAGGCATCGAGTTGGCGGTAACCCGCCTCGGAAGCGCTGCGAGTGCTCTTCACAAGCTCTTCCGGAGTGTCAAACTCCGCCATGAGCCCATACATGGAATTTCGCTTCGTCGATTCACTCATAGGATCCCAATCCCAACCGCCATTTCACTTGCCTTCCACACGCAGGGTCCGGCGGCGGGCTCAGTGCGCATTCTCCTCCAACGTCTTATGAACCAATTCCCTCACCTCAAAGATGGAAATGGCAGGCATCACCCGGATAAATAGATAAAACAGCGCCAAGAACAAGCCCATCGATCCGGTCAGGACGGCCCAGTCCCACTTGGTCGGATAGTACATGCCCCATGCGGAAGGCATAAAGTCCCGGTGCAAGCTGGTCACCACAATAATGAACCGCTCCAGCCACATTCCAATCTGCACCACCGTCGCAATCAAGAACAAGGAAACGGTGTTGGTGCGGATCTTGTGAGACCAGAGTAACGTCATCGGAATCACGATATTGCAGGCCACCAGCAGCCAATACCAGGGGGCGTAAGGGCCCGTCATGCGGTTCATCATCATGAACCGTTCATATTTATCGTCACTGTAGAAAGCCATAAACGTTTCCATCACGTAGCTGTAAGTCACGATGAAGCCGGTGGCCAGCAGCATCTTCGCCATGTTGTTCAAATGGCGTTCGGTGATGTACGCCTCAAGGTGATAGAACTTGCGAAGCGGGATGCCCAGCATGACGACCATGGCGAAGCCGGAGTAAATCGCTCCCGCCACAAAGTAGGGTGGGAAAATGGTGCTGTGCCAACCGGGAACCAGGGCGATCGTAAAGTCAAAGCTCACCACCGTGTGGACGGAAACCACCAGGGGCGTGGCGATTCCGGCCAACAGCAAGGATGCCGTCTCGTGCCGCTTCCAATGGATCGCCGAGCCTCTCCACCCCATTGAAAGCATCCCGTAAATCTTCTTCACAAACAGGCTTTTGGCTTTGTCGCGCAACGTCCCGAAATCCGGAATCAGCCCCGTGTACCAAAACAGCAGGGACACCGTGAAGTATGTTGAAACCGCAAAGACGTCCCATACCAGCGGGCTACGAAACTGTGGCCAAACCCCCATCGTGTCCGGGTAAGGGAACATCCAGTAAAACACCCAGGGACGGCCCATGTGCAGCAGAGGAAACATGCCCGCGCACATGACCGCAAAAATGGTCATGGCTTCCGCAAAACGGTTGATGGACGTGCGCCACTTCTGCCGCATGAGCAAAAGAAACGCTGAGATCAGGGTGCCGGCGTGCCCGATTCCGATCCACCAAACAAAATTGACAATGGCGAATCCCCAGGCAATGGGGACGTTGATTCCCCAGATGCCCACGCCGATGGCGAACAGATAACTGATCGCCATATTCAGGATCAAAACAAAGATGATGGCAATCCCAAAACCCAGGAACCAGCCCTTCGGGGGTTTCTCGGTCAGCACGATGCCGCCGATTTTGTCCGTCGCCGAGGCATAACTCTGCCCGGCGGCAATCCACGGGCTCTCGGGGGTGACGAGTGACGGCTTTTCCTCGGTCACAGGGTCCATCGTGCTACTCCTTGATCTCCGGATTCGGATTGCGCAATTTCGCCAGGTAAGTGGTTCGCGGCCGGGTATTGAGATCGGCCAGCAGGCTGTAATCGCGCGATTGCCCCTTCACCTTGGCGACGCGGCTGCCGGAATCGATGATGTCGCCAAACACAATCGCCTTGGTGGGGCACACCTGTTCGCAAGCCGTCGCAATCTCTCCGTCCTGAATGGTGCGGTTCGATTCTTCGGCCTTGATCTTGACTTCGTTGATGCGTTGAACGCAGTACGTACACTTCTCCATCACGCCGCGGCTTCGCACCGTGACATCTGGATTCCGCAATCCGAACAGACTCGGCGTGTTCCAATCCGAATAGAGAAAGAAATTGAAATGCCGGACCTTATAGGAGCAGTTGTTGGAGCAGTAGCGCGTGCCTACGCAGCGGTTGTAGACCATCTCATTCAAGCCTTCAGGACTGTGAACCGTCGCGCCCACCGGACACACGTATTCGCACGGCGCATTCTCACATTGCATGCAAGGCACCGGCTCGCTATAAATCTGCGGCTGGTCCAGATCGCCCTGGAAATAGGAATCGACCCGGAGCCAGTGCATCTCGCGCCCCTTTGAGACTTGGTCTTTGCCCACCACGGCGATGTTATTCTCAGCTTGGCAGGCGATCACGCAGGCGTTGCATCCGATGCAAGCATTCAGGTCAATGGACATCCCCCATTGGTAGCCAACCTTGTAGTTGTAAGGGGGATAGAGCGATTTCGCTTCAGTCGTTTCGTCCGGCGGGTTCTTGGCAAAATCCGGATTTTGCTTGAACTCTTCGAGTGTCCCCACCCTCATCACGCCGCGCTGGAATGCCGCCCGGCTTTCAATTTCGGTCTCGACGCCGTTTTCCTTCATGATGCGGTGGTGCTGGGTGGTAACCAGCTTATAAGTGTCACCGGTTTTCTTCACTTGCAGGCCGGAAGCAAACCAGGGCGTGTCCGAGGACCGGATGGCATAGGCGTCATAGCCAATTCCTGTGCCAATACGTCCCGCCCTGCGGCGGCCATAGCCCAAGTAAAGCACCACACACTCGTCCACTTGTCCCACAGAAATCCATGCCGGAGCGGTGACGCTCCGCCCACCCAGTGAAACCTTCAGGACGTCTCCATTGCTGATGCTAAGCTGCTGGGCCGTGGTTGGGCTCACCGATGCCACATTGTCCCACGTCAATTTGCTGATCGGCTTGGGCAACTCTTGCAGCCAGCCGTTATTGGCGTAGCGGCCATCCCAAACCGTGGGGTCGGGACGGAAAACCACTTCCATGCCGCCCGGCTTGCTGCCTCCCCCGCCAGAGGTATCAAAGTCCAGTTTCAGTGCGACTTTCTTTGCCGGCAAAGCTGTGTCGGCAACCACGCCCTTCTCCAGCCACGCCTCCCACTGCTCCTCGAAGTTTGCGCCGGGCTTCTGCTTCATCCAATATTCGCGCACGATGGTATGACCCGTCCTGCCCTCCTGTCCCTGCAGGACCGTCAAAATCTCGTGGGCGGAAACGCCGTTATAAAGCGGGGCAATCAAAGGCTGGATAATCCCCACCGTGCCGTCATCGGCGCGCGCATCGCTCCACGATTCCAGATAATGCGCGGCCGGAATATGCCAGTGGCAGTATTCCGCCGTTTCATTATCGTAAAGGCTCAAGTGAATGCGCAATTTTGCCTTCTTCAACTTGTCCAGAAAAGGAATGTCCGCTGGCGCATTGTAAATGGGATTGCCGCCAAACATCACCAGCATCTCCACCGCGCCATTATCCAGATCGGAAGCCAAATCCCGGAGCGACTGAACCTGGTCCATCGGATTCGCTTCTGCCGGGCCGGTATAAGTAACGGTTTTACCCACCCCGCCCAAAATGTCGTTCATGGCATGGGCCAAAGCATGGACCACAGGCGGCTGATGGTCGCCCGCCACCACCACGCAAGCGCCCTTGTGGTTCTGGAGATCACGCACCACCGCTTCAATCCAACCGGCCGGAATACCGGCGGGAGCGGTCACCACCGAACTCACTTTCACGCCGAGTTGCGCCGCCAGGGACCGGGCCACCGCTTCCACATCGCCCGACTTCAATCGCAGCCGGTGATCTGCTTGTACACCCGTCACCGTGGGCGTGCATTCCACCGCATAAAAGCGGCTCATCGTGGAGTCGGGTCCGGTCACGCGGCGCTTGTTGGCAAATTCCCGCGCGTACCGCACCGCCCCCGGACCGCTTGCCATGAAATCCGAATCCAGCGCCACCACCACATCCGCCTGGTCAAAGTGATAGACCGTTTCAACGTACTCCCCGAAAGCCAGTTTGGCGCCGGCCCGCGCGTTGTCCCGCGCCAGCGGCTCGTACTGATGCCATTTCGCCTGGGGGAATTGGGTGAGGAGATCGTGAAATTGGTCCGCCAATGTCGGAGAGGTCACGGTTTCAGTCAAAAAACGCAACCCGGCGCCCTTCTTGGCTAGATGCTCAGCACGTAGCCCCTTCAAGAGATCCAGAAAATCACTATAACTGCCTACGTGCCCTTCGCGCAGCACCACCTGGGCACGGTCAGGGTCATACATGTCAAGCAAGGAAGCCTGCGCGTAAATATCCGTCGAGCCCAAACTCGCGGGATGGCCAGGATTGCCCTCGGCCTTGGTGGGACGCCCCATGTGGCTCTCCACCAGCAACCCTGTGCCATAACCCTGAAAAGGCATTGAAGTGGCGTAAAACAAGGGGTGGCCAGGCACGATCTGCTCCGGAGCATTCACATACGGAACAATCTTTTCAACAGGCAACTTCGTGCAAGCCGTCAGCCCCAGGAGCGTCGTGGCGGCGCCCGCCACCTTCAGAAAATCACGGCGGCTGACCCCCAATCTTGACTTCGGATCGTCATACGGATACTCATGGTCGCGGAAATCCTGGAATTCGCGGCTGCCGGCCAAATCATCCAGGCCTCGCCACATCCGCTTTCCGCCGGACTTCTCCAACGCCGAGCGAACGGCGGCAAGATCGATTGGAATCTGTGGCTTTTCTTTACCGCTCATGAGCTCCGCCTGCGCAATAGGTTTAACGATGGCATGTGTAGCAATCCGTGATCTGCGTTGCATCCTTGATCTTATATTCCTTCACCAATCTCCTGCCCAGCGCGTTCTGGTCCGGCGGCGGCTTGTAAGTCACGCTAAAAACATATTGCCGGGGCCGGACGTAACGCCACGGATGCTTGTGGCAGTTGATGCACCACCGCATGTAAAGGGTGTTGGCCTTCCAGGTGATTGGCATATCTCCCACCGGTCCGTGGCAGGTTGTGCAACCAATCCCTTTGTGAATGTGAATCCCGTGATTGAAATAGACAAAATCGGGCAAGGCATTCACCCGGGTCCATGCGAGGGACTGGTCGGTGGCATAGCTAAATCGGACCGGTTGGAGCATGGCGCTGTTCACCCAGATCTTGGAGTGGCAGCTCATGCAGGTGTGGGTGGGAGGAATTCCCGCAAATGAAGAATTCTCAACCGAAACGTGGCAGTAACGGCAGTCAATGCCCAATCCGCTGACGTGATGTTTGTGGCTGAACGGAACGGGCTGAGGTTCATGCGCCCCCACGTTGGTGTAATAAGAAGAAAAATTGACCCGCCAGCCTAAGTAGCCAAGTCCCGCCAGAATAAAGACGGCCCCATAGATACTGACCCGGGCAATAGTATTGGCGCTGCGATGAAAGATCTGTGGCATGAGATCAACCGATTAAGAATTGTTGGCTGCCAGGGCGTTCCGCAATTTTCTCTCCCCTTGCAACCAGGCTGGGCAGAAGCGATACCCCATAGCCCTTCATTTCCTGTCCTATCCCTCCGGAAAATGAAGATAGCAATTCCTTCCGCCCTGGAGATGACGTTACATAATTTTCATGTTCCAATACTGAGAAATTTCATTATCCGTGCCGGGCGCAAGAAAAAATTCGATGCTCTGAAGAACAACTTAGGACTTTCCGCCGGGGGGAAATAGCTTCGATGTTAAGAATCACATGGCAGTATACCCGCTCGGTAAAAAATCTGTCAAATTAATCCATTAAATTTCGCCTACTAATCGGTATTTTCCGTGAACATCATCACAAATCTGTACCCCTGGGCTTCGATGCGGCCCTGCGCCAAATGTCCGGCCGCAGACCGGTCCACAAGGTACACCTCCACCCGCAGCGAGTCGGTGTAACCAATCCGGCTCGCTGGAATCTCCCGAAAGCTCAGGGCAAAGACACTGTGCCGGCGCTTCCCGCCGGACGCCTTGCGGAACCTTCCGCATTCAAAGTTAAAAATTATAAACCTAGAACCCGAAATTTAGGAGAGGAAAAATGTGGCTTTGAAAATTGGAGAGAAAAAATAGAAACAAAAAGCGGGGGAAACTGGGTCAAACTTCAGTGGTTTACGCCTTACCAAACCAGAACTTTGGCCGTCAAGCCGGCCGAGGAACTTGTGAGGTAAAGATTCGTTGCGTCGTACATCGGCGTCTGGAAATAGATCGCGCCGTTCGAGGTCATCTGGATCACCGCGCCCACAGGCGTGCGGCCCAGAAAATGTTGCACCACAAGATTGCCCGCCGAGGGAGCCGTCACTGCCAACTGGCCGAATATGTTCGTGGCTTGGGTCACTGCCGTGACGGCGGTGGCATTGGTCACAATCTGGCCGATCAGAGCGTCGCCCTCGTTTGCCGCGACGGGGCTTGCCTGATAGTAAAATCCGGTGGCCGAGTTATAAAAAAGATAGCTCGTGGCGCTTGCCGGCGCCGGGCCCAGGCCGGGCGCGATGGCCGGAGCGAAACGGATGCCTTGTGCGAAAAGCACGCCGGATGAGATCGAAGGAGTCAAGCCGGACGACGCTCCGAGTGTGAAGCCGCTCACCAGGCCGTTCACGCCGAGCGCGCCGAAGTACAGGTCCGAAATGAAAGCGATGTTCGAATCCAGCAGCAGCCAGTTGCCGTCCTGATCCGCCTCGTATTGCGTCAAGCCGTGCTGCGATTGGACCAACCCCTTCCGGGGTAGAATCGTGCGGATAACAGCCATTTTGACCTCACTGCCAGGATTAACGAGTGCCAAGTGTCCAGTGACAAGCGACCATCCCTGGTTCGCCTCTTGTCACTTGTCACTCATCACTTATCACTGCTCTAATTGCTCACATTCACGCTTGACCGCTGGCAAAGCGCATAGACCTTCACCGTTCCCTGGTTCTGCGCGCCGTTGCCGCTGAAATAGACTTGGCAAGTGACAACGCCCGTGGAATCGTTGACGTCCAGCGCGTAAGGCACGATCACCAGGCTGCCGCTGCCCAGATCGGTTGGCGCAAGCGCAGGAAACAGGGCCTGTCCCGGCACGAACCCCGCCGCCGGTTGCCGGCTGGAGGCAAAGACGGGCATGAACGCGCACTCCTGCCGCAAATAGGCGTAGCCATCCACAGGACTCACTGGCGTCGGAACCGTATTGCCACTCGTATAAAAGCCCATGTAAATCAGCTCGCAACGCACTGCGCCGAATTTGGCATTGTGCGAAATCTTCTGGATGGAGTCGTCCGTCAACGGCTGATTGCCGGCAATGGCTGCGTCCTGAATATCAAAAAATCCCGTGATAGCATTTAAGGTTAATTGACTCATCGCTCTATACCCGCCTTCGGGAAACATGCCCACGCTTCAGCCAGGACAGTGTAGGGGCGGCCCTTGTGGCCGCCCGCGGGCAAGCTTAATGCTTGCACCTACTATTTTCGGGCGGAGACAAGCCCCGCCACTACGACGGCGATATCGGCTCGAACCCAGGAACCCACCTAAACCCGCAATCTGGAGTTACGGTCGCAATGTGGAGATGACCGCCGATGGACGCACAGTTTTCGTCGGCCTGTCGGCCCGCGTCGCTGGAACAGGCGCGGATATAACCCTTGGCAACCTCAACGGCCTCGGACAACGTCAGGTCTTCTTGTTTGGGTGGTTTTGGCCTTCTGAATTCAGCGAAGCGCGGATCGTCAGTCTCAAACAACAAATTGGCGATTTTAGCTGAGCCCGATATCTCCAGTTGTCCACGGCGCAGACGTTTAAGGTACCCCGTTGGCGACCTAAGCCTTTGATTATCGTGCCAAAATCGCACATTTGACCACGCGGGATCGCCATCGTAGTAACCAACGAAAAACATGTTAGCTACCGTATTTCCTCGTTCGCCTTCGCCACTCGGCTCAACATTGGGGCATGTGGCATACTCAGAAATTCTCCCATCCTGCTTCGCGTCCGCGTAGGATTTGTTTACCAGCCTCACAAACAATTCGACGTATCGGGTCAGGTCCCCAGGCCGTCGATTTCGGAGGGCCTTCGCCGCCCTTTCAGCTTCAGTGGCAAAGTCAAATATGGCGCCACTGTCATCGCCCGTGTAGATTGACCCGGCCATGCCATACGCAAGCGATCTGCCGGGCTCCTCGATTGAGAAGATTTTCCGCACAGTCTCGCTCGCAATCGTCAAATCGCTGAGTCTGAGTCGCAAACCATCTGCTGCAATCACGAAACCCTCGGATGTATAGGCACGAAAAATGGCTGTGGACATGGAAAGGCATTCTATCAGAGGCAATTCGAGAACCAAACCTGCCCTGTATACCCCGGACCACTCAACGGGCATAACAGAGTCGCCTTGCCAGACGGGAACTCTTGTTGCTACGCTACTCATCTGTTAACCCCGTGCTGCTCCCTCGTCACCACGCGCACCAGTCTCGATGCCTCTCTTGGGGTGGCTGCCCAGTCTTTAAAAAATCGTATCCCCCACAGTTCCGTCCGAATACTCACCGTTTTGCGCCGCCAACGAAATAAACATGAATTCCGACCTTTGCGTGGAGGTGGCGCTGCTCCAGGCGGGGACGTTATCCGCCGCCGGGGCGATTTGATAAGGCTTCGTCAGGTTCATGAATCGAGTGTCGAGCAGAGTGAATTGCATTCGCCCGCGCGCGTAATCCGGGCGGCGTCCGGAGACTTCGCAAATCACGCTGTTCACGCCCATCTCACCGGTCAAAAGGTCCGGCACCAGCGGATGGCTGAGCCAGACGTAATCTCCAAGCTCAAGCGGCACGGTGGAGAGCCATGTATTGACCGTGTATTCCGGCGTGCCGTAAGCGTGGCGGCGGAACAGGCGGTCCGCCAGCAACGAAGCGCGCAACATCCCGCCATAGCCCACGCGCAGGCCCTTCGCTTCAATCTGTTGAACATGGAGCTGGCGATAGGTGTTGATGGAGTCCTGCTGCTCAAACACCACATCGTTGTTGTAGGCCATCGCCGCCGTCTGGTCTTCCAAGTCGTCCACGTCCATGCGGATGTTGACCACATTAATGATGCTGCCGCGTTGAACCGAAGGAATGCCCACGATGTTCCCAGAATTCAACGCCACCACCGGAGAGCTCACAGCCGAAGCGGTCTTCATGGATTTCAGTGACAGTTGGCCGTTGGAGCGCACGATAAAGTAGAGGCCGAGGATTTTCAGGATTTGATCCTGAATCCACTGCAAAGCCTCCGCCTTCTGGGTGATCTTGAATTCAAACCAATCGCCGGAGAATTGCGAATCGCGCAATTCGATCATGCCGGGAACGTCCAGATAGAGATTCGGATTGATGAGGGTTGAATCGTCTCCCGGCACAAAAATCTGCCACCCGCCGGCGCCTTGAGTGGGACTGACCAACGACAAAGTTGAATCAAAATCCGAGGCGTAGACCGGCATTTGCGATCGCGGCAACGCCGGGTCTTGCCCCACGCCAAGCTCGTTTTGCAAGGCTGCGAGCAACAAGTCAATGGGATTGCCCTGCAGATAACGCGGGTTGGCGCTACTTGCAGTAAAAGCATTCGGCAGCCACTGGGGGCCGGAGGGTTGCATTGGTATCGAGTCCCCTGGCGCCCACGGCGCAGGGCCGCCGTTCAGCCATAAATAGGACCCTTTGATGAACCGCTGCACGTCGTCGCACTCAATCGTGATCTGGCCCTTTGCAGTCCAGCCTGTGGAAGTGATCTGCAAGGTGTGCAACGGTACAAAATCACCCACACTCTGCCCCGGAAATCCCATGGAAAATTGCGCCACTTGCCCGAGCAGGGATTGCTGGGCTACCAGGCTCTTCAGGACACCGCCCGGATCAATCGAAGTCAGGGTCATTTTTCCAACGCTTGCCATGCCATTTGTTTCATCAACGGTCTGGCTGGCGCCCTGCGGAATCACGAGGTAGGGCAAAGTCTGTGGATTGGTGGCCGCAGAAAGCAGCAGCCCGGGATTCACCGCTGTAATCCAGAACCAGCAAGTGGGTGAGAGCATGGGCCACACTTCAAATTCCCAGGGCAGGCCGCGAGCCGCGAGCGAATAGCCCAAAAAAGACCCGTCACCCGTGGTGTTGCGCACCGTATATTGCGAGCCGATCAGCGTATTCAGGAAATCGTCGAGACTCCCCGCCACGTTCTGGAAAAGGGTTTGAACCGGGGCAACGTTGTGAAGCCGGAGGAGCGCCAAAATCATGCTCCAGGTACCCTCCTGCCACACGCTCAACGGAACTCCCGAATAGCCCCCGGCTGAATTCTGATATGGCATGAAGCCGCTGAACGGCGAAAGTTGTTGGTAAGCCTCATTCCAGGAAGCCGGCTGGTTCGATTTTGCGATCTGTTGATTCAATAGGAAGAAATTCTGATAAACAAATTCCAAGCATCCGGCAGCAATGTCATCCCGGCCATTCGCGTTCGCCAGAAGCGCCGCCCACGTGCCGCTGGCATCCAGCGCCTCGCTCGTATCCAGGGCGTTGGCGGTGGCCCCTTGCGCGAAACGCCCTGGGATCGTACCGTTAGGCTGAATATAGAGATTGGCAAGCAGCTTCGTCCAGATTTGCGGGGCGAGACCTGCGACTTGAGCCGCCGTCGCCGCCAGTGATTGTGCCTGGGCGCTGGTGATTTGCCCGGTCTTCATCAGTTGCGTTGCGGCCGTCGGCAGAACGTCCGCCGCCCGCATGAAGGCAAAGAAGAGGTCGGCTTGGTGCTCCGTGGAGACAGTTTCAATGAGCCCAGGAATGAACTGATAACCCGGGTCCTGATATTTCCCATATCCGAGATAGAACAGGCCATTGGTCAGGTCGTTCGCCGGCGATTGCAAGGTGAGCAGAAAGTTAATCATCCGTTGCAAGTAAAGCGCCGGCGTCCAGTCCTGAGACATTGCCATATAAATGCAGTATGCATAGCAGACCCATGCCATGGCGCCCGCGCGGATATAAGGCTGGTCGATTTGTCCGTAATACGTGTCATATGAAAAGGCCAGTGAATTCGCGGGCTGCAACCCACCCACGCTCAAGTTGTCAAAGTAGAGGTCGCCGGCGCTGGTGAGTGTGACCTTGAAGCCAGTGATGGCAGTTAGGCTATCATTGGCCAGCGAAGCTATCTGGGCCTGGAGATTGATCAAATGGGTCTGGTAAGTATTCGTCCCGGGGCCAATCGGCAGGATGATGATCTTCGTCGAGGAGTTATAAGATGGGGGGCCGGCCGCCGCCGAACTCACCTGAACGTCCGTCACGGATCCGGCCTTGGTTGTGACTGAAACATCAAACACAAAGCCGGTGGTGGATGTTTCCCTGTGCTCAAACTGGATCTGCGTATCAATCGAATCGGGAAATCCGGCGCCGGAATAGGTGAATGAATCGTTCGCGGCAGTAGCATGGAAATCCACGACCAAACCGGTGCCATAGGGTGGCTCAGTGGGGTCGTTGACATCCGTCACGGAGTCAGCCGGGTTGGATTTTGTCCAACGGCCAGCGGATTTTCCATCCTCAGCGTTTTCAAGAATCAAGCTGGCAAGGTAGCTGGGGTTGTCCAGAAAATAGTTGAGTTGCCTCACCACTCTTTGCGCGGCGTTGAAGTTTCCAGCGCCGCAAGCGGCGATCATAAACAACGCCGCATCGTAGATGAAGCTGCGATTTTGCAGCGCCGGAGCGTTCGACGCGGTCACGTCCGGCACATAGAGTGGATCGGAAGTGGGAATGATGAACGACCGGGGCAATCCCTGGTAAGCGGCCAGCCCTTCCAGTGACGTATAGACCGCGATCGGTCCCGCCACCGGATCCTCGTAGATGATGTGTACGGTCATCGTGCCCGGCGCCGGGATCACGCTGGAACCGCAGCGCGCGTGGGAACTGTCCTCAACGATGATCGGGATATTGTCTTCCTGCAAGTACTCAATGTCGGTCTTCACGTAAATACGCGCAAAATATTGAGTGAGCTTTGGACCCATTCCGGTATTCGAATGTGCGATCCAGCCGGAGGGAACCGTGGGGAACGCTTCACCCGGCGACGGTAGGGGCGCGGTGGAAGGATAGAGCACCGCGAGGATTGCGCCCGGTGAGGCGTTCGCCACGGACCATGAGGCTTGTCCCGGGCCGGTGCTATTCAGAAATGCGCTGCCTTGATAATAGAATTGGTCAGTACGCGCGAAGACGTCGACGCGGTAATAGGAAGGAGGTTGTAACAGTGAGAAACAACTGCCTGTGACGCTCTGCTGACTTGCATTCAGGAAAGTGTTGAGCAAAATATTGCCCGTGGGCAATCCTTGGGGTGAATAATTAATGGGGAATCCATCCGGCCCGGGGGTTGAATCCGGCAGGACGCCGGGTGGCGGATTGATGACGACGTTTTCAATCGGCGCCTGCGCAAGGCCGGAGAATGCCGCGATCGAATCGATGCCGCACTCAGCAAAGGCTGGGTGGGTGGCAGTGGGCGCCGCATTCGCTTGCCAGTTTCCGGCCGCTGGGTTCTGGCGCGCATGGATCCAGGCAAGTGACTGGGCGACGTCGCTCCAAAAATTGCCGGGATAATATTGCGAGAGTGAGGCCATCCTCAAATTCCTTGCTAGAAAGCAGTAGGCGCTGGGCAGAATGCAGCAAAAAGGTCATCTCGACTCCTCTCTGCCTTCCGCCCTTTACGTTCCGTAAGGCGTGACTCCATACGTGCCAACGCCGTTACCACTCACGGAGACACCAGCGCTGCTTGAGAAGCTCGCAAGATAGATCCCAAAGTTCGGGATCACCAGCACGTAGAGGGGCTGTTTCTGCTGCTGGGCCAAGCCCTTCAGCCAATTTTGATTGCCTTGAATCATAGGTGCAGTGATAAGTGGCAAGTGACGAGTGACGAGCTAAAGCCCGGCGCTACTGGCTCCTCACTCGTCACACCTCACTTGTCACTGTCTTTAAGTCACCACTTGCCGGAACTTCATCTTGAAGCTGTAAATTCCCGCCGCCTTGTAGCCCGCCTTCCAGTTCGTACCCTCAAGCCAATAGTTCGTAAACGAGGACTGCAAACTGTCCGGAAAGTATGCAAATTGCCCGCCGGTGAGGGCGTACTGCATGAACAGGTTCCAAGCTGTGACGTCCGCCCCGGACAGAACCGTCTCCAGTGAGAGCTCCAAAAAGTTGTCAATGCGCTCGAGAATGGATTCGCGAACCCCCGAGCTTGCCAGGTTGTCATGCCGGGTGGCGGTGGATGCATAAGCCGGCACGCTTCGTGGCGGATAATTAAAAATGAGTGTGACCGGACCGGCTCCAGAATTGTAGACAATTTGTGGGTTTGCCATGCCTCACCAGTGTTCCTCGTGAACTCCCTCCCGGTGATTGATTCGTTCGCGCCACCGCCACAGGGCAACCGCGGCCGCCAAATCAATCTGCAGCGCGGTGACCGCATCGATATCCTTTCCCTGGGACTTCAGCATCTCACTGGGCCGGCAATGCCACGTTTCAGCGGCCTGGGCCAGAAGCAGAAGATGGTTGCTGGCCGCGAAAGGCCGCGAGGTCGCTGCCATCCGCAGCAACCTCGCCATATGCCCACCTGATGATGAAATTCAAATCCTCGATCGACAAAAAGTCCGGAGAGATTTCATCCGGTCCGGGACTGAGTGAGACTCGCGGTTCCACCATAACTTCGGCAAGCAGTTCGCTCACCCATCGTCCCAATCGGAGCACATCCTCGACGGCGCGGGGACCTCCCGTCTCCCCGGAAGCGCGCACTGCAAGGCTCTGTGGCAGTTGTCCCCGGAAGATGAACCAAAGCGGCGACGGCCGCCGCATGAGCACTGCCTTTCCGAGCTGCGGCAAAACCACCCGTTCCACTTTGTGGTCAACCTCGCGTGCTGATCTGAAGTCGCTGGCGCTGGCGATGTGATTTTCGGATTCAGTCATGACAACTCCAGGTGTATGGTGTCAGGCATCGGGGCTCAGGCCTCAGGCGCTAGAGCTTAATACCCAAAACCTGAGACTTGAACCGGCTTTTAAGGCTGCCGGTATACTTTCCCCACTTGGTCCCCCACGGGCCGCATCGGATCCGCCAGACCGTTAAATTTGATCTTTACCGTGGTGGGCTTCTCCCGGGAAAACGGCATGGAAAGGGCTTGCGCCTGGTAGGCGTTGTACAGTTGCGAAACAACAAATTTCCCGGGAGCTTCTTGACGCGGAGAAACCACGGCCACCGACATTTGCGGAATCATCATCAAACCACCAAAGCTAATCTCCTCGTAACTCTGGAAACCTAAGGGAAGGCCGGGATCGGCACCGGTTGAAAACAGTCCGCTCGAAATGTAAGCCTTGAACCTGGCGTAGTCCGTCTCCATGATTTCAGCCTCAATCGTTTCCTCTTCGGAAACCAGGCGCGCATCGATGGGCGCTGTGACTTGGTCCGCAGTAATCGTATTGACTTTGGGAGTCCAGAGCACCGTCGCAGCGCCGGCTACGGCACCCGCAAACAGTGGGCCTGCGGTGTTAGCAGCGGGTGGCGCGTTGCCACTGATGGAGAGACCCGTGACGGCTTCTATCCAATTCTGTCCGATTGGAATGGGAGAACCGTTCTGCAACTTTTCCGCGCCGGATGAGCTCGCCGCGTAGATATTCCATCCCGTGGCGCTCGCGGAGGGCAATGGTGAGGCCACCACCAGCAAGTTGTCCACCGCAATGGCCAGGCTCGATTCGGAAGAAGGAATCGTTTCACCCACGGGATTCACGTAAGTGATTTTCACGTAGCAAGTCTGGGCGGGTTGCGTGCCGCCGGGCGCCTGGGTCAGTGTTGGGGCCGGTGGAGCACCCAGGGCGTTCTGAGTCGGGTTACCGTATGGATCGATGAGCAGCCTGGAACCCGTCATAGGAATGGCAACACCCACCCAAAGGTTTCCTGGTCCTTGGTGAATTTTGGTCTTATCAATAGTTGGAACCATTTCATCCTCCAGGCGCTAGGTTTCAAAACTCAGCAAAGACCGCCGGCCCCTGAAACCTGCTCCTACGTCTCAATCAGTACAAACAAAATGGTCAGGGTCACGCGAAGGACAGGCATTTGAATGCCAGGAAGCGTGACCTGGCTATAGCGGTGTGATTCCACGAACACATCCTTCACCGTGCCCGCGGCCGGCGGCGTCGTGGTGCCGCCCGGAACGGTCTCATGCTGAATGGGCAGTGGTGTGATCCAATCAGCGCCTGACGCCGTGGTCACAATCATGTCCAGGGCACGCGCGTAATCCTGAGCGTTGTCTTGTGCCATTTCCTGGTCGAACTGCCCAACTTCAAGGGCCAGCGAGACGGCAGTTTTCGATTGCCGGATATCCGGCGAGCCCGTCGTGAAGCTGATGCTTTCCGACGCCAACGTCAGCCAAGGGAAAGCCGTTCGTGATTCCGGTCCTTTGTGGAACTCGTTGATGGGCGCGAGAGCTGGGTTGACGATCGAGATCGCCGCCGCCTGGTCGCGTTGAATGATGGCAACGCACTGGTTAAGTAGCGGTTTTGCAAAGGTCGCGTTCCAGGTGGGTGTATAAGCCATCTTCGGTTTCCAATTTTGAATTCCTGGCTTTGGCCCTCATCCAACATCCCGAATTCAAAATGATTAGGTCCCCTTCTTGTCGAACTTCCCAAAGAAGTTGGACATCCCCAGGTCCGCCGGAGTTTGGCCCTTGGGTTGGTCACCTCCGGCAATACCCCGGAATCCGGGCCGCGGTGACTGGACGCGCGACAAAGGATCGAATAGGTAATCGTAAAGCCCGCTATCCAGAGGCCGGCCGCTCTTATCCCGTGCATTCAATGCTTCGACCAACCCCTCGTACTCAACTTCCAAGGATTGGGCGAGGTCGCGCCCGCCGGCCATCCCAAAGGTGGCCAGCGTTGCTCCCAGTTGCGCCGCGGCTCCATAGCGGTTGATCTTTTCAAGAATCCGGCTGGCATCGTTCGAGACATTTTGCCAGGTGACTGAACCGTCGGTGGTGTACCCGCCTGAAACCGTGCTCCAAGTGGGCACGGTCGTGCCCGATGTACCCGCCACAAAGGCCAGTTGTGGGTTACCGTTTGAATCGAGGGCCAATACCGCAGGGCCATAGCTGGTGTCCGGCTGCCAGATATTGGACGCCACCAGCAACCCTGAGAGAAAGCCGCTGAAGCTTCCGCTGCTATTCTGCTGGATAGTCTCGGCAAACCGCCGCAGCAGACTGGCATCGATATCTCCGGCCGCGTCATCAATATATTGCTGGATCAGCGCGTCCGGGGGTTTCTGCTGCGGTGTTCCGCGTGCGAACGATGGGAACATTCCGGCCACATTGCTCACCGTGGTATAGGACATGATTTCGCTCAACCTCTTGACGATTATTTTGGCATTACCCTGCCTTGCAAACGGCCCTGCAATCTGATTTAGTATTCAGCGTAGACTTCAAGGCTGGTCCCGCCGCCATCCGCCGTGATGTAAAGATTCTTCGCATCAGGCGGGGCTGTCTGGTGAAATCCACCCGCCGAAGTCGGCTGCAAATAAGTGAAGAGCGGCTGGCTGGGTAACCCGTGCGGGAGCGTGTTGGCATTTGTCCCGGCATTGATCCAAGTGACGGTGCCGTCCGCGGTCGTTCCTCCAATGGACTTGTTCCATGCCGGCGCGCTTGGGCCTGATGTCCCAGCCACGGTACATTGCTGGACATTGCCGTTGGCATCGAGAATCTGCACTCCCACCGCGTAACCGTGGGTTGCCTGCCAGGGCACGGTGATCACTGGGGTCAGATTGGCAATCACCAGCTTGGCTCGCCGAAGAAATGCCCCCTCAATGTTCTGCCGGATATCCACATACCTCGAGGTGATATTAATTAATGGACTTCCCATTGATTCCTCCTTCCAGCTCAATCACCGCCTGCGGCTTGCGGGTTCCTTCTGAATTTTCAAGATCTCGATCTGTCCCTGTGCGAACGATGATGCCGCCTGGCGTGCGATTTCGATGATGCCGCTCTTATCCACCGGAATCTCGCGCCCGCTACCGGCACTGGCGGTGGTCTCCGGAATTCCCCCGCCGGTCAAAGCAGCTGGCAGATAAAGCTTGTGGTTGTATTCGACAGGCCGAATAACTCTGAACTTGGCCATGGTTGCCTCTGTGTACCTCAGCTTGCCCTGAAATTCATTCCTGCTGATTCCGCATAAGCTGTTGCGTTTTGAAAACAAGTGCTTGCATTATCCATTCTTCGGTGGTCCCGAACTTTTAGGATCGGATTTCTGTGAGGACTCAGCACTGGCGGGCGAATGCGGCTCAACAGGCTTGCGGTCCCCGGCTTTGGCTTCTGATGCAGGAGTGAGTGCCGGCTTTGTTGCCTCTGGGTGCTGCGCAGGCTCTCCCTTTGCCGTAGAGATCGCCGGTTCAACCGGCTTCTTGGCCGCCTCGCTTACCACTGGCTCAGCTTTAGGTTCAGGCTTGGTGGGCTCGACCTGCCGCACCGGCGGAGGATCGGCCTTAAGCACCGGTTTTGCCGGTTCAACCGGCTTCTTGGCCGCCTCGCTCACCACTGGCTCAGCTTTAGGTTCAGGCTTTGTGGGCTCGGCCTGCCGCACCGGCGGAGTCTCGGTCTTAATTACAGGCTTTGCCGGTTCAGCCGGCTTCTTGGCTGCCTCGCTCACCACTGAATCAAGTTTGGATTCCGGTTTCAAAGACCCGGGACGCATGGCAGGCGCCACGTTTTCCGGGCGGTTAGACAAAGAGCCGGCTTGGGGTTTTGCCGGCGCCACGGGCTTCACTGTTGCCGGCTGCTTTGCCGGTACAGCTTCCACCGGCTTCACATCAGCCACATGGGCAATCTCGGGTTGCGGCGAAACCGCCTCCCGCGTATTCAACAAATTGGCTTTGTGCTGTGCAACCGGAGGCGCAACAGAAGCAACTGGCTGAGGCACCGTTGCTGAACTCAAGGCTATCGGTATCGCGGCCATTTCAAGCTGGCCCAGAGTAAACCTCGTCGCCTCCTCTCCGGTAAGCTCAATGACACCTTCCGAATTGACCAGGATTTGCCTTCCATTGCCTGCACTCTTCGCCGTCTTACCGGCCACCTCATCCGGCCCGGGTTTAGGGATATAAAGAAGCCCGCTCAGCTCGATGGGTCTTGTTATTTTGAACTGCGCCATAACACCTCCAGTAATGGGTGATGTGTGACCAGTGACAAGCGAAGAGATCTTGCTATCCACTTGTCACTTTTCATTCGTCACCGTTTTTCATGCCGCTGCATTCAAGAAAGCAAACCCAGATTGAGGCGCAACAATCTGAATGTCATCGTAGCGATGCACTTCGATCACGTCGGCTGCCTTCGATTCCACCCGGTAGCGCTTGGTCAAAGTACCTTGCAGGTCCGGGGCGCCAAACAGCCAGCGGAAGGAATATCCCAAAGACGGTTGCAAGCGCTGCGGACTTGTGGGTACATAGGCGAGCAATGCGTTCTTGCCCCACACCCACGTCAAGGAAGGCTGCTGGCCTTCATTGGAAGTATCGTACTCGGCGCCTAACACCCAAAAATTGTCCACATCGAACGCGGCCTTCAGGTGGTCGGCCTGCAGGATGCCCACCTGCGTGTATTTGAAACGGTCAATGATCTTTGGATGCTGCCGCAGGACCGAGTACACGGGAAAGCTCACGGCCAAGGTATTGGGAGTCTTGGCAATCGACTGCTTGATCGATACTTTCTGTGCCTCGACGGCAGCAATGGGGTCAGAGTTGATGTAATCCGACCACTGCGAGGTGCCGGATAGAGTGACGGCCGGAACGGGTGAATTGGAGCCCATGATCAGGTTCATGGCGCGAATTTCAAGGTCCAGAAGAATCGCGTCCGTCAAATTCTCCACGGTATTGATTTCGAGATCCGTGTTATCTGCATTCGACTTTTCCTCGTCGCTAATTGCGTCCTTCAGCGAATGGTCGTCGCAGAAGTACGCGTTGTTCGAGAGGGACCAGGGAGCGATTTCACGAGCCTCTGACTTGGCATGACGGATGGTTTCATAACGGTGGAACTTTTCCTTGCCGAAGACCCAGTAGCGCCCGGACTGTTTTTGCACCGGGGTCACGGGTAGCAACTTCTCGGCAAAGTAGTCATCATTGACGTAGCCCACGCTGACGTTATTCAGCGGCTGATCGAGATACTGCAAACTGATATCTGCCATATTGCCTCCAGAGTGCTTTCAGCCTCCGGCGATCAGCCATCCGCAAGGTCACTTGCTGACGGTTGAAAGCTGACGGCCGAAGGCTTCTTTTCCTGCCGTCCCCCAGGCGCGCTGGCGGATTGAAGCCCTCGGGCGACGGCTCGCGGCATCGAGCCTTCCGCCCTACGGCGGGATCCAAAGGATCACCCCGCCTGCATTAAAAGAAGGTGTAGGGGCAGGGCAAGCCCTGCCCCTACACCTGTTTCTTACGCGTGCGCCGGCGCAAAGTTCAACAGCACTTCCACCACGTCATTCAAGTTCTGGGTAGAGTTTTGCGCGATGCCGACCGGGTAGATCTTGGTTCCGGCTGCGATGGCCAGGTTCGCCAGACTGTTGACGCGGCCAAACGCGTCCGCAATCACCAACTGGTCGCCCTGGTTCACCGCGCCCGCTGCGTAGCAGCGCGCAATGCCATTCACTTGCAGAGCGATGGAACGTCCCGTCAGGTTGTAGAGTAAAGGGGTGGTTCCAGTGACCGTGGCCGGGTTCGTACCTTGGGGTACGAAGTAATTCGGCTCGACGAAGTGGTCAATGCTCACACCCAGCACGCCAGGTGCGTTCAAGACACCTGGCAAGCCGGTATACTGCTGGTTCTGCGTGGTGTCCGTCGCGTCCTTGACGAGCACCGTAAACTTTGCAATCCTCACATTCGCTTGTGCGCGGAAGCTGATTGTCAATCCATTCATTCCTGCCATTGTTTCCTCCACTTACGAGTGACAAGTGATCTGTGACCAGTGTGGAGCCCTTGCTCGCCACCTGCCATTCTTCCCTTGCCACTGAATTTATCGAACCGGCGCCTCGACGGGAACCGGCTTCAGATGCTGCCCGTGATAACGTCTCTCCAGGTCCGGGTTTTCCTTCAGGAGCCGCTTGAGGGCCTGGGGATACTTTAAGCTTCGGTCCTCGCTCATAACCCTCTTCACGCCGAGCGAGATTTCCTCATCTACGGACACTGGCTGGCTCGATCCGAATCCGGTCGAGCCAAGAGTAAACACTGGAACAGCGTTCTTCACATATTCCGAGAATTCGCGCGGACGATCGAGGGCGTCGCTGAAAAAGAAAGTGCGATCCCGAGGCAGAATCTTTCCAGCCTGGACGGCGGTATCGAGCAGCCGCTCCGCCTCTTGCGCCTTGATGTATTCCGCCAGGGAAATCTTCCCCTGCATCGCCAGTGCGGACGCCCGGATGTTATCAATGTGGCCGTCGCAGACCGCCTCCCGCAAGAAAAAGGCGTGACGCCGGGACTCTCTGGTAAGTTGCTTCTGGTCCATCTCTGCTTTTTCGTCCGGATTGACCCCAAGATGCCGGGCGGAATACTCCATGAGGTCTTCGTTAGGGATGTAACCGGACGGCTCCTCGTTCCCTTCTTCGATCACCGCATGGTGACCAGCCTGATCCTCGCCCTCCGGAATAGGTTGAAGCTTCATTTTTTTAAGGTTTGCCATGAGTTCTTCTCCTTCTTTCGATCCCGGTGGCGATCTTCGATCGCCATGCGCCGGGCGGTTCGATTCCGATGCCAATACGGTGCCGTCGCTCAGCATAATCGGCGGCAGCTCTTCCAGGAACGGATGGTTGGTCAACGCGCCACTCGTCAGGGTGGCGCCTTGTGGTAGACCGGTTTCCTTGTCCGTCGAGCCCCAATCAATCGCCGGGGAGAAGAACCGGTACTCGCCCGTTCGGATCATTTGTTCAGCCTCCGGTGTCCATTCGACCAGAGCACGGAGCTGGCGACCCCCATTCACTGACTCCCGTAGATCATGGATCCATCCGGCCGCAGGAATCGGTCCACCTCGCGCCACTTCGGGCGTTTCGCTGGCATGCTCGTAGTCGATCACCACCATTTCGTTCTTACGCTTAGCGAAGTTCTGAATCATGTTCGATAGGTCATGCTCAGAAATTGAAAAGTAGGAGTCGTTCTTTACCCAAGAACCCGTCACCGCAATCGGAATCTCGTAAAGCCGGGCATCAGGCCGGTGAAGCAAAATACCCTCCGGAACTGTTGCGACTGTGCCGGGACCGGTGAGCAACACCGGGATACCATGCCCGTCCGGCTTCTTCTTGGCCGCGGACTTTTCCACAAATCCTGTCGTTGCTAATCTGGACCCGCGCACGGGGTGCTCCACTCCCTGGCCGGCCAGTCGCTTCTTAAAAGCGGTGGTCTGTGCCTGTTTGAAGTGGGGAAGCGGGTCAAAACCGTGCGCCGCGTCGTGGGCTGGCAGCTTCCACTCACTCGGCTCGCTTCTTGCCGGTGCGTAAGCAAAATCCGCCTTGTGAGCCTTCACTCCGCTGAGCGTCGTATAATCTTGCTCTGCCATTTTGACCTCTTCACCGGATCACAAGTGCGAATGCCAGCATTGCCGCAATTCCTGCACCAATCAGATAGCGCGATTGATCGGCCCAGCCATCTGCGTAGCTGGCCTTCTCCACCAACACATCGAAGACGTACTCTTTCGGGAAGGTCCAAAGCGCGACCAAGCCGAGTCCGGCCAGTAAATGCTTCCAGTCCGCTCCCCAGAACAGAGGTGTCACCGTAATCGCGTATCCCCCGCAGGCGTGGCCGAATTGAACGGTCCTGTCGGTCGGGGGCCAGAGCTTGGATGTAAGCACGACCGGCACCGTTACCAGCGGCATCACCGCCCAGTGCCATTCTGAGCGCCAAAAGATTAAGGGCGAGACCGCCACCGAATAGCAGGCCATGGCATGGCTCAGCTCGGCGAACGTCTTGTTATTCAGCGCCGCCTTGAATTTCTGCCACAGATTCATTTCGTCTCCACCAGGAACAAATCTTCCCGGCATTGGGAGCGTGCCACGTTATTTCCAATCTTCGGCCCTTCCTTATACGTCCCGTTCACATTTGCCGCCGCCGTCATCGTCCAGACGTTGCCGTTGGCATCGGTGGCCTGCATCTTGGCCCCGGCGCTGTTCGCAATCACAATGCCACCGGTCCCCGTCTCCGCGCCTGCCCCGTTCGGAACGGTGATGGTTGATGTCGAGCTATTCGATCCATTCACCTTAAAAGTTCCGTCTAATGCTTGGGTATTGGTTGTACCGGGATTGGTCACGCTCCAAACCACCACTGAGTCATTAACGGCAGGGATCGCCGCCGCTCCTGACAGCACCAGAGTTTCCGTTCCGCCCGTCACGCTCGAACTGGTAATGGTCCATTCGGGCCATGCGGGAGGAGTCGCGGGCATGGAAAGCGTCGTCCCAGTGGTGGTGACTTGCTCAAAATTATAAAGCGGCGACTGAATCACGTAATTCAGGGCAATCCCCTGCCCCGAAGTCCACATCGGAAAGCTGGTTCCAGCCGGACAGCCCGGAATGGTTTCCCAGGTAATGTTGTTATCCGTGGTGATCTGCCCCATGCCCGTGTTCCACGTTGCTGGCGGAGACGCACCGCTAGTTCCAGAATTCAGTGCCAGTTCCCAAAAGTTGCTATTCGTGGCCGTCTGTTCGACGTTGTAGGCTGAATAGCTTGTCGAGCCTTTCCAGTTACCGTTTGACGTTCCCAGCATCCAATCCCAATTCGAGTTAAACCCGATGAGCCGCCCATCAGGACTCGCACCGGGTTGCGGGCACATCTCATAAGCCGCGATCTCCGTAATCGATTGTCCGATGGTGTTGTTATTCAAGCAGGCCGAGCGCGGATGGCCGAATCTCCACCAGGTATTGGGGGTTGTCAGGCTAAGATCATCAGTCTCGTTGGTCAAGGCTCGAACGGTGGTACTCGATACGGGATTGGTGGCGTTCTGCGTTCCATCCGAATTCGCGTGGTAATTGGCAACATAGTGAATCATGGTGGCTGGATAATTGGCAATGCTTGAATTCCCGTAATGCGAGTCCTGATCGAAATACTGAGGAACAGGCGGATTGGTGGAAAGCTGGACGTTTGCCGTCAAGTTGCTATAGGGCCGCACGAACGTTCCGAGATCGGTAAACGGCGACACCGAATAAGCATTGAGTAAGGACGTGGCCGAAGGCCCAGGATGTCCTCCGCAATAGGTGCCAAGATCAGCATGATCGGAATTGTCAAACCCCGTGCAAGCCGTAATGGTCGTGGTTCCGATCTGCCAGAACACAAGCGCTTGCACCTGTTGCGCGTCGGTCGCGGTTGAGATGCGGACGTACTTTCCATCTTGGGTGAGGTTCGCGCCGTGCAAGTAAAATCCCGCGTAGTTCGTGGCGGGTAGCGCGGTTCCGGCCACAATGCTGTTTAGCGTGTAAGTTGTGGTTGCCCACGGCACATAGGCCTGCAATGTCGGCGTTGTGCACGGAGCGGCGCACGCATAAATTCCCCACTCAAAGGGCACACTACTTGTTCCTACGGCAGTGTAGAAAGCGGTCTGCTCAAAACCTAAGCCGGATGTCACCAATGATGGCCGAGTAAAGACTATTCCCTGACTGCTGCCGGTTGTAACTTGGATCGTGGCGGGCGTCGTTGTCTCCGGGAAAGTAATGTCAGAGCCGCCAAACTTGGAGGGATCGAACGATACAATGCTCACCGTCACGTTGGTAGTGGCCACACCTAAAGTTCCTGTGCCCGCAACCGCCGAAACGGATGTGGGAGCCGGGAAGACCCAGCCGGTGGGCTGTACTCCCGCATAGTCGTACCCGGCCACCGCCATGGATGAAGTATCGATCCAGTCGCACTTCCAAGACGGCGCGGCTTGCGTCCCGATGTTGGTGCCCACCAGAACCAAGTGGGCGTGGTCCTGGGACGAGCCGCCCGCATAAATCAAGACTTCCGAATCACTTCCACCCGTGCTCGCGCCGCCACCATAGCCGCCAACGAAGCCGGGAAAGTTGCTGGCGGTGGTGGCGCATCCAGTAGTAAGTCCTTGCATACTGGTGGCGGCATTAAAAATTGTGGTCTTGGTATCGGAAGTTCCTCCCGTCCATGCGCTCGGCTCACCGGGAAATGAATAGGCATAAATCTGATCGGACGAGCCGCCATAGCCCGTGGCAGTCCCAAATGCCAGACCCGGACTAACGGAAGAGAAATTGAAAACCGCGTCAAGCGGAACGAGTTGACTGGAATCGGTAGAGGTGCTCGGCCATACCCGCGTCAATTGTAATCCCGGATAAGTCATTTTACTGAGATAGAGGCCGCTCCCAGCATTCTTGGCAATCACCCAATAGCCGGGGATGGAGGAGTCGTACAGACTAAACGGGCCGTTTTCTGGAATGCCAAAAGACTGCGGCGGAGACTGCGCCGGGGAGTAGTAGTTTTGATCCGTTACGCGAACCAGCCGCTCGCCAGAACCGGGCAGCACGATGGGAACGCCCACCGCTGGAGCCGGAAGCTCGATCACCTGCTGCGGAGCCATATCCTGCCGGGCACACGGATTCGGCATAAAGCCGGAACAAGCCAGCACGGACGTGCCAGAGCCGCTGGTATTCGATGCACGTAGAGCCGGGCTTAAGCCCGGCATGATAACCCCTATCACCAGGACTGCGCTGATCACGGACAATCTCGGTTTTGCTTCCATGCTTCTGCCTTCTCAACGAATTAAAATAGTTCCCGTACTCGCCGTTCCGCCTGTCGTGATGACTCCCACCATTTGACCCGCCGCGCAAGCCGTCAGCGCGTTGTCATGCAACTTTCCGGCAGTGACGGTCGGGGCACAAGCCACGTCTCCCGCCGTCACCGTAGCCGCGTCAAAATTCGCGCTCACTGTGCCACCGTGAGTTGAGACGTTAATGGACCCCGTTGTTCCCGCGGCAATCCCGATCCAGTTGATACCCGCCAGAGGACAATCAACCACCGTTTGCGCCGTGGTGCTCATGCAAACGATGTCCCCAACGGCAATGGTCCCGGAAGCCGTATAGAGGTAGCCAATCGACTTAAGCATCTGGATCGGATTTGCGCCGCTGGCAGTGCTTAGGACATTCGCCCCCACTTGCTGCATGGAAAAGATAGCGCCTGCGGCAGTGAAATTCTTCAGGCTATTCATAACTATCTGCCACCCGCCGCTGGAGCCGGAATGGGTCACGTTCACCGTCGAAACGCCGTTGATTGAGCCGCTGGCCTGATTCTGCAATCCAATCGTATCCGCCGCATAGGTGCCCGTGCCATTCTCGTATTCGTTCTGCAAATTCAAAATCGGAGAATCCGCAATCGCCGCTGTCGCCCCCGTGCCTATCGTCACATCTCCATTCCCGTCAAACGCAAACTGGCCAAGCGCAGTGTTGGTCCAGTTGAACGTGGTGGTGAAGCCCGCCATAGAGAGGGTCAGGTTGGCCGTGGGGTTCGTGATTGCAGACCAGCCTGACACACCGCCTGAGCCGCACGCCGCCCACACCAAAGTAGTACCGTTATACTGCGGACAATCGCCGCTGATTGGAGTAGGCGCCAGATCAGCCGCCGCCAGACTGCGAAATGAGGGAGCCGCTGCAATTCCGCTCGTTGGTCCTGCGAACACAGTGTTCGCAGTCTCGGTTGCGAGAGCGCCGGTCAGTGTCCCCGATGTCGTGACCGGGGACCCGGTTACTGCAAAGATGGACGGCAAAACCAGGCCGACGCTTGTGACCGTTCCGCCCCCACCCCCACCGCCGCCTCCGCTCAACTGGGTCCATGTGTTCGACGCCGTGCAAAGATAGAGGTTGGTGCCTGCCGTGGCGTCCGTGGCAAAGTAGGTGTCGGCGACGGTGCAGGTCGCAGGTTTATTGGCTGTAAGTCCGTGCGCAAAATTAATGAAGGTGTTCCCGAACTCAGGGGCCGTCACGTTGGAAGTGACCGGAGGGGTGTAATCGCCAGCTACAGAATCGACGAAGACGCCGGTACGTGCCGAGTCGAAGTAAAGGTCTACCGGGTTCGTGGCGCCCGCCGTTTCACCGCTCACGAAAGGTTGTGCATTGGGAGTGTTCCCGCCGATGAGCAGAATGTCAGAATAGGTCGCCTGCCCAGACACTCCATAGGTCGCACGGTTGCCGCAAAAGCTCATGTTGCCGCTGATCGAAATTGAGAAGGCGACTCCTAGTGTCCCGCTACAGTACGCCTTCACGTCCAGCACGTCACTCGTTTGCGTGGATGAAAACGGATTCAACAGGAGCGACGGCGTGTCCGTCGTGGGAGTGATGACGTTGGTGGTGGCGTTCGCTGGAGCCTGAACGATAGCGCCGGTTGGAGTGTTGGTCGAAGGTGTCCAGGTGCCAGCCACATCCACCAATACCTGGCCGGCAGAGGGCGGTGTGGCCGAAACGGGAACGCCTTCAATGCCAACCACCTTTTGGGTGGTGTTGGTGCTGCCTGCCAAATCTCCAGCCCAGGTGACTCCGCCACCGCCTGATCCGCACGCCGCGCCCGCGTCCGCCAAGATGCCACTTGAAGACCACTTCGCGCAGTCGTTCGCCGTGATTGCTCCGGTAAATTGCGCGACGGTGGATGGGAGCTGAGCGAGAGTCGCTGTCCCGCTCAAATCTGAAAATGCGGGCTGAGTCGCGCTGGGAACCCCTGCCGTCGAAATCGAATTGATCCAATCATGGGCGACCGCTGCAAAGGATTCGATGCCGCCCAGCTTCGTGGCGGTGGGCGCAGGCAACTGCGTGGCTCCCACGGTTCCGGAAATCTGCGTGAATGACGCCTGCTGATTCACAAACGCCGAACCATTCCATCCGAGGTATTGACTCGCGGTGGGAGAGGTGATTGTTAGCGTGTTGCCTTGTAGCTTTGAGACAGTTTGCGAAGTGCTGGTTCCGGTCAAATCGCCGCCCGCCGTGAAGACGCCGCCTGATCCGCACGCCGCGCCCGCGTCTGCCAGCGTCGTAGCGGTTGCGGCCTTCACGCAGTCCCCCGCCGTCAGGGTTCCTGTAAACCCATAACTCGGATTGCCAAGAATATCCAAACCGCCTTGAAAGTTTGCAGCCACGTCCGTCTCGCTCGAATACCGCGACCGCGCTGCGCCAACCCCGTTGCCAATCCAATACATGCCGACATTTCTATTTCCGCTTGAGTACGAAAATACGTCGTCCTGAATGGCGTTGGTCGCCCCATTAGGAAAGACCAGTTTCGCCGTGTCGTCATGGCTGTTCACATCAAAATGCACGAGATTTCCAACATTGGTAAGGCCGCTGATACTCTCAACGCAAGCCGGGCTGTTCTGGGTATATAATCCATTCGCGAAATCCTCAATGTGGATGTCGCGGTAGCAGCCGAGCGGTGGACCGATGGTGTTGATCAAATCGATTGCGGTAGCGCCTTGAGTCGTTCCAGAAGGTGGAGCAATCGTGACATCGTTTAGGCCCCGAATTCCAGCCGAATCATCACGAAATCCAATCGTTGTTCCAATCTGCGCCCCGCCTATAATCAGATGTTCATATTCTGAATTCTGCGCTCCTGGGCCTTCAATATCGATTGAAGCGCCCTCGCAATTTTTGATTTGGACGTGGAAAGCGCCAGATTGCTCTTGCGCGGCGCGATTAAACAGCCCGATGCCGCCCGCGATGAGGTTGCAATCGATTTGCAGGTCTTCAACTCTTGTGAACTGCCCCGCCGCTCCCACCGCTCCGCCTTCATTCAGCGAAATCAAGCTGGCGCTGGTATTGATGGATGGCGGTCCGATGGTTTGAGCAGCCGGGACGCTCGTGATGGTGTAGGCCGACGTGAGCGGCTGGTTTAAGGCAATCAGGAAATACTTCGAGCAGCCGGAAGTAGCGCCGTCACAGGCGTAGACGTTCATGCCAGTGGCGTTCGCAATGGCTCCCGGCGCGGGCAGAGTAACCGTGTTGGTGCTGGTCCCGCTTCCCACCTGGATTGAAGCTTGCGATGACGGAGGGGTTTCGCCGTTGCCGTTTGCCGCTGTGAATACCACATCGACAAAATAGCTGGCTGGAATCGTGCCGCCCGTCGTTGCTGTCGTCAGCGTTCCAGGAGCCGGAAGCGTAGCCGAGATTTCAGCCGGAAAGCTAGAGCCAGTCCGGATAATCGTGGCCGCTGAGCCGCTGCCTATCAATTTATCTTGCGCCGGAACATTGATATGGGTATTGGTCGTCCAAACGTTTGAATTATTCGTCCCAATGAGCATCAACTGCATGGGATAGGTTGATTCAAAAGGGCTCGAGGAGAAAGTTTCAGGCACGGTTGAAATAATAGTGCCGCCCTTGAAGTTCGGATCAGCGATCACCGCTTCGACGGTTGAATATTTCGAGCCATCCACGTAGTAAATGTTGTTGATGTTCGGGAAAGTGGATTCCGCCGTCGCTGAGTTGTAGGTCGAAACCGCTCCGCCAAACGTGGTGTTGTTAAACTGGTATTGCGTGACCGAGCCCCCCGGATTGGTTGCTCCGCCGCTGCCGCACACCGCACCTGCGTCCGTCAAGATGCCACTTGCAGACCACTTGGCGCAGTCGCCTGCCGTGATCGCGCCAGTGAATTGGGCCAGGGTTGAGGGAAGCTGAGCAAGCGTAGCGGTGCCACCTACGTCGGAAAATGCAGGCTGGGAGAGCGCTGGGATCCCAGCCGTGGAGATCGAATTGATCCATTCGTGCGAGATGGCGCCCGCTGATTCAACACCACCCAGCGTCGAGGAAGAGGGCGCTGGCATTGAAGAGGGTGGGATCACGCCCGAGAGAGATACCGTTTGATTCGGCCATGCCCCTCCGACCGAAATATTCGATCCTGCCACCAAGTTGGGCGTCGTGGTTCCCGTGCCCCCACTCGAAACTCCCAGCGGAGATCCAAGAGTCATGCCTCCAGCAATCCCCACGGAATGCGTCGTGGTGTTGTAATAGAAGTTCCCCGTGTCACCCCCGAAGGTCCCGCTGCTGTTGAACTGCACCGCGGTGTTCCCGCCCCCGGGTGCCGTGCTCCCCGATCCGCAAGCTGCCCCTGCATCCGCCAGAATGGCGCTTGAAGACCACTTCGCGCAATCTCCTACCGTGATCGTACCGGTGAATTGGGCCAGGGTTGAGGGAAGCTGAGCAAGCATAGCTGTGCCACTCATGTCGGAAAATGCAGGCTGTGAGAGCGCCGGGACCCCGTTTGTCGAAATCGAATTGATCCATTCGTGCGAAATGGTGTTGACCGCTTCAATTCCGCCCAGCGTTGTGGTTGTCGGGCCGGGAATTTGCGAAGCCGCAACCGATCCGGCAATATTCGAAAATGAGGGCCGCGAAACCGTGAAGGCCCCCGTCGTGGCGTTATAGGACGTGATCCAGTTATTCGTGACGGTGGTTTGGGTGGCAGGCAGCGTACCGCTAAAGGCGACCGTCTGGCCGGGCCATGTACCACTGACGGAAATGTTGGATCCGGCCGTCAGGGTAGGCGAAGTTGTCCCGGTCCCGCCGCTCAAAACTCCCAAGGGTGACCCGAGAGTCAGCCCTCCGGAGAGCCCCAAAGAATGAGTTGAGTCGTTGTAATAAAAATTCGTCGTGTCGCCACCAAAGGAGCCGCTGCTGTTGAACTGCACTGCCGTGTTCGCGCCGCCTGGCGTGCCGCCACCGCCTCCGCAGCCGCTGATGCAATTCACCCGAATCGCGTCGTAAGTGGTATCAAAGATCGATGAAAACACTTGGTCGGCGTCTGAAGGCGTGGCCTGGCCAGCCGGAGGTGTCACTCCGGCGCGAATTCGGAGGGCGTTGTTCACCGGATCGAACGCCGCGAGGCTAACTTGAGTCAATCCGGCGGGGGTCCCCTGCAAAGCGCCGGCTCCGTCTTCCAGCCACCCCGGCTGGTATAGGTTGGCAGGAAGCAGCGCAAGGAGTTTACGGGGGGATCGAGTTTGGGCTCCCTTGTTGTCCTTATTATTAGCGATGACGGTGAATTTGCCGGTCTGCCAGTTATAGTACACGTTAAACGGTCCCGCAAAAAGAAGGCTTGTGAGCACGACAGAGAGAAGGCTGGCGCCGCAAAAAGGAAACCATAATCCGAAAATGCGGGCGATGATTCGGTGGCGCGGATTGATTCGATTGGTCTTGAAATCAGCCATTTCTCCCTAACCTTTCCATCAAGCTTCTCAGATAAAGACTTTATTTGTGCCGGACCTTGTCCATTAAGCCGGCTGTTCTTGTCCCACATGGCGGCCGCCGATTTCCGCCGCGTCTTCTCCCACTTCAACGGTTTCACCGCGAATTGCCGCGATGCCCTCCACTGACTCTTCAGGCAGCGCCAGTTCATCCCGGATGAACTTTCGCAGGTTCGATTCCGAGATAACGAGTCCCGCCTGAGCAAACTGAGTGAGGGCGGAGGCGATATCCCCCAGCGACCTCGACTGGACGTTGGCGGCAACCAATCGTGGGACCGGCGCATTTTCACCGAAATTGAACTTCACCAGCCGCCGCACCGTAGAATTCGAGATCGTGAGCGCGATCTGATCGGCGAGATTTTGCAAAGAGAGCATAAAGAATGCCTGGCTCGAATCGCCGAGCGCCCGGGAGCCATGCTCCGCCTGCCCGAGATCCATGAACAGCACTAATGCAGCGTGGGAGATCATGACATTGTGGTGCTGAATGGAAGGCATCAAGTCGCGCAGCCTGCCCTGGTAACCCACAATACGCAGGCCGGTGGTGGCGTCGCCGGGAGGCTCAACAATTCCCGTCGCCTCGTGGGCGGCAAGTTGGGTTACAAAATTGTAGGCTGCCTCCTTGTCCTGAGCGGAAAAGCCGGGTGCCAGCCGGAAGACTGGAATTCCCAGGGCGTTGCGCTCTGCGGCGATGGAGTCGATCTTGTAAAGCGCCGCCTTAATGTACCAATGGGCGTACATAGCCCGGAGGAGCGAGATCCCCCAGAAGTTCGCTCCCTCCTGCTGGTAAGTGAACCGTGCGATCTTCTCAGCGGGCAGGATCGCGGTCAGAAATCGGTCATTGCGATAGCCGTACTGTTCAACCGCAGCCAGGGTCTCTCCGTCGGGCTCCGTCAACCAGCGGTAGAAAGTGACTGGCAGCCGCGCCGCCAGCCGCCGCAGTTTGATTTGCGAGCCATCCACCGTCCAGATGTCCTCGTGGATGGCGCAACCGAAATCCAGCATCAGCAGTGCGTTGCGCACCACCTCGTCCCAGGATTGCGTTACCCAAGCGCCAGATTCAGTTCGGGATTCGAGCCCACCAAACAAGTTCTCGCGGACGAATTCCGTAATCTCGCGCACTTTGGCCCGGGTGTTCCTTCCCGCGCCGTTGTTGCTGACGGGGTGGGACAATGCATCCTCGCGGCCCAGGCCGGAAGGCATCGTGACATTCCAGCGAGCGGACTGGACAGGCAACTTGCACGCGGCCAGCGTCGCCCTGACCTGACCATCGCCACGGCGCATTTTTTCGTAAACCGGAATAGCATTCCGGCCCATCAGCTCAGGGTTGTATTCGCCCAGATCCACCAAGAATCCGCCCGTGATGGGCGTGCCAGGAACTCCGATTGTTGAGGTGGAAGGAGCCTCTATCCTGTCCGCGCCCGTTGGTTCCTTGACCGAGGTTGGGGATGGACCATCAGGTCTTCGGCTTGCTACTGGAGTCTGAAGGTATCCCGGCGAGATCAACCCGCTCTTACCGTCGGCCAATGCCAGAGCTTGGTCGAGTCGCTCCTGAAGGGAGCGTGTGCTCTTCCGCATCATTTTTTTGTCTTGCCTGCGAATCTTTTCTTTCAAAGCTCGTTCTTTCTTCCGCCGGTTTGGCCGCTCCCACGGACCAGGACTGCCTTCTGCTCATCCGTCATTGTCAATTGGCGAAGTCCCACCCCGTGAAAAAAGTTAATCTTTGCTTTTCGTCTTTTCCCAAGTCCTCATCCCCGCGTATCCCAGAAATGCAGCGCCAAAGAGGTCGAGATAAGATGCGGGAATCTCCAGCATGGTGAGCCCACGATGCATAGCCGCGTTCAACACCGGAAAGATGATCAGGTTCACGCCCATGGCGAGGATCATCATCCATAAAAACGCCGGCCGCGCGCGCCGCACGAAGCCGTCAGAACTCGAAGTCTCGGTGGTGATGTTTTTCGACTGCAGTTCCGCCAGCGCCTCGTCCCGCGCTGCCACGATTTCATCGCGGTGCAATGAGAGCTGCTGCGCAGCCTCCTGCAGTTTCGCCTTGTCGTCCGGCGACATGTGGAATTCGCTGATCAGGTCCGTCACCGACTTCACCGGATCGCCGCCCAGCAGCCCCTTGAAGATGCCTGCAAGTCCGCCCATTTCTGATCACCCCTTGAAAATCACAAGAGTCCCGTCCGGTGAAAACAGTCGCGCCCGGACACACTTCAGCAGCAAAGAAAATGCTTTCAGAAAAAGAAATGCTCGAATCGCCGACACCTGAAAGGCCGTTCCAGCTCGAGGAGGAGTTCCGGCAGGATGCCGGTTCACCCCAACCAACATTCGCCCTCAGTGTCGATGGGACGTTGTGGCTCTGCGATGCTTACGGCTCGCCTCCGGCGCAGTCGCGAAAACAATGGCTGCCGCCAGGGTTTTCATCGTGTCATCCACCGCCCACCCCAAAAGAATGATGGGCAGGAAAATCATCCTGACCTTGGCCCAAACGGCGCCGGCGCTCTGCCGGATTTTTGAATTCGATTTAGAGCTATCCATCTTCTCTCCCTTCCCTTCGCTGGCACCTTTCGCACGGCCCCGGTTGCCTGGGGGGCGTTCAAAATACCCGGTTCCTCATTCTGGAGAGAATGGGCTGGCCTACCAGACCTCCAACCCCTGCCAAGTGATAGGCCGGCTGCTCCAGCGCTGCTTCGGCCATGCAAAAGGCCCACCAATGATCGGCGTGGCCGTACTTCGCGTCGTGCTCCGCATCAAACCGTGGCTGGCCCAGAGAGTTCACCGTTTTTTGGACAGAGCGGAAGGACTGGCGGATACGGTCGTCATCTGGCAACCGAACTTTTATCTCTTCCATTCTTCGCTTGGCCAGGACTGCCATGGCCTCCTTGCGGCCTTGCGTGAACAGCACGCCTTCCACTTTTCCCGGAAAGTCCCGTTCGAGCGCTTCGAAGATCGCCAGTCCCATTCCGCTCTTGTCAATATTCATGCGGCGGATATAAGGCATGAGGGCGCGAGCTTCCCGGATCTGGTCGGGGGTCGGCATGTTCCGCATTTCGATCACTCCTCGAGTCCAACTGACATCCCCCACGAGTTCACTGATCCAGATGACGCTGGCGTCTTTGTGCCGGGCGATGTCCCAGCCCGCAAACAGATTTTCAAGAGTCGAATTCGGCCCGTCGAGGCTTGAAAGTTTAAAATCAAAATTCGGCGATGCCTCCGAGCTTACGCACTGTTGGAACAGCTCTGGAGAAATCCACTGCGATCCTCCGGAGATGAACTCACAGCAGAATTCCTGCCTCCAGGTTTCGTCATCCACGCCCGCGCGCAAGGCCTCAATGTCCACCTTCATGCCTTCCCGTGCCGCCTTATAGATGTCACACCAGTGGCTGGACCAGCGCCCCGATGGCCGGTCTGCACGTCCGGTAGGATCTCCCGCGCCGCTGTCCGCCAACCCTGCTTCCTTGGCAAGTTCAAAGAACTTTCCACCTTGACCGTTCGGCGTCGAGATCACTTCCAGGCTGTACCCGCGTGTGATGGTGGGGTAAAGCGAGGTATAAATCTTTTCGGCATCCTGATGAAAAGCGAACTCATCCAACGTGACGTTGCCCGAGTATCCTCGCGCCGTATCCGGGTTTGCCGGAAGTCCGTAGATCACCGAGCCGTTCGGAAAGCGCACTTCCAGTTGCCGCATCAGAGTACCTTCAAAAAACTGTGATTCCATGGACTGCGAGAGGATTCCGCACGATTGCACATGGTCTTGAACCTTTTCCATCAGCAGCCGCGATTGGCGTTCGCCTTTGGATAGAAAGATCCAGGTGGTCCGTTTTTCCAGACAGCGCAATACAGCTCGCACCGTGGCCGTGAACGAATAGCCGGTTTGTCTGCCCTTGACCACGATCTTGAGTTGAGATTGGTCTTCCATCCAGCGGCGCTGGTAAGGCAGCAACTGCAAAATGGGCTTCAGGACATTAGCAACCTTGACCGGGGTCGCCCCTTCTTCAACCTTCGATTCGGGAGTCTGGGGGGTGTTCGTCTTACGCTTCGGCTGTCTGCCCATTGTTTTCCGCTTTAGGCTCGGGCTCCGAAAGCAGCCCGTAAATCTCCTGAATCCTCTTGATGGTCTCCGGGCCCACTCGCTGGCTCTTGCCTTCTCGTTCGACTTCTTTTTGAAGCCGCTCAAACCGATGTTTCAATGCCTTGATCTTTTCAAGTTCGTGCTGCAGCCGGGCCTTCATCATGCGATTGTCAGATCGCACCTTCCTGACGCGCAGCTTTTGGGTATCTTCTTTAAGCCGGTTGCTTTCCGCCTGGCTTTTGACCTTGATGGCATTCTGCATGTCAGAAGCGGCCGTCTTACTGCTTAGTCCCATCAAACCCGTGAAGAGCACCGCTTCCGCCAACTTCGCGTGGGCGGACTTCGGGTCTCTCAGTGCCTTCTTCAGTTTCTCAGCCGTTTCCACCTGCCGCAGAATGCGCTCTTCTTGGATATCCACTTGGGCGCGAAAGTAGTTCTCAACAGCCCTGATAGTCAGCTTGACGTGGGCGGACTCCTCAAGGGAAGCGGTCGTGTCTTCGAAAGTTGCCCCATTCACGAGCAACCTGCGGACTTTGGCCTGAAGTTCGGGGACGAGTTGTTCAACCTCGTGAACGGGCTCGCTCTTTTTTCCCCTCTTTGCTTTTTTCACATTCAAAGGTTCCTTGCCTTCTTGGTTTGCACCCGGAACCAGAGAGTTCTTATTGTTACCTTCGATCATTTACCCGGCTCCAAGTAGATTCCTTCTTCGGTTGGCAACCGGCCGTCCCTGTAGTCGATCCCTTTAGCGGTGATTTTTACCAGCGATATATTGCGGTGTGAGTGTGGACCCCGTACTCCCTCCACCGTGACGTATCCTTTCTCGGACAGATAGGCCACGTGGAAGCTGAGCTCTTCGACCGGGACGGGATAGCCAAAGAAATCCAGTTCGCCTTGCAGCAGTGGCAGGGTGGCGGACTGGGGATAGATCAGCCCCAGGTAGTAGAGAATCTTTCCACGGATGAGTTCTTTATGGCGCAAACTGGTTGACATACGCGTGTTTCCTTAGAATTGAGGTTGAGGACGGTCTCCACCTTCTACCATCCTCATGCGTCTAATTCCTCTGTGCGCTTGCCATGAGAGACAAGAGACTGAACGTTCTGATGGATCGCCTTGAGTGCGACCAACATTTCCTGGTGCTCGTAACTTTCAAATGATTCCCGGTGCTCCATGGAACTGGCCAAGCGCGCGACGGCCTCCGCTTGCGACTTCTGCGCTCCAACAATGCTGTCAACATAGTCGCGGGCAACCCGAAATGTGCCATCGAGTTGCTCGCGCTTCAGCTCCATCGACTTGTCGATCCAGTGATGGGCCAGGCGGAGGGAACCGTAGGCAAAAACCAGCAAAATGAGGATTCCCGGTCCCCACTGCAGTGCGATTTTCAATACGTCTTGTGGAACCATAATTAGCCGCTTAATCTGGCGCTGTTTTGTGCCGGGATTCAATCCGGTCCCGGGCCGGATAAGACGTCATCCGTCTTAATCTTCCAGCCCGGGAGGGAAACCGCACAGAAAGGTCCCGGCCGTTCATCCCCGGGTTCAAACAGAATGCCGAGTTCTTCTCAGCGCCGCGGAGTCCCCGCAAAAAGTCTTCCTCCGGTTTGAATCGGGCCGGGCAGCCACATCGTCCGTACCGGAGATTGAACGGCACATGGCCGCCAGCCCGACCCGTGCCCGCTCCCCCTCGCAGAGCAGGGCAAGTTCGTTGTTGTCGTTCAGGTGCTCCTTCAGTCTTGCCTTGCCGGAAATGGCGGGTCCGGGCTGGTTGGGCGTTGATCCCCGCCCGCGGCATTCCCGAAGGCCTTGCGATCAAGCATCAACTCCCTGTAAATAGCTGATCGCCGCAATCCATTCGGAACATAAGCCGGGTCGAAAGTCTTTCCCGACGGCCGCCCTGAGTTCCAACAATGAAGGAGACTTTCAAGATCTTTTCCTGGATCAAGCCTGAATTGGCGGATGAATTCGCCAAGCAGGCCGATGGCGTAGTCGTAATGCGTGTTCGGGTTGCAAAGGTCTTCAATACTTCCCTTCCGCCCGATCAGGTGATATCCCATCACTTGGGTGTATCCCCACGAAGACGCGAAGACACGTAACGCATCTTCTTGCAACTCAGAAATGGAGAGGGCGTGAGTGGCGGCAAACACCGTATTCAGGAACCGAACATGATATTCCGGTGACTTGATCGCTTCGACAGCACGCTCGGCCTCCTCCAGATCTTTCGCCCGTATCGCGCCGAATTGCGTTGCTCTCCTCTGCGCCACGTCCTTCAAGTGTTCAAAAACTCCGGGCTCAAAACGGCGTGCTTGCGCATTGCCCCCGGACTCGTTGGCAGTCAAACCCGCCAGGAATTCCGGCAGAATCGGGGAGTTCGCCGAAGCTGCCAAAATATGACCATGGCACTGGTCAAAAATTCGAAGCATCAGGTCACGCTCAGCCTTGTTGAAAATCTGAGATGGACTGAGATTGTCGTGTGCCCGTGCCAGGGTATCCGGCATGGGTGTCGCGTTCGATTTCTTAGGCTGGCCGGCTTGGTTGCTTTCCGCTATCCCGTCCATACCTATATAGTAAACTTCTCATCTGAGACGGTGGAGACCCGCGAGACAGTTGAGACGATTTCTTTTACCTACTTGAAATCATAACGTTAGGCCAGCTTGTATCTATTTATTACAAGGTAAACACATAAAGCGTGTCATTTCGATGCACGTAACAAGAGCTGCATGTGCTTGAAAACTTGACGGCAAGATCACGGCCTCATTTCGACTGCAAACCTGGGAATTGATATCGCCAATTCATTAATAAGAAAAGACATATGTCAACCAACATCGGAAGTCGGTTCAGACATTGCTGCCGGCCCACCCTGGCCCAACGGCTTCCTGATACAATGGCAACTTCTGGTCCTTAGCGCCTCCGCGCCCGCAATGACATCCTCGCCCGCCGCGGGGAAATTGGTGTGGGACGAAGGCGGAGGCCGAAACCTAAAGGCCGGTCCTTCAAGGGGTTATAAAATGCGGGCGGTGGTCGAGAGAGTAAAAAGGGCTGAAGTCCGGGTGGCTGGCAAGATTGTCGGTAAGACCGGGCCGGGCATTTTGTTGCTACTTGGCTTTGCATCCGGCGACACGGCCCAAACCCACTTGGCTTTTGCCCAGAAGATACTGAATTTGCGCATTTTCGACGATGAAAATGGGAAGATGAACCGCTCGCTTCTCGAAAACGGAGGTGGAGTGCTCTGTGTTTCGCAGTTCACCTTATTGGGTGATTGCCGCAAGGGACGAAGGCCTAGCTTTGCGTCTGCAGCCCCGCCCGCCGTAGCTCGCGCCCTGTACGAGGCTTTCATGGAAACGCTCCGCTCCGTGGCGCAACCCGCCGGAGTGATTGTGGAAGGCGGCCAATTTCAAGCAAGGATGGAGGTTGAACTCATTAACGATGGTCCCGTAACTCTGTTGCTTGATTCAGAAAGGTTGTTTTGATTTGGGCTGCCATGTCCAGCCTCGAACCCACCTCACGAACGCCCATGCCGGACACACCATATAAGATGCCCGCTTTCGGATTAACCGGTGGAATCGCCACCGGCAAGAGTACGGTGGCGCGCCATCTTGAATCGTTGGGCGCCAAGATGGTTGATGCAGACCGTTTGGGCAATGAACTCTTGATTCCGGGCAGCCCCGCCTATCCTCAAGTCATTTCTACTTTCGGCACGGAAGTCTTAAACCCCGCCGGGGAGATTGATCGCAAGCGCCTCGCCGCCATTGTCTTCGCCGATCCCGAGAGGCTTCGAGCCTTGAACGCCATCCTTCATCCGATGATCCAGCACCGAATCCTGGAAATCACGAGGCAAACGTGGGAAGGTGAACCGGGAATTGTGATCGTGGTGGAAGCAACGCTGATTTATGAGGCGGGAATCGAAAGGAATTTCCTGAAGGTCATCGCCACCTGGTGCCGGCCGGAACAGCAGCTTGAACGCTTGTTGCAAAAAGGTTTCTCCCAGGATGAGGCCGAAGCCCGTATTGCCTCACAGATTCCGGCTGAAGAAAAACGCCGCCGGGCGGATTACCGGATCGATTGCTCCACCACCCTGGAGGCCACTCGAAGCCAGGTTGAGTCGCTGTACCCGGAACTCCAACGGCTGGCCGCGGGGCCAAAGGCGGAATCATGAGAAGTGGCCAGTGCCGCAGCAGACAGACCTAACCCGGATTGGCGGGAACCAATCAGGAAGCAGGCAGTAAGCAGCCGGCAGATCGTTCCACCCAAGTTGGGCGCACATTGAAGCGCGCCCGAACCCACCGCAATCGAGGCTTTCGCTCGTCACGGGCCGAGCGCCGGTAATCGCTCACTGATCCGTACCGCGCAGCCACGCTTCCCCGCGCTGTTGCAGACTTTCAAGCGCCTCCTGCACTTCCTTTTGCTTTACGGCCATGCCCGGATCGCCCTCGTCACGGTCAACGAAAATAGGGGGCGCAATGAACACCGCGGCGCGACTGAAGAGATGGGGAATCTGGAGCCGATCCCAGCTTCGCTCGAAGACAAAAGCCTTCTTCACCGCAATGTGAAAGCAGAGAATCGCAGCGCCTGTCGCTTTGGCAAGGATCACTGAACCGCTTTTGGCCACAAAGCGAGGTCCACGCGGTCCATCGATGGTGAAAGCGGCATCCTGTCCCCGGCGCATGCACCGGATCATTTCCACCAACGCCGCTGAAGCGCCCCGCGAGCTCGATCCGCGCGCCGCGCCGTAACCGTGGCGCTGAATAATGCGGGCGACATATTCACCATCAAAGTTCTGGCTGGTCATCACCACAATTCCGCGCTGGCGCCAGAACCAGGTGGCCGCGCAAATCTCCCGGTGCCAGAAGGTGTAGATCAGTCCTTTGCCTGCTTTGCGCGCCGTCTCCCAATTCTCCCAGCCGTGAATTTCCCAACGCAACGTCCGGCCCACCAGGGAAACGGCCAATGTGCCGATCCAGCCCGCCATGAGAATCTGGAACCGTTGCCAGCGCGTGAACCGGCGATGGCGCTGCGAGCTCGTTGCGGGCGGCTGCGGCAACGTCTGAGCCGTGGAATCGCTGTCGATGTTTCCGGCGGGAGCTTTGGTCATGAGCGCATTTTGTTCGCTTTTTTGGGCCGTCCGCTTTCACCTTACGCAATAAGCATAGCCCCTTCGCGTAACTTTTTCCCAGATCAATGCAACTTGGGATAAGATTCGCAATCGGGCCACGGTGACGTGACCCGTCCGGCCTGATATGCCGCCGGAAAATCAGACCAAGGAGGGCGAACCCCGATGAAGGATGAAGATTCCAACTGGACGCGGAGACAGTTCTTGAAAGGTAGCGCCGTGGCAGGAGCAGGCTTGGCAGGTCTTGGCGGCCTTACACCCGCCAGCGTTCTCGGCGCGAACCAGAAAATTCGTATCGGCGTGCTGGGCACGGGCGAGCGAGCGCAATACCTGATGAGCATATTCAAGCGCCAGCCGGAAGTTCAGTTTGTGGCTGTCTGCGATGTTTATGGGCCCCATCGTGAAAAGGCTCTGCAGCTCGCCGGACCCGCCGCCAGCGCCCACCTGGATTATCACGAGGTCCTCGACCGCAAGGATGTGGACGCCGTGATCATTGGCGCTCCGGACCACTGGCACAAAACCATGCTGGTGGATGCCGTTCACGCCGGCAAAGACGCCTATTGCGAAAAACCCATCATGCACTCCATCCCGGAAGGCGTCGAAATGGTCGAAGCGGTGAAGCAATCCACCCGCGTCGTGCAGACCGGATTGCAGCAGCGAAGCTGGCCGCACTATATCCTGGGCAAGCAGATTGCAGAATCGGGCCAGCTCGGAAAAGTCACTTTCATTCACACTTACTGGTATCAGAACTATGTTGCAAACAGCGGCTGGAACGCTTCCCACCCGGTTGACACCGGACAGCTTGATTGGAAGCGATTCCTGGGCGACGCTCCCGATCAACCCTTCACGGTTGAAAAGTTCGCGCACTGGCGATTTTTCTGGGATTTTGGCGGCGGCATCCTGACCGATCTCATGACCCACTGGATTGACGTGATCCAATGGTACATGGAGCAACCGGCGCCTCAAACCGCCACCAGCACAGGCGAGCTTTATCTGATGAAGTGGCAGTGCCCCGATACCATCACCTCCGTCTTTGAGTTTCCCTCGAATTTCAACGTCACCTTCACCGGCGCGCTGAATGATAGCGTGGATGACGGCGGCATCGTCTTCCGTGGCACCAAAGCCACGCTGAAGATTGACCGGGAGCACTTGGCGCTCTACCCGGAAGGCGAGCGGTGGCTTCCTGGGTCGTCGCATCCCACGCCGGAAATCCTGGCGCGCTCGGAGCATGACGGAACCATCGACCACATCCGCAATTTCCTGGATTGCGTTCAGTCGCGCAAAACGCCGAACGCCCCCATTGAGGTTGGATTTGAAGCTGCCAGAACCTCATGGATTGGCAACATTGCTTTGAAGCGCGGCATGAAAACCGTCTGGGACGCGCAGAAGGAACAGGTCGCGTCGTGAAAAGGGCCTGTAGGGGCGCCCCTCGTGAGTGCCCTCAACGCGGGGCCGCCCACATAGGCGTTAAAATAAGGGCCATGAACTACGCCAAAGCCCGCTTTGACGGGCGTCATCACGTGGCCCACGGTGCAAGCCGTGGGAAAAGGAGACAGGGCAGACCTCTAAGCCCCGTCAGGGGCGGCATTACCTGCGGGAATCATGTCGCCCCTGTCGGGGCTGATAGGAGGATTTTGGGAACTCTACCCCACGGCTAAACGCCGTGGGCCACAGGCTGTCGCCGCTAGCGCGCCTCAGGGGAAGGAGAAGCGGAAGCGCTTATTTTAACGTCTACAGGGGCAGCCCTGGAGGGTGCCTTCAAGGCCCGCCCCTACGTTTTCCGGTCAGGTAACTCATGGAACCCGGTTCGGTTGAAAAGCCCCTGGTGATCTTCGACGGCGATTGCGGCTTCTGCCGCTTCTGGGTGGAATACTGGAAGCAGCTCACCCACGGCCGTGTCGATTACGCTCCTTATCAAGAAGCCGCCCCGAATTTCCCGCACATTCCACAGGAGGCCTTTGTGCGTTCGGTACAAATGGTCACGCCGGACGGCAAAACTTACAGCGGCGCGGAAGCGGTGTTTCATGCTCTTAACTATGCCGGAAGCTACGGATACCTCATCTGGCTCTATGACCACTTCCCGCTGTTCGCGCCGCTCAGCCAGGCTTGTTACAGGTTGGTGGCGGCCCATCGCTCTTTTGCTGACGCTCTGCGCCGGGTGCTTTGGGGCAAGAAGCTTGAACCTTCGACGTACTTTTTAACGCGTTGGATTTTTCTCAGGCTGCTTGGCCTCACTTACTTATTCGCGTTCGCTTCCCTCTGGCCTCAAATCACAGGTCTGGTTGGCGCTCACGGCATTCTTCCCTGGAGTGATTTTGCGCAGAATATCTCCAGCCGCTTCGGGACCGAGCGCTATGGGTTGCTTCCAACCCTCGCCTGGTTGAACCCCTCGGATGGCTTTCTCATGTTCCTGGTTGGGGGCGGCGTGGCTCTATCCTTGCTTGTGATCCTCGGGATCGCAACGGAACCGGCGCTCATCCTTTCCTGGATTGTTTATCTGTCCCTCGTAACCGTGGGGCGGGATTTTCTGGGATTTCAGTGGGACGCTTTGCTGCTGGAAGCGGGATTCCTCGCCATTTTCCTGGCTTCATGGAATCTCTTCGAGTCTCACTGGAGGCGGCCTGCAAAGGACCATGATGTTGCGGAAACACCTCCTTCCAAGACCGTCATCTGGCTCCTGCGTTGGCTGCTTTTCCGCCTCTTCTTCCTTTCCGGCAGCGTCAAGCTGCTGAGCCATGACCGAACCTGGCGTAACCTTACGGCGCTTGAATACCATTACTACACTCAGCCCTTGCCCACGTCCCTGGCCTGGTATGCCAGCCAGCTTCCGGCCTGGTTCCAGAAATTTTCGGTAGTGGGCATGTTCGCAATTGAGCTGCTGGTTCCTTTTTTCATCTTCGCGCCGCGGCGATTGAGACACACGGCTTGCGCGGTGCTGATCAGTTTTCAAATCCTGATTGCTCTCACCGGCAACTATGCGTTTTTCAATCTGCTGGCCGTCGTTCTCTGCCTTCTGCTGTTGGATGACGCCGCCTGGCGCCGGTTGATTCCCGCCGGCTTCGGCCACCGGCTGGCAGCTCACGCGGGTAAGGCTTCTCGATCGTCCATTCACCGGCTGGTTTGCGCGACGCTTGGCGTTTTTATTCTTCTTGTCAGTGGAATGGAAATGTTGGGCGATTTTGCACCGGGCTTCGTGCCGCAGGCGGCTGTTGAATTGATGGATTGGGTGGAACCTTTCCACCTCGTGAACCCTTATGGTCTGTTTGCGGTTATGACCACGGAGCGGCTGGAAATTGTTCTCGAAGGGAGCATGGACGGCCAGACTTGGCTGGATTACAGCTTCAAATATAAGCCCGGCAACGTGAAGCGGCGGCCGGGTTGGGTAGAGCCCTACCAACCGCGCCTCGATTGGCAGATGTGGTTTGCGGCGCTCGGCAGCTATCGCGAAAATCCCTGGTTCTACGGACTCGTGGGACAGCTTCTCCAAGGGTCCCCGGATGTTTTGAGTCTTTTGCGCCACAATCCATTCCCAGCAGCGCCGCCGCGCTTCGTGCGGGCCATTGCCTATGATTATCGTTTCACCCGTTTTGCCACGCGGCGCCTGACGGGAGACTGGTGGCAGAGAGAATATAAAGGGATTTACTTCCCACCCGTTTCATTGCGCGACCCGTAGCCCCGGCATCTTTCCGGGGTATAAAAATGCACTCACCATAGCACTGGCAGATACCGCCGGGACGGCTTCGCCTACAATCTACGCGGTCCACCGCCTTGCTCCACGCCTCCTGCCGCAGTTTCAGCCAATGTGCTAACCTAGATAAAGTGACGGGCTTTGACGGGGGCCAAACTCCATTTGTCACTAACCCGGATTACTCACGATGTTTTACTCGAAGACCGTCAGGGCACGGTTAAAACCGTGCCCTGACAGTCTCCTGTCGGAAGTTTGTGAATTACCCGGGCCAATCCAACTATCCGGAGCAAATTACAATCGTGCGCAAAACTGCCCTGTTGTTAGCTATCTTCTTAGGACTGACTGCTACTCTACAAGCCGATGTACTTACTTTCAAGAATGGTGACGTGCTCACCGGAACATGGGAGCGCGTTCAAGGCGGCAATCTGGTCTTTAAGTCCGACAGCCTGGGAGAAATCACAGTTGCCGCAGGCAAAATCAAGTCCTTTGTCACCACCACGCCCGCCACGGCACTGCTTCCCGACGAATCGAGCATTGATGGAACTCTCGAATTCACCGCCAGTGGAAAGTGGCGGCTTGTTCCCAGCTCGCCGGCGAATGCCCAACCCATCGAAGCTTTTATTTCGGTCTATCCGACAAAGTCTTTCACCACGCTCGAACAAAGCATCCATCCCAAGCTCTACCAGAATTGGAAAGGCGCGGCCAACCTGGGCTATAGCCTGATCACCGGTGACACTCAATCCCGGAGTCTGACCTCCACGGTTAACGCCACGCGAAACCAACCCGATGTTGCAGGACTGGCGGACAAGTGGAGATCCAACTTCTTCCTTACCACCCTCTTTTCCCATGCCAAGTCCAGCGGCTCCCCGGTGGTGGTCACCTCCAACACTTTCAGCAGCGGCATCCGCCAGGACCGTTTGTTCGATGCTGACAATTTTGTCTTTGCCTTGGCCCAATACGATTACATTCAGCCCCAGGGCATCAAGCTTCGCCAGACTTATGGCGGCGGTCTCGGCCGCGATGTGATTCACAAATCCAATTTCACCTTCAGTCTGCTGGGTGGTATGACTTTCGTGCGGACTGACTTCGAAAGCGGCAGCGTTCCTTTTGAAAACAGCGCGGAGCCACTGATCGGCGAAGCGATTACCGCCAAGCTCACCAAATTCCTCAATTTGCAGCACGATTTTAACTTCTATCCCAACCTCAGTCAGACGGGCCAATATCGTTTTGACACCAGCACCACTCTGGCCGTGCCCATCAGCAAATTGCTCTCCTTCTCGGTGAGTTACGTGGATTTCTATCTGAGCAATCCCCAGCCCGGCAGCCACCAGAATAACGCCACCTTCAGCACCGGCATTGGGGTGAATTTCTGAGACGTTTGACGAGGGCCCCTCACCCACCGCGACGGGAAGCACTGCTTCCCCGCGGTTCCCCCTCTCCCCGCTTGCGGGGAGAGGGCTGGGGTGAGGGGGAAGGCGACGGCCCTGACAAAAATATCATGAGGGTCACCCTAACCGAACAGTGTCGGGACTAACTGGTTTCTTGCCGCCCGCTCAATCCACGCTGCTTCAGCTAATTGAAAAAAACCTGATTTTTTCACGGTTTTGAGGATTGACCCTGTGGAGTCTCTCCTAGATAATCCTGCACCATTGCACAATCTTAATCAGCAAGTCTGCGTCGGGTGTTGGAAACTGAAAAGGAGGAACGATGATGAAGAAGCTACTGGCAGTGGTGGCTGCGACGTTGCTGTGGGGCCTCGCCATTCCTCACAGTGCGTGGTCTGCGGCCAAGGTGGTTACCATTAATGGCTACGTGTTGGACTCTGCCTGCGCTTTTACCAAGAGCCTGAAGAAGCCGATCAGCCCGGAATGCGCTGTAGCCTGCGCCAAGGCGGGTTCACCTTTGGTCGTGATGTCCGGCGACGGCACGATCTACCTGCCCATCTCCGATGCCACACCCGCCCAGGGCCAGAACAGCCGTTTGATGAAATTTGCCGGAAAGAAAGTGACGGTGACCGGCCGGGTTTACGACAGGAACGGCGCTCACGGCTTGGTGATCGAAAAGATTGTCGCCGCCGGTTCGTGAATGTGCTCCGTCGTTCGCGGACTGCTTACCAGACCAAGACGTACTTTATCTTGAAACCCTGGCCCTCGCTCTTCGGGAAGGGGCCTTCGGGCGTACTTTGTCTTGAAATTATCACCCTCGCCCTTCGGGAGAGGGTGGCGCGCAGCGCCGGGTGAGGGACGCTGGTGCTCCGTCTCGAACCACGCCACTTTCGTATCACATCGTGGAATTCACGAAGGAGAATGCCAAATGACCTGGATTCGAACAATCCCTCTGGATGAAGCTGACGAGCGCCTGCGCAAGGCCATGGAATCACAGCGTGCGCTTTATCCGGTGGAGTACGCAACGCCCGTGCATCCCACCGAAGGCGGCGGCGCACAGATCGTGGCCTCGCACAGCCTCATTCCCGAAGCGTTGTACCACGCTTTTTCCACGTTCGGCGTGCTAATGTCTCCGGAGCTTCCCCTGACCCGGAGGCAACATGAGATGATCACCACCACGGTTTCGGTGACCAACCGGTGCGTCTATTGAATCGACTCGCACGCAGAGTTTCTGCGTCGAGTCACGCTGGATGAGGAAATGGTTCGGGCCCTTGAGACCGACTATACCCAGTCGCCGATCACCGCGCAGGAGCGGGTGATGCTGGATTATGTGGTTAAGCTGACGCGGGATGCCACCCAGGTGAGCCGCGCGGACCATAACACCCTGCGGCAAGCCGGCTTTGACGACAAAGCCATCCTGCAAATTACCTTGATCGCCGCCTGGTTTAATTACATCAACCGGGTTGCAGACGCGCTCGGTGTGGGAAGAGAAGGATAAAAACCTATGTAGGGGCGGGCCTGGTACCCGCCCGCGGGCGACCACAAGGGTCGCCCCTACGTTATTTGAACAGTGTTGCGCGCAAGCGAATGCCCCGCACACGGGCTGGATTCCCGCTTCCCGCATTGGCGAAAACAAACTTCGCGGGAGTGACGATGCCGCCCGCGACGCATGGCGATATTCCCAAGCACCACCACGAAGTTGATCCAGCTTAACGAATCCGATCCTCGCTATCCCGGTTGGCGAGTGGTGCTGGAGGCCAACCGGGTGCTCCTCCTGCCTCGTGATGCGCAGTCAATACCCTAGCTCCATTACCTTCCCAGTGTAAACACAACACCGGCAGAAATTCGGGTGTCGTTTTGGTGCCCGCCAGAGAAATTCGTGAACAGATAATCAGCCTGGATGACACGGACCGAGATGTGCCGCGTCAATTTGACGTCAAGTCCACCTCCCACGACTCCAGCAAAGGATGTTTGGGTGATGGTTGCTGCGCCGGGACAGGGCAGGCCCTTGATGCAGGGCGCCCCCAACGGCAAGCCGGCTGCGCTTCCGCTTGTTTCCCCGGCCAACACGTGGACGAAGGGCGTGACTCGGGGGATGATGCGGAAGGACACGTGCGGTCCGAACAAGTACGTGAAGCGGGGAACAAAACGCGGAGAGAGGGGACTGCTGCCGTAATGGTCGCTGAAGTCCGCCTCCGCGCCGAACCAACTGGTTAGAAATCCCGTAAACGAGGCGTCCCATCCGTTCAGGCTGAACCTGGAATTGTAGGGGTTTGCATTGAGATAAGAATAGCCAGTATAGACCTCGGCTCCCGGCCGCACTTGCGCCAGCAAGCTCAAGGGTACGAACACGACTGCGGCGGTAAGCAAAAAGGCCTTGTGCATGGCTCCATCGCCTCACTTTCCACGGTCAAGGGACCCAAGATACCCCCTGTGAGCTTAACACCCCGGCAGGAAGAAAGTTCTGCGTATTCCGGAAAATACCGAAGACATGGGTCGAGCGGGCAGACTTGGTAGCGCTCTGGGCTCGCAAGGAAACCACGTGCTGCGCGGGTTCGCTTTCGAAGGATTCCACGCGGCGCACTGGCCCAGAACCGTTCTGGCGCTAGGCTCCTCATGCTTATCCGGTTGTTTCAGGCGGCCACAAGCTCTTGATATAGCCTGGTCTGCCCCACCCCAACATATGGGGGCATGCTGAAACAACCGGATAAGCATGAGGCTCCTAGATTTGCGAAATTTGACGTAATTGAGTCAAGTTTTACATCGCCCCTCACCCGCCGCTTCGCGTTACCCTCTCCCCGCTTGCGGGGAGAGGGCCGGGGTGAGGGGTCAGGCGACGCCCCTGAGATCAAGATTATGAAACTCGCCTTAACTGAACAGTAGGTAGTGACTCAGTTTGATGTTTTGTGACATTGTTCGCCTTCGTCATCCCCGCGAAGGCGGGGATCCATGCTCCGGACAATCCCTTTTTCTGTGCGAGTTCGGAATGCTACTGCGATATTCGGAGTGTCATTCCCGCTTTCGCGGGAATGACGATGAAGGAACAAATTAAGTCACTACCGAACAGTATTGCCACTAGCGACAGCAAAGGCAGTCGGTTAAACTGAAACCAGCAGAACACCATGGCAAACTTCTTTCTGATCAATTTCGGATGCCGCGCCAGTCAGGCGGATGGCGCCGGACTGAAAAATCAGCTTCGCACCGCGGGCCTCATCGAGTCACACGATCCTGCCGAGTGTGACGTGGCGGTCTTGAACACCTGCACGGTCACGCAAACCGCAGATTCCGAAGTTCGCCAGGTGGTTCGACGCATTCATCGCGCCAACCCTCAGTGTCAAATCATGGTGACGGGTTGCTATGCGCAACGGGCGCCGGAAGAAATTGCGAAGATAGAAGGCGTGGCCTGGGTGGTGGGCAACTCACACAAACATAAGATTCCAGAGATGCTGGCGGGTGCAAATCGTGCTTCAAGCGCACCGGCCGCGCCGGGTGCTATTCTGGTGGACCAGATCGCGCCGGAATTCCACTTTGTGCCGGCCTTCGCGGATGATCGCACCCGTCCCACCCTCAAGATTCAGGATGGCTGCAACGCCCGTTGCGCTTTCTGCGTGATTCCATCGGTTCGCGGACCCAGCCGCAGCCTTGCACCGGACGGCGTCATCGGCGAGGTCCGCAGCCTCTGCCAACAAGGCTTCAAGGAGATTGTTCTTTCCGGTATCAACCTGGGGAGCTACGGGAAAGACCTCGGCCGCTCCATCAATTTTCTTGGAATTTTGGAGCGGATTCTGGCAGAAACGCAAATCCCGCGCATTCGCATCAGCTCCATCGAGCCGATGGATGTTTCGCCGGAGCTGATTCGCCTGGTGGCGCGCGAACCGCGCCTGGCGCGCCACTTCCACGTGCCTTTGCAAAGCGGGTGTGACCGCATCCTGCGGCTGATGAACCGCCGTTACTGGACCGCGCAGTATGCGGAAAAGATTCTGGCAATCTTTGAGTTGATTCCCAACTGTGCGATCGGCGCGGACGTGATGGTAGGCTTTCCCGGCGAGACTTCAGCCGATCACGAGGAGAGCGCCCGGTTCATTGAATCGCTGCCCATGACCTACCTCCACGTTTTCCCTTATTCGCCCCGTCCCGGCACGCCCGCGGCAGCGCAGCCCGGCCAAGTAGAAAAGACGGTGGTCCGTGAGCGGGCGAATGAGCTTCGAGCCTTTTCCCAAACTCGCCGCTACGCTTTCGTGGAGCACCAGGTGGGCCAGGTCCTGAGCGCCGTCACTTTGCAGGAAACTTCCGCCAGCGGGTGCCTGGCCTTGACTACCAACTACCTGAACGTCTCGATTCCAGCCACGAATTTCCGGCCAAACCGATTGATCGATTTGCGCGTCCTGCATATGAACAAGGATGGTCTTTATGGAGAGATTCAATGACCAGGGCCGACCCGCCAGGCGGCTGCGGGTGGGCAACCGTGGCGGCCGCCATAGGCGTTAAAATAAGGCCTGGAACTACGACAAAGCCCGCCTTGGCGGGCGTCATCCTATGGCCCACGGCGCAAGCCGTGGGAAAAGAGGAGAGCGCAGGCTTCCAAGCCCCGCCAGGGGCGGCATCCTGCGCGGGAATAATGTCGCCCCCAACGGGGCTTAAGTGAGGACTTTCACAACTCCACCCACGGCTAATCGCCGTGGGCCACATGCTATCGCCGCTCGGGGAGTAAACGCTTATTTTGACGCCTATCGGGAAGAACCGGGGATTGGGAATGTAACCTGACTGGACAAAAAACAAAACAGGGCGAGCGTGATACGCACCCCATTTTGAAGATTAGCAACCCAAGCAAAGCTCCTTGAGGATTAAAGGTTCGTCACCTTTAGCTCAGAAAACGACGCTTTGCCGCACCGGCCAGACCCAGCAATCCGGTTCCGAGCAGGATCAGTGATCCCGGTTCAGGCGTGCCCGTTCCGCCGCCAGCAGTCAGCGACAGTTGGTTGATAGCGAAGTCGGTGCAAGTATTAAGGCAACTGGTCACGCTGTATTCAATCGAGGTGATGTTGGCTCCGGTCAGGTCCTGGACGCCCAGGAAAATCGCGCTGCCGTCGTTGTTTCCGTTGCTGACGCCGTTCTCAGTGAACGTACCCAGCAAATTGGTACCGTCAAAAGCTTGGATCTGGGCGGTGAAGGCACCACCAATATTCGTCTGGATCTGAGCGCCAATTTCCGAAAGCCCCGTGCTGGAACTCAGGCTTAGTGGACCGTCAAACAGAGTCCCAATCAGGAAGTCACCGGGTTTGAAGTTGCCATGCCAATCATTACCTTGTTGCAGCACTTCGCCTACGTTAGTGCCACCAAGGAAGTTGCCCGTAATCACTACTCCACCCGTAGAGGTTGCGGTGAATGGGCCGTTAATCATCGTCCCAGCCGGACCCAACTGACCCCAGTTCAACGAATCTGTGCCCGTCGGGCGGGTGGTCACGATGTTAAGTGTGTCGGCCATCGCAATACTGAGAGCCGCAAACATGCAGGCTGCAAGCATTACTAGCGTTCTTTTCATATAATTCCTCCCCGAAATTGCTGTGGCTGTGCTCTTGGGTCGAGCAAAAATGGACCGCGGATGCTCGATGCAATTCAAGCCCCATTCCTTACGTGTACATAAGATCTTTAGAAACAATATGATACACAATCTTGTTGCGGCAGGGATCGTCGCCAGAGGCAAAATATTTTCTTCAAAGTGGAAAGCATTTCCCCTCGCTTGCCCCAGTGTCTCAGGCCCGGATGCCCCTGTAGGGGCGGGACTTGTGTCCGCCCGCGGGCGACCACAAGAGTTGCCCCTGCAGGATTTCCAGGCACGGAGAACAGGAGTTACCAACCTGGTCATTCCCGCCAGCGGGCATCCTTGGAGACAAGTATGCAGCCTGGAGAGGGGCCGTCAATATTATTTTCCCAGTTGTGATGAGGCAGGGAACGCCGGAAGTGTATACAAAACAATTTCTGGCGACAGAATTGGCCCGGATATCGACGACCGGACGCCCGGAATTGCGGTTGTTGTCTGAAGTTACCCATCGAACAAACCTTCCCAACAAATGGCGACATATATCGCTGGACTTCGTGCGGGAAGAGAATTTCCGCCGCGACCTCGCCAGAAAGAAAGAAGAGGCTCTTCAGAGTGGAAAGGAACGTGATTATATTGCGGTCCTAGAGCAGGTCAACAGAGAGGCCGAAAAAGGGGTTCTTCCGGCTATTTAGTGAAATGCGGAGCAAGGTCTAGGCCGCCGCAGTGGAAGTAGATGGCGCTGGCGAAGTTCTCCTTGTTCCGGAATCCTCGGGCGGTGTACTTCACCCACTGAATCTTGGCGTTGATCGATTCGCTGGCCGCGTTGGTGACCCGATGCCGCAGATAAGTGATGATGTTCTCGAAGCGGCGCTTCAACATTCTCCCGGCTTCGATCATTGGCTGCAGCCGGCTGCGCACCGCCCAGTTGTGCCACCAGCGGAAGTGTTTCCGGGCCGGACGCTCATACACGTAGCGAAACATCGCCATCGCCGTTTCCTTCAAGGCCCAGGCTCGCGCCGTCTTTACTCCGCTGTTGCGGAGTTGGGCAAACTCCTTCCGGTCTTTCGGCTCCATGGCCGCCGGGCGCCGCAGCCAGTCATAACGCGTGCCGGTGAGGCGGTCGTCGCCCGCCGCTTTCAGCCACTCGATGGCCAGCGCCTCAAACAGCGCCGTGAAACGACTCGACGGCTCCGCCCAAGGCAGCTTCACCACCCGCACCCCGTGTTCCGGGCATTTCGCCCGTGGCGGCCGCGCGTGCAGAATCGTCCGGTACTGGCACGTGTCTAAGTGCCGCCACCCCCGTTCGGCTTGATGATCGTAAGGCTTCGCCTCCGCCCCGCACTCCGGACAAGCCCAGCTTTCCACTTCCCGGTGCTCCAAATGGACGTGAACCTCCCCTTCTCTGAGATTCAGATCCACCCGATCCACCCACCACGGTGCCTCAATCCCCCAAATCTTCCGGTACAGTTCGCGATCTTGCATACCGGAAATTGTCGCACGAATCCACTAAAAACCCAGAATTCCCATATTTCTTGGCATGAAGAGACGGGTGATTGAGGTTATGGAGGAGAAACTGGAGCTGTTTATTGAAGGCTCGGCGAACAGGCGCAGGCGCATCCTTCAGGGCTTCAACCGCCCGGTCGGATAAGACTACCTTCATCCTTGAGGTTTCTTATACCCGTTCTGCTTTCGGGCTCTGATTTCCTTATGCAGAAACTTGATGGTTGCGCTGGCGCTGTCAAATGGCCCGTAGGTGCGGCCTTGCTTAACGTCTTCGGCAGATTCAACCAGACGTGCATCGATGATGCGCCGCTGCTCGGGCGTGTACTCACCATCGGCGGTAGGAAACTTCGCGCGATCAATGAGGACCTGTGGGGTCAGGATAATCTTACCACGCTGCAACGAGGCGTCCACGAGGTCGCCGTCAGCCAGGCCGGCTTGGTGACGCAAACGGGTGGGGATAGTCACCTGGCCTTTTTTTTGAATTCGAACGACTGACATGATTTATCTTTCCTTGATTCCCAAAGTCGGGATTTCCGGCTTCGGACGGATCTTCCCCGCTGGGGAGGGGAGGGATTGGGTGGTAAGTATTTCTCGGTGAAGCAGTTGGCAAGTTATTGGGGGACGCGAGTGTCTGGCTACATTTGCATGTTGGGGAGATGGA
>Ga0307373_10000709_pt1 | contig 64284 bp, 59 predicted proteins | sample OX2MG_FD_202534 | JGI IMG/M metagenome (GOLD analysis project Ga0307373, IMG submission 202534) | Soil microbial communities from Risofladan, Vaasa, Finland - OX-2 | ecosystem: Environmental > Terrestrial > Soil > Coastal area > Acid sulfate soil | place: Finland: Risofladan, Vaasa | collected... | reverse complement strand
AACGTCAGCTCCATCCCGCAAGCCGACCGGCAAACCCCCAGCGGCCAGCACCGACACGCCGCTAGCCGGACCTTCTTACGTGAGGCAACGAACCCGGCTACGCGGACCTTTTAGCTGAGTCAACGCGCTTGCTGGTGTTTGCCGTCCTCGTCGGCTACCCTGGCCGCATGCCTTCGCCCGCACGCTCGGTCCTCCTCGTGGCCCGGCTGCACGTCGACCTGCGGCGAGTGGCGAGCGCGGTCTGTCGCGGCTGACGGTCGACCCCGGTCCGCTGCCGTCAACCGCTGCGTCCCTTCCGGGGTGACGCCGGAAGGCCACCAAGATGTCTGCACCACCCGGCTACGCCGATGTCGCCCACCGCGCGGCGATCGATCTCGAGGGCGCCGAACCGCAGGAAATCCTCGCCTGGGCACTCGATGCGTTCCACCCGCGATTCGCGCTGACGACGTCGCTCGGCGACGCCGTGCTCATCGACATGGTCTCAACCCTGCGCGCGGCCATCCCGGTCCTGTTCCTCGACACCGGGTACCACTTCGCCGAGACGATGGGGATGCGGGCTGCGGTGGCCGCCCGCTATCCGAGCCGCCTGCTCACGATCACGCCTCGGCTCACCCGGGACGAGCAGGACGTGCTCTACGGACCGCGACTGCACGACCGCGACCCGGACCTGTGCTGCCGGCTGCGTAAGGTCGTCCCGCTCGACGAGACGCTGTCGCAATATGTCGCCTGGGCCTCCGGGATCCGCCGCGACGAGTCGGAGGCCCGTCGCGCGGTGAAGGTCGTCGACTGGGATGCCCAGCGCGACATGGTCAAGGTAAACCCGCTGGCCGCCTGGTCCCAGGAGGACGTGGACCGCTACATCGCCGAACGAGGCGTGCTGGTCAACCCGCTGGTCGACGCCGGCTATCCCTCGATCGGCTGCGCCCCCTGCACCCAGGCGGTTGCCGTCGGCGAGGACGCGCGGGCCGGCCGGTGGGCGGGCCGGCCCAAGGTCGAGTGCGGGCTGCACGCGTGACCCGGTTCGACCTGCGGGTCGATCTCACCGGACGCCGGGTCGTCGTCGTCGGCGGCGGCCGAAGGGCCGCCCCGGTCGTGCGGGACCTGGTCCTGGCCGGGGCGCACGTGCACGTGATCGCACCCGAGGTCATCGACGAGATCAGCCGCGAGACCGTCGCCCTGCACCTTCGCCGGTACGCACCGGGGGACCTGTGCGGCGCGTGGCTCGCCGCGGCGGTGACCGGCGAGCCCACCGTCGACGCCGCCGTCGAGGCGGAGGCGGCGACGGCCCGGGTGTGGTGCCTGCCGGCCCCCCGGACGCCGATACCGGGTGATGGGTTCGTGGCGCTCGTCGGGGCCGGACCGGGCGACCCCGGGCTGATCACGGTGCGCGGCCGCGAGCTGCTCGACGCGGCCGACGTCGTCGTCGTGGACCGGCTGGCCCCCGCGGAGCTGGTCAGCGGGCTGCCGGCGCGCGTCGAGGTGGTCGACGCGGGGAAGGCCCCACACCGGCACAACCTCAGCCAGGACGATCTCAACGCGCTCCTCGTCGACCGGGCCCGCCGCGGCCTGCGGGTGGTCCGGCTCAAGGGGGGCGACCCGTTCGTCTTCGGCCGCGGCGGGGAGGAGGCGCTCGCCTGCGCCCGGGCCGGGGTCCGCTTCGAGGTGGTGCCCGGGGTCACCAGTGCGGTGGCCGTCCCCGCCTACGCCGGCATCCCGGTCACCCACCGGGGAATCACCCAGGACTTCGCCGTGGTCTCCGCGCACCTCGACCCCTCGAAGCCCGGCGCGAGCGTCGACTGGGCGGCCCTGGCGGCGGGACCCGGCACGCTCGTCCTGCTGATGGCGGTGGCGGTGCTCGAGGAGGTCACCCGGGAGTTGGTCAAGCGCGGCCGCTCGGCCTACACCCCGGCGGCGGTCATCTGCTCCGGGACGACCCCCGCGGAGCGGGTCGTCACCGGGGAGCTCGGCACCATCGCCGAGCTCGCGGCGGCCGAGGCGGTCACCTCCCCGGCGGTCGTCGTCATCGGCGATGTGGTCCGGCTCCGAGACGAGATCGCCTGGCGCTGAACCGGCCGCTGGTCGTCGCCGCGCACGGCAGCGCCGACCCGGCCGGGCAGGCCACCGTCGTCGACCTGGTCCGCCTGCTCGGCGACCTGGCCGACGTGCCGGTCCGGCTCGGCTGGCTCGACCACGCCGAGCCCCGGCTCGGCCGGATCCTCGCGGAGGCCGGTGCCGCCCCGGTCGTCGTCCCGCTGCTGCTGGCCGCCGGCTACCACGCGCTCGTCGACATCCCGGCCATCGCGGCGGCCAGCCGAACGCCGGGAACCACGTTGGCGGCCGCCATCGGTGCGCACCCGGCGGTCATCGGGGCGGTCGAGAACCGGCTCGCCGAGGCTGGCGCCAGCCCCGGGGCCCCGGTGGTCCTCGCGGCGACCGGATCGACTGACCCGGCCGCCGCGGCCGACGTGAAGCGGGCCGCGGACGAGCTGGCCGCCCGCCGCGGCCGGCCGGTGACCGTCGGTTTCGCCGCCACTGGGAACCCGGACCTGGCGGCGGCGGTCCGCCGGGCGGCGGCCAGCGGAAGGCCGATCGCCGTGGCCAGCTACCTCATCGGGCCGGGCCGCTTCGCCGACCTGATCCGGGACGCCGCGGCCGGGGCCGGCGCGACCTGGGTCGCCGCCCCGCTCGGCGCCCAGCCGGGAATGGCCCGAGCTCTGCTGGACCGCTACCTCGAGGCCTGCGCGGACTAGGCCGGGCGGATCGCCCCGACGAACTGGTCCCACGGGACGGGTTCCTCGCGGACGTCGACGCCGGTGTACGGAGCGTCGATCATCATCCCGGCGCCCACATAGATGCCCTCGTGGCCGGGAGCGCTCACCGTGCCGTCCGAACCGGGCATGAACACCAGGTCCCCGGGCTGAAGATCCGACTGGGCGACGCGGGTCCCGGAGTCGTACTGCGAGACGGTGTAGTGGTCGAGGTAGACGCCGGCCTTCGCCCAGACGAACTGGGCGAGCCCGGAGCAGTCGAACGAGTCCGGGCCGGCCGCGCCCCACACGTACGGCTTGCCGAGCTCCGCGAAGGCCCAGCGGACCGCGGTCGATGCGCCGCCGGATCCACCGGTCGGCAGGGCCGGCTGCTGGGTCTGCCGGGCGAAGGCCGCGGCGGCCTGCTGCGTCGCCGCGGCCTCGGCGGCGAGCTGGGCGGCCCAAGCGGCAGCGGCCCGGGCGGCCCGCTCGGCGGCGGCCCGGGCGGCGGCGGCGGCGCGCGCGGCGGCGGCGCGGGCCTCGGCGACGAGGCGCGCCTGCTCAGCCACAAGCTGGCCGAGGATCTTCTCCTGGCGGGTCGCGGCGGCCTCGATCGCGCGCCGGTCCGCGGCCAGCGAGGTGGTCACGCTCTGCTGGACGGCGAGCGCGGACGCGGCACCGGCCTCAGCCACCCGCTCGGCCTGCCGCGCGGCGGCGAACTGCTCGAGCGCGACCTGCTGGCTCCGCGAGATCGCGTCGATCGCGGTCACCTCGGCGACGAACGTCTGCGGGCTGGCCGAGGTGATCGCGCCCAGGAAACTCTGGTTGTCCCCGCGGTAGGCGACGGCGGCGAACGCGCCCACCGACCGTTGCATCGCGACGACCCGGGACTGCGCCTGGGCGACGCCCTCGGCCGCGACAGCCACCGCCCGCTGCGCCGAATCCAGGGCGATCACGGCAGCGTCGTAGCGGGCCGACATCCCGTCCGCCTGCGCCTGAAGCGCGGACAGCTCTCGTTGCGCGCTCGCGATCCGCTGGCGGATGTCGGCCGACGCGGGCGCGGGAACGACCACGACGACCGCGAGCAGTCCGCCCGCTACGGCCGTGGTGATCGCGGTCAGCCGGACCAGGGCGCGACGCATGCGGCTAGCCACGGGCGGAGCTCTCCTCCCGGTCACCGCCTGCCGGGTTAGCTGTCGGGTTCGGGCGCGGAAGCCGCCCTACGGGACATGCCCGATTCACCCCAGGGGAACTGGTTCCCCGGCTCCCGGGACGGCGCCCGGGACTCGGCGGTACCGCCGCGCCGCCGGGCCCCGGCGGCCGGCAGGTCACGAGACGGTGACGAGAAGGTAGCGCAGCGTCGGACACGGATGCGCGAACTTCCGCCGTGTCTGGCCGGACGGTTAGCCGGCAGTCACCCTCAGCCGAACAGCGGTTGGTTCGGGGTGGGCAGCAGTTCGATCCAGGTCCGCCCCGGCTGTAGCGCGATGACCTGGCCGGTGGCGGTCGTCAAAGTCATCACCGACGCGTCCGTGGGTCGGGACCAGGTGCCGGAGATCCCCCGGCCATTGCGCAGAACCCAGACCCGCCCCGAGCCGAGCACGACGTCGAACGGGTCGACGTTGCCGGCCGCGTCGACGATGTTCGTCCCCCGGACCTGGATCGACATGATCACGATGTTCGTCGAGGAGACCTGCGCTCCGCCGACCACCCGGTCGACGGACCCGTTCTGCACCCGCAGGTATTGGTGACCGTCCCAGTTCCATCGGACGTTGGACACGCCGGAGATGTTCATCAGGGCGGTCCGCACGGACGGCCACGAGGGCGTCCTCGCCGAGTAGGTGAACACCGCCCGGGGCGGCCCGAGCTGCGGGTTGACGGCCCGCCCGGCCGCGTAGAGCAGCCTCGTCGAGGAGAAGACGTCGTGCGGCGAGATGTAGTTGCCGTTCAGCGTGTAGTAGTTCGGGTAGACGCCCCAGTCCAGCCGGGTGGCCTCGCCGTGCGCGATGGTCGGCGCGATCTCCCCGGTCGCCGCCCCGGAGTAGGAGAACAGGCTCGGCCCGTAGAGCCGGAGCAGGTCGGCGTCGACCGGGCGGGCGGAACGGATCGGGCCGATCGACGCGGCATCCCGGGACTGGAAGGTGGCGAACAGGCGGGTGAGGCCGCCCTCGACGAGGCAGTCGGCGACGATGTCGGCGTCGTTCAGGCCGGCCTGCGGGAAGGACCCGTCCACGTTGTCGATCTTCACCGAGAGCGCCGGCCGCAAGGCCGTCGCCGCATTGGTCACCGGCAGCCCGGTGAGCGGGTAGACCCGCGGAGCTCGCACCGGCTTCGGGGTCCCGGAGGTCGGCGGACTCGACGAGAGCGAGGCCGCGGCCTGCGGCCGGGCGGAGCTCGAGCAGCCGGCCGCCGCAAAACAAAGGACCGCGGTGGACACGGCCAGGGTACGAAACACGCGCATCGCAGTGATCCTCGAGAGGTCGGTGGATTCCCACGGTACGGCCCGGATCGGCGTGCCCCGAGGCTGCCACGCCGGGCCGGATCGGTGGATCAACCGGCTGTCGCCCGGTCCGGACCGTTCGGAGGATGCCCGGCGCAGCCGACGCGCCCGATACTCCAGCGATGAACTGGGGCGACCTCACCGTCACTCACCGCCCCGAGGCCGGGACCAGCGTCGTGCGGTGCGGCATCTGCGAACTCACCGTCACGGTCGACGAGAACGAGGACGCGGACGCGGTCCTCCATTTCCTCGACCTTCACGAGCACCTCCGCCCCACCGCCTCGTGACAGTGGAACTCAGCCGACGCCCACCCCCATCCGGATCAGCGGCGAGCGCGCCGGATCCAGCCAGCGCAGCACGTCGAGCAGCTCGCCGGTCGGCAGCGCCACGCAGCCCGCGGTCGAGTCGCCGGACTGGACGTGCAGGAAGATCGCGCTGCCCAGGCCGGGGGTGCGCGCGGTGTTGTAGGCGATGACCGCGCCGTAGTCGTAGGCCGGGACCTGGTCCATCGGCTCCGGGCGGGTTCCGGGGTCGGCACGTGAGGTGTCGACCCACTCGTTATAGAGCGGACTGCGGGGATCGTCGTCCCACACGTCTTTGCTCGTCGCCGCCCGGTAGGCGAAGCGCACCCCGGGATTGGCGTCCACCCCGAAGAGGAACCCGAATCCGTAGGTGCCGGACGGGGTCCGGCCGTCGCCCTCGCGCTTCTCCCCGGCGGGGGCGAACCCGTTGTAGCCGATCCGGGCGGTCCACGGCCCGAACACCGGCTGCCACCCACCGCCCACCCGCTGGTAGGCGGTGAAGGTCGCGCCGGTCACCCCGTAGGACGCGGCGCTGACCACCAGCAGCTGCTGGCCGTGCTGGGCCACGGGCGGGGTGGTCGCGCGGGCGGTCGGGGAAGGGGCCAGCTGGGTCGGCTCCGGTTTGGGCTTGGGTTTCGGCTTCGGCTTGGGTTTGGGCTTGAGTTTCGCCGGCACCGCCGGCCGGGGCGAAACCGTGGGAACCGACGCTGAGGGCGCGGCGACCCGGGGCGCCGCCGCGCATCCGGTGGCCACCACGGCTGCCACCAGGCCGGCCGCGACGGCGCGCACGCGCATCTGTGGACACCTCCAGCCGACTGCCCCAGGAACACCGTAACGTCGCCGGGGTGAGGCGCCGGGAGTTGCAGGTGACGGTGAGCGACCGCACGGTCCCGCTCGCTCTGACCCCGTCGTCCGCGCGGGAGTTCGGCACCTGCGGCCTGCGCTTCTACTTCGGCGCCGTCGCCGGGTGGCGGGCGCCGGCGACCCCGGCGGCCCGGCTGGGCACCGCGGTCCACGAAACGCTGGCCGGGCTGTTCCGGCTGCCGCCCGCGGCGCGGACGAGGCCCGCGGCGGCACAACTCCTCCCGGCGGGGATGGACCAACCGGCGCGGGCGGCCGCCGAGGATCTGATCGACGGGCTGTTCCGCCTCGAGGATCCGGCCCAGGTCACGGTGCACCCGGACGACGTCGAGTTGGCGGTGGCCGGGGAACTCGGCGGGGCGCCGGTCCGCGGCCGGATCGACCGGGTCAGCGACGCCGGCGTCTGCCGGATCACCGACTACAAGACGGGGGCGGCACCGGCACCGGCGCACGTGGAAGCCGCCCTGTCCGGGGTCTACGCCTACGCGGCGCTGCTCACCGGCTACGACCGGCCGCCCGACGAAGTGGAGCTGCTGTACCTCGCGACCTCGAGCCGGGTGTCCCGCCCCGTGCTTCGCCCCCATCTCGCCGACCACGCGCATCGACTCGGGCAGGTGTGGGGGGAGGCGCTGGTTGCAGCGGAAAAACAGTCGTGGACGGCGCGGACCTCGCCGCTGTGCGCCGGCTGCGCGTTCCGCCCGGCCTGCCCCGCGGTGACCCGGGGGGCGCCGGTGCCGGGGAGCGCCGGCGCGGACGCGGCCCTGATCGCGGGCGGGCTGTCCCGGCCGGAACCAGTCCCGGCGTGACGGCGCCGGTCGGGTTGGCGTTCCGGGGGAACCCGGACGATCTGCGGGTGACGGCGACGGGCGTCGGGCACCAGGCGCGGGGGTGTCCGGCCCGCCTCTGGGCAGACAGCCGACCGGGGATCCGGCCCGACCTGACGGACTGGTGGTGGCGCCGGGAGCCGTGGCCGTTCCTCCTCGGCCGGGTGGCCGACGCGGTGACCGTCGCGGATCGCACCGGCGAGCCGCCCGACGTGGACCTGGCCGGGCTGCACCCGGGCGTGGCCGCGTTCGTCCGGCACGCGGTCGACTCCTACCTCGAGGCCTCGGCCGGGCGGCGGACCGAACTCGGCGTGGACCTGGCGCCGGCCGACGACCGGGTGATCGACACTCCGGGGCGGGAACTGCGGGGGTGGGCGTTGGGCTACGACAGCCCCGACCGTTCGGTGCGGGAAGTGCGCCGGCTGCGGTTGCGCAGCGTGGCGGAGTCCGCGGGGGGGCGTCCGGACGCGGCGGACGACCTGGCCTGGGCGGCGGTCGCGGCGAAGCTCGCGGTGGACGGCCGGCGGACCGGCGGGGCCGGCCCCGATCCGGAGCCGGCCCGGGTGCTCATCGTCGAGATCGGGCTGGCCGACGGGTCGAGCCGCGTGGTCTTCGACGGGGACTCCGCCGCGGCCCGGCGCAGCTACGACAACCTCGCCCGTCCGCGGATCACCGCCGCCATGTCGGATGTGCGATTCCGGCCGGGCCGGGACTGCGCCGGCTGCCGTTGGGTCGCGGCGTGCCCGGCGCTCCCCCGCGTGCGCGGCCTGCTCGGGCTGCCCGGGCACGGGGTCATGACCAGGTCGGTCTCGGCCTCGGACCTCGACCAGTACGCCCGCTGCCCCGCCCGGTACTTCCTGTCCCGGGTGGCTCACCTGCCAGCGGAACCGGTCGAGCTGGCCGGCCCGGCCCGGGGGCTCGCAGCGCATCAGTGGCTGGCCGCGCAGCACAGCCGACCGGGCGCGGCGGCCTGCACGCCGGCTGAGCTTCCGGACGACCGGCTCGACCTCGCCATCCTCGAGGCTCGGCCGTACCTCGAGAACCACATCGGGCAGTGCCCACTCGGCTTCGACGGGCTCGAGTCGGTGGTCGCCGAACCGCCGATCTACGTCTACGACCCGGACGCCGACGTCGTCGTGGCAGCCAGCCCCGACCTGACGTTCACCACCGGCAACGGGCCGGTCTGGCGGGAGACGAAGACGACGGCGGCCGCGCCGCCGATCGACGAGCGCGATGCGCTCGACGCCTACCCGGCGGTGGCGCTGGACATCGTGCTGCTCGCCGAGACCAGTCGCGGGATCGGGGGCGAGCCGGTGGGGCTCGTCGAACTGGAGATCCTCACCCCCCAATCCGGGGTGGTTCACGTGTACGACGTGGCCGACCCGGTCACCCTCGCCGTGGCCCGCCGCCAGGTCGGCGAGGCCGCGTACGCGTGGCACACCGACCTCGAGTTCACCGCCCGGCCCGGCAGCGGCTGCCCGCACTGCCCGGTTCGCCGCTGGTGCCCGCACGGGACCGTTTAGCCTCGAGGCATGCCCCCGGCCCGGATCCTCGCGCTGGCGGTGGCCGCCGTCGCGGTCGCCGGGTGCGCCCGGGCCGGCATCGTGCCGGCCCCGCCGCGGTCGCCGGCGGCGCTGCGCACCGTGCCGCCGACCCCGTCGCAGACGCCGTCGGCCACCCGGACCGCCTCCGCTCCCCGCCCGGCCGCCACCTTCGCTGCGTTCACGTCCACCGTGTCCGGACCGCTGAGCGCCGCCGACGTCCCGCACAGCTGGCGGCCAGGCTGCCCGCTGGCCCCGAGCGCGCTGCGCCGGATCGACCTGCGCTACGTCGGATTCGACGGGCGCAGCCACCGGGGCGCGATCATCGTCAACGCCGCGGTCGTCCCGGCCGTGATCGACGTCTTCAGCCGGCTGTACGCCGACCGGTTCCCGATCCACCGGCTGATCCCGATCGACGCCTACAACGGCAGCGACCCGGCCTCGATGGCTGCGGACAACACGTCGGGATTCAACTGCCGTCACGCCGTCGCGCCCGGGCCGCCACAGTGGTCGGCTCACGCCTACGGCGAGGCGATCGACGTCGACACCGTGGAGAACCCCTACGTCGAGCCGGGCCAGCCCATCCAGCCCCCGGCCGGGGCGGCCTACGTCGACCGTGCCGACCGGCGGCCGGGGATGGCCTACTACGGCGGGGCCCTAGTCGAGGCCTTCGCCGCAGTCGGCTGGCAGTGGGGCGGGCGCTGGTCGGCACCGGACTACCAGCACTTCTCCGCCACCGGCGGCTAGGTGTCCAGCCCAGGCCCGGGCTCGGTACCCAGCTGGGGCCCGGTTCCGGACGACGCGGGCGACGTGGTCGCGATCGGCGGGGATCTGTCGGTGCCGACCCTGCTGGCGGCGTACCGGGGTGGCTGCTTCCCTTGGCCGGTCGGCGGGCTCGGCGCGACGCTGCTCCTGCGGGCGCGTCACCTGGGCGGGTTGCGGGACGGCCGGATCCGGAACCGAGGCCATCCTGGTTGGGCGCTGCCCTGGTTCAGCCCGGCGCTTCGGGCGGTGCTGCTGCCCGGGGAGATGCACGTGCAGCGCTCGTTGCGGACCCGGTTGCTGAGCTCCGGGTGGCGGACCACGCTCGACCGCGACTTCCCCGCGGTTCTCGCCGGCTGCGCTGACCGGCCCGGGGCGTGGATAACCCCCGCGATGGCCGGGGCCTACACCGAACTGCACCGCGCCGGCGCGGCGCACAGCGTCGAAGTGTGGTCGGCCGACGGCGACCTGGTCGGCGGCCTCTACGGGGTGAGCGTCGGGCGGGTGTTCAGTGGTGAGTCGATGTTCCATCGAGCCAGCGACGCTTCGAAGGCCGCCTTGCTGGATCTGGCCGACCGGTTCCTCGGGGCCGGCGGAGTGCTCATCGACTGCCAGTCCCCGACCGAGCATCTGTCGAGGGTCGGCCAGCGCCTGGTGCCGAGATCAGCCTTCCTCGGGCTGCTCGCTGCCGTCCGGGACGACCCGATCGTCCTCGGCGATCTCGAGCTTCCGGTGGCCCGGCTGGCCGTCCGCTAGCGCCCCGCCCCTCTGGGCCACCCCTCTCGCCGCCCCTCCCGGGCCGCCCCCCGCGCCCCTTCCGCGCCCCTTCCGCGCGAGTGTGCAATTTCCGACGGATTTCGGCCGGATCCACGCATGGGCGCTGTCGGAAATTGCACACTCGGTGTTGATCTTGCCCGGGAGCGGGCCGAATGGTCAGGCGGCCCCACGATCCGCGATGGTCGCCTTGATCACCGCGATCATCCGGTCCGGGTGGCGGACCACGTCGTCCCAGGTGAACCGGAGAATGGGCAGCCGAGCATCCGACGAGACGAGCGCGTTGAACCGGCGCACGTCCCGTTGATGCTCATCGATGCCGCCGTGGTAGCGCACGCCCTCGATCTCGACGCCCACGCCGTCGACCACGAAGTCCACCCGATAACGCAAGCCGCCAACCGTCAGCTGCACCTGGGAACGAGGGTGGAGGCCGGCCTGGCGCATCCGGAGCCTGGCCAACGACTCCAAGGGAGACTCCGCCGCCGGGTCGGCGAGGGCGAACGATCGCCAGGCCCGGCTAACGCCGCGCCGGCCGGCGAGGCGCTCGAGCTCCCGCGCGACCTCATTGAGCGGGACTTGCCGCCGGGCCGCGGCCGAGTCCAGGGTCACGACGGACTCGACGACCGAGCCGTACCGGAGCAAGTCGACGACCGTGCGCAGGGGTCGGGTAACCGGGGCACCCCACCTGGCCACGATGTCTTCCTCCGCCACCCGGTCGCGATAAACCCGCGCGCCGAGGCACCTGGCCGCGGAGCCCACGGTGATGAACTCGAGCCGGGGCCGCCAGTCGGACAGCCCGAGCAGGTGAGCCGCCGAGCTGCGGCACGCGATCAGATCCGGCCGCACGAGCAGCCGGGCCCGGATCTCGGCTGCGAACGTCGCTTCGACCCCGGGGGCCAGATAGGCACCCACGACCAACCTGGACCAGCCAGCGGAGCGGAGGGAGCGCGCTGCCCGTCCGGCCGGGCAGCCAAGCGCCACGGCCTGCGTCAGCGCGATCAGGCCCCCCTGCCGGTCGGCCAGGTCCGCAAGTTGAGCGTCCACGGCGGTCGAGGATGGCGCATCGGAGGCGCACCGAGGGGGCGCGGCCGCAAATTGTGGATAGCCGGCCGACGGCTCAGGCGAGTAGCTGACCGATCTGGGCGGCCGGCCGACGGTGGCCGAGCCGGCGGACGACGAGCCGGGCCAGCCGGACGACCTCGTCGTGGCCGCCCGACCCGGTCAACCGGACGCACACAACGGCCCCCCCGCCGGGCAGGAGCACGGTCACCTCCTCGCCGCTCGGATCCAGCGCGGCGAGGCTCCCGAGCCCAGCAACCGCCAGCATGCCGGGGGCGAGCGGCGGGGTCAGCTCGGCCCGGGCCGCGTCAACGTCGACCGGGTCGGTGCTGACCAGGACACTGAGATCAGCCGCGCCGGTAACGAGGTACCACGTGCAGGTCGGCGGCTGGTTGTCGCCGCCAACCGCCGGCGGGGCGACCTGGTCGCCGAGTGCGATCGCGGCCTCGGTCAAGGTCAGCAGTCCGCAGGCGTTCGAAACGGCGACACCGGCCGTGGGGTACGGCAACGGCAGGCCGTACACGTCGGTTTGGACGTTCGACGCGCACCCGACCAGCGCAGCCAGCGTCCCAAAGCACGCCGCGAGCCGTCGCACCCGCTCATGATGCGCCCACCAACCCAGAGTCGGCCACACTCGGCCCGTGCTGCTCGCCGACCTCGCCGCGACCTCGGCCGTCGTGGCTGCGACCCGCTCCCGATCGGCCAAGATCGAAGCGCTGTCCGATTGCCTGGGCCGGGCCGGCCAGGTGGCCATCGTGGTCAGCTACCTGTCCAGTGAACCGTTATCGTCGGCGCCGGCGTTGCCCTCGCGGTCGAACGGGACGGCCTGCCTGGACGGTCCGTCTGGTATTCCAGCCCGCTGAGGAGCTCACCACAGGCGGCGCTCTCGACGTCCTGGCGGCGGCCGGCCTCGACGTCGTACGCTGCCTGGTGGCGCCGCACTGCGATCCTCGGCTCGACGCAGGTCGCATCGGGCTACGCACCGGCCCGATCACGGCCGCGTCCGACCTGCTGGAGATCCGGCTGTCGGGGCCGGGTGGGCACACCGCCCGCCCGCAGTTGACCGCCGGCACGCTGGCCAGGATCGCGGCCGGCCATGCTCCCAACGCCATCCCCGCGAGTGGCCGTCTGCGCGGCACGGTCCGGATGCTCTACCCGACTATTCGGGAGGGCGCGGGACACCTGGTCGGTCAGGTTGCGGAGGCCTCTGCGGCCACCAGTGGCGCGATCGTCGAGGTGGACTACCGGCACGGCGTGCCGCCGGTCGTGAACGACCCGAGGGTGGTCGAATTCATCCGGGCCGGCGTTCACTCCACACTGGGTACCGAGGCTGCCGTACCGGAAGAAGTCAGCATGGGCGGTGAGGATTTCGCCTGGTACCAGCGGACAGTGCCCGGGGCGATGGCCCGGCTCGGGGTCCGACGTCCGGGCGGTGCGGACGTCGATCTGCACCGGGGAAGCTTCGCCGTCGACGATCGCCTGATGGTCGGCACGGCACGGGCCGCCCTCGCCGGATCGGCCTGACCGTGAGCGCGAACCCCGTGGACCCCGAGTACCTGCTCACGTTGTCCTGTCCGGATCAGCGGGGGATCGTGCACGCGGTAACCGGATTCCTGGCCGCGCATGCCTGCAACATTCTCGACTCGCAGCAGTACGGAGACCGCCAGACCGGACGGTTCTTCCTCCGTATCCACGTCGCCGCCGAAGCACCGCACGAGCCGTCGGACGCCCTGCGAGCAGCGTTCGCGAACCTGGCATCCGACTTCCAGATGGCGTGGGACCTGCACGATCCCGCCAACCGCGACCGGGTGCTGATCCTGGTGTCCCGGGAAGGGCACTGCCTCAACGACCTGCTTTTCCGGGCCCGGAGCGGAACACTTCGGGCAGACGTCGTAGCAGTGGTGTCGAACCATGAGGATTTCAGGTCGCTCAGCACGTCCTACGACGTCCCCTTCCACCACATCCCGGTCACCACGTCGACGAAACCTGACGCAGAGCTCGAGCTACGTCGTCTCCTCGACGAATATGCGGTCGACCTCAGCGTGCTCGCCCGCTATATGCAGGTCCTATCGCCCGAGCTCGCCGGCCATCTCACCGGCCGGGCGATCAACATCCACCACGGACTGCTGCCGAGTTTCCGCGGGCCCCGGCCCTATCACCAGGCTCACGAACGCGGCGTCAAGCTGATCGGCGCAACCGCGCACTACGTGACGGCGGGACTGGACGAAGGTCCGATCATCGAGCAAGAGGTCTCCCGCATCGATCACGCGCTCGAACCGGAGGAACTGGTGGCCGTCGGGCGCGACCTCGAGTGTGTGGCGCTCGCCCGGGCGGTGCGCTGGCATCTGGAGCGTCGGGTCCTGCTCAATGGGGTGCGCACCGTCGTGTTCCGCTGAGTTCCGTGACGCCCGTCAGTGGTCCGGCCGGCCGGTAGCCGGCAGGCCCAGTTGTCGGCGAATCTCCGCCTGCACGGTCGACTTGTCCGGCCGGGCGTCGACCGTGACCACGTATTCCTTGCGGCGGAACAGCTCCAGCACGGGATCGGTCTTGCCGTGGTAGTCCCGCAACCGGGAGGCGAGCGCCTCCGGAGTGTCGTCCTCGCGGCGGACCAGCTTGCCACCGCAGACATCGCACTTGCCCTCATGCTTGGGCCGGTGGGCGATCAGGTTGTAGTCGAGACCGCACTGGGAGCACAGTCGCCGGGCGAGCACCCGGCGTCGCACCTCGTCGTCGGGAAGGTCGAGGTGGATCACGCCGTCGAGGTCGTAACTTTCCAGGAAGAACTCGGCCTGCCGGCGGTTGCGCGGAAACCCATCGACGATGAACCCGTAGTTCCAGTCGTGGTTGGCGAGGGCTTCGCGGACGACGGATTCGACCATGTCGTCATCGACGAGTTCACCGGCGGCCATGATCCGGCGCACCTGGGCGCCCAGCTTCGTGTGGTTCTGCACGTTCCAGCGGAAGATGTCGCCGACGCTGATCTGGGTGAGGTCGAGATCTCGGGCAAGCATGGCGCCCTGGGTCCCCTTGCCGCTGCCCTGGACCCCCATGATCACGTACTTGCGCATGCCTGAACGTTGGCACACCTGGCGCCGGCCTAGCCAGCCGGCAGCCAATCAGCCCGGATCCGGGCCGGTCGCGACCGGGCGTTGCGGGTCGGCAATCCACTCGCTCCACGACCCCGGATACAGGGCGGCCCGGATGCCGGCCAATCGCAACGCAAGAACCTGGTGCGCGGCGACGATCCCGGAACCGCAGTACACCCCTACCGCGGATCCTGGGTTGATCCCGCGCTCAGCGAAGCGAGTCCGGAGCGCGCCGGCGTCGAGAAATCTTCCGTCAGGACCAACATTGCCGACGGCCGGGACAGACCGCGCGCCCGGGATGTGTCCAGCGACCGGGTCGATCGGCTCCGTGTCTCCACGATAGCGCTCGGGAGCACGGGCATCGAGGAGCAGACCGCCGTGGGCCATTCGCGCGGCACCGTCGGCGTCGAGGAGATCCAGCGAGCCCGGCCGTGGCCGAAAGTCCCCCGGCACCGGGTCGGGCTCTACGGTGTCGAGCCGACCACCCTGCTCGACCCAAGCGGCGAAACCGCCGTCGAGGACGACGACGTCCGGGTGACCGAAGTAGGTGAGCAGCCACCAGCACCGAGCAGCGCTTGTCCCGCCCCGCTCGTCATAGCAGACGACCCGCCGGCCTGCGCCGACACCGGCCCGGCGCATCGCCGCCCCGAACCGGTCGACCCCCGGCAACGGGTGGCGGCCCCGTAGGCCTGGCGGATCAGCGAGATCCGTGTCGAGGTCGACGAAGACGGCACCGGGCAGATGCCCGGCCTCGTAGTCACGCCTCGTCGGCGGCCCGGTCAGCCGCCAGCGCACGTCCAGCAGAGCTAGTGGCCGCCCCGCGTCGAGCAGCTCACGCAGGTCTCGGGGGTCGAGGAGCACGCGCTCCATTCTGCCCTGTCCTGGCTCTCCACCCGCGGGTTGCTCGAGAAGTGAGGAAGCGGTGCCTCGTTAAAGGGAAGGAAGGTCAAAGACCGTATGTCTCCAACAGGCGCAGCCACAGCTCGCCGATGGTCGGGTAGGACGGAACCGCGTGCCAGAGCCGGTCGATGGGTACCTCGCCGACGACCGCGATGGTGCCAGCGTGGATCATCTCTCCGACGGCCGGGCCGGCTAGCGTCATACCGACGATGACCCGACGGTCTTCGTCGACGACGATCCGCGCGTGCCCCTGGTAACCGTCGGCGTAGAGGCTTGCGCCGGCGACGTTACCGATGTCGTAATCGACGGTGCGGACGCGAATGCCCGCGTCGCGTGCCTCCTGCTCGGTACGACCTACAGCGGCGACCTCGGGAGTGGTGAACACGACCTGCGGAACAGCCGCGTGATCGGCGGTCGCGGCGAACGGCGTCCATGGACCGGGCTGGACGTTCTCGCCCCGGGCCCGGGCGGCAATGACATCACCGCAGACCCGGGCCTGGTACTTGCCCATGTGCGTGAGAAGTGCGCGGTGGTTGACATCTCCTGCCGCGTAAAGCCAACCGCCGTCGATCGATGCGACCTGGAGTGTGTCGTCAACGTCGAGCCAGTCACCGGGCGTCAGCCCGACACTTTCGAGGCCGATGTCGGAGGTAGCCGGAGAACGACCGACCGCCACCAGGACCTCGTCGGCTTCGAGGATCGACCCGTCGTCGAGGCTGAGAACAACCGGAGCGTCCGGACCGGCCCGGTGAACTTCGACGGCACTGCGGCCGAGTCGGACGTCGACACCCGCACTCGTCATTCCCGATACGGCGAGCTCCCCCGCGAAGGCCTCGACTCGAGGCAACACGCGCGACTCCCGGACCAGGAGCGTGACCTTCGAGCCGAGACCGGCCCATGCTGTCGCCATCTCGCAGCCGACTACGCCACCACCGAGGACAGCCAGGCGACCGGGCACCGTGCGCGCGCTAGTCGCTTCTCGGCTCGTCCAGGGCCGCACCTCCGCCAGACCGGGTATGGGCGGTATCACGGCCTTGGTGCCGGTGGCCACGACCACCGCGTGCCTGGCGGTGAGGAGCATGGTGGTGTCCGGACCGTCGACGACGACGGTTCGCTCACCGGCCAAACGGCCATGACCACGGCACAGGTCTATGTGCGCACCCGCCAACCATTGCACCTGGCTGTCGTCCGCCCAGTTGTGCGTGAAGGAGTTGCGCCGCTCGAGAACCGCCGCGGCATCAACCTTTCCGGTGACGGCCTGGCGGGAGCCTTCGACGTGGGCAGCCTCGGCCAGCGCCGCTATGGGCCGCAGCAGAGCCTTGCTGGGCATACAGGCCCAGTAGGAGCACTCGCCACCGACCAACTCGGCCTCGACAATGACAGCGGTGAGGCCACCGCGCACCACCCGATCCGCGACGTTCTCCCCGGTGGGTCCACCACCGATGACAATGACGTCGTGTTCGGCACTATTCTGCGTGTCGGTTTGGGTCACGCCTGGTCCTCCGCGGATCGTCGCAGGGTGTCGTGGAGCGCCTCGGGGGTGAGCACGCCCAGGTAGGAGCGGCCGTCGAGTACGGCCATCCAGCCGGTGTCGTGTGCGAGCAGTGTTGCCAGGACTATGCGTAGGGTCACGTCCCGCTTAACACTCGACTCGACCGGTCGGGGGCGGGCGGCGTTCGGGGGCAACCAGCCCAAGAGGTCGCCGCGTTCATCGACGATGACTGCGTACCCGCCGCCAACCGAGGCGCTCGGCGATGGCGTGAGCTCCATCGAATCGTCGGCTGTGACGGTCGGGGGATGGTGAAGACGGCCCGGATCGATAGGGGTCGCGGCGAGCCGGGTGAGGGACCGGTCCGAGCCGTGCGTCACGAAAAGGCTCGTCTTCCCGAGATCTCGGTGCAGCTGGAGGAACTCGGTCTGACGCTTGCTCACCGCCGCGAGCCGGACGGCAACGGAAGCGCTAGCGTCCACGCGTGGTCCTCCTCAGCGCTGGCATCCCGGGAGGATGTCTGGAAGCGAACAGTGGGAGCTGCGCGGCGTACTTCAATGGGCGAGCCAACATCCTCTACACCTTCCCGTCACTGGCGCTGTTCGCGCCACTCGTCCCCGTAGCCTGACTGAATTCGTTGGTCCTGCATACGGCCGCTACCGCACCTCGGTCATCGACGTAGCCTCGGACGAGGTGCTCGAGCCGCAGTTGGAGAAGCGGCGGACCGACGTCTTCCCGAGCGTTCACCCCCGGGCCCTCACACCACAGATCGCGACCGTGCTCAACTCCCTGTCCGGGGTGCTCACGACCGGTGATCTCGGGATCCTCGACATGGAGGTTGAGGGCCCGGGGGCCGAGCGGCCCTGGTCCGGATCGACGCCCGGTTCGCGGCCGAGTGTCGGGTTTGTGAGCTGCGGGAGCCGCGGATTCACAGCAGGTCGCCGCCCGCCGTGTAAACCCGGATCGAATGTTCGTGCGGGCGGCAGGATCTCCGTCTCCCGCGTCGAACCGGGTACCCAAGGCACCGATCCCATGCTTGGAGACCTTCATGCCCACGCGCCGCGCCGTCATCGCCGGTTTCTCCACCACAGCTCTCATCCTCGGCGCCGCCGTAGCCCTCCCGGCACTGGCGACTTCGCGCCCCGTACAGACGACGTTCAGCCGACCGATGATCCTGGCCGGCGGCGGGGCCGAGCCCTCGATCCGGGTCCCCACCGACCACAAGGTCACGGCCTACATCTCGGCGCCGACGGGTCTGGGATCGAACTTCTGGGTCGTTACGACGAAGCACAACCGGGACGGCTCGATCACCTACCAGCAGAGCCCCGTTCAGCAGCCGGACCTCGGGACGGGCGGCGGTGACTCGGACATCTCGGTCGGCAACAAGCCGAGCGAGACCACCGGCTGCGACCCGATCGCGTATGTGGGTCTGCACAACATCGACCTGCTGGACAACTTCACCGTCGCGACCTCGAGCAACTGCGGGAAGACGTTCAGCCTGGCCAACCCGTACGCAACCCAGAACACGCTCACCGACCGGCAGTGGATGACCTTCGATGGGTCCAAGACCAACTTCCTGATCTACCACAAGGTCGATACCGGGCAGATTGTGGTGTCGGAGAGCCCGGATGGCGGTCAGCACTATGTCTCGCTCGGCGCGAGCGGGGCGAACGGGATCATCTCCCCGCAGCTGCTCGCGCAGAGCGGAACCAACCAGCAGATCGGCAACATCGTCACGAACTACGCGGAGCCGATCGCCGGAGTCACGAACCCGCTGACCGGCGAGCAGGTTCACGCGATGTACGCCATCTTCGGGATCGCGACGAATACCGAGAATGGGCTGGCCGCGAACGCGCCAGGGTCGACCTACAACGGCATCGACACGATCTACGTTGCCCGTTCCGTCGACGGCGGACTCACCTGGACCGACAACCTGGTCTTCGCCGCCCCGTTCGCAGCTCACCGCGAGCTCAACATGCTCTTCCCGGTCATCTCGGCTGACTCCGCCGGCCATCTCTACGCCGCGTGGGCCGACACCTTCAAGGTCCAGTACGCCGAGTCCACCGACCACGGGGCGCACTGGTCCCAGCCCTACCAGGTCAATGCCGACAACCGCGGAAGCCTCCCCAACGGCGCGGACCGCCCGGACCCGGGCAAGGCCGACGTCTTCCCCTGGATCGCGGCCGGTGCCAAGGGCATGCTCGACGTGGTCTGGTACCACGGTCAGGGTGGGTCCCCCACCTCCAACCTCGCCTACCGCGACCCCGGCGATTCCAAGACCCAATGGACCGTCGCGTTCGCACAACTCAAGAACGCCGACACGACCACGAAGGCCGGCGTGCCCAGCCCGACCGTCCTCGCGTACAGCCAGGCCATCACACCGGTCGTGCATATCGGCGACATCTGCCAGAACGGTACGTTCTGCGCGCTCGTCCCGGTTTCGGGTGCGCCGTACTCCACGGGTGACCGCTCGCTTCTCGACTTCTTCGAAGTGGCCGTCGACAACGAGGGTCGGGCCAACGTCGCGATCGCCGACAACGCTGCCGCGCCCGGTCAGCTGTTCTCCGCGTTCACCCAGCAGATCAGCGGATATTCGCTGACTACGGGTAAGCCCCTCACCCCGTTCAAGGTCGAATACCCGACATCGGTATGTGCACCGGACGCCTCCTTCAAGGGCGACGACAACGCCGACCAGGTCCTCGTGTCGACACCAGCACCGAGCCAGCCGGCGCTGGCGATCAAGCGGGGCTACGTAACCTGGAACGCCGCGGCGAAGACCGTCACCTTCCACGCCGTAATGCAGAACCTCAGTCAGTACCCCCCAGCCGGGGCGACCGGCGCTGCCTACGACTACGCATTCGGGATAAACGGCAAGGCCTACGACATGTTCGGCAACCATGACCTCACCGGCGACAGCGCCGACATCGAGCAGCCGATCCGCACGCAGGTATCCAAGGACGTGAAGTTCGCTTACAACACGAAGACCAACGAGGTGACGTTCACGCTGCCCGCGGACGCGCTCGCAAAGATCAGCTCGCCCACCGTGCGGGGACCGGTGATCGGACCCGGGATAAAGATCACCGGACTGAGCATCACCTCACGCCGGTCGGAGGGCGCCGTCCTCGTCCCGAACGCCGACTCCGCCAACGGCTTGTGCCCGTTCGTGGTGCCCACGCATGGCTCGATCAGCTCGTTCACCGTTCCCCCGGCTGGTGGCAACGGTGACCCGTGGCTGCTTCCGGCACCCCCGGCGGTCGGAGCCAGCCTGAGTGCGTACCTCCGGAGCCTGCTGCCGGATTCCGTACTCGCGTTGCTGCTGGGGCTGCTGGCCGCGACTGTCACGAACCGCCGCCAGCGGTTCGGGCTAGTCGCGGCCTGACGGATGCGCGTACCCACTGGGCTCGCCGCCCGGTTCTCCGGGCTGCGTGGAAGACGACTGCGGACCGTGCCAGTCCTGCTGAGTGGACTACTGGTCGCGCTAGCGATCTTCTTCTGGGCCAGCGTGTTCCTGCTCGCTCCGGTCGGCGGCTCGCGAGGAGTGGCGCTGAGCGACATCCTGACCGCGGCCGGTGAGAAGCAGGTCGTCAGCTCGACCCTCTACGACGTGGACAATCGCGTCGAGATTCGCACGCTCGGCGGCCAAACGCTGTTCGCCGCCTACCCGCACTCGGCAGCGGTCACCGGGGACTTGATCAGCACCCTGGCCAGGTCCGGACCGGTCCGGGTCGACGCGCAGACCGGCAAGGCCACGTTGCTGTTCGTCCGCGACTACTTGTTACCGGTCTTCGTGCTCGCCGCCTTGTTCGGCTTGGTGCTCACCGCCGGCCGTGGAGAGGGAGGGGCGCGGGAATACACACAGTTCTCGCGGGTCCGGTCCGGGGCCAAGCTCAAGACCCGGCACGACCGGGCCGCCTTCTCCGCGATCGGCTTCGCCAGCGTCGCCGGCTGCGGTTACGCCGTCACGGAGCTCGCCGAGATCGTCGACTACCTCCGCGACAGCTCACGGTTCGTCGAACTGGGCGCCGTGCCCCCGAAGGGAGTGCTCCTCGTCGGGCCACCGGGGACCGGCAAGACACTGCTCGCCCGAGCGGTCGCCGGCCAAGCGGACGTACCCTTCTTCTCGATTTCCGGATCGGAGTTCGTCGAGTCCCTCGTGGGTGTGGGCGCCGCTCGGGTCCGTGATCTGTTCCGACAGGTCCGGGCTCAGGCGCCGGCCATCCTGTTCGTAGACGAGCTGGATGCGGCAGGGCGCAAGCGCGGGGCCGGTGTCGGTGGCGGCAACGACGAGCGGGAGCAAACCCTCAACCAGATGCTCGTCGAGATGGACGGCTTCTCCCCGAGCAGCGGCGTCGTCGTCATCGGCGCCACGAACCGGCCGGACATCCTCGACCCCGCGCTGCTGCGCCCGGGGCGCTTCGACCGGATCGTCACCGTCGACAAGCCCGACGTCGCGGGCCGGTTCGAACTGCTGCGGCTCTACGCGACAGGCCGACCGACCGCGGGCAACGTCGACCTCGACGCCCTAGCCCGGCGTACCGTGGGACTCACCGGCGCCGACATCGCCAATCTCTGGCGCGAGGCCGCTCTGCTCGCAGTGCGCGCCCAGGCCACCGCAATCACCCAGGAGCATCTCGACGAAGCCGTGTTGCGGGTGGTTGTGGGTCCGAGCCGTCCTATTGAAGCGCTCTCCACCGAGGAGCGGCGGATCGTGGCCGTACACGAGGCCGGGCACGCGGTGAGCGCCGCCGCATTGGGGCTGGTCGCCGGGCTCGACCGGGTGTCCGTCGCCCGGCGTGGGGTGGGCCTCGGTCACGTGATCCTCACCGGTGAGGACCGCCTACTCCTGCGGCAGAGCGATCTGCTGGCCCGGATGGCTGCGAGCCTCGGCGGGCGAGCCGCGGAGCAGATCGTGCTGGGCGAGACGAGCACCGGCTGTGAGGCGGACATCGAACGGGCCACCGAGATTGCGAGTGAGATGGCCGGGCGTTACGGGATGAGCGAGGGGGTTGGCCCGGTGCGCATCCACGTCAAGGACCACGAAGTCTTCCTCGGCCGCGATCTGGGCGAACTCGCTCAGGTGAGCCCGGAGACCCTGGGCCGGCTGGACGCGGAAATCCGTCGTCTAGTCGAGTCGGCGGACGACCGGGCCCGCTCGGTGGTCGCGGCCAATCTGGCCGTGCTTCTCGAGCTCGCCGGGCGGCTCGAGGACGCGGATACCGTCGCCGGCCCGGAACTCGCCGGATTGCTCTCGAGGGTCGCCGCGGGAACCGCCGCCACGCCAGCGCGGACACCGGCCGGGATCGCCACACCGGCGAACGGTCGGCGGCGGCGCGCGCCCGAGAGCTAGCCGCCCGTGAATCACGGGCGGCTCGTCATCGCCGGGGCCCTGCTCACCGTAAGCACCGCGCTCGTCCCGCTCGGGGGCTCAGCCCAGGCCGGTTCGGGCTGCCTCGCGACGAGCGCGCCCCGCGGGACCTGGAGCCTGGTGCCGGCGCCGGCCGCCGGAGCGGCCATCGGTCAGCTCGGCGACGATCCATGTCGGCTGATCGCGGTGACCGGTGCCCAGGTCGTCGAGACCAGCTCCGACGGCGGGTCGTCCTGGCAACCCACGGGGGCCCGTACCCCGGCCCCGATCGGCCAGATCGTGACCGGTGGCCTGCCTGCGGAGACCGCGCTTTTCCTCCCGCTGGCGCCGAGCTCTTCCCCGGCCGGGCTGTTCCGGACGACCGACGGCGGGCGCACCGTTTCAGCGGTCGCCGGACTCAACGGGCTGAGCGTCCTCTCGATCACCGCCGGGGCGGGTGGCTCGGTGTACGTAGCGGTGTCCGGCACCCCGGCTACGCGGATCGGTGGCCTGCCGTGCACGGCCAACGTGTGCGGCAGCACGGACGGAGGGGCGAGCTTCGCCGGCATCACCGGACCAGCCGGCGTCACCCCGGACTCGGTGTCCTTGGTCCCGGGGAGCAGCCAGAACTTATGGCTCGACGACACCAGCGCCCCGGGTGGCGTTTTCCAGTCCAGCAACGGAGGGCAGACCGCGACCCCCGTCGGAGCGAGCAGCGGGTGGACCGTGCATCAGGTCCTCGCCACGCCAGCTCGGGGCGGCGGCACCGAGCTGCTGGTGGCAACCGCACACGGCCTCGAGGCCACCGTCGATGGCGGGCAGACATTCAGCCAGAGCCTGCCGCTTCTCGACTTGGCGTCGATCGCCGTGGAAGCCCAGCATCCTTCAGCCTTGATGGCCATTACCGGCTCCCAGGTCGTGCGAACCGCCAACCTTGGTCAGGTCACCCACTCCGCCAGCCAGGGATTGCCCTCCTATTGCGGGCCGACCGACCTGCGTGGTGACTCCGAAGTTCCGACCACCTTCCTCCTGACCTGTGGCGCCGGCGGTGCGACCTACCGCTACCGCAGCGACGGCACGGATCTCGAGGGCACGCCACGCGCCGCATCCGGGCCGCCCGACTCCGTCCCGGTGGCCGGGTCGGACATCGCTATGCAGGCTTTGGTCGCGCTCGCGTTGCCGGCTGGATACGACAGCCTGCACAGCTCGATCGCGTTCGATGGGCAGCGGCTCATCTATACGACGGAGAACGACCAGGAAGGTGCTCCGGATGGCTTCCTGCATGCCATGGACACCCGGGGCCATCCCTTGCCAGACCTGCGGACGACCATCCCGCACGTGCTTCTGGGCGTTACCTACGACTCGTTGCGAGATCTGCTCTACGTCACCGACGCCACCGGCGGCGTCTGGTCGGTGGATCCCCGAACCGGACGGTCCACCCCAATGTTCGCAAGCCCGGTCTTCGCACGAACGGCTCTCAACCGCGCTGACCACGGCGATGCCGGGACGGGTGACCTGTCCTATGACCCGGAGATCGACCGCTTCCGGGCGATCGTTGACGCCGGCCGCCACGTCTACGAGTTGACCCGCACGGGCCAGGTGACCGGTAGCTGCCTGTTGCCGACGAGCATCCTGTCGGCGGCCAACCTGAACGACCTCCAGGCCCAGGCCACTAACAACAACACCGCGGATAACAACCGGTACAAGGCAGCAGCCGTCGTGGCGACCGGTAACGGCGACGCATACGTCGAGATGGAGGACGACGTCACGGTCATCCACATCGACCGGTCCTGCCATCTGCTCGCGGTCTTCCACCACCACCGCTACGCCGAAGCCAGCATGGAAAACGACGAGCTGGCCTGCGACACGGTGAGCTTCGCCAAGCCGGTCGTGTGGATCCGGGACGCCGACCTGCACGTCGTCACCGCGTACGAGGTGCCGAGCGGTTACTGCGCCCTGGCCACCGGACTGCGGGTGGCTCGGTCGGGGGCGACGGAGGCCTGCGTCGCACTTGACCTGGCCGGCAGTGGGCAGCCCATCCCGAATCAGCCGGTGCAGCTGTTCCGCGACCGCAGGCTCGTCGCGACCGCCACCACAGGTCCCCTCGGGAGCGGCTGCGCATCGGTCCCGAGCTCGAGTTCCGCCGAACTCCTCGGGGTATTCCTCGGCACCCCCGCCTACCGTCCCGCCTGGGCACTTGCGCCTCCGGCCGCGCCAAGGGCGCCCGTGGGACTGTTCCCGCCGCACCTCGGGGCGCCACCCGGGGCGGGACCGCTCGTTGGGTCCGCAACTGTCCCCGTCGTGACCGCACCGATCGTGCCAGTGTCGGGTCCGGTTCCAGCTCAGCCACCACAGGCTATCCAACCGCAACCTGGCGTGCAGCCCCAGCTCAACACGGTGGCCCAGCGGGAGAGCGAACCTGCGGCGGCGGACTCGACGGGGGATCAGTCGACCCACGAGTACACGGCACTGGCCGATCCACATCCGGCGCCTTTGCTCCCACTCGAACTCGGCGCCGCTGCCCTCCTCGGGCTCGCCGTCGAGCTTCGGCGCCGGGCGTCGCGGGTCCGCGCGCAACGCGGCTGACATCACCGAGCGACCGCCGCCGCCAGCCGACCCCGCGCCGCAGCTGGCAGGAACGTCGCGGCGGGCGTCGAAGACCGGTACGACGAGGTCCTTTCTGCCGGCGAAAGGTCGTGCATGCGCAGAGCGCCCGCGGCCAAGCTCGTGACATGGCCCCGGCTCCGGAGATGGCCCCGGCTCCGGCTCCGGCTCCGGCTCCGGCTCCGGCTCCGGACACCATGGCGCCCGATCCTCGCGATCGCGATGGGCGTTACCGTGCTCGTCGCGCCCGTGGCTGTGGCCGGCGCCCGGTCGGTCTATAGCCGGCCGGGGGTTGATCTCACGAGTGAAGTGAACCCGCTGGCCGGCTCTCTCGGCGCCGGCTTTCCGACGGTAGCCGCCCAGCTACCGTTCGGGATGATCTCCCCCGGCCCGATCACTACCACCCGCGTCGGCGACGATCCCGTCAACTACGTCGGGTACGCCTACCAAGACCCCGAAATCCGGGGGTTCGCGCTCACCCACTTCGACGGTGCCGGTATCCACATTGCCGGGGATCTCCCGATCATGCCCACGGTCGGAGAGCCGACCGGCACGCCCAGTCAATTCGCGTCGCCCTACAGCCACGGTGCGGAACTCGCTCGGCCCGGCTACTACGCAGTCACCCTCCTCGACAGTGGGATCCGAGCCGAACTCACCGCCACCGCCCGAGTCGGATACGAGCGATTCACCTTCCCGGCCGGACGGCGCGCGAACCTGCTCGTAGACGCGACCCGAAATAACAGCGGAACCGTGCCGGCCGTGGTCTCGGTCGCGACCAACCGGCGAGGCTTCAGCACGGTGATCCACAATCCATCGGGCGCTTACGACCTGTATGCCGAAGCGACGGTATCGACACCGTTCGCGACCTGGGGGCGCGTCGGCGAGGTCACGTACCTGTCCTGGCCGACCTCCGCTAACGCCCGGACGATCACGCTGCGGGTCGCGATCTCCTACACCGACCTGCGAGGGGCAGAAACGAACCTGGCCGCCGAAGGGAGGGGAGACTTCGACGCGATTGCCAGGAAAGCGGATCAGCTCTGGAACGCGCATCTGCACGATGTGACACTCGCCGGCGGCTCGGCGACGGCCACTGCGACGTTCTACACCGAGCTCTACCGCAGCCTGCTGATGCCGACGACATTCGACGATGCGGACGGCCGTTACCTGGGCTTTGACCACCAGGTGCATCAGCTCGCTCCAGGGCAGCACCACTACACGAACCTCAGTGGCTGGGACACCTACCGCAGCCAGACCCCGCTGCTCTCCCTGGTCGAGCCCAATGTCGGGCGCGACGTGGCTCTGTCCCTGCTCGACGACACGGCGCAGAGCCATGGGGTCATCCCGCGCTGGGTTTACGCGAACGACGACTACGGGATCATGGGCGGCGACTCCGGGACGGTTCAACTCGCCGAGGCGGTGGATGATGGGCTGCTCTCCCAGACGCAGTCGGAAGATGCCCTGGCCGATGCCGTCCGGCAGGCCACCACATTGCCGGCGGTGTGGCCACGCGAGCATCTCGACGCATATCTCCGCGAAGGCTTCATCGGCAACGACGTCTCCGGAATCGGCGCCGCGGAGACCCTCGAATACGCCATAGACGACTCGGCTATCGCGGCCATGGCTGGCCGGCTGAGGGTTACCCGCACTGTGGCGAAGTTCCGGGCGCGGGCTGGGTACTGGCGCAACCTGCTCGACCCGTCCGGGCACTTCCTGAGGCCACGCAACCGCGATGGTGCCTTCGCCAACCCCACGTCGATAGGTGCCGCGTCGACGTGGTCCCCGATTTTCCAGGACGGCTGGCAGGAAGGCACCGGCTGGCAGTACCTGTGGTCGGTACCGCAGGACGTCACCGGCCTGGCCGACGGAATCGGCGGCCGCGCCGTGACCGTGTCGCGACTCGATAGCTTTTTCAGCGCCGCCCTCCAGTCGAACACCGCCCCCGCAGTGCCGACGGCTCATGAGTACGGCAGTTTCTTCGGGGTGTACTACGTCGGAAACCAGTACACCCCCGCCAACGAACCAGACCTATGGTCCGGCTTCTACTACGACTGGCTCGGCGAACCCTGGCAGACGGCGAAGGTCGTACACGCGGAAATGGCCACCTACTCCACCCGCCCGGACGGGCTGCCCGGGAACGACGATGCCGGGGAGATTGCCTCCTGGTACGTCCTGGCCGCGCTGGGTCTTTACCAGGTAACACCCGGGGTCGACGGGTGGGAACTGTCGACGCCGACCTTTGCGGCCGAGAATTTGCGGGTCGGGTTCGGGCGGCGAAACTTTTCCGTCACCGCCCCCGGGGTCGCGGCGGGTGACCAGTACATCTCGGGTGCCCATCTCGACGGGCGCGGCTTCGACGCCACCTGGATCCCCGGCTCGACGTTGCGCTCGGGTGGTTCGCTGAGGATACAGACCACGAACGCCACCGGGTCGTCGTGGGGGACGGCGGCTGCGGCCCGGCCGCCTTCGCTCACCGCCGGCCTGGCCCCCTGAACCTCCCGCGGGCTGGCGACGAGCGGCGAGAACGGCCGGAAGCTCCGCTACGGCAGGTTGCTGAACGTGATTGTGATGGTCCCCTTGGTCGCGGGGGTGGGGCAGCTCGTAACGCCGACCGGGGCTGCCGGATCGATCGACACCGTGCCATGGGCCGCGATGGGGAGATCCTTGGCTGCGCCGCAGACGATCTCGGACGGTGCGGCCCGTCCGGTGGTGTTCACCGCGGGCCCGGCGTCCTGGAAGAAGATGGCCACCCGACGGCCGGTCGCGTCCTTCGCCGACAGCGTCACGTACAACTCGGTGGCGGAATTGCCGATCGCGTCGGCCTTCGGGCAATCCCCGAGGTAACTGCCTCCGACGACATAGGCGATACAGGGGTTGCTGTAGGACTCGATCACAGTCCGGGTCACCCGGACCGGCTTCGGCTTGGGCTTTGGCTTGGGCTTGTGGGTCGCGGCGCTCGCGCCGAATGCCGTCCCGATGATCATCGTCGCACTGAGCAACCCGATGGACGCCCGGCGGGCCAACGCACCGTTGACCATGTCCTGGGCCATTCCCTGCCTCCGATCGGAGCGGCCTCGACCGCCTTCGATCCGTCAACGCGCGAGCGCCGCGGAGGTTACGGGTGGGTATTCGGCAACCGTCCCGGTCCTTCCTGCCGGCGTGACGGGAGTTCCGGTGACTGCCCCGATCTCGCTGGACTTTGAACGGGACAAACGATGCTCAACGAGGGGTCCTCCCCCTCACCTAACCGTCCCCCCGACCGCGGACGCGGGCTGGGCCTGATACCGACCCAGGGGATCCGGCGGTTTCTACCCGGTCGGGGCGAACCTACGTCCGTTCCCGTCATGTCGCCGTAACACAAAGCCTCGAAGGTTTTCCTGGCCGTAACATGGGCGAAAGTCCTCGGCAATTCGGCCGGGCCAGGCTGCCGGTGACTCCGGTGACCACCCCGATTGGGAGACGCGTGCATCCGTCCTTCGCTTTGCCACACCTGAAACGCGACGGCGCGAAGGTTCCGTTCCGCGATCGGCTGCGCGCGGCCATTCTGAAGCCGGTAGCGCCCGACGCCACTCCCGCGACGCCGCTCTCCTCGGTCGAAGAGTTGGCGGCCGCTGTGCGGTCTACCGACGACAAGGAGCGGCTCATCGGACTTTCCATGGCGCCGCTTGCCGCCGCCATCGGGATCCTCGTGATGAGTGCCCTGATCGCCAACGACCCCCCGGCTCGGCTCAAGAACGGTCAGCCCAACCGCCTCCACGTGAGCGTGGCTCTCTATCACGAGCTGACGGTCGTGCTTCTTGTGATGTCCGTTCTGATCCTGGCTATGTCTCTGTCTCGCAAGCGTCTTTTCCTCGGCATCCTGTTGGCGCTCTACGGCCTGGCCATCTTCAACCTGCACTATTGGGGCTTCGGGATCCCGTTCCTGATGGCCGGCTCGTGGCTGTTGGTGCGGACCTACCGGCTGCAACAGGAACTTCGTGATGCCCCCGCTAGTGGAGCATCCCGCATGGGCTCGAGACGCGGGATCGATGACGCCCGGGCCACTCGTAAGCGCCCCCGCACGGTCGGTTCAAAGCAAGGTGGCGCGAACCGCCCAAGCGGTCATCCCCGTCGAAACCCACGCGGTGCAAGCTAGCGGCGATGAATTCCGTGTCGCCGGATGGCCCGAATCGATGGGCCGGCGATCAGCGGTGCCATCTTCGCCGGATGAGCATTCCGGCAAGGAGCACGAGAACGAGGAATAGGACTGCCGGAAGAATGAACACCTGAGCGGACGGACGCTCGGTCGCCACAGTACGGACCGTGGAGAGCAGGCCGGGGTCCCCCGCGTCGGTAATGGCGCGGATGAGTGCCGGCGGCGGGTGCAGACCACTGCCCGTGATCGCCTCTACATAGCGATGGCGGCCGACGGTGAACGTCGCACTGCACTCGTATCCGACCAGATTGCTGCCGCTTCCCCCCATCAACCCATGGCACCCGGACACGGCCACATCGACTGCTATTCCGTGCGCGCGCAGCCGGGCGATCTGTGCGTTCTTCTGCACGCCGGCCAACAGGAGCACAACAGCCAGCGCAGCCAGGCCGCCCATGCAGACGCCGACCACCACCCGACCGACCCGGCGGAAGTCAGCTGACACCCCGGCCCCGCGCAGGGTCATGATTGGCCCTTCGCAGCTGACGAGTTCTTGGCTCGTCAATTGGGCCTGCCCGCCGGTCGTTCGTGGTGCGCCGGCATCCGAGCGATCATGGCCGTCCATTCGCTGCTCACTCGCTCGCCGACAACCTGATGTCTTGACATTGCGCATGGTAGCGGAGCCATCGCCAACCTCGGACGAGGGTTTTCTAGTTCACGCGGTTGTCACATGAGTGTGACGGTGAGGAAACGCTCGGCCTGCATCCTTCGCGGCAGGGCGAACTTCATGTCGTGGCTCTCGCGCACCGTGCGCATGGGCCGTATCCATGGCAGGGCGCCGGCAGGCATTGACCAGACGAGAGGAGTACTAGCCGTGCAGCACCTGCTAGCTGGTGCAGTACCCGTTCCGTATCCCAGTTGGCTGAATTCGGGTGACAACACGTGGCAGCTGGTAGCCGCCACGTTCGTTGGTCTCATGAGCCTCCCGGCCCTGGCTGTCCTGTACGCGTCGATCGTCCAGAAGAAGTGGGCGGTGAACGTCCTGGCGATGATGTTCGCAGGATTCTCGCTGGTCCTCATCGCCTGGGTGTTGTGGTCCTACAAGATGGGTTTCGGGGCCACGTCGATCGGGGGCGGGGTGAAAAATGGGGTACAAACCCAGCTATCGGGCGTGGGGTGGGTCAAGCACTTCTTTGACAACCTGGTAGGACAACCGGGCGGCACCACCAACAGTGTCGCCGAAGAGGGCCAGGCTGTGTCGGCGGCGAATACCGCCATACCCTTCCATTTCCCCACAACGACCCTTGCCTACTTCCAGTTCGTGTTCGCCGCGATCACGCCGCTGCTGTTCATGGGCAGCGTGGTCGGCCGGATCAAGTTCAGTGCCTGGTGCCTCCTGGTGCCGCTGTGGTCGACTTTCGTCTACGGAATCGACGCCTTCCTGCTGTGGGGCGGCGGCTACTTCTCCCAGGAGGGGTCACTCGACTTCTCCGGTGGTTTCGTCATCCACATGTCCGCCGGCGTTTCCGGCTTCGTTGCGGCGTGGGTCCTTGGGCCCCGGCTCCTGCGAGACCGCCAGCACGCGATCCCGAACAACCTGGTTATGGCCGCGGTAGGCGCGGGCATCCTGTGGCTCGGCTGGAACGGCTTCAACGGCGGTGACCCGTACTACGCCGGGGCCGACGCCGCGGCCGCTGTGGTCAACACCAACCTGGCCACTGCGACCGGGGTACTGGTCTGGCTCGGGATGGACGCCTGGCTGACCAAGGCGAGGAAACCAACCTTCTTGGGCGCAGTGAACGGGATGATCTGTGGGCTGGTCGGGATCACACCGTGCGCCGGTTGGGTCAACGGTCGCGGCGCCATCGCCGTGGGTGTCATCTGCACGGTAATCGTCTGGGTCGCGTGGAACTACCTGTCCAAGGTGCGGCCGTTCTCGAGGGTGGACGATGCCCTCGGGGTCGTCTACACACACGGGATCGCGGGCCTGGCCGGGGGACTTCTCCTCGGGATATTTGGCGACCCGAACATGCTCGAATACGGTTGCGGCAGCCTCGACACCACCGGCCAGGTGGTCAACACCACGCAGTCGGCGTTCGCCACGTCGCACGGGGGCTGCACCCCCTTCTCCGTCAGCGGGCTGATGTACACCGGCTCGGCCCACCAGCTTTGGGAACAGTTCCGTGCCGCTCTGTTCGTGATCTTCTGGTCTGCCCTCGTGACCTTCATCCTCATGAAGCTCATTGGGCTCGTTCTCCGGGGTACGCGCTACCGTGACGAGATCCTCGAAATCGGCGACCTGGCTATCCATGACGAAGAGGCATTCCCCGAGGAGACGCTGGCCGTCCGTTCCGGCGTGATAGCTACGGCCGGCTCCGGGTCGACGCGGGCCGCGTCAGACCCGTCGCCGCCACCCGGCGACCGAAGGGAGATGCTGTGAGACTCGTCACCGCGATCATCAAGCCGCACAAGCTCGACGAAGTGAAGAACGCACTCCAGGCCCATGGCGTTCATGGCCTCACCGTTTCGGAGGTGCAGGGCTACGGGCGCCAACGGGGCCACACCGAGGTCTACCGCGGAGCTGAGTACCAGGTCGATTTCGTCCCGAAGATCAGGATCGATGTGGTCGTTTCGGACGAGGACGTGGCTGGCCTACTCGGGGTGATTGCCGAGGCGGCCAGCACCGGTGCGATCGGTGACGGGAAGATCTGGGTTACACCCGTCGACGAGGTGGTGCGGGTGCGCACCAGCGAGCGGGGCGCGGATGCTCTGTGAGCTCACGCGCGCGTGAGCGCGGACACCGAGGCGATGCCGGGCGGCCCATCACCTGGGTCTGCGCTAAGGAAACGGCTGGCCAGCGTTGGGGTGACCGCCTCGCCGGTGCTGTCGTGGCGCAGCCTCGACGTTGACCTAGTCGGCTACGAGGTTCGCCTGGAGGGGCGACCGATCCAGTTGTCGGCATTGCAGATCGAACTGCTTGCGGTTTTCCTCGCCGCACCGGAGCGCGTTTGGCACCGGGATGAGTTGGCCTGGCTGGTCGGCACCCGAGTGGCTCGCACCCGCAACATCGACGTCCACCTCAGCCGGATCCGTGGCCGGGCCGGGCGGGACCTATTCCTCGCGGTCCCTCGCCGGGGGTGGCGGCTGAGATGACGCCGGCTTTCGACGGGCTCCGGTAGGTAGTTCAGCTCACTGGACGAAACCGCACCGCCGGCTGAACAACCGTGGGAATGGTTGCCATCCACCCTGCTCGATCTTGGCCAGGACCCGAACCCGGGCCTGCCTGGCGCTCGGCAGGAGCCTCCTTGCAACGCCAACTCGGGGCAGGCGGACAAACTGCTGATCACGGGCTCGTTTGTCGTGCCGGATTGGAATCCATCGGCGGCGAAAGCCACCGGGAAGTGCGATCCCCCACCAGCTGGGTAATTTACGGCGATAGGCGGCGGGTGTCGGGTACCCCGCCGGGCCGATTTGGCAGCGGGACCGGTCTGGGGCGGCAGGCTGCGTTACGCCCGGCGGCCCAGGAAGTAGAGGAACTCCGTCTGCAGATCCGCACCCGCGGGTGGTTCCAGCTTGGGCCCGAAGACGTTGGGCTGGCGGATCATGTCGTCCATCGGCTTGAGAGCCTCGTAGGCGTGGCTAACTGAGTCCTCGTGGAGGCGCTCGTCCGCACCGACCGCCCGTGCCAGGTCCCAGGTGTGCACGAGCAGGTCCATGGACACGAACCGCCCGATGATCTGCCCGGCGGGCATCTTGCCGATCGGCCCGTCGATCTCTTTGGCCAGCACTTCCGGGTCTGCGGCGATCTCGTCGATCGCCCGAGATGCCGCCTCCCAAGCCTGCCTTGGGTCTTCGTCGCCGCCGAGGGGCTTCGACTCCCCACCTCTGACGCCGGCGATCACGCCCCGATGGCCCGCGACCACATGCGCCACCACGTCGCGGGCCTTCCACCCCTCGCAGGGGGACTGTGCCTCCCACTGGTGCGGGGCGACCGCCTTGACAGCAGCGTCGAAGCCCTTCGAGACCTGCCGGTACCTGTCTTGAACGTCGGTCATCCTCGGAGTGTAGGCGTCCCACTACCGGCAGCGCGCTTCGCCCGGATGCGGCAACGACGTCCGTCGCCCTCCCAGTCAGCCCCGAAAACCGCTTCGCCGGCTATCGCTATGGACGGGAGGTGTACGCGGCCTGGTCTGGCATTGTTGCGCACATCTGTGCCAACTGGTCGAGGGATGATTCCAACCCGTCACAGCCGTCTACCTGTGGTGACGGCGCCCGTCGTCACTGGAGCGTCAGAGGAGGGACCCGATGGGCAAGGTGGTGGCCGGGATCACGGTCTCGGTCGACGGCTACATCACCGGGCCGGACGACGAACCGAGCTGCGGCTTGGGCGTCGGCCGCGAGCGCCTCCACTACTGGGTGTTTGGTGGACCATGGAGCTACGACTCGCCTGGTCGGGGTAAGCCACCGGCACCGAAAAGCCCGCGTTCGTGGAGGTGCGCTGGCGGCGACGGCGAACAGCAGCACCCGCAGGTCGTGGATCTGCTCGGCGGACAGCGGCGGTGCCTCGGCCAGGCGGGCCACGATCCACTCCTCGCAGGTCATCGTCGGGCCCCCGCCGCCGCGCCTCGTAGTCGACGAGCTACGGGGCGCTGCGTCGCGCGTCATCGGCCGATGCCCATCCCACGGTCGCTCACCCCACTCGTCGCCGCCCTGCTCGATCGGCCCTACACCTCCAAGCACGCCAGCTACGACCTGCGCCGGCTCCGCCGAAAACGGTTCATCGAACGGGTGCCCGGACACAACGTCTACCGGGTCACTCCCTATGGCCGCGCCCACGCGACGTTCCTGTCCAAACTCGCCGCCCGCGCCGTCGTCCCCACGCTGACCGAACTCGACGCCACCGGATCACCCGCCGGGAGCCGCCGAAGCCCTATCGTGACCGCATGGCGGCGCTACGAACACGAGCTCGACGACCTAGTCACCCGAGCGCGCCTCGCCGCCTGACCCGGCCGCCGAACCGGGTCACAACCAGCCGGCTCAAAATCGGCTCAAAATTCAACTTTTTCGAAAGCAAGAAGACCTACGACGGCGACGGCGACACCTGCTGGAGCGCGACAACCACCGGCGCCCGCTACAGCTGCACGGCCGCCCCGACCGGGGCGACCGTGTCCACCTACAACGCGAAGAGCCAGACCACCGCCGTCGGGTCGCACCCCTTCACCTACGCCGACGTCGGCCAGTCGGAACGAACCGCCAGCGGCGGCGTCACCTACCTCAACGGCCTACTCGGGCTCACCGGGCGCAGCCACCCGATCTACTTCACCCGCGACAACAAAGGCAACCTAATCGGCCTGCGGCAAGGCGTCGGATCAGGCTCCACCAACAAACTACTACACCCTCGACACCCTCGGCAGCGTCATCGGCATGACCAGTTCGACCGGCCTCACAGACACCGCCCTCTACACCTACGGCCCCTACGGCAACGTCACCAGCCAAAGTGGCAGCCTCGACACCACCAACCCCTGGGAATACGCCAGCAGCTACTACCAAACCGTCACCGGGCTCGCCAAACTCGGCGACCGCTATTACAACCAGGCCGTTCAACGGTTCACGCAGTCCGACTCCATAGCCGGATCGATTCCTCCGTCGGGGACAGTGAATCCGTATGTGTACGCCAACGACGATCCGATTAGCATGACAGACCCATCGGGCCGCAACTCGACGCTGATCTACAGTGGGCTAATCATCACAGGAGTCGGGCTCGTGGCGTGCGCAGCCGGCTGGGGGCTTGTCGCTGGAGTCTTCGGTTTAGGTACCGATCTTATTACGGGCACGGCCGGGGGGGTTACCACATTTGGAATCATGGCGCAGTGGGCGGGCGGTATCGCCGCCGGCATCGGCGGAATCCTCACAACACTTGGGGGGATCTTCTGATCGTGGCGCGAGACTTGGGGTGTCCGGCGGTTTGCGTCCGCCACCGACGTATCCTGGCTAATCTCGTCATCTTTGTTGGTGGACTAGCCATCCTGGGAGCGTCCCTGAGCCTCGGAGGAAGGCACACCTCCGTCGCCACGGCAGTCTTGTTGGGCGGAGGAATGTTTGTTAGTGCCACTGGTGGAACCATGAGGATCCATCTGGCTATAGCAGCTGATCAACCAGGCCCTATCAGTTCGCCAGCCTTCCTCAAGCGCTTTTACGCCGTCTTTCTCACCGCGCTTCTAGTCTTTATTGTAGCGGCCGCATCGACGATCAGTCTTGAAGACCCCTGGGACTTTCTTGCCTTGGCAATGTGCGTTGTTGGCGCAGGCCTACTCGTCGAGTGGGTTCTACTGGGAGTGCGCAACCATTCGCTCGTCGATGGGGCGACGGAAGGGTGATAATCGCCCTTGGGATCAGCCTAGTGATCTTCGGAGTTGTCGCAGTCGCGTTCGCAATCAGGGCGATGGCAAGATCGAACCACCGAAGGTGAGCTGGGGTCCCCCCAATAGCGTAGAGACAGCGTCGACGAGGAGGGGCGATGGCAGAGAGATTCAGCGACCACCGGGCTAGGTCTGCTCGGCGGAGTCCCCCCGTTCTTGGCGGGTGGGGCGATCCTCTACCTCGGTGCCTCCCAGGGCTGAGGGATGGATGAATAGGGAACCGAGTCAGCGGTTGCGCCGTGTGGGTGTTGTGAGCATCGTGGCATGGCTGATCTTGAATGTCATCGTTCTGGTGCTGTTCGGAGCGCTGAAGACGGCGGGTGTCCATGGAGCGGTGCGAGGCGCAATAGTAGCCGGATCCGCGATGCTCATTGCGATAGGCACTACTGTCTACCTTGCTGTCACGGTGACCCGACAGAGGCATAAGTCGGAGGAGAACAACCGGCGGGGTGACCCCAAGGTCCCTACGTGATGGAACTACTGCGGCCCCGACGCCGGCCGCGATTCCCCGTCGGGGTTCCAAACAACGGACGGGACGTCGCCAACGCGTGCGACGCGGCGCACAATCTGGTCAGCGTGGCCGAACCGGGCAGGTCCGGCCGCAAAGCCCGACCCCGGGCCGCCGACCGCTGGTGCCGGGTCTCGATCAGCGACCTGGAACGTCACCAGCTCAAGCTGCTACGCGCCCGGCTTGGACTCGACCCGCCGGCCAACGCCGAACTCAAGACCACCCGCCGCAAGAGGGTTGCAGCATGATCCGCAGGTCACCGATTCACAGGAAGTCTGGGACTTGACCCACGGACTTTGATTGCTGACAGAAGGATGTCTTTATCGAATGTTGGCCTGGGCCAAATGTCATGTTCCTTATGCACTTTCCCGGATCGCCCGGCAGGATCAGTGGCTCGGCTTGAGCGCCGAGTCCACCTGGTGTTGAAGGCGGGGCTCCGACGCGGCGGCTACCCGCGGGATTGCTGCGTTGTCCACGCCGGCGACGACTGGCGATGGGTCGGTCCGGGGGTTGTGTGCCGGGGGGCCGGTGGTGTCCGGGCTGGGATCATGCCCGGGTGACGCCGACGCAACGGGGCCGGTGGGAGCGGGACCAGGCGATCCTGGCCGGGCGGACTTTGGGGGCGAGCCTGGCCGAGCTCGCGGTCGAGCATGAGTTGACGGTGGAATCGGTGCGCCAGGTGCTGCTGCGTCAGGGCGGCCCGTCGACGGCGCAGGTGCAGGACGGTTCCCGTAATTGGATGCCCCCCGAGAACTCGAACGTCTGCTCGATGCGGGGAGTCGGTGCCGCTCGCTATGCAGTCAGTGCCAGACAGGCTTGCGGTGGTCACGCTCGGCGACCCTTGATCATTCCGTAAGCAGTACTTTAGAATTTAGGCAGTACTTCGGGAGCCGACAGCGTTGCGTGATCGTCGATCAATCGGTTGACCTGGGAAACATCGCGCGCTCGGAGGGACTCGAACCCCCAACCTTCTGATCCGTAGATGATCTTGGAACGTTCGGAAGGGTCCGTCGAAGTACGTTTTCGCAGGTCACGGACTTGCGCGGACTTTTATGAACACCCACGAACTATCCTGATAGCTGTACGGGTAGCTGTACGAACCTGACGTGATCGTCAACAAGGACCCCGCAAGCACGGAGACACAATTCCTAAAGCTCGCTACTTGCGTGCGCTTGGCGAAGTGACGGACCTGCGCACGACCCGACGAGGCTTGATCTCGCCAACCTCTTGCTCCTCCGGCTCCCATTCGCCTCTGGCCCAGGCACCCATGTAGCGCTCGGCGAAGTCTCGAACCGACGGCCAGTAGTTGTCGGGTTGCCCCAGCTTTGGCGGGTCCTCGATGGAGAGCGCATCGAGATCCTCTTCCAGCATCTTGGCAACACGATGGGCTTCGACCATCAAGGCCTCGTTCGGCAGTTGCTCTGCGGATCGCTCCAGCGCAACCAAAGTGGATGTGACTCTGAATAGCGCAGTCCAGTTGGGACGGATGGGCGCGACGTCGCCGACAAATTCCTTCAACGCGTCTGCTCGATTCAGCGTGTAGTAGAAGCGGTTGGAGACTCGCTGCGCTCGAAGCACGCCGGACTTCTCCAATGTGTCGCACTCGTCAGCGACAACACGCTTTGCATATCTCGCGTGCTCAGCGATACTCGCCACCGTCGCACGTCGATGCCCCGAGAGGAAAAAGCGCAAGATCTCTGTTCGCGCACCGAGTCCGAACATACCGCGCAGACGCAACCACCCCCGTGACGGTTGTTCCATCGAATCCAGTACGGACTTTCCCGTCGTCTGGTATTCGAACTCGTTCGTTGCTTGTGGCCAGGTCACGCCGGCGTGGTGTGAAACCGTGGCGGCGAATGGACCCCACGCTTCGCGTACGTCAGCGGGCTGCTCGCGCAGGAGGTTCTTCAGCTGCACACGTGACACGTACCGCCAGTAGTGGATGCACCAGTCCAAGGCTTCGTCGCGCAAGCGTGGGTCTTCATCTTCAAGCGCGGCGGTAGCAATGATCAGAGGCTCTGGGTCGACGGCCCAATCCGCATGCGTTTTCTGCCAGCCAGACACACCAAGCTGCACCCACGCGCCCCACACAAGCGAGAGCTGGTAATCCGCGAGCTTCGATCGTCGGTTAGAGGTCGGCATCGGAGACCTCCGCACCTAGGTAGACAAGCACCCTTATCAGTTCGCCTTTGTAGCCCTCGGACGGATCATGAGTTCGCGTCCAACGCGCGGCCGTGAGCAACTCAACAGGCATTGGTTCCATGTCCTTGAGATCACTCAAGTGCTTGGTGTTACGTTTCCCGGACTGGTCCACAGCCGCGTACAGCTTGAAGGCGAGCAGGTCGACGCGGCCGGGGATGTGAACTTCGAGGCCGCCGTAGTGATGGACCGAGACCCGCTTCTCGTATCCCTCAGGCAGGCCGAAATCGAAGAGCGAGGCTGGCCCGTTGTTCAACCAGTTGTCTCCGAGCCCAAGGGCGGCCCCGACGTCGCGGGCGGCATCGGCTAGCGCTGGCGGGATCTTCTCGGCTTTGACGTATCGGTCGCCGGTCGCGAGCCCGATCACGTCGAGGTCAGCGGTGGGCCGGTCAATGAGCCCAAGTAAGAGCAGGCTGCTACCGCCGGCCACCAGGATGCGCGCAGAGAACCCACGGCTCTCAAGCACAGCTCCGAGTGTGCGCAGCGCTTCCTCTAGGTTGGCTCGGCCGAGCATATCGCGAGTATAACACGCGCGTCCCGTGCGGGTAAGAGGCGCGAGTCGCGAAGACTATCCGCTCGATTTAGACCTGTAGGCGGCCCCGGGCTGTTCGCTCGGGTACGCCCATGCAACTCGTCGGTCATGCCCGAGCCTGGTCAAGGGCGAGCTACCGAGATTGCGTCCCTTCGCCCCCCCGACCTTCTCGTTTCGCTGGCGATATCGCTCGTCAAACGAGAGCGTCGTTATCTGGCCCTCCTCCGCGGAGCAGGTCGGCCGCCACGTCCAGCTCGAGATAACCGTCAGATCCTGTCCACTCGTTGGCAAGGCCGACGACGCTCAGCTGGTGCCCGTTCGATAGGCGCAGCGTGCCGTCGTACCGACTGTGAAAGTGCCCATGGAACAGCCACGCGGGCTGCACTGACTCGACGACCTCGCGAAGGAGGTCGCGGTGACGGTCGGCGCGTTCAATCTCGCCGGGATCCCAGGTAGAGGCGGGCGGGAGCCCCGGCACGTCGACGCCGGCCGGCGCATCGTGGGTGAGCATCACGTCGCAACGACCGCCGCCGACCGCCCGATCAATGTCGTCGCGGGTGATTTCCTCCTCCGGCCACCAGTCTCGGCCGGCGGTACGCCACGGTCGGTCGAGGCTGGTCGCGCCGCCGAGCGCGAGGAACCGGACGCCGCTCCACGTCCACCGGGCACCCCGCGGTACGTGAAACAGCCGCGGGCGGACCTCACGGAGCCCGTCGCCACGAATCGGGAGGCGCGACAGCTGAGGGAAGTCCTCGTGGTTGCCGTCGAGGAACAGACACACCACCTCCGCCTCGGCGAGCGCCACAGCGACAGCATCGAGATACCGCTTGCCGGACCCGCCCGGCCACACTCCGAAGTCACCGAGCTGGACGACCAGCCGTCGGCCATCGGCGCCGACCGGAGCTCGGCGAATCACGCGCCTCGCCCACACCGAGTCGCCGTGCCAGTCACCGGCCAGCAGCAACCGACCCGGGTTCGCGAACCGAATCCCGGGCGCGGAAGTAGCGCTGTCGGTCACCCAATGATGGTGCGGTCAGAGCGCCCGGTCGCGACACCAATTTTCCACAAGCACTGATCAACATGCTGATTTCGCTGCATTCGGCGCGGCCGGCTGTCGAGGATGAAGAGGTGCCGGATCTTGAGGTCGTGCGATGGCAGCGATACGGCAAGGACCGCTTGTACGTCAACGGATCGGACGGTCAGAGGGTCGGCTGGGTTGATCTGCTGACCGGTGCACGCACCGTGGCCGACGGGGAGTGCGAGCAAGCTTTCACCGACGCCGTTAGCAACTGGTACTGCGGAGCCGCGACGCCGACGCGGGACGAGGACCGGTCGATCGATGTGACTCCGCCGCCCGATCCGGTCCAGGAAGAGATTCGGGGCGCAGCGCTGGCAACGCGCCTAACCGCTGACGCCGCTGCCCCTCCGCTCCCGCCGGCAAGCTGGCACGATCTCGCCACGCACGTCCCCGGCCAGGCAGCGCGAGAGCAGGCGATCCGCGAGCTCGCGACGATGAGGGAGCGCACGAAGGTCGGCGCGTTCCTGGCTCGAGCGTTCGACATGAAGACCGACGAGCGAGCCTGGCGGGTCGGCGCGAACGGCGAAGAGACGGTCGGGAGCCGACTTGAGAAGTTGACCAAACACGGCTGGCATGTCCTGCACGCCGTCCCCGTCGGGAAACGCGGCAGCGACATTGACCACGTCGTTATCAGTGCGGGCGGCGTCTACACGCTCAACACCAAGAACCATCCAGGCGGACGGGTCTGGGTCGGGTCTCGCGCAATCCGCGTGAACGGGCAGCCCGTCACCTACCTGCGAAACTCACAGTACGAGGGTCAGCGTGCCGAGCGACTGCTGTCGGAGGCTGCAGGGTTTCCGGTACCGGTGCGGCCGGTGCTGGTATTCCTGACTGGCTCGCTGATACCGAACGTCACGATCAAGCAGCGACCAGAGGCCGTCCTCATCCTCGATCGGATGGACATACCAGGCGCATTCAAGCGGGCTCCACGACGGATCTCCCCGGAGCAGGTCGACGCGATTTTCGACGTGGCACGGCGCTGCACTACATGGACGGTTTCGCCGTCCTGTTCGTGCTCCGACGCCGACTGAATCGGTGATAGAACTCCGCCATGTCGGACGATGTCGACGCGAGGCTGCGCGCCGCGGCGTTTGATCACCTGGACCGGCACCGGCAGCTTCATCCCGACGGCGCGCTTCGCTCAGCGGACATCAACAACTTCAGCTACGATGGCAAGGCGCAACGCCTTATCGTGCAGACCGGGATCTGAAAACCCGCCGGTTTCAACGCAGCGCTATCGATCCGTACGACGTACACACCTTCGGACCAACCGCCGCCGTACGAAGACGACCTCGGCCTCGACGGATACGTCCGCTACAAATACCGCGGCAACTACCCCAACCACTCCGACAACCGCGGCCTCGTGAGGCGCTCGCCACCCACGCGCCGCTGATCTACTTCGTCGGGATCGACAGGGGCCTGGACTCGGCTCACTACCCGGTCTGGATCGTTGACGAGGATCGCGGGCCGCCTCGAGTTCACCGTCGCGGTCGACGAAGCACAACGACCGCTCGGCACCGTCGACCTCATCTGGCCCGACAAGGCCTACGCGCTACGCCTCACCCAGTATCGGCTCCACCAACCGGTATTCCGCACCCGAGTGCTGCGGGCGTACGACGACACCTGCGCGATGTGCCGGCTCCGCCACGCCGAACTTGGGACCACCTCCCGCTATCGCTTTGGACCACGGTCCAGCGGCTGGATTGATCGATGTCAACGGCAACGGCCCAGTATCTAGACGCGTAGTCGCCCGACAGGTCCTGAACAGCGGCGTTGAGCTGGTCGAGAACAGCAGGGAGCGACGGCCGATCTCGCGGGGTCTTCCGAAACCACGTTGGGTACTGGAAGACGCAAACGTCTATCGGCTGGGCCTGATTCCCCGCAAAGAGGGTCGGCGGGACGTTACCCCAAGTCCCGTAGCCACTTGCGAGCAAGCCATGCACAAAAACGATGACCGACTCCGTCCGGGCGGATGGCCGGGTATGAAGGTTGGCTCGCGACGAATCGAAGGCGGCGGCTTCGAAGGTCGTCTGCCCGACGACCTTCATGGCGGTCCTCTCACCGGCTGGCGGCAATCACTCCGAGCAGGCCGATGGTCGAACTCGAATGATACTTGCATTATGTGCCCGACCGACCGCGGGGAACTTTGGACAGACGCTCGAACTCGTACGTGCGTTCGACACGTTTAGCTGTACGGATAGCTGTACGGCCGATTTGCGATGATCTTGATACCAAGATCATCAGGCCCTGCCCTGCATAAACGTTGCGCGCTCGGAGGGACTCGAACCCCCAACCTTCTGATCCGTAGTCAGATGCTCTATCCGTTGAGCTACGAGCGCAGAATCGTGGACCTAACCGGCGGATGCGCGGGCCCCAGGCGGCCAGCAGCCCGGACTTCCGCGCTCAACAGCATATGACAGGGTGCGCCGAGTCGCCGCGCGGCGAACTTTTCAGCCGTCACGCGCGTTCACCCCGTGAGTCCCCCAACCAGGAGCGAGCGTGACGGGCATCTTGCCTCGCGAGGCCGCGTGACCATACTGCTGATCGGCGTCGGCTTCGTCGCCGGCCTCGTCACGGTGATCTCGCCCTGCGTTCTGCCGGTCCTTCCGGCGGTTCTCGCCGGCGGTGCCACGCCTGGCGCCTCCGCCGCGAACGGTCGGCGCCGAGCCATCGCCGTCGCGGTCGGGCTCGCCCTTTCGTTCAGCCTTTCGTCGCTGTTCGCCGGCGCCATCCTGTCATTCCTCGGCCTCCCCCAGGATCTTCTCTACGACATCGCCCTGGCCCTGCTCTTCCTCCTCGCGGCCGGGCTGCTGATCCCGCGGCTGGGCGAACTGCTGGCCCGCCCGTTCGCCCGGCTCGGACTCCGTCGTGCCGCCGGCGGCGGTAGCGGCTTTCTCCTAGGTGCCAGCCTCGGGCTGGTCTACGTCCCCTGCGCCGGCCCGGTGCTCGCGACCATCAGCGTGGTCGGCTCCAGCCACCACATCGGGGTCCTCGCGGTGCTCCTCACCGCGGCTTACGCGCTCGGCATTGCCCTCCCGATGTTCTGGCTGATTGCCCTGAGTGGCCGGATCCTGAAGGGCACCGCCAAGCTCCGCGAGCACGCCCGGCTCCTCCGGGCCGCCGCCGGAGCCCTGATTGCGGGCACCGCTCTCGCCATAACGTTCGGTGCTGCCCAGGCGCTGCAGACCGCGGTCCCTTCCTACGTGACAAGCCTCGAGACGCACCTCGAGCGGACTCCGGGAGTGGCGGGGGAACTTCGCTCCATCACCGGCGAGCACGGCCCCCTGGTAGCGAGATCAGGTCAAGCCACTTCAGCGGGACTAGACGACTACGGCCCGGCACCGGAATTCACGGGTATTACCGCGTGGTTCAACACGCCGGGTGGGCGTCCCCTCTCACTGGCCGGGTTTCGCGGCAAAGTCGTCCTGGTCGACTTCTGGACCTACTCCTGCATCAACTGCCTGCGTAGCCTTCCCCATGTCGAGGCTTGGTATCGCACCTACGCGTCGGCGGGCCTTGTCGTCGTCGGCGTGCACACACCCGAGTTCGACTTCGAGCACGTCGTTGGAAACGTTCGAGCCGCGGTGGGTCGACTTCACGTCCCCTACCCGGTTGCGGTCGACGACCTCTACGCCACCTGGAACGCGTGGGGCAACAACTCTTGGCCGGCTGAATACCTGATCGACCAGAGCGGGCACGTCCGATACGTCTCGATCGGCGAAGGCGACTACGACGTCACCGAACGCGCCATCCGGGCCCTGCTGTCGACCCGGCCCGCGGAACTGCCGCCGACTACACAACTCCCGGACTTGACCCCGCACGAGCAGACCACCCCGGAGACCTACCTCGGCTACGACCGGCTCGCCGGGTATCGGGGGACGCCGATAAAGGACAACCAGGTAGCCACCTACCAGGCGCCCCCAACACTGCCGGTCAACGCGATCTCGTACCAGGGCGTCTGGACGGTAGGCAGCGAACACATCATCGCCGGAGCAGATGCCCAGATCCACCTCCATTACCTCGCATCGGACGTCTACATCGTCATGTCCGGGACCGGAACCGTCGGAGTCAACGTGAATGGCGCTCCTCGCCAGAGCCTGCGCGTCAGCGGCGTGCCCAACCTCTACACCGTGATCGAGGGCCCGGTAGCCGCCGAAGGCAGCCTCGTTCTCGACGTCCCGGACGGGGTCTCTGCCTACAGCTTCACATTCGGTTGACCTAGCGTTTCGCCGGCGTACGACCGTCGGCCACCCGCAGTACAGCGAGAGTTCATCCGGCCATGCACAATGGCGAGAGTGCCCAGCGTGAGGAGATCCTGCATGCGCCGGACGCGGTCCGTCACGCTTGCCCTCGCCGGCGTCGCCACAGCCGTGACCTTCCTGACCGGAGCGCCCGTTCGAGCCCAAGCCGAAGCCGCTGCCGCTGCCGCTCGGCCAGCCATCCACCACGTCTGGCTCATCGTCCTCGAGAATGAGGGCTACCAGTCGACGTATGTCTCGAACCCCAACACCTACCTCAGCGCCACCCTCGTCCACCGCGGCGCCCTGCTGAGTGAGTACTACGCGACCGGGCATGTCAGCAATGACAACTACATCTCGATGATCTCGGGCCAGGCGCCGAACCCGGAGAATCAAAGTGACTGCCAGGATTACGTCGATCTTCGGCCAGGCACGCTCGGGCCGAACGGACAGGCGATCGGACAGGGCTGCGTCTTCCCAGCCACGGTCCTCACCCTGGCCGACCAGCTGAGCGCCGCGGGCCTGACCTGGAAGGCCTACATGGAGGACATGGGCAACGACCCCGCCCGAGAGCCCGATCGATGCGGGGATCCCGGGAACCCGTCGGGTGTCGGCTCACGTGACGGCACCCAGTCCGCCGAGGCGATCGACCAGTACGCCGCTAGGCACAACCCGTTCGTCTATTTCCACTCGATCTTGGGCTCAGGCCGCTGCCAAACCAACGTTGTCCCCCTGAACCAACTCGCGGGCGACCTTGCCCATCTGAGCACCAGTCCCGTATTCAGTTTCTTGACACCCAATCTCTGCAACGACGGCCACGACAATCCCTGCACCGGCACGAATGTCCGCGGTACGCATGTTGGCGGCCTGGCGGCGGCCGACTACTGGCTGCAGAAATACATCCCGCTTGTCACCCACTCGGCGGCCTACCACGATGGCGGCCTCATCATCATCACCACAGACGAAGCATCGACGAGCGACGCGAGGGCCTGCTGCAACGAACAGGCCGGGCTCAACTCCCCCCAGCCCGGCATCACCGGCCCCGGTGGCGGGCAAGTCGGGGCCGTCGTTCTCGGCACCTGTGTCCGCCCAGGCACCAAGGACGCCAATCCTTACAACCACTACGCCCTGCTGCGGAGCCTCGAAGACATTTTCGGGATCCGTACCGGAGGGTCCGACGGGAAGGGCCATCTCGGCTACGCGGGGGGGGCAACGCTGAAATCCTTCGGCACCGATGTATTCAATGGGTGCGCCGTTGCGCCCCCGGCCGGGATCGCTTCCCATCCGCCCGCCGCCACTCCTTCGCTAGCCCGGACGGTCATGGGCGGTGGGCCGTCCCTGCCCCGAACAGGAGGCCTGCCCTGGGCCGCCGCCGGCGCTGGGCTCCTCCTCGCCGTGCTGGTTCTCCAACGCTTCCACGGGGGTCTGAACCGATGATTTCGCCTACCCGAAGACAGTTCCTGATCGGCGGCGCCGGGACTGTCGCTGCCGCGTCGATGCCGGCGGTCCGGGCGGCTGGCCGTCCCACGGCTTTGGCGATGACCGCCGGGCCGCCTGCGCAAAGTGGGATCGAGCACATCGTCCTCGTAGTCATGGAGAACCGTTCATTCGACCACTTTCTCGGCTGGCTGCCTGGAGCCGATGGACGCCAGTCCGGGCTCGAGTACCCGGACGACGCGGGCCACCTTCACCCAACACACCGCCTGTCCGAGTGGCAGGGCTGCGGCTTCAACGACCCGGATCACAGTTACACCGGCGGTCGCACTCAACTCGATGGCGGCCGGATGGATGGGTTCCGCCGCGGCTTGAACGACGACTACGCACTGGGCTACTACGAGCGGGCGGATCTGCCGTTCTACGGCCCCCTGCTCGCCGCGGCGACCACTTTTGACCGATATTTCTGTTCCATCCTCGCCCCCACCTACCCGAATCGCTTCTACACCCATGCGGCCTACACCGATCGCCTCGACAACTACACCCGATTCACTACGGTGCCGACGATCTGGGACCGGCTCGCCGCGGCCGGAGTCCCAGCGCGCTACTACTTCAGCGACCTGCCTTTCCTCGTTTTGTGGGGCGAGCAGTACACCTCGATCGCCAGCCCGGTCGAACGTTTCTTCGCCGACGCCGCATCAGGCACTCTTCCGGCGTTCTCCTACATCGACCCCGCGTTCCTGGGCGAGGAACAGGGCGGGTCGAACGACGACCACCCACACGCTGACATCCGCAGAGGGCAGGCCTTCACTTCCTTGATCGCGAACGCCGTCGTGAAGTCGCCGCTGTGGTCCAAGACCGTCCTCGTGATCACCTATGACGAGTGGGGCGGCTTCTTCGACCATGTCGTCCCGCCACGTTTGCCAGATAGCCACAACATGGTGGCTGGTGGCCCGGCAGACCACGCCCAGGCCGGCTTTCGAGTTCCCTGCATCGTGCTGTCGCCATTCGCCCGACCCGGCGCCATCGGTCACAACCAGTACGACCACACCTCAATTCTCAAGATGGTCGAGTGGCGCTTCGGCCTCCAACCACTCACCAAACGGGACGCGGCCGCGCGTAACCTTGCCGAGGTCCTCGACCCCCGGCGCCCGCAGGCCAGCCCCCCCTCGCTCCCGATCGTCGTAGACCCGGGCCCGCACCTGTGCGGCTCGCCAGGTGTGGGAATGGCGGCAGCGGAGGATTCGTCCTGGTTGGAACTCGCCGCGCTCGCGAAGCGCCTGGGCTGGGACGCCCTCCGCTGAGCGGAGGCTCCGGGATTTGAACCCGGGATGGGGGTGAACCCAAACCGCATTAGCAGTGCGGCGCCATAGACCGGACTAGGCGAAGCCTCCCCGCAGCCGTCGCCGGCCGCGCCCGCAGAGTCTACCCGCGCTCGGGGGCGGCGAGTTCGGTGACCGACAGCTTGCCCTCGGCGTACTGCTGCCGGATGACCTTCTTGTCGAACTTCCCGACGCTGGTGCGTGGCACGGACTCGATCAGGGTCCAGCGCTCGGGCAGCCACCAGCGGACCACCCGCTCGGCCAACCAGTCGCGCAACTGCGCGGGCGTGGCCGAGGCGCCGTCCTTGAGGACGACGGCGGCCAGCGGGCGCTCCTGCCACCGCTCGTCCGGGACGCCGACCACCGCGGCCTCGACGATGTCCGGGTGTGCCGCGAGCGTGGTCTCCAGGTCCACCGAAGAGATCCACTCGCCGCCGGACTTGATGACGTCTTTGGCCCGGTCGGTGAGCGTGATGTAGCCGAGCGGGTCCAAGTTTCCGACGTCGCCGGTTCGGAGCCAACCCCGATCGAATCTGGCCGGGTCGTCCTCCTTGTAGTAGCTACCGGTCACCCAAGGTCCGCGAACCTCGAGCTCGCCCACCGACTTACCGTCGGCGGGCAGCACCTGGCCGGCATCGTCGACGATCCGACCTTCGACGCCACAGAGGAGACGGCCGGCCGTCGATCGGTAGTCCCAGATCCGCTCGCCTTCGACCCCGACCGGCGCCCAGGCGACCGAGGCGAGCGGCGACGTCTCGGTCATTCCCCACGCCTGGATGATCCTGATGTCGAACTCCCGCTCGAACGCCTGCATGAGCGCCCGCGGCACCGCCGACCCGCCGCAGCCGATCCGGGTGATCGAAGAGAGGTCGTGCCCGGGATGGCTCCGCATGAACTGGAGAATGTCGTTCCAGATCGTAGGCACAGCGCCGGACAGGGTCGGGCGCTCAGCCTCGATGAACCTGACCAATGGCTCAGCCTGAAGGAACCGATCCGGCATGACGAGGCTGGCGCCGGACATGAGTGCCGCGTACGGCAGCCCCCAGGCGTTGGCGTGGAACATCGGGACGATCGGCAGAACCCGGTCGTCGAACCGGACCGCCAGTCCGTTGCCGCTGCACTGCGCGGTCGAGTGCAACCACGCCGAGCGGTGGCTGTAGACGACGCCCTTCGGGTTGCCCGTGGTACCCGAGGTGTAACACATCGCAGCGGCCGACAGCTCGTCGACATCCGGCCACGGGAACTCCGATGACTCCGCGGCGAGAACCGACTCGTAGGCGAGCACCTGCTTTCCGGCCGCCTCCAGCGGCGCGGTGTCGGCCTCTCCGGCCACAAGCACCGTGTGGACCGTGGTCAGCTCCGGAAGCAGCTTCGCGAGCAGCGGAACGAGTGAGGCGTCGGTGATGACAACCTGGTCTTCGGCGTGGTTGGCGATATAGACGATCTGCTCGGGAAAGAGACGGATGTTCAGGGTGTGCAGGACAGCGCCCATCGATGGGATCGCCAGGTACGCCTCGAGATGCTCCTGATTGTTCCAGGCGAACGTACCCACCCGGTCGTCCCCGGTGATGCCGAGGCGGCGTAACCCGTTGGCGAGGCGGGCGGCCCGCTCTCCGACCTCCGCGTAGGACGCCCTGCGGCTGGCCGACGCGCCCGCGGTGATGACCTCGCTGTCCCTGTACCAGGTAGTGCCATGGCGGAGGATGGAGCCGATGGTCAGCGGAGCGTCCTGCATCGTGGAACGCACAGCGATCCTCCTTGGCCGGTGTGGGACTCGATTGTCCACATTGGCCGGCTAACGGCAAAGCCGACTATCGAACCGTAAGAGGTCCGGTAGGCGACGCCACCGCGGAAAGGAAGGAATACGAGAGGGTGACCGTCGGGGTATTGAGGGCCGACGGGGCGGCCGGGAAGGTGACCTCGAGACCGTCAGCGCCGAGCGTCCAGACGGCATAGTTGGCTTGCTCCGGCCCGGCGAAGCCGGTGTAGTCCGCGCGGCCGAAACGTGCGGTCAGCTCCGCGATTGCCCCACGGGAGAGCAGCTGGAGGTAGCCGGCGCCAGGCCGAAACAGCTCGTCGAGGGCGTATCGATGGCCGCTCCGAAGGTCGAGGACCAGCCCCACGTTGACCTCCGTCGGCTCAGCTGCGCCCGGAGCCTCCTCGACGCCGCTCAGCCGGACAGCGAGCGTCCGCGCCGTCAGCAGGGTCGTCTGCTCGGCAACCCGCAGGACACCGGGCCCGGTCGATTGCGGTGCCGGCCCGGCGGCCGCCAGCGCCTGAGCGAATTCGGTGATCAGTGCCTGCGCCGTGGCCTGAAGGAACCGGTTGAGCGCTTGTTCGAGACCGACATTGGTCAGGCCCGCCAGGCGGGGGTATCCGACCGACGCTGTGTAGCCGGGGTTCGTTCCGGTCGCGGTCAGCGTGCCGACGAGGACGGTCGGCAGCGGAGCCGGCGGGCTGGTTGGCGAGGGCTCCGGGCAGCGAAGGTAGCCGCGGACCACGGCCAGCGCCGCGTCGGGCGACGAACCACCGCCCGGACCACCGAGACTACGCACCGCTGCGACGACGCTCGGCGGAGCATCATCGAGGCCGGCCGACAGCGTGGACAGCGCGTCCTGGAGTTGAGGAGCCATCGGCTGCTGGCCGAGCGACGGCCTTTCGAGCGCAGTCGTCACAGTCACCGCGGCAGGGCACAGCGCGGCAAGCTCAGCCGGCGACACGGTGATGGCGACCCGCGGGGACGACGGTGGGGAGACGGGCGGCACCGGCAAACTCGGCGCCGACACGGGGTGCAACCCGGTCGGAGAGCAGGCTGCCGAAACGCCGACGAGGAGCAAGATCAGGCCTTGGGGCAGTCGGAGGCGCATCGCGGAACCAGCCTAAGTCCTCAGTTCGGCGGCAGGCCCATGGACCGGGCGTGCGACACGAGCAGGGAGAACGGCGGCAGCACGTCAATCCCGTCCGGGATGTGCAGGTACCCGGGGGTAGATCCCGGCACGCCGGTATGCCCGTACTGCCAGACAATTCGGTTCGACCGCGGGTCGATCACGATTATGCGGTCGTTGTGGTCGTCGTTAAGAATTATGTCGCCGTTTGGAAGTGGCAGCGCCAAGGAAGGGTGATCCAGCCCGGCCGACGGGGTAGAAGGGACGTACCGCCAGAGCGCCGCGCCGGCCCGGTTGAAGATCACCACTTGACCGGGGGACGAGTAGTCGACGGTGAGGTATCGATCGGGGCCGATCTCGTTGGTGTCCGAAGGGTAGGCGACTCCGGGGGGGTGAGTCGACCACACCACCGTGCCGTTGAGATTCAGTTCGTCGACCCAGTCTCCGTCGATCTCCGTGACAAGGTAGTCGCCGTTGTGGAGCGGGAAAGCGCCGTTCGGGCTTCCCCATCGCTGCGGTGGGTCGTGGAAGCAACTGTTCGTGCTGAGTCCGTAGACGTGGGAAGGGGCAGTGCCTCCGGGCGGGACGACCAGCAAACGACAGTTCTTGATGTCAGCGGTCAGAATGTCCCCGTTGGGCAGAACCATGGCGTCGTCCGGGTTGAAAACGTAGCCCGGACCCATCCCCGGGACCCCTGGGTGCCCGTAGTGGCCGACGATGCGTTCAGTCGCGATATCGATGATGCTGATCGTGAAGTCATCCTCTTGGGTGGCGATGATGTATCGGCCGTCCGGGGTGAAGAAGGCGTCATCCGGGATCGCGAACGTCTGGCCGGGCCGGAGGTCGCCCGGACGGGGGAACGACCAGCGGATCCGACCCTGGGCATCGACGATGATCAACCTGTTATTCCCCTCATCGGCGATGAGGATCGGCGCGGGAAGCACCGAAGGATCGGATCCGGGTTGCAGATGCCCCGGTCCGGCCGGGCTCGCAAGGTAGGCGAGGGTGGGATCCGAGGTGGGGGTGACCCGGGCCGGATCCGGGCCGCCAGTCAGCGCCGATCCGGTCACCGGGCGCGTCACCCTCGACGCAGCGTGCCCGCCGGCCATCGCCGCGACGATGCTCAGCAGGACCACCGTGCTAGCCGCCGCGAGCGTCATACTCAACCGCCGTAATCGCTCCCGGCGGCGGGCTTCCCGGTCATGCAACGGTCTACTCACCGCGACCCGACCGCCCGCTTGCACATCCGCCCAGTGTCCCCGATCCGAACCGGCTCACGTCCCCCCGGGTCCGAGCCACGCCGCAGGCTTTCCTGCCGGCGGCGTCACCAACGCCCGAAGTGCACGACTCCGGCGAGGTCTTCCAGCCTCGGGCCAGCGACGGCGACCGGCGCTCACCGCCGGTCGAGTGGCCGGGTCCGGCCGGCCTCGAGCGCGCAAGCGACGCAAGCTCGGCGCGGAACGACCCCGTCCGACCGCGATCGGTTCGCTGCGGCGCGTACGTTGCTCGCGGAGGGACCTGGATGTTCGTGAATTATGGCGATCACGCAGTCCACGCTCTGCGCTTCGGCGCCGGACCCCGAACCGTCGTGGGGATGCCGGGGTCGTTCGGCACGACCGAGATCTGGGAGCAGCCCTTCGAGCTGCTGAGCGCTCACTTCCAGACCATCACGTTCGACCATTTCGGCACCGGCGAGACCTTCGTCCCCGACCAGATGGTGACCTTCGAAAACCAGGTCCTACTGGTCGTGGGGTTGCTGGACACGTTCGATGTCGACCGTTGCCTGCTGGCCGGCGACTCCAGCATGAGCGCGGTTGCGGTCGAGGTGGCCGCGCGGTATCCGGAGCGTATCGAGGCGCTCGTGCTGGTGGCCGCGGGTATCTCGTATGCCCCCGATGACGGGGTACGGCGATTCGTCTCGGGGCTGCGAAGAGATCCCGAGCGGACCCTGCAGGGGTTCGTGCGGCTCTGCCTGCCAGAGGACGACCGCGGCCACCTACGCCGCTGGCTGACGGACATCATCCTGCGCACCGGGCCAACCAGGGCCGCCCGCCTCGTGGAGTCCTTCTACGAGGTCGACATCCGTGAGCGTCTGGCCGAACTCGAGACTCCCACCCTGGTTCTCCAGGGGGAGCTGGATGCGCTGCCCTCGAGTCGGCTTGAAAAGGCGCGGGAGATGGCCTCCCTGATCCCCGGCGGCCAACTTCACGTGATCGAGGGCGTCGGACACGTTCCGACCCTCAGCCGCCCCCGGGAGGTAGCCAAGGCCATCGAGGCTCTGCTGCTGGCCGGGTCGGAATGACACAGTTCGGTCTCGCTACCGAGAGGGCGTGAGCGACTCTGTGCCGTTGGCGGGGTTGCCAATCGCGCGGTCCCCTTCGCGCCAAGCGCTGGTGATCCGCGGCTGGTGACGGGTAAGGCCCACCGGAGCCGCACCGCGCAGGCGCAGCCGCCGGGCGCAGCGCATCGTGTGAACCCGCGGACTCGCCGCCAGTTGAGCAGTAGCTTGACCATCCCGGATGAAGGAGGAACCGATGGCTGGCCTACCGGATGGGAATGCTGGCCCGACGAAAGAGGACGCGGCCCTGCTGATGAGCATCTTCAACGGTCCGTCCGGCGAAAGGGCGTCCTCCGGAATTGAACTACTCTGGACCTACCGTGAACCGCCAACCTTCAATGAATTGGTCGCCGAACACCCGTCGGGAAGCCCCGCGTACCTGGATGTAATGGGCCTGCTGACTATCTGCGAGCGACTTGGGACTTTCGTGAAGAGCGGAGTCCTGCACATGGGACTCACCCTCGACCTGGTCGGGGTGGCCATGGTGTGGGGGCGCTGCTCCCGGCTCGTGGCGGACATGCGAGAGCAGCGGCAAAATCCGAAGCTCTTCGAGAACTTCGAGTGGCTTGCCGCTCGGTGATCAAAGAATCCGGAGCCATCGGGTCCGGCGCGGATCAGGACTCACGATTCGCGATCGTAACCGAGCGGCGACGGGAGCCCCTACGGCCACACGGTGCATTCGCGTCGTCCGTGCGGTTCGGTACTACCGGATGTCACACGCTTATCGGGCCACGAGCGCCGGTGCGGGGCCAGGCTGGGTCGCCGCAGCCGCGGCGTTGCCGCGCGCGGCCGGGGTCGTCACCGCGCCCGAACCTGAACCGAGCCTGATAGCCGGCCGGCCCTACCGGAGGACACGGCAACGCACCAGATACGTCGGCTGAGCAACAGCAGCCTCGTCCGCGCTAGTCGAGGCCAAGTGTCCGCCGGGCGGTCCTCAGCGTCTCAGGATCCAGACCTATGACGATCTTTCCGCGGGTCGTCAGATAGGCGAAGTCGACGCTGGCCAGTTCGACCTGTTCATATAGTTCGGCCAGAGCCCCGGGGCGATCGGCAATCTCGACGACGAGAACTTCCTGCTGGCCAACCACCCGAACGCCGGCCTCCTCCAGCACCCGCGTGGCCGCTTCAGGGTCCTCCACGAGGAGGTGTCCGACTGTCTCGTCGTCCACGGTGCTCGGCCCGCTCAGGCCGTCGATGTTGACGCCGGCCGATCCGAGTGCACGGGCGGCGGTGCCTAGCGGGCGGGCGTGGCTCTTCAAGTCGATCCGGATGTCCGTGGGCACGACGCCTCCTTCCGAGTCGCCCGAGCCTAACGGCTTGACGGACGCCCTGGTTGACGTTTGCCATGGCTCTCGCCCGGCGGCTCGACGGCGGCCGCACCGAGTCGACTGTGCAAGGCTGCACGTCATGGCGAGCGAGCGGTTCGAGGTGCGGCGGAAGATCGCGGCCCCGCCGGCCAGAGTGTTCGCGGTCCTGTGCGACCCAAACGGACACGTGGCGATCGACAGCTCCGGGATGCTCCAGTCGGCGGACGGCAGCCGCGTGACACGCGTGGGTGACCGGTTCATCGTGCATATGGACCGCGAGGCGCTGAACGACTATCCGATGGGCCGGTACGACGTAACGGTGATCATCACTCAGTTCCAGCAGGACGTCCTCCTCGAGTGGACGATCTCCGGGAAGATCCAGCCCCCGATCCGGCACCTGTACGGTTATCGGCTTGAGCCCAGCGAGAGCGGCACGCTGGTTACCTCTTACTACGACTGGAGCCAAATAGAGGCTCAGTACCGCGACAAGGGCATCTTCCCCGTTATCCCCGAGGCCGCCCTACGTGCGACCCTCGGCATCCTCGCGAGGACCATCGAGCAAGGCTGCCCCTAGCCGCGTGGCCTCTCGAGAAGCCCGGCGGGCAGGCCGCGACCGTCAGCACGGCGTTTTCGGTTCCGCCCGGCCTGTCGCCAGGTCCGAACTCCTGCCGCCCAGTCCCACGCGATCGGTCACCACGGCACCCGGCGCACCGCATATGCGGACCACCGCGGGATGCGGTTACCGGCGATCAGCCCGCGATGGCGCGCCGGCTGATTGCCACACAGGAGCGCTCCGCGTGGAGTCGCCCGGGCCGAAGGTCAGCTGACCGGAATTTCGCCGCCGCTCAATAGCGGGCTCCGACGACCTGCTCTCCGAGCGGGTCCAGTTCGGCGAGTGCTTCCTGATCAAGGGATACCTCCATGGAGGCCGCGTTCTCTTCCAGCCACCGTCGCCGCTTGGTTCCGGGGATGGGAACGACCGGGATGCCGAGTCGGGAGCCTTGGGCGTGCACCCAGGCGAGAGCTACCTGCGCAGGTTGAACGCCGAGTCGAGCGGCGACTCCACGCACAGTGTCCGCGATGGCTTGATTTGCTTGGCCGGCATCGCCCGAGAACCGCGGGTTGTTGCCGCGAAAGTCCTTCGCGCCGAGGGATGACGGGTCCACCGTGCCGGTGAGGAAGCCGCGGCCGAGGGGTGAGTACGGTACGAGACCAATACCCAACTCAGCCATCGCCGGTGCCAGCGTTTCCGGGTCGCGAGTCCACAACGAGTACTCGCTCTGAACCGCGCTGATCGGATGAACCGCATGCGCCCTGCGCAATAACTCCTCGTTGACCTCGCTCAGCCCGAGATGACGCACCTTGCCCTGTTGAACGAGCTCGGCCATGGCACCGACGGTCTCCTCGATCTCCGCGGTCTGGGCTGGGCGGTGCAGGTAGTAGAGGTCGATCGTGTCTACCCTCAGGCGCAGCAGCGAGGACTCGCAGGCGCGCAGGACGTAGCCACGCTCTCCGCGCAGTACTCGTCTGTCATCGCCCGCCGTCCGGTCGATGCCGAACTTCGTAGCAAGCTGCACCTGCTCGCGCCGGTCGTGGATCGCACGACCCACGAGCACCTCGTTATGACCGTCGCCATAGACGTTCGCGGTATCTAGGAACGTGACGCCCAACTCGAGAGCGCGGTGGATAGTAGCGACCGACTCGTCCCAGTCCGCTGGGCCGTACCACTCGCTCATGCCCATGCATCCGAGTCCTTGGGCGGAGACGGCCAACCCACCGAGACCTACGACTTTCACGTCTCATCCATTCACCCAGAACACACGCGGGACCCCTGCGCGATGTACTGACGCGAGGGATCCAGACTCTTCCACCCAGGCTACAGCGCCCCGGCCCGCAACGAGAGGGGGTCGTAGTCCAGCGTCGCCGGTAGGACACCCTCCAAAGCGAGCAGCCACTCCTTGGTCCGCAGTCCCCCGCCGAATCCGCCGAGCCCGTCGGTAGCGAGCACCCGGTGGCACGGCACCACGAACGGCAAGGGGTTGCTTCCCATGATCGCGCCAATCGCTCGGGCCCCGTCCGGAGCGGCGACCCGGGCCGCCAACTCGCCGTAGGTGGTCGTCCGACCGAACGCCACACTGCGCTCGAGCTCTTGCAGCACGACCAGTCGCAGGCCGGCGACACCGGTCCAGTCGAGGCTGAGCTCGAAATGCCGGCGCCGGCCTTCGAAGTACTCGCCGAGCTGGCGCAGCGCGTTGGCCAGGTGCTCAGCCGCCCGCGCGGAGCCGGGTTCCTCCTCCCCGCCGGTCTTGGAGGTCGAAGGTGAGAACTGGATGCTGGCCACTCCCAGCTCGCTGGCGCCGACGCCGAGGAGCCCGATCGGCGTGGCAAGCCGGGCCGAGAGCATCCGCTCATTCTGCACGGCATCGACTCCGATAGCTTCGGATCCGATGTCCGCGCGACCCGCGCGCGGCCTATCGAAGGGCGGCGCCGATGGGCCAGCTCGAGGTCGCAACCGCAGACGGGGCGATGGGGGTCTACGACGCCGTGCCCGCCACACCGGCCCGGGCCGCGGTGGTCGTCGTTCAGGAGGCCTTCGGGGTCAACCCGCACATTCGGGCCGTTGCCGACCGGTTCGCCGAGTCGGGCTACCGCGCGGTCGCCCCGCACCTGTTTCACCGGACCGGTGACCCGGAACTCTCCTACACCGACATCGACTCGATCAGGCCGCACATGCAGGCCCTCACCGAACCCGGTTTGCTGGCCGATCTCGACGGCGTCCTTCGATACCTCGCGGAGGGCGGTTTCGAGGCGGCCCGGGTGGGCATCGTCGGGTTCTGCATGGGCGGTTCCGTCGCCATGTTCGCCGGCAGCCGATTCGATCTCGGCGCGGCGGTCAGCTTCTATGGCGGGGGGGTCGTCGAGGCCCGGATGGGAATGCCCTCGCTCCTGGAGGTTGCTCGGGAGCTGCGCTGCCCCTGGCTCGGCCTCTATGGAGACCTCGATCAGGGGATCCCGGTCGAGCAGGTCGAGGCATTGCGCAGCGCCGCAGCGACGGCCTCGGTGGACACCGAGGTGGTCCGCTACCCCGAGGCCGGTCACGGCTTTCACTGCGATGCGCGGCCATCGGCCTACCACGCCGCCTCGGCAACCGACGCCTGGCGGCGCACCCTCGACTGGTTCGGCCGGTACCTTCCGGGCGGCCACGTCGAGGTCTGATCAGAATGCCACCGTCACTTCACGCGCGGTCTCGCGCCGCTCGGCTGGGCGGCCCAGGTCGACGCTTTCGACCGCGCCGGCCGAACGGCGACGCGGGATGACCAGGACGGCGGCCGCAGCCACCGCGACCGCAGCCGCCCCTACCCAGACGGCGGGTGCGAGCCCGGTAATCACGAACGTCCACGCCGTGCGCGCCCTGGCCGTCATGCCTGCTCCTTTACAACAGAGTGACTGATCACTCACTTCCGGGTAGGAAAGAATTAGTCCAGCCGGTCCGCGAGCGCCGCGGTCAGCCGCTCGCGCAACCGGGCCTCGGCCTCGAGACGCTCCGCGGGTTTGCCGGCGACCGGGTTTCCCATCCCGGCGGAGGCGGCACCGAGCTGGCACCAGCGGGCCCATCGCTCGTCCACGGCCGGTAGGTCCATCGCGGCCGCCACGTTCATCAGCATTCCCATGGCGAAGAAGAGCACGACGTCCTCGTAGGGCAGTCCGGTGATCCGCTCGACCAACTGCCAGAGGTCCCGGAACCCGCGCCTCGTGGCGTCCCGGATCTCTGGATCGTCACAGGCGGCGTAGATCTGCAATTGCGTGAGCAACAGTCCACGGTCGGCGAGCAGCTGATCGTAGGCGTCGCCCATCGCGGCGAGGGCGTCCTGCCCGGACAGATCGCCGGCTGCGGTGCCGAACGTGCCGCCCACCCGGATGAAGCAGCGTTCGACGAGGGCCAGGAAGAGCGCTTTCTTGGTCGGGAAGAGCCGGAACAGGTAGGGCTGGCTGATGCCGGCCCGGCGGGCAACGTCCTCGGTGGAGGTCCCGTCGAGACCGCCTTGGGCGAACTCGGCGAGCGCCGCCTCCAGGACGGTCTCTCGCCGTGCGGCGGCGGACATCCGGGGGCCAACGGGGGTCACGCCTTTGAAGGTAGTGGTTACTCACTTTACGGGTCAAGCAACTAGCTCGATCCCTCCGGGCGGAGCCTGCGGGCGGCAAGCGCCGCTCCGAGGAGCTGTAGCCCGGAGGCGGTTGCGGGATCGAGGCCGGTGAGCTCGACGATCCGACGCACCCGGTAGTCCAGCGTGTTGGGGTGCACGTGCAACCGGGCCGACGTTCGTCGACGGTCGAGGTCCTCCTCGACGTAGACCTCGAGCGTCGTGAGCAGGTCCGGGTTACGCGCCAGCGGGTCGAGCAGACCGCCGAGCTGAGGCAAGGCGTCGCTCGCCCGGGTCAGCTGGTACTCGAGAAGAACGTCCGCCAGCTGATAGACCCCCGGCGGTCGCTCGAGGCGCCGGGCCAGCTGTAGCACTTCCCTGGCCTGGGCCGCGGTCGAGCCCAGTGCTGAGCGCTCGTCGCAGGCCGCGACGCCGGCCGTCACTGAAGACCCAGCGGCATCTGCGAGCTCCCGGAGCAGAGCATCGAGTCCGGCCCGCCGGGCGGGCAGCTCGCCCACCGTGCTCGGCACGAGCACAGCACCTCCGGCGGCGTCGAGCAACCCGAGCACCGGTCGGCCGGTTTCGTCGGCCAGCCGCTCCGTGACGCGACGCAGCTTGCGCCGGCCGGCAACCGCGCCTACCACCCCCGAGTCGAGCTCGTCGGGATGCTCGCCGATGTGCAGCGCCAGGACCAGGTAGGCCGGGGCAAGGGTGACCCCAAGCCGAGCGGCAAGCCCCTCCGCGGGGGCTCCGCTGAGCAGCGCCTGGGCGAGCGCGCGGTGTGCGTCGCGCTCCTCACCGTAGATCGCCTGCTGCTCATCGAGATACGCGGCGGCAACCGCCGCGGTCACCGCCTGGACATAGGCAAGCACGCGATCGCCGGCCGCAACCAGGGCGTCGGTCTCGCCCGGACGGGCTGCCTCGACGAGCGCCTGCCAGCTGAGCCGCCCGCCGATGTGGTACGCGGTGAGTACCGCATCCAACGGCACCCGCTCCTCGGCACGCCGGGCCGCGGACTGGCGCAGCTCGGCGAGCTCATCGGCTGCGGGCGGCCGCCCGGCGCGCAAGGTGCGGAAGAAGAGCGCCAGGTTGTCGCCGACGACGCCCCTGATCTCGCCGTCGAGTTGCTCTTGAGGCAACCGCGCGTAGAGCGGGATCTCCTCCCGGAAAACTTCGACCATGCGCCTGGCCAGCTTGGGGATCTGCCGCTCGACCCGCTGATAGAGACCCGCGTCGGCACCCGCCCCGGACCTACCCATCCGCCCATTGTGCTTTCGTTCCCGTCCGCGCACGGTCCGGGTTCAGCAACGCTGGGTAGCCTGCCGAGGTGGCCCGCCCCCTGACCGTGCTCGTTCACGGCCAGCCGGGGAGCCACCTCGATTGGCGGCCGGTCCTCGACCGGCTGCCGGACGTTCCGCTGCTCGCCCCGGATCGCCCCGGCTACAACGGCGAGCCCGCGGCCGGTTTCGCCCAAAACGCCGCAGCCCTGCTCCGTGCCCTGGATGCGGCTGAGGCCCCGACCGCCTACCTGGCCGGGCACTCGTGGGGGGCCGGGGTCGCGCTGGCTACCGCGCTGGCCGCCCCGGATCGGGTAGCCGGGCTCGTGCTCGTCACCCCGGTCGGTTCCCCGCTGGCCATCACCCGCGGCGACCGGCTGGTCGGCGGCCGGGTCACCGGGGCCACCTTCGCGCTCGCGATGCGGCTGATCGCCCGGCACACGATCGGGCTCGGCGCCCGCGCCGTCGGCAGTCGGCTCGACGCCCCGACGAAGCGCTACATCCGCGCCGAGCTCGCACAGCGCGACCTCCCGTCGGCCTGGCGGGCCTGGCGGGTCGAGCAGCGCGCGCTGATCGAGGAGACACCCGGCCTGGCCGGCCGGCTCGCGGAGATCACGGCCCCGACGATCATCCTGGCCGGGCGGCGGGACACCGCGGTGTCCCCCGCTGCCGCCCGAGACCTCGCCCGGCGAATGTCCGGGACCGACGTGGACTTCCGCGAACTGGATACCGGACACCTCATGCCGCTCGAGGCGCCGGACGCGGTGGCCGCCGCCATTCGTGACATCGCGGGCCACTCGTAGTCTGGCGGCATGTTCGCAATCACCATCCCCGCGCCAGGAGGTCCCGAAGCCCTGCGCTGGGCGCAGGTCGACGACCCGGAGCCAGGGCCGGGCGAGGCCCTCGTCGAGGTCGCCGCGACGGCCGTCAACCGGGCGGATCTCCTGCAACGGCAAGGTTTCTACCCGCCGCCCCCTGGTGCTTCACCCCTCCTCGGCCTCGAATGCAGTGGTCGGATCGTCGGGTTCGGTAAGGGCGCGGCGGAAGTGTCGCCCTGGTCCGTCGGCGACGAGGTGTGCGCCCTGCTCGCCGGGGGCGGCTACGCCGAACTGGTTGCCGTCCCGATCGGGCAACTGATGCCCAAGCCGCGCGGGCTCGATCTGGTAGCCGCCGCCTCGCTGCCCGAAGTCGCCTGCACCGTCTGGTCGATGGTGGGCGACGTCGGCCACCTGGCCGCGGGTGAGGCCTTTCTCGTGCATGGCGGCAGCGGGGGGATCGGGACCTTCGCCATCCAGTTCGCGCGGGCGCGCGGCGCGACGGTTCTAACCACCGCGGGCAGCCCGGCCAAACTCGACAAGTGCCGTGAGCTCGGGGCCAGTGTCCTCATCCCCTATAACGAAGCCGACTTCCTCGACCGTGCCCGGGCCGCCACCGGTGACCGCGGGGTCGACGTCATCCTCGACAACATGGGCGGGGCCTACCTCGCCCGCAACCTCGAGGCACTCGCGGTCGGTGGGCGGCTGATCGTCATAGGGCTCCAGGGGGGAGCCTCGGGTGAGCTGGATCTCGGCGGGCTGCTGATGAAACGCGCCTCCGTTCACGCCGCATCGCTGCGAGCCAGACCGGAGGGGGAGAAGGCGGCGATCTGTACCGCAGTGGCCCGGGAGGTGTGGACACTCGTTGCAGAAAAAAGGATCGTGCCGGTGATCGACCGCGTGCTGCCGATGGCGGAAGCGGCGGAAGCGCATCGGGTGGTCGAGGCTGGGGAACAGGTCGGGAAGGTGGTGCTCGCCGCCCCGGGTTTCATTAGCGCCGCCGGGTGAGATTCACTTAGAGCCACGCATCATTCCGGTGATCGGAGGGGATCCGCCGTGAGCACTCACGCGACCGAGCAGCAGTCCCGCAAGGTGGCCGAGGCGGCCCGCGAGACCGAATGGAAGCTGCCATCGTTCGGCAAGGAGTTGTTTCTCGGCAACTTCCGGCTCGACCTGCTTTGGCCGCCGCCGGTGCCGAGTGCGGACCAGGTGGAACGTGGCGAAACATTCGTCGCGAAGCTCCGCGCGTTCCTCGAGGAGCAGGTGGACCCGTTTCAGATCGAGCGGGACGCGAAGATTCCGGACCACGTCGTCGAGGGGCTCAAGCAGCTCGGCGCGCTAGGGATGAAGATCCCCGAGGAGTACGGGGGCCTCGGGCTCTCCCAGGTCTATTACAACCGAGCGCTGGCGCTCGCCGGGTCGTGGCACTCGTCGATCTCGACGCTGTTGTCGGCGCACCAGTCCATTGGTGTTCCGGAGCCGCTGCAGATGTTCGGCACCGAGGAGCAGAAGCGCGCATTCCTGCCCCGGGTGGCGAGAACCGACATCAGCGCGTTCCTCCTCACCGAGCCCGATGTCGGATCGGACCCGGCCCGAATGTCCTCCTCGGCAGTACCGACGCCGGACGGCAGCGGCTACGTCATCAACGGCAAGAAGCTTTGGACGACCAACGGGGTCATCGCGGATCTGCTGGTGGTCATGGCGGTCGTGCCGAAGTCGGAGGGGCATCGCGGAGGGATCAGCGCCTTCATCGTCGAGGGCAAAGCGGACGGCATCACCGTGGAGAACCGCAACTCCTTCATGGGGCTGCGCGGGATCGAAAACGGGGTGACTCGTTTGGCGAACGTGTTCGTACCCAAGGAGAACTTGATCGCCGGCGAGGGGCTCGGGCTGAAGATCGCCCTCACCACGTTGAACACCGGACGGCTTTCCCTGCCGGCGATCTGCGCAGCGAACGCCAAGTACGCGATGAAGATCGCCCGGGAGTGGTCGAACGAGCGCGTCCAGTGGGGGCTGCCGGTAGGCAAGCACGATGCTGTCGCGCAGAAGATCGCCTTCATCGCGGGGACCGCGTTCGCCCTCGACGCCGTGCTCGAGGTTTCCAGCCTGCTCGCCGACGAGAAGCGCAACGACATCCGGATCGAGGCGGCTCTGGCCAAGCTCTACGCGTCAGAACTGGCTTGGACGGTGGCCGACGAGCTGGTCCAGATCCGGGGCGGCCGAGGCTACGAGACCGCGGAGTCGTTGCGGAACCGCGGTGAGCGTCCGGTCCCGGCCGAGCAGATGCTGCGCGACTCTCGAATCAACCGGATCTTCGAAGGCTCGTCGGAGATCATGCGACTGCTCATCGCCCGGGAGGCCGTCGACCAGCACCTCACGCTTGCCGGGGCAATCATCGACCCCGACGTGGAGATGGCGGAGAAGGCGAGGACGGTGTTGCGGGCCGGGCGCTTCTACGCGACCTGGTTCCCGAAGCTGACCGTCGGCGAGGGGCTCCGCCCCGGGTCGTTCGAGGAGTTCGGCTCGTTGGCGTCGCACCTGCGGTTCGCCGAGCGGGCCAGCCGGAAGCTCGCCCGATCCACCTTCTACGGGATGAGCCGCTGGCAGGGTCGGCTGGAGAAGAAGCAGGGATTCCTGGGCCGGATCGTCGACATCGGTGCCGAGTTGTTCGCGATCGCCGCCTCGTGCGTGCGGGCCCGAGGCATCGCCGAGGAGGACCCGAGCCGCGCCGCCGCCGTGTATGAGCTGGCTGACCTGTTCTGCAACCAGGCCCGGCGCCGGATCGACGCGCTTTTCTACGCGCTCTGGCACAACGACGACGACGACAACTACGCGGCGGCGGGTCTGGTCCTCGACGGCCGCTACGCCTGGTTCGAAGACGGGGTCCTCGACCCGTCCGGCGGGGGCCCCATGATCCCCCGGGAGGACGCGACGCGATGACGGACGGGATCGACCCGCGGCAGATCATCACCCTCGGTCCGGCCGGCCCGGGGGGCGATGGCGGCGGGGCGGGACCCTCCGACCCCGGGCCGGACAGCCGACTCAGCGACATGGTCGAGCAGCCGGCCAAGGTCATGCGGATCGGCACGATGATCAAGCAACTGTTGGAGGAGGTCCGCGCTGCGCCGCTCGACGAGGCCAGCCGCCAGCGACTAAAGGAGATCCACGCAAGTTCGATCAAGGAGCTCGAGAGCGGGCTGGCACCCGAGCTGGTCGCCGAGCTCGAGCGACTCTCGCTCCCGTTCGCCGAGACCGAGTTGCCCAGCGACGCGGAGCTCCGGATCGCGCAGGCCCAGCTGGTCGGTTGGCTGGAGGGACTGTTCCACGGCATCCAGACCGCGCTCTTCGCCCAGCAGATGGCCGCCCGGGCCCAACTCGAGGAGATTCGCCGCCGCGCGCTTCCCGGCGGGTCTGGTCGAGGGGCGGACGAACAGCCCTCCGGGCCGTACCTGTAGCTGAGCCCGCCGATCGCGCGTGCAGCTGCCGGGCAATGGGGCTGCCGGGCGTCCGGGCTGCCGGGCTGCCGGGCGATCGGGCGTGAAACCCGACGCACCATTCACCCGTTTGGCGTAAACCCGCTAGGCCAACCTGCCGATGGCGATACATGGCGCCGGAAGGGGGCCGAGTGAGCAGGGAACGCATGTTCGCGGGGGAACTCGACCGGTTCCTCAGGCTGAGCGCGCTCCTAGTCGCCCTGATCCTGGCCACCATCGTGGTGCGTTTCATCGTCATCGACCGGGTGTATGAGCCGGCGGTACGCACGACTGCGCACACCCAGGATCTCGTCGACCGGCTGCATTCCAGCATGCTCGACCAGGAGACCGGCGTACGCGGCTACCTCCTCACCGGCAACCGTGCGTTCCTCGAGCCGGACAGCCTCGGAGCGGCGAACTATCAGGCGGCCCTCGAGGCGCTGACCGCCCCGAATGTCAGCGATGCCCGTACTCGTTCAGCGCTCGCCGCGACGGTCAACGCGGCCGACGCCTGGATCTACGGCTACGCGGAACCGGTAGTCGCCGGGAACCGGCTCGGTTCGGACCTGGCTGGGGTTCTCGCCGACGGGAAGGCGGCGTTCGATGCCTACCGCGCGGCAGAGGCGTCGCTGGCGGCCGCCGCCCAAGCACAGCTTTCCAGCCTGCTCTCGGACGAGGCAAGGACGGCGAACGCCCTGACGGCACTCGAGCTCGCCCTCGGCGTGCTCCTCGTCGCCTACATCCTCATCCGCCGCCGCGGGCTGCAAAGCCTCGTCATCACACCCCTCCGCGACCTGGTCGACGCCCTGCGCCGCATCCGGGACGGGGAGCTCGACGTCGCCATCCCCGAGGCCGGGCCGACCGAAGTCCGGGAGATCCGGCGCGGGATGCTCGAGCTCACCGCCGCTGTCCGCGACGAGCTGGAGCGGGGACAGGGCCGCGAGGCTGAGGCGGTCGCGTCGGCCCGGCTGGCGCGCGAGCTACTGAACCTGGCCCGCGACTTCGTCGCCGACCTGGATCTCGACCGGGTCACGGCAAGCGTCGCCCGGGCCATGCGGCTGCTCGGCGACGCGCGCAGCGCGACCATGTGGCTGGCCGACGAGTCCCGGCAATCCATCACGACCGCAGCCTCGACCTCCCCCGACGTCGAGCTCGGGCGGACCCGGTCGCTCGGCGGGGACGATCGCGGAGGCTCGTTGGGCCGGGCGCTGCTCGACGGCAACGTGGTCACCGAAAGCCGCGGTGGGGGATTGATCGTCGCGCTCCCACTAGCGCGGATTTCCGCGCAACTGGTTCGGGGCAACGCTTCTGAGGGTTGGTCGGTGATTGCCGGATGGATTATGGCGGGGCAGCCCTTTGGTGCACCTGTGACGGTTCTCCGTCTGGTCGCACCGC
>Ga0307373_10000707_pt1 | contig 64402 bp, 59 predicted proteins | sample OX2MG_FD_202534 | JGI IMG/M metagenome (GOLD analysis project Ga0307373, IMG submission 202534) | Soil microbial communities from Risofladan, Vaasa, Finland - OX-2 | ecosystem: Environmental > Terrestrial > Soil > Coastal area > Acid sulfate soil | place: Finland: Risofladan, Vaasa | collected... | reverse complement strand
CGGCTTGCGAAAGCGGTAGATGAACTGGTCGGTATGCCCGCGGATCGCAGGGTCGAAGATCTTGATGGTGTGCGGGTCGGCCGGATTACGCAGCACATCGCTTTCACCATCAAACACGAAACCCGCGGCTTCCACTTCCTTCTTGACCACTGCCGGATCGATGCGGTGCAGGGTGTTGGTGTCGCTGGTGCCGGAGCCAGCCGGCGCCACATGGTCGATGATCACGAACAGACCACCGGGCTTGAGTGCGGCAAACACCTGCTTGTCGAAAGACAGCATGTCCACCGGACCCATGAAGGGATCGTGCAGATCGTGATAGTTCTGCGAAGTGAATACCAGGTCCACCGGTTCGGGCACGCTCAAGTGCGCGGCCGGCTGCCTCAGCAGACTGACATTAGCGTAATGCGGTGTGGCCACCAATTTTTGCCACTCGGGGAAGCTCTTGCTGGCGAACTTCATGGTCTCGTCCGGCCACACGGTGTACACATGGCCCTTGGGTCCGACGATGCCGCTGAACACCCGCGTCCAGTAACCGGTGCCGGGTATCAGCTCCAGCACCTTGTCGCCGGGTTTTACCTGGGCGAACACCATTACAGCGGTGATCTGGCGGCGGGCATCGTTGGTAGAGTCTTCCTTGCGCGCCGGATCATTGACGGCGGCAGTGATGTACGCGGGGACAGTACTTCCCGATGGGACTGGGGCTTGTGCCAGCGCAACGCATGGCAGTATTAGTGCAATGAGTAGGGCGAAAATATTGGTACGCATGGCGGTCTCCATATATTAAGCGTTGTTGTATAAGATTGTACTCGTAAAAAGTGAAATCTTAAGGAGCAGAACCAATGACCAGCCAAAATATGCGCTATCCCGCACAGGACCATCTGTTGACGCCCCAGAACTCGGCATTGATCATCATCGACTACCAGCCGATCCAGGTGACTTCGGTGGCATCCATGGATCGCCGCGTGCTGGTAAACAATATCGTATCAGTCGCCAGGACCGCAAAGCTGTACAAATTGCCGGTGGTGCTATCGACAGTCAATGTTAAGACCGGTGCAAATCAGCCGACGATCCATCAATTACAGGAACTATTTCCCGAGATCGAGACCTTCGATCGTACGACCATCAATGCCTGGGAAGATGTGGAATTTCTCAAAGCGGTGAAAGCCACCGGCCGGAAAAAACTCATCATGGCGGCTTTGTGGACAGAGGCGTGCCTTACCTTTCCGGCACTCGATGCAATGCAGGAAGGCTACGAGGTATACCCCGTCATCGATGCGGTGGGCGGAACGTCAATAGAAGCGCATCGTGCGGGACTCGAGCGCATATACCAGGCGGGCGCAAAACCCGTGAGTTGGGTGCAATTAATCTGCGAACTGCAGCGCGACTGGAACCGGAAAGAAACTGTGCCGGATTTCGCGAAAATTCTGTTCGCGGTGGAAGGCCACTAGATTGATCTGACACTAACCCGCTGCAGCGGTATTCAACAGCATGCGCGCCTGCGTCTGCACCTGCGGGAGGGCGGTCAAGGGCGCTTGCACCAGCGCTTCCACCAGTTTCGCTTTAGCCTGCATGCGCAGTGCGTACAAGGCCATGCCCATCTGTTGGGCCACGTGCGCCAGCAGCTGGCGTTCGTCCACTGCATAGTGTTCGCCCGGGCGATTGGCGCACACCAGCACGTCTTGCAACTCCCCATGCGCGGCCATGGGAAATACATAGCCGTCGTTGCCAAGCGCGCTGTGGAATTCCACAAGATCGATATCGTTCTGATCGGCGCGCGCCGCCACGAAGGCGGTATCGTCGATCTTCACAGCCTGCGGATAGACCACTTCGCCTTGCTGGCGCACGCAGACATACACCTCGCCGCGGCGTTCGTAAATGGCCACGCCACGCGCACCCAGATACTGGCGGATATCCGTGATGGCAGTCGCCACCAGTTCATCCGCCCGTTCAAAACGGTTGCAGAAGCGTGCGAAGCGACGCAGCGCTCGGTCGGCCAGATATCTTTTCCGGAAGAACACCCTTTCCACGATACGGTCCATGTAGGCACGCACACGCGTGAGCACGATGCCCAGCGACAGCGGTACGGCGACTTGCAGCAGCAGGCTAGCGCCGGTACCCAGAGCCGCATGCTGCACCAGGCCGTTGACCGCCGCGAGTATGCCCACCACCAGCGCAGTCACTGCACCGTAAACCAGGGTGCGATCCAGCAGCACCGACACGTCCATCACACGGTGACGCAGTACCGCATACAGAAAACCCGTGACGCCGATCAACTGGCAGACGTCCGTGAACCCTACCGAGAATTGCACAGTGAGTATTGGCGTGTTTGAGGCAACCACACCCACCAGGAATATCACACCGCTCCACAGCATCCAGCGCAGCCGCAACCGCTGTGCGACGCTGGCGTGTTGATAGGTACTGAACAACAGTAACACCGGTACCAGATAACCCGCCGACCATAGAAAACCGGCGCGTGGCAGCAAGCCACCAGCCCAGCCCGTAAACGTGTACAGGAAGGGCCCCCCCAGTGAGAATAATATCGAACCGGCAGCCAAGATCAGGATAAATGCGAACAGGTAAAACCGGCGCATCCTGGAGCTCAATATCGGTCTGGCAATGGCGTCGGCCATGACATAAAAACCCAAGCGCGCCAATACATAGCCGAAATTCGCTGTTGCCACCATGCCAACACCCGCCAGGCCATCCAGCGGAAAAACCGCCGCGCCGCCGGCCATGTTCCCGATGGTCCACAACGCCATACCTGCGGCCGCACGGTTACGCCCGCGCCAGATGATCAGCAGCGCCAATCCGGCGAAAACCAATGCTTGTGAAGAATAGATCCATTGGATCATCGGAATACCGGATGCCTGACTCAAATTCACCGAGGTCACCGGGACCATGACTCGGGCATTACCCCGTTGGATCACGAAGTCATAGGTATGTCCCAATGGCAGGCTTGCCGCCAGGTAGGCGGACAACGTATTGATGGCGATGACGGCGCGTGTTGCAGGTGGCTGGGCGGCGAGCTGCATGCGGTCGCCCGGCTGGATGCCGGTCGGTAGCGGAATCCCTTTGATGGGTTCTATCACAGCCGTGTGCGTGTCCACGATATCGACCTGGACCGGCAGGCTGGCGACCTTGAAGATGATAAAGATGCCATAAACCGAACACGCCACGATAAATATGGACAGCAACATCAAGAATGTGTAGTGCCGTTGCATGGATATCTCCCTTATCTTTTTAACGATGCGCAACCAAGGCCGAATCCGTCTGGTCAGTATGCATGGATTCCGCCGGCCAAGTCAGCCATGGCTTATCCGGTATTGTGTCCAAGGCAAGCGCTTAGCGTATTCATGCTTCGAACCTTGAACGCCATTCCCTGAACTTGCAGGGAGGTAGACGCGCTACACTAGCAGCTGTACCCAAGCCGCTATCGCCGAACTCTGGCCTTCCCCAAATCCCGAGGAGTCTTCCATGTTTCATCGCGTCGCCCGCAATCCCGCTATTTTTGTTGCCATGCTTGGTCTGTCAGTCGCGGTGTTTGCGCCGACGGTGTCCGCTACGGACGCACTCGTTCCCAATGCCGGCCTCAGCTGGCGTTCCATCGGGCCTTCCCGGGGCGGACGGGTGCTGGCGGTAGCCGGCGTCGTGCAACAACCCAATGTGTTTTATTTCGGCGCAGTGGTCGGCGGGGTATGGAAGACCACGGATGCCGGCGCCAGTTGGACGTCGATATTCGACAAGCAGCCGATCGCCTCCATCGGCGCCATCGCGGTGGCGCCCTCGGATCCTAACGTGATCTATGTGGGCACCGGCGAATCGGCACTGCGGGAAGACATCTCCTTCGGGGACGGCGTGTACAAGTCCGCGGATGCCGGCCGGACCTGGCAACACATCGGACTGACAGACACTCGTCATATCGGCAAAATTATTGTGGATCCGAACAATCCCAACATCGTGCTGGTGGCGGCGGTCGGTCATGCCTATGGGCCGAACCAGGAGCGCGGCGTGTTCCGTTCCACCGACGGCGGCAAGACCTGGAACAAAGTGCTGTATCAGAACGAACACACCGGCGCGGTGGACCTGAGCTTCGATCCCGGCAATCCGCGCATCGTATATGCCGCCACTTGGCAGGTGCAACGCAGTCCCTGGCATCTGGAAAGCGGCGGGCCGGGCAGCGGACTGTACAAATCCACGGATGAGGGCCTGACTTGGAAGCGTCTCGAGGACAATGGACTGCCGACCGGCGTGTGGGGACGCATCGGCGTATCCGCCGCCAGCAACAATGTGGTCTACAGCCTCATCGATGCCAAGGCCGGCGGACTTTATCGTTCCGACGATGGCGGCGTGAACTGGCAGCGCGTCAGCAGCGATGCGCGCCTCTCGGAACGTCCATGGTATTTCAGCAGGGTGTACGCCGATCCCAAGAATCCCAATGTGGTGTATGTAGCGAATACCGGTTTCTACAAATCCATCGACGCCGGTGCCAGCTTTCACATGGTGCCTGCACCCCACGGCGACAACCACGGACTGTGGATCGATTCCGCCGATTCGACGCGCATGATCGTCGGCAATGACGGTGGCGCCAGTATCACCATCAACGGCGGTGTTACCTGGTCCACCCAACTCAACCAGCCCACCGCCCAGTTCTATCACGTGGCTGTGGATGACCGTTTTCCATACTACGTTTACGGTGCGCAACAGGACAATGAGAGTGTGGCGATCCCCAGCCGCAGCGATTTCGGACCCATCGACGCGCACGACTGGTATGTGGTCAGCGACAACGAATCCGGTTACGTAGTGCCCGATCCCACGGATCACGACATCGTGTATTCGGGTTCGTATTTCGGCATCTTGACCCGCTATAACCGGCACACCGGGCAGTTCCAGGATGTATCCCCCTGGCCGTTCGACGCCGATGGGCACACCGCCGCCGAATCCAAATACCGTTTCACTTGGACCATGCCGCAAGTGTTCTCGCCGCAAGATCCCAAGGTCATGTATTTCGGTTCCCAATACCTGCTGCGTTCCGACGATGCCGGCATGAGCTGGACCGCCATCAGTCCGGATCTGACGCGCGACGACAAGAGCAAGCAGGGTGTCTCGGGCGGTCCGGTGTCACTGGATGACGCCAGCGCCGAGTATTACGACCTCATCTATAGCATCGCGCCCTCAGCGTTGGCTGCCGGGCAGATCTGGGTGGGCACGGACGATGGCCTGATCCAGCTCACCCGCGACGGCGGCAAGCACTGGCAGAACGTGACGCCCAAGGGCATGCCGGCCTGGGCCAAGGTGAGTCTCATCGAGGCCTCGCACTTCGATGCCGGTACCGCCTACGCCGCGGTGGATGCCCACAAGCTGGATGATTTCCGTCCATATATTTTCGTGACCCACGATTACGGTCGCAGCTGGACGCGCGCCGACACTGGCATCAGTGCACCGGCGTTCGTGCGTGCGGTGCGCGAAGATCCGGTGCAAAAAGGCTTGTTGTATGCTGGCACCGAGACTGGTGTGTATGTGTCTTTCGATGACGGCAAGAACTGGCGTTCGCTGCAGCTGAATCTGCCGGTGACTTCGGTGCGCGACTTGGTGGTTAAGAACGGCGATCTGGTGATCGCGACCCACGGGCGCGGTTTCTGGATACTGGACGACATCCTGCCGCTGCGCGCGATTGCCGCCGGCGTCAATCCGGACTCGGATCACCTGTACGCCACGCGCACTGCTGTGCGTCTGCATTCGGTGGACGACGGCAGTCTGCTCTATGAATCCGTCGGCGAGAATCCGCCCAATGGTGCCATCCTGTATTACTCGCTGGCCGCGCAGCCCAAAACCGAAGTCACACTCGAGATCCGCGATGCGTTCGGCAAGCTGATCAGGAGCTTCTCGAGCACTCCGAAACCGGTGGAGAACGACCATCCCCTGGAATTCCCCACCGAAAAACACCAGAAACCCGAGGCTCTGGATACTGCGGCCGGCCTGCACCGGGTGGTGTGGGATCTCAGGTATGCGGCGCCACATGATATCCCTGGCGCTTATTACGATTCCGGCGGCCCGGTGTCGCCCATGGTGCTGCCAGGCAACTACACGCTAACTCTCAAGGTCGGTGACAAGAGCTTCTCACAACCACTGACGGTGATTACCGATCCGCGCGTGCAGGTGACTGCCGAGGCGCTGCAGCAGCAGTTTGACCTGATGATGAAGCTCGACCAGGCGGTGGTTGAAGATCATACGGTGGCCAATGCCATCCGTGGAGTACGTGAGCAGCTCGACAGCCTGCAAAAACGTCTCTCGAGCCAGAAAGATTCTCAGGCCATCATCAGTGCCGCGACTGAGCTGGATGCAAAACTTGTGGCGCTGCAGGAAACCTTCTACCAGTACCGCGCGCATGCGGAGGAATCACAGCTCAACTATCCAACGGAACTCAATAGCCAGCTGGCGTATCTGGAGGTGCTGGTGGATGGATCGGACAGCGCACCCACGCAACAGCAGCAGGCCATGTATGCAGTGCTGCGTGCGAATCTGGATGCCGCACTCGCAAGCTGGAAAGCGCTGCGCGATAAGGATATTGCGGCGTTCAATGTCAGAATGCAGCAAGCCGGTGTCGGTTATCTGATCGTAAATGGCGCGTCCTCCGATTAATGCGGATGACGCGCCGTACTTGAATGTCCGCTACCGGCTGCGAAAGCAGTCATTCTTAATGTGAGGTTTCGCAACTTCAAACTAAACTAACAAGTGCATGCAATCCATCGCTAACCATCTGGATGAAGCCTCGATCGGAAAGGTGCACCGGCATTCCGCGTGGGCGGCGGGGTTGGGAATCTTCCTCGATGGCTACGACATCTCCATCATCGCCATCGCCTTGATTCTGCTGAAGCCGCAATGGCATTTGGGTGCATTGCAGACCGGACTACTGGGTGGTGCGGCGATTGCAGGTGCTTTTGCCGGCAGTCTATTGGGCGGACCGCTCGCAGACCGCTTTGGACGCAAGGCGATTTACCTCATGGATATGGCCACCTTCCTGGTGGCGGCACTGGCTTCTGGATTCGCCTGGGATATCACCTCACTAGTTGTGCTGCGCTTCGTTCTGGGCTTGGGAGTGGGCGCGGATTATCCCTTGTCCGCCACCTATCTCATCGAATTCCTACCGCGCGCGCGCCGCGGACGTATCACGGTTTGGGTGTTCGCCCTGTGGATGGGCGGTGCGGCGGTCTCGAGTGCCGTGGGTCTGGCGTTGTTGCCTCTGGGCGAACATGCCTGGCGCTATATGCTGGCCTCGGGCGCTATCCCGGCGCTCGGCATCCTGTGGCTCAGAAAAAATCTGCCGGAATCGCCGCGCTGGTACTTGCGCCGCGGCCGTATTAAAGAAGCGGTAGCGGTGCTCGCACAACTGGTGCCTTCGCTCACTGACAAGCAACGCCATGACTTGATCCAAACTGAGCAACAGCATCAACAGACACCGCTGGCAAGATGGGTTGAATTATTCTCACGCACTTATATAAGACGTACGCTTTTCATCACCCTGCCCTGGTTCCTGTTCGACATTATGGGTTACAGCTTCGGTATCTATGCGCCGCTGTTGTTATTGGGACTGGGACTGCACGGCAACGTGCAATCGGTGATCGGCAACACGCTGCTGGATGTGGTGGCGATCATCGGCACTGCGTTGCTGGCCATCAGCATTGAGCGTGTCGGACGGCTGCGCGCACAGATCTGGGGTTTCGTCGGCTCGGTGATCGGCTTGCTGCTGGTGTGGGTATTCGCTTTACACGGCCCGCCACCGCTGGCGGTACTGGCGATCGGCCTGTTGCTCTGGCAGGTGGCCATTAGTTACGGCCCCGCCAATACCTGCTGGATATTTCCGGTGGAACTTTATCCCACGGAACTGCGCGCCTCAGCCCACGGTCTGGCCACTGCCGTGTCACGGGTGGGTGCACTGATTGCAGTGTTCCTGCTGCCGCTGGCGCAGGAACGCATCGGCGTGGCCTGGCTGATGCTGCTGTTCGCCGCCACCGGCATTGCCGGTGCGCTGTTGTCTATCTGGCTGGGGGAAGAGACCGCGCAGAAACCACTGTTACAGGAAAATCTTTCATCCTAAGCGTGCATCTGCCCTGCCCCCCGTCATGCGGGTCGTGTTTCATACCAATGCCGGCTATGGGTGACGAACCACACTACCGACAGCATCACCGGCACTTCCACCAGTACCCCGACTACCGTAGCCAGCGCCGCGCCAGACTGGAATCCGAACAGGCTGATGGCCGTAGCTACCGCCAGTTCGAAAAAGTTGCTGGCGGCGATGAGCGCGGACGGCGCCGCGACACAGTGGGCCACCCGGAAATAGCGATTCAGCAGATAGGCCAAGCCGGCGTTGAAATACACCTGGATGAGAATCGGTACCGCCAGAAGCACGATGATCAACGGCTGCGCCAGAATCTGGCTGCCCTGGAAGCCGAACAGCAACACCAGCGTCGCCAGTAGTGCCAGCAACGATACCGGATTGAGTTTTTTGAGTGTACTGTTCAGCGAGGCTTGGCCGCCGTGCTTGAGCAGCCAGCGCCGCCACAGCTGCGCCAGTATCACGGGTATGACGATGTACAGTCCCACCGACAACAACAGCGTGTTCCACGGCACACTGATGGACGCGAGTCCCAGCAGCAGGCCGACGATGGGCGCAAATGCGAAAATCATGATGAGGTCATTCAAGGCCACCTGGCTGAGGGTGAAATGCGGTTCACCGTGCGACAGGTGGCTCCACACAAACACCATGGCGGTGCAGGGTGCGGCGGCCAGCAGGATAAGACCGGCGATGTAACTGTCGATCTGGTTCGCCGGCAGCCAGGCAGCAAACACATGCGCGATGAAAAGCCATCCGAGCAGTGCCATGGAGAACGGCTTGACTGCCCAGTTGATGAACAGCGTCACACCGATGCCGCGCCAATGTTCACGCACCTGGTGCAGCGCCCCCAGGTCCACCTTGAGTAGCATAGGGATGATCATCAGCCAGATGAGTACGGCCACCGGCAGGTTCACCTGTGCGAGTTCCAGACTGCCGAGCATCTCGAATGCCCGCGGCAGGAATTTGCCGAGCACGATACCCGCCACAATACACAGCAGCACCCACAGGCTGAGATAGCGGCTGAAGCCAGTTAAACGCGCCGGTGTACGTAGGTTTTCTTCACGGCTGTTCATTGCTTGCCGATATTCTTGAGGTGCTTTTCAAGGCTTAGCTTGTCGAGTTTTTCCAGCGGCAGCGAGGCGAACAATTCGATGCGCCGGCTGAGCATCATCAGCGCATCCCGGAATGCGCGGCGCTGCTGCTCCTCGGTGCCTATTACCGCCGCCGGATCCGGCACACCCCAATGGGCGGTCATGGGCTGGCCGGGCCAGTAAGGGCAAGGTTCGCTCGCCGCCTGATCACAGACCGTGAATACGAAGTCCATCGACGGCGCACCGGGCGCTGCGAATTCATCCCAGCTTTTGCTACGTAAATCTGCCGTTGGAATGCGGTTCTTTTGTAGCAGTTCCAGCGCCAGTGGATGCACCTGGCCTTGCGGATGACTGCCGGCGCTGTAAGCCTTGAAGCGGCCGCGATTCTCAGCGGTGTTGTTCAGGAAAGCTTCTGCAAGGATCGAACGCGCCGAGTTTCCGGTGCACAGGAATAAAACGTTGTAGGGTGTGTTATCCACGTTTAACAACGCGGCGTGTTCCATGTTTGTCTGCCAGCTGTACAGCGTGTGTCGCGGGTTTACGCGGAGCCGCGACTGCCGGTAGACAGGCTGCGCCCTGACAGCAATTTTCTGTGAGGTAGGCCACCAGGTCGTTGATGGCGGCATATTCCGCAGCGTAGTAGAGCGTGCGGCCCGCACGTCGCTGGCTTATCAATCCCGCATGCCGCAGTTCCTTGAGATGGAATGAGAGCGTGGCGGGGGCCAGGCCTAGCTGTTCACCCAATGCACCTGCCGGCAGACCCTCAGGCCCGACAGGCACCAGTAGGCGGAAGATCGCCAGGCGGGTATCGTGGGCCAGGCCCGTGAGCGCCACACGTGCAGTCTTAGTATCCATATTTCCAATATTCTCGAAATATAAATGACGAGTCAAGGGCTGGATACTGTTGGCGAAAGTTTAGCCAGCGCGCAAGTCGGCGCCAAACGTGTAAAACTTATGCCCCTCTTGTTAACTCCAAATCCGCACACCCAACAATCCGGAGAACTCCATGAGCCTGCGCGCCTGGTTGCTATTGTCCCTGCTGAGCCTCGGTTGCCTGTCTGCCCCCGTACAGTCCGCACCGATCAGCGCTTCCATGTATTCGAACCTGCACTGGCGGATGCTCGGTCCGTTCCGCTCTGGACGGGTGCTGGCGGTGAGCGGCGTACCCGGTGAGCCCAACCATTTCTATTTCGGTTCCGTGGACGGCGGCGTATGGGAGACCCATGACGCTGGGCGCACCTGGAAGCCGATATTCGACCAGCAACCAGTGGGTTCCATCGGCGCAATCGCCGTGGCGACCTCCGATCCGAAGGTCATATACGTGGGTTCCGGTGAGGCCGATATGCGCTCCAACATCGGCTATGGCAACGGCATGTACAAATCTACCGATGCCGGCCAGAGCTGGACTCATATCGGACTGACCGATAGTCAGCAGATTGGTGCGGTGCTCGTGGACCACAAGGATGCCAATACGGTGTATGTGGCGGCTCTCGGCCATGCCTATGCCGCCAACGCCGAACGCGGCGTGTTCAAGAGCAGCGATGGCGGCCAGACTTGGAAGAAAATCCTGTTCAAGAACGACGATACCGGTGCCATCAGTCTGGCCTTTGGCGGCACCGACCAGACCATCTTCGCCGCACTCTGGCAGACGCGCCGTCCGCCCTGGAATGTGTACCCACCCTCCAACGGACCAGACAGCGGCCTGTATGTGACGCATGACGCCGGCGATCACTGGGTACAGATAAGGGGCCGCGGATTCCCGGATAAGGGAGTGGGCCGTATCGGTGTGGCAGTCTCGGCCAGCAATCCGCAGATCGTGTATGCGCTGGTGGATGCCACCAAGGGCGGATTGTATAAATCCATCGACGGCGGCGTGAACTGGACGCAGGTATCGGATGACAAACGCATCTGGCAGCGTGGCTGGTATTTCGGCGGGGTGAGCGTGGACCCCAAGAACCCTGAGACTGTGTACGTGTGTGACACCATCATTTTGAAATCCACCGACGGCGGCAAGACTTTCCTGCCCTTCAAAGGCGATCCCACCGGTGATGACTATCACAGCCTGTGGTTCGATCCGGACAATAGCGCGCACATGATTGTCGGTTCCGACCAGGGCGTGATCATTACGCTCAACGGCGGCATCACCTGGTCGAGCTGGTACAACCAGCCCATCGCCCAGATTTACCATGTGACCACCGACGACCAGTTCCCTTACTGGGTGTATGGCGCGCAACAGGACTCGGGTGCTGTGGCCTTGCCGAGCCGCACCAACACCGGTGATGGCATCGGCATGATGCAATTCAAAGAGATCACCGCTGGCGGTGAAAGCGGCTACATCGCGGTGGATCCAAAGAACCCAAATTATATTTACGGCACCGGCTACGATGGTGGTGTCGATCGCCTCGATACCGGCACCGAGCAGACCCAGAGCCTCGGTCCCACGCTTGCCTATCCCGGACAGTACCGCAGGGTCTGGACCATGCCGCTGGTGTTCTCGCCGGCCGATCCCAAGGCGCTGTATTACGGCAGTCAGAAACTGTTCCGTACCACGGACGGCGGCCAGCACTGGAGCGTCATCAGTCCGGATCTATCGAACCCGGCTCCCGGGATACCCTCCAACCTGGACGCCATCACCGCCGTGGATTCCGCCGTTAAAAACCGGCGCCGTGGCGTGATCTACAGCATCGCGCCCTCACCGCGCGCTGCGGATTTCATCTGGGTCGGCACCGACGATGGGTTGGTGTGGGTGACCAACGATAGCGGCAAGCGCTGGGTGAAGGCCACCCCACCGCAACTCACACCCTGGTCGAAGGTGACCAGCATCGAAGCCGGCCATTTCAGCATCAACACCGCCTATCTGGCGGTGGATCGTCACCGCCTGGACGATTACAAACCTTATATCTACGTCACCCACGACAATGGTAAAACCTGGAAGCTGATCGTCAACGGCATTCCCGATGGCGGCTTCGTCAATGTCGTGCGTGAGGATCCGGCGCAGAAGGGATTGTTATACGCCGGCACCGAGATGGGCGTATATGTGTCCTTCGACGACGGCGCTGATTGGCAAACTCTGCAGCAGAATCTGCCGGTGACTTCGGTGCGCGACATCGACGTGCACGACGCGGATCTGGTGATCGCCACCCATGGGCGTGGTTTCTGGATCATGGACGATGTCACGTCCTTGCGGCAGCTCACCACCGACATGGCACAAGCTTCTGCCGGCCTGTTCGCGCCGGCACCCGCATATCGAGTACTGCCGTCCGGCTTCACCGGCACGCCGCTGCCTGCGGATGAGCCGCATGCGGAAAATCCGCCGTTGGGTGCCGACATCGATTACTACCTGGCGAAACCCGCTTACACACCGGTGACGCTGGACATCTTTGACTTTATGGGGAATCCGGTGCGGCATTTCAGCAGTGACACCCCGGAACGAAAGATCGATCTTTCCAAGATCAATTCCACAGCCGAATGGGTAGAGAATCCCACGCCGCTGTCAGCAGCTGTGGGTGCACACCGCTTCGTCTGGGACCTGCGCTACGCACTTCCCCAGGCACTGCAGCGTGATGATGAACCCGCTGCCGGCCTGTGGGTGGTACCGGGCAAATACAAGCTGAGGCTCTCGGTGAACGGCAAGTCTTACGATCAGACACTCACGGTGTTGAAAGATCCGCGCGTGAAGATATCCAGCTTCAGTTTTGGTAGCCAGCTCAAATTCGCACAGCAGATCGAGTCAGTACGCATACAGGTGGCCGAGGCCAGTCATAGCATCGCCTCACTTATCACGCAGCTACAGTCCGTGAAGGGCAAGGTGAACGCTACACTCGCTGACAAAATTACGACGCTCGTTTTGAAACTGGATAGCATTGCCGGCTCTGTGCCTGTTGATCCGGATAATTCCGTGGGCGTGCCGCCGGACAATATGCAAAACTTGAACTACTTCACAGGTGCACTGGCGGACATCGCGAATGCAGTGGAGAGTGCCGATGCGTCGCCCACTCGGGATGCGCGCACCGGCTTCAAACTGCAGAGCAAGGCGCTGGAGCCGGTGATGCAGAAATGGCGTCAGTTGCAGCTGGTGGACCTGCCGCAGATGAACACCGCGCTGCAGAAGGCAGGTCAGCCGGCGCTGAAGTTCTAAAGCGCAATCGCTTACGGGTTGATCGGATGCGGGGACCCAAGGTCCCCGCATTTTTTATGAACGCTGCATTATGATGGGACAACTCCCGGATGTGGACTCTGGTCATTGAACGATAAAGCTTCCAGCAACGATGTTTTCTCTGTCCGCCAGCGCGTATGGTTATGGGAATTCATCGTCTTTGGCGGGGCGATTGCAGCTATCGCAATGGTGAATGCGTTGACCGACATCAGCAACTATGCCCGGGAGGGCAGAGCGTTGTCGCCTTGGGAGCCGTTTGTCTGGGAATATTCGAGCGTACTTCTGACCTGGGCTCTGATACCGTGCGTCGCCTGGCTCAGCAACCACATACGCATCACCGCGCGCTCATGGTGGTGGAGCTTACCCACGCATCTTGTCGCGACACTCCCCTATTCGTTGGTGCATGTCAGCGGCATGGTGGCTTTGCGTAAGCTGGCGTATCTGGCGGCCGGCCGATATTACGACTTCGGTTTGCCACTGCCCAACTGGTTTTACGAATACCGCAAGGATTTCGTCAGCTACTGGCTGATTCTCGCGGCGTTGTATGCCTTTCGCGTGTACCGTTTGTGGATGGAAAGCCGCCTCGTGCCAACTGTGCCGCCGAAGCTCGCACCTGAGGTCAACGGCGGTCTTGAACGGCTGGTGGTGAGAAAGCTCAACCGGGAGTTCATCCTGAACACCGCGGAGATTGATCGCATCGAGTCCGACGGCAACTACGTAACCATTCACTCGCAAGGCGCGCACTATCCGCTGCGGGAATCACTCGCCTCGCTGGAAAAGAAACTGGATCCGAAGCGTTTTGTGCGCGTGCATCGCGGTCACATCGTCAACCTAGACCGCATCCGCGAAATTCAACCCTGGGACAGCGGCGACTACCGCATCCTGCTCAAGGACGGTAGTTTTGTGAACTTCAGCCGTCGTTACCGCAGCCGTCTGCCGCAGCTTTTCAATTCCTGAGAGTCAAAAAGTAGATTCATAATTTCAATATTCCAAACTTGCTTTTCAACCAAAGTTTCGTTCTTGGTTGGTAAACGTCTCGAAGCATGCTTTGTTAAGGCGTTTAAATAAACGTGAGGTAGGCCCGTGATATCGAAGCAGATACTTCATGCAGCATTGGTGGTAGTTGTATCTGTGGCAGCTATTCACTCCGGCCTTAAATATAAAGGGCGGCATTCACTGTCACAAACGATACTCCCGCGAACGGTTTTATTTTGGATTATTTAAGCCGTTGTATTCGCCGGTTTACTTGCTGCTATTATTATTTATATTCCCCAATAAGACCTTCCTGGTTATATAGTTATTGCCAGGGAACAGTTAATACGACATAGGGTTGGGGGATTCACCTCTGAGGTTTTTCAATTCCTGAATTCCGTCCACCCACTCCGTAGCACCACTCGGCCCAATTCAGCGCCGTTCGTCATCTTGGGTCTTGCTTACGAACATGCCACGGCCTACCGTTCGCGCTATATTGATGAGGAGAAGGATTATGCGTGCTATTGCACTATGCGGTCTGATGATTTTGTCGGTCGGTCTGCTGCTAACCGGCTGTGGCGGTGGTGAGCCAAAGGTTGCGCCGGCCACCAGTGTCGGCTGGGCCAATTACGGCGGTGATGCAGGCGGTACGCGTTATTCGCAAGCTGACCAGATCACGCCGGCCAATGTCAAAGACCTGAAAGTGGCTTGGACTTTTCGGACCGGGGAAACTGGTGCTGGTTTTCCCGGTGATGAGTGGAAGTCGCACATGACTTTCGAGGCCACGCCCATTCTCTACGACGGTACGTTGTACTTCACCACCAGCGAGACCAATGTTGTAGCGTTGGACGCCGTGACCGGTAAACTGCGCTGGCGCTTCGACAGCCAGGTGAAGAAACTCTGGTATTCCGACGCCGCATCACGCGGTGTGACATTGTGGGTGGACGATCAAACGCCGGCGGATGCGGTCTGTCACGCGCGTATTTTTGCGCCTACATTGGATCACCGCCTGCTGGCGCTGAACGCGTCCACAGGCGAGTTGTGTCAGGGCTTTGCAGATCACGGCATTCTGGATCTGTCGCAAAACATCAACTTCACTTACAAAGGCGGCAAGTACGTCAATTACCTGGTGACTTCGCCGCCGGTGGTGATCGACGGTAAGGTCATCGTCGGTTCATCCATCGGTGACGATCGGCTGGTGGATTCAGAACGTGGCACGGTACGAGCCTTTGATGCACGTACCGGTAAGTTGGTATGGAGTTGGGATCCAATCCCGCGGGATCCTTCCAATCCGGTGTACAAGGAGTGGACACAGCAAGCTGCTCAAACCACTGGTGGGGCGAACGCCTGGCCGCCGTTGTCGGCGGACCCAGCACGTCATCTGGTGTTTATTCCTACAACATCCCCGAGTGCGGATTATTTCGGTGGTGAACGGCCCGGCGACAACCGCTGGGCGAATTCCGTCATTACCCTGAATGCCGATACGGGGAAGCTTGTGTGGGGTTACCAACTCGTTCATCACGACCTGTGGGACTACGATACGGTTTCGCAGCCTTCGCTGGTGGATTTGATCCACGCTGGCAGCAAAGTGCCGGCGCTGATCGAAGCTACCAAGACCGGCATGCTGTTCACTTTCAACCGTGAGACCGGACTACCGATTTTCCCGATCGTGGAGAAGCCCGTACCACAGGATGGGGCGCCGGGCGAACTGCCGTCCAAGACTCAGCCATTTCCTGTCGCACCGCCGCCTCTGGTGCGTCAAGGACCGGTTACAGCCGACGACGCTTGGGGGGTGACGTTCTGGGACAAAGACAAATGTCGAAGGCTCATCAAACAGTATCGCTCCGAGGGCATTTTTACACCGCCGGGAATCAAAACAACGGTTGAGCAGCCAGGCAATGCCGGCGGCGTGGAATGGGGTGGCATCGCTTTCGATCCGGTTCATCAGCTCGCCGTGGTAAATACCATGAACCTGCCTTGGCTGGATGCGTTGATTCCGCGCGACCAGCTCAAGTCCGAGGCCGACTCCGGTGAATATAACGGTTGGGATTTTAACCGCATGTTGGGGACGCCATACGGACGGCGCCGTAAAGTATTTTTGTCACCGCTGGGTATACCTTGTGTCAAACCGCCGTGGGGTCAGTTAGCGGCCGTGGACATGCAAACGGGCAAAATCAAATGGCAGGTGCCATTGGGCAATGCGCTGCTAAACCACTGGAATCTGGGCGTGCCCAACATCGGCGGACCCATCGTCACAGCCGGCGGCTTGGCGTTCATAGCTGCCACCATGGACGATGATATACGCGCCTTCGATATAAACACCGGCAAAGTCCTGTGGCAGTACAAACTTCCGGCGGGTGGACAGGCCACTCCCATGACCTACGCAATCAATGGACGCCAATATCTGGTTATCGTCGCTGGCGGTCATGGTGACGGTTTCGGTAAACGCGGTGATTATGTGGTTGCATTTGCACTGCCGTAATGCTGTCTAGGACCGCAGCAGCTTTAGCACTGCTCGCATGCGCGTTCTCCGTTGCACGCGCGGATGACGATAGTGTCCAACTCGGCAACGTGGTGGTCACCGATACCGGAATCCCTGTACCGATACGCATCCTGCCTGACAACACTACGCGTGTAGATGGCAGTACATTGACCCTGATTGGCGCCAAGCAGCCTTCGCAGCTGCTGGTTACGGTCCCCGGTGCCTGGATCACCGCAGGCAGTGGTCAGGAAAACCTGATGGCATTGCGCTCACCGTTATTCACGGGTGCCGGAGCCTGCGGGGCGTTCCTCTTGCTTGAGGATGGCGTCCCGATCCAACCTGCCGGTTTCTGTGATGTGAACGCTCTGTTCGAAATCAATACTGAGCAAGCGCACGCGCTTGAAGTAGTTCGCGGTCCCGGCTCGGTGCTGTATGGTTCCAATGCACTCAACGGTATCGTGAATGTGCTGACTCGCGGACCTGTGTTTGAACCACGTAACAGTATTAGCCTCGAACGCGGTTCTAATGATTACGCTCGCGCAGAAACCAGTATCGGTAACGGGAATGGCACGGATGGTTTTCGCGTGAGCGCCCATGTCGCGCACGATGGCGGATTCCGCGCAGATTCCGGCTACGATCAGCAGAAACTCACGTTGCGACTCGATCATGATGATGCTGCGCTGAGCCGTGAAACCCTGTTGGAAGCAACCAACCTGAATCAGAAAACCGCCGGCTATATTTACGGTCTGGATGCCTATGAGGATCCCGCATTGCGCTATTCCAATCCAACGCCGGGTGCGTTCAGGGATGCAGAAAGTATACGTCTGCTCCAGAAGTGGCAGATGGGTCTAAACGACCGGCGCAAACTCGAGATCACGCCGTACGTACGCCACAACTGGACGAGTTTCACCGAGCACTATCTGCCGGGACAGCCCATCGAGACGGCTGCCGCGAATAGCGGCGGACTGCAATTCAAACTGCGCAGCGCGCCGGACGCCTACACCAGCGTGATCTACGGCAGCGACATGGAATACGCACACGGCACAGTCTCAGAATACCAGCCGCTTCCGCTCACCAGCGGTTCACCCGTCCAGCAGGCGATACGTCCCCAAGGATTCCATTACGATTACGCTGCCGATAGCCGCACCCTGGCGGCGTATGTGAACGTGACCCATTACTGGAATCCACAATGGCTTATTTCCGGTGGCCTACGGGTGGAAGGCGTGCGCTACACCTATGTTAATTATCTTCCAGTGGGCAATAGTCAGGCTGACGGTACGCCGTGCCCGGATGGTGGCTGCTTGTTTAACCGGCCTGCGGACCGAGCCGACCAATTTGTGAATGTTATGCCCAAATTCGGAGTGAGCTATCTGGCCAGTGAAAATCAGACTATATATTTCGACGCCAGTCGTGGCGCGCGGGCACCGCAGACCACGGAGCTGTATGAGTTGCAAAGCCAGCAGACGGTGGCGGACTTGAATCCGGAAACCGTCAATTCCTTCGAGCTTGGCTGGCGCGGTCAGGCGGATGGCTTTGGTTGGGATACCGACGCGTTCTACATGCTCAAGGATAATTTCATTTTCCGCGATGCTAACGGGTTCATCGTCAGTGATGGCCGCATCCGTTCCCGCGGCCTGGAGTTTTCTTTCAATTACGCGCTCACTTCCTCGTTGACAGCACTCATGGATGGAACCTATGCGGTGCACGCTTATGCATTCAGCCAAAATCTGGGGCAGGGAAATTACATCACCAATGGCAACGATGTGAAATATGCACCCCGAAGTCTGGGTAGTGTGCGTTTGCGCTGGCAAGCGGCCGATAGCACGCAGCTGGAAATGACGTGGACGCACGTCGGCGGTTACTGGCTGGATGAATCCAATCAGCACCGTTACGGGGGCCAGGATCTGTTGAACTTTTATGCACAGCAAACCTGGGCGCGTGGCTGGTCGATCACGTTGCGGCTCACCAATCTCACGAATAAAGCCTACGCGGAACGCGCAGATTACAGCTTCGGCAATTACAGGTATTTTCCCGGCGACGGCCGGGAGACGTTTATTCAGGTACAGAAAGCTTTCTGATCTGAACCCGGGCTAGCGGGTCAGCCAGGATTTGGCGCGTACCGTGAGCACGGCGTAAGGAAAAATCCAGAACAGCGCGAAGGCCGAATAATAGGAATAGAAGATGCCGTACACGAAATCCCAGGAACGCTCGCTGCGCAGATAGTAAAGCATGTTGAAGGCCGCCATGATGCCGATCACGCACAGAAAGCGCAACAAAGTTGCGGGATGCCAGAAGATGATGGCCGCCAGCAGACCCAATGCTGCCCAACCTATGGGGTAGCGTAGATTCGAAACGATGGCGTCGCTAATGGCAATGGCCCGCGCTACCGGCGGACGTTTCCACACGATGCGCGCGAAACGGATTTCTTCGCGCACATAGCTCCGGTCCCAGCGCAGGAACATCTTGCAGAGGCGTGCATAGGTGAGAGGGACAATTGTGTGTACCACGGCAGCACGCTGATACAGTGTGTCATACCCCTGGGCAAGGATGTAATTGGTCATGGAGCGGTCTTCACCATAGGTGCAAGCCACACCCATGAATTTCTGATTTACCCAGCGATCCAGCACGCTGCGAACTATGCTGGCGCGGTAACCGGCAAGTGCTCCAGGACAGCAGCATACCGTGCCGTAGGTGGATTGTACTGCGCGTATATAGTCAAAACTCAGGGTGTAACGCACCTTGAGCATGCGCGGGATCAAACCCTGGCCGCGGTTATAGACCGCGACCCGGCCAGCGACCGCGCCAATTTTTGGATCGCGGAACGGACCCGCCATGGCCAGCAAGGTGTCGCGTTCGATGACGCTGTCGGAATCGATGGTCACGATGACATCACCGCGCGCATGGCGAAAGCCCGCTTCCAGCGCTGCACGTTTGCCACGGTTCTTGGGGAATCGCAAGGTTGTGACCAACCCGGGGAATCGCTTGGCGGCAGCTTCGATATGTTCCCAGGTATCGTCTTGGCTGCCGTCATCCACCACAAAGATTTCCAGGCGTCCATGCGGATAATGCGATGTCGCCACGGAATGGATGGACTGGGATACCATCGGGCCTTCGTTGTAGGCGGGGATGATGACTGTCATGTTCGGGGCATCGACGAAAGCGGCGATTGGCGGGGTGCGATATCGGAACCATAGAAGCGTGCGAAACAACAGCATCGAAAAACCCATGAGCATCCACAGGATGCTCGGACTCACGATGAAGCGCGTCCATTGGTGCTCTTGGGCGGTGCGTAGCAAGGGCTGGAATACTCGCCAATGGACACTCAGTAGGAAGGCCGCAATGAGCGCGCCTATGATTACCAGCCGAAACATGAAATCCCAGGGCATCAGATGCAAGTGCTGCTGTGAAGAATCCTGCTGGTAGCTAGGGTGTGGGATGACATCAAAAGGCGGCATGGGGGTTGGGGCAATCCTCGAGGGGGGTGCAGTGTAAAGGAACCGCCGGGGTTTACTAGTCCCCTGTTGGCATGCAGCCTAATTCGGCTTATAAACTACCCACTTCCGAATAAAAACCTATTGAGGGAGTTGTTATGACAAACGTTTCTCGCAAAATTGCGTTGACCGCTGTCCTGGGACTGATTATGGGGCTGGCGCTTACCAGCATCAGGGCGGATGTAAAAATCCAAAGCCTGACCCATTTCGGTGGAATCGTCGGCATGGGTGCCAGCAACATCACCAACACCAGCTATCTGCAGGGACACAAGAAACGCAGCGAATCGAACACCCAGTTCACCGGCGCGATACTCGGAACCCTGCAGAAATGGAAGCACGGTGACAAAGGCAGTAATGAGGTCATCATCTACAGGCTCGATGAGAATCGGAAATTCATACTGGATAGCGACAATAAAACTTACCGGGAAGAACCCATCTATACCCCGCCACAGCCCTCACAGCAGACCGGGTCTTCTGCTACATCAAACAATTCCGGTGAACAGAAGGAAAATGATGAGCGCGTGGTGAAAAACGAGTTTAAGGTACAGGACACGGGCAAGCGCCAGACCATCAACGGATTTCAGACTCATGAGTATCTGGTGACCTGGGACTTGGAGACCGAAAACACCAAGACCCACGAACATGCGCGCAGTCTGATGACCACCGAGTTATGGAACTCCGACGATGCACGCTTGGCCGCCGCCCGCACGCAACAAGCCGCCTATAACCAGGCCTATGCACAACTCATGCATATACCGATGCCGTCGGATATGGCTAAACAATATGGCTTGTTGCAGCTCAACATGTCACCGAACGGAAGAGGACAGCTGACAGACAAGGACATGAAATCATTCATGGACAAGCTCAGCAAGATCAAGGGATTCCCGGTGGTCACGGATGTGAAATGGGAGGCGGGCTGTATCTCCAATTGCGCCCAGGACCAGCAGACAGCATCGCAGGATCAGCAGAGCTCGGATAATTCCGGGGCATTGGGCAATCTGTTGGGCAATTTAATGTCCAAGAACTCAACACAGAATTCACAATCCGGACAGCAAAAAAGCACCGATGGTCTGACCACCATCTTCCAGTCGCGCAATGAAGTACAGAGTATCGATACCGGAAGCCAGCCGGCTTCGTTGTTCGATGTACCAACTGGATATACGAAGGACTGATTTATCGCATCGGAACATAATGAAACCGGGGCCTAATGGCCCCGGATTTCCTCGCTTGAATCCAGCGTTATTTCTTGATCTTGGCTTCCTGCTGCTGCACCAGGAACTCCACGCATTTCACAATGTCGGGGTACGGCATCTGATAACCCGCGCCGGTCATCCACTGACCGTTGATGATGAACGTGGGCACACCCTGAACTCCATAACGTTGCAATGTCTGTAACGCCTGGTTCATTTTGAGTTGCACACCGAAGGAATTCCAGGCGGCATCAAACTGCTGCTTGTTGGCCCCATACTTGGCGAAAAACTGCTGCAGGGCATCCTGGTTGTTGGTGAGGTTCAGCTGGTTCTGCAGATGGATCGCATTGAACAACGGTTCATGTATTTTTTCACCGATGCCGAGCGCCTGGGCGGTATAAAACGCCTTGGCGTCGACGTCCATGTGTTCGCCGCCCGGCCAAGCCGCAGGGATGCGCTTGAATACCACGTTGGCGGGTTTGTGTTTCAGCCAGGCTTCCAGAAAAGGTTCGACACCAAAACAATGTGGACAGCCGTACCAGAAAAACTCGATGACTTCGATCTGGTCTGGCCCAACACTGGTGGGCTGGGCCGGCGAGACCGGCACATAATTGGTGCCTTCCTTAAATGCTGCAGCATTTACGGCCAGCGCCGCTCCGGTTATAGACAGCAAGCTGACAGCCAGCAGTCTCAGGGTAAAAGCCTTGAAATTGTTCATTTAGATCCTCCGACAACCCGCCGATATGGCTGGGGTTTAGAAAAGTACCTCAAACCTCAGGGCGCTACCGATGGCAGCAGCGCTTGCTCCCTTTGTGTCAACCAGTTTACCGCGTCCATGGTCTGTGCATCGTTCAAGTGGAATCCGGCGCCAGTCAGCCATTTGCCATTCACCGCGAATGTCGGGACTTTGTTGATGCCGTAACGCTGCGCCAGCACCATGGCCTGGGAAATCCGCGCATTCACTGCCGGGGAATTCCAGGTGCTCTGAAACAATTTAGCATCGATACCTAGCTGGCTGGTGAACAAGCGCTGATAATCTGCCAGCGAAGCAAGCTCGTGGTGGCTGATATGGATGGCCGTATAGATAGCCGCTCCCGCCTTGTCGCTGATGTTCAGTTGCAGGGCGGTGTAATAGGCGCGTGCCGCAAGATCCCATTGCGGGTTGAGCACTGCCGGTACGTATTCGAAAACTATATTGCCGGGTCTGTTCTTAATCCAGGATTCCAGATATGGTTCCAATGCGAAACAGTGCGGATCACCGTACCAGAAAAACTCCAATACCTCGATTTGGCCTGGATTGACACTCACGGGTTGTGCCGGAATCACCGGGATATAGTTGGTGCCTTCCTTATATGATTCGGGCGCGCTAGCAGCGAAGCTTGCGGCCGCCACCAGCGTCAGCAATCCGGCAAGCATGCATCTGTTTATGGGCAACTCCATAACGCCGCTTTGCTAAGGTTGACGTGCGTCCATTCAGAGAGCCTGGCGGGCGAAAAGTTCAGAGCTTTCATGGCTGGATGGTGGTGCTGTGCAGGCCCTGGATATACGAAGCCACGGCTTTCATCTGTGCCGTTTTGAGACGTGACGCGATCGGATCCATCATCTCTGATTTGCGGGTGCCGTTGGCAAATGCCTGCAACTGGCTTACGACATAATCGGCATACTGGCCGTCGAGCGCCGGGATGATCATGGGTCCGTTACCGGCGCCATCCGGGCCGTGGCAGGCCATGCAGGCAGGAACCCCGGAAGTCTGATCGCCGCCGCGATAGAGTGCTTCGCCGGCTTTCACCAGGCTGGGATCGGCTTCACCAGTCTTCAGCGTCTGGCTGGAGAACCAGGCTGCGAGATTCTGCATGTCCTGTGCACTCAGGCCTGCAGCCATGCCTGACATGATGATATTCTTGCGGTAACCGGACTTGAAGCGCTCCAGTTCCCGCACGATGTAGTCCGCATTCTGGCCCGCAAGCTTGGGGAATTGAGGGCTCGCACTGTTGCCATCGGCGCCATGACAAGCAGCACAGGCGGCAGCTTTAGTCTGACCGGCCGTGGCGTTGCCATCGGCGTTTACATTGACAGTGAACGCCAGCACGCCGATGGCCGCAACCATTGTCACAAACTTGTTCATGGACCAAAGCTCCTTCAAGGGAAAGCGGACGGCACAGCGTGCATCGGATATGCTCGTGGGATCAGAGTCCCGGGCTAAACCGCCGTAAATGAGGGCTGGATTTTACACCAGGCTCTCCAACTCACTCCACAGGGAATGCCTCCATGGCGGCTGATTTTAGTCACACCCGCTTTGTGAAAAGCGCCGCCAGCCTGGCGGATCTGCCAGCGGATACCGGTCGTGAAGTGGCTTTTGCCGGGCGCTCCAATTCCGGCAAATCCAGCGCCTTGAATGCCATAACCGGAGTCAAGGGTCTGGCGCGGGTGAGCAAGACACCCGGCCGCACCCAGCTGATCAATTACTTTTCGGTGTCTGAAGCACGCTATCTGGTGGATCTGCCGGGTTACGGCTATGCGCGTGTGCCGCTGGCAGTGCAGCGTCAGTGGGGTATGTTGCTGGAGGATTATTTCATGTGCCGCAAGACCCTCGCAGGACTGGTGCTGGTCATGGATGTGCGTCGTCCGCTCACGGAATTCGATACCCGCCTGCTTGCCTGGACGACCCCATTGCAGCTACCGGTGCTGGTCTTGCTCAGTAAGGCCGACAAACTTTCAAGTAGTGCGGCCTTGGCTGTGCAGCGTCAGGTGGCCCACAGTCTTAAAGACCAGGCGCAGGTCGAGGCTTTCTCGGCGCCCTCCAAAACCGGGGTTGAAAACGCGCGTCGTGTAATCAGAGAGTGGCTGTCAAGTTCTTGAGAAGCAAGACAAAAAGAAACCCCGGCGCCAAAGGGGGAGACGCCGGGGTCAATTGCTCCACTTGGCTTGGGGGAGACCAAGCGGCATTCCCCGCTCAGGGAGGTGAGCGGGACAAGCGCTATTGCGGCGCTCATAATGTTTGAGCAGCCGATGCATCGAAAAGTTCCGCACTGCAATGATCATTTTGCGGCCATCAGTAAGTTTCTAAATTCACTTAATATTTTTACTTACATGTGCGAATTGTTACAAAACGTTACAAAATTCTATCCAGCCATACCGCGTTTATCGTAGCCGGCTATCAATGCGCCTGATCCCAGTTGCTGCCGACGCCCACATCCACCACCAGCGGCACTCTAAGTTGCGCGGCATCCACCATCAATTTGGTCACTTGCTGCTTAAGAGTCTCCAAAGCGTTTTCCTGCACTTCAAAAACCAACTCGTCATGTACCTGCATGATCATGCGCGCCGGTGTGCCGCTTTCCTTAAGCCAGTGATGCACGCTGATCATGGCGAGTTTGATGATGTCGGCAGCGGTGCCCTGCATGGGTGCATTGATAGCGGTACGCTCCGCGTACTGGCGCACCTGCGCGTTGCGTGCACGGATATCGGGCAGATACAGGCGCCGGCCGAACACGGTCTCCACATAACCCTGTTCGCGGGCACTTTCACGGGTACGGTCCATGAAAGTTTTAACGCCGGGATAACGGGCAAAGTACAGTTCCACATAAGCCTGGGCGGCAGCGCGTTCGATGCCCAGTTGTTTCGCCAAACCGAAGGCCGACATGCCGTAGATCAATCCGAAATTGATGGCTTTGGCTGAACGCCGCTGTTCGTCGCTGACCGTATCGAGGTTCGCTCCGAATACCTCGGCGGCGGTGGCGCGGTGGATATCCATACCTTTCTCGAAGGCGCTGAGTAGTCCGCTGTCGCCAGACAGGTGCGCCATGATGCGTAACTCGATCTGCGAATAATCCGCTGCCAGGATTTTATAGCCCTTGGGCGCAATGAACGCCTGACGGATGCGACGGCCTTCGGCAGTGCGCACCGGGATGTTCTGCAGGTTGGGATCGCTGGATGACAAGCGCCCGGTGGCGGCCACCGCCTGATGATAGGAGGTATGCACACGTCCGGTTTTCGAGTCGACCTGTGCGGGCAATTTGTCGGTGTAAGTGGATTTGAGTTTGTTCAGGCCGCGATATTCTAGGATCACTTTGGGCAATTCGAAATCCGGCGCCAATTCCTCCAGCACATCCTCGGCCGTGGATGGCTGGCCTTTAGGGGTCTTGCGCACCACTGGCAATTGCATTTTTTCGAATAGCACCGTCTGCAGCTGTTTTGGCGAATCTAGATTAAAGGGGTTACCTGCGAGTTCGTGGGCGCGCAGTTCCAACTGGCGCAGGGATATGGTGATCTCAATGCTTTGCCGTTTGAGCATTTCGGTATCGATGAGTACGCCCTCGTGCTCCATGTCGAGCAGCACCGGTACCAGCGGCATTTCGATCTCCTCGAAGACCTTGCGCAGCGTCGGGGTGGCGGCGAGCCGTGGCCACAGGCACTGATGCAAACGCAGGGTGATGTCGGCATCCTCGGCCGAATAGCGCGTGGCATCTTCGATGTGCACCTGTTCGAAGCCGATCTGCTTGGCGCCCTTACCGGCCACGTCTTCATAGTGGATGGTCTTGTAATCCAGGTATTTCTCCGCCAGCGAATCCATGTCGTGGCGGCTGGCGGTGCTGTCGAGCACGTAGGACTCGAGCATGGAATCGTAACGCATTCCCTTTAGCAGCACGCCGTAGTTGCGCAGCACGTGCGCGTCGTACTTGAGATGATGGCCAAGCTTGGCATGCGCAGCATTCTCCAGCAGCGGCTTGATGCGTTTTAACACAATCTCCCGGTCCAATTGCGGCGGCGCGCCCGCATAGCAATGTGCTAGTGGCAGATACGCAGCCTCGCCGGCTTTCACCGCAAACGACAAGCCGACAATCTGCGCCTGCATGTAATCCAGGCTGGTGGTCTCGGTGTCGAAGGCGAACAGCTCAGCAGACTCCAGCCGCGCGATCCATTGTTCCAGGCTTTTTTCGTCGAGAATGGTTTCATAGTTTGATGCAGGTGCTGCGTGCGAGGTACTGGGGGCAGAAATAACAGCTGTTGGTTTCACGCCGGCTATTGCATCCTGCACATCGCCGTCGAATTGGCGCAGCCAGGTTTTGAATTCCAGTTGTGTGTATAGCTCCTTCAAGGCAGCTATATCAGGTGTACGCATCGTCAGCTCATGCGTTTTCACCGGCAACGGCACATCACAGCGAATCACCGCGAGCTGGCGCGAGAGCATGGCTTGTTCATGCTGGGCGCGGAATTTTTCCGGCAGGGTTTTAGCGCCGCGGATCGCCAGCTGGGGGATCTCATCGAGTCGCTGGTACAGAGCTTCGAGTGTACCGAAGTGCGCCAACAGGGGCGCCGCGGTCTTGGGGCCGATGCCGGACACGCCGGGTATGTTGTCGGAACTGTCACCCACGAGCGCCAGATAATCGATAATCTGTTCAGGCCAGACACCGAACTTCTGCTGTACACCTTCACGGTCCAGCAGTGTATCGGTCATGGTGTTGACCAGGGTCACGTGTTCATTGACGAGCTGGCCCATGTCCTTATCACCGGTGGAGATCAATACCGTCTGGCCGGCTTCCGCCGCCTGTTTCGCCAGCGTGCCGATGACATCATCGGCCTCTACGCCCGTAATCTGCAGCACCGGAAATCCAAGCGCCTTAACCAGAGCATGCAGCGGCTCGATCTGCAGGCTCATATCGTCCGGCATGGGTGGTCGGTTGGCCTTGTACTCCTTGAAGAGTTCATCGCGGAAAGTCTTGCCGCGCGCATCGAATACCACTGCGATGTATTCGGGCGCATATTCCGACAGCAATTTTTTTAGCATCGCGGCCACACCGCGAATCGCGCCGGTGGGCTGGCCGCGGGAATTACTCAGCGGTGGAAGTGCGTAGAACGCACGGTAAAGATAAGAAGAGCCATCTACCAGCACCAGTGGTTTGGGCTTTATTGTGCCGGCCTGGTTTTGGTTGGTGTCGATTGGCATGGCGTAGGTCTAATTTATTATATACAGATGATGGTGATGACTGCGGCTATGACCCTGGCAGTTCTTCATGTGTCATGAGCTCGTCCAGCGTTTCACGGCGGCGGATAAGGGCTGCAAGCTCGCCGTCCACCAGGATCTCTGCGGCGCGTGGTCGGGAGTTGTAGTTCGAACTCATGGAAAATCCATAGGCGCCGGCATCCATGATCGCCAGCAAGTCACCCGCTTGTACCGCGAGCTGCCGGTCGCGGCCCAGCGTATCGGCTGATTCACACACGGGACCCACGACATCATAGATTTCCGACGGCACACCGGGGCGCTGCGTCACCACACGGATCTCATGCCAGGCATCATATAAAGGCGGACGTATGAGCTCGGTCATACCCGCATCCACGATCGCGAATCGGCCCTGATCGGTGGTCTTGAGGTATTCCACCCGGGTCAGCAGCACACCAGCTTCCGCCACCAGCACGCGCCCGGGTTCCAGGATCAATTTCAATCCACGTTTCTCCACCAGCAGGCGCAGTTGGCCGATGAGGGCGCTGACATCCAGTTGGGGTTCATCGCGGTAGCGCACGCCAAAACCGCCGCCGAAATCCACTTGCTGCAATGCGATGCCATCTCCAAGCAGATTGTCTACCAGAGTCATGACACGCTGTGCGGCATCCAGAAACGGCGCCGGCTGGGTGATTTGCGAGCCTATATGACAGGCGATACCGATGATCCGGATTCCGGGAAGCTTGACCGCTTGCCGGTACAGTAACCCAGCACGCTCGATATCGATACCGAATTTGGCATCGCGATGGCCGGTGGCGATATGCGGATGGGTGCCGGTCTCTACCTGTGGATTGATGCGCAGTGCCACCGCAGCTGTTTTGTCCTGGCGGCCGGCAAGCGCCGACAAGCGCAGCAGTTCCGTTTCCGATTCCACGTTGAAACACTGGATGCCGACCTCAAGCGACCGTCGTATTTCATCTTCACGCTTGCCCACGCCCGAGAAAACGATGCCCATGGGATCACCACCCGCGCGCAATACCCGCTCGAGTTCGCCCACCGACACGATGTCGAAACCGGCGCCGAATTTCGCCAGCAGTTGCAGGATCGCGAGGTTACTGTTGGCCTTGACGGCGTAACGCACATGCTGCGTATTTCCTTCGAACGCCAGGCTGAAATGTTGCCAGGCGGTGGTGATGGCGGCTCTGGAATACACATACAGCGGTGTGCCGAAACGCTGTGCCAGTAGTTCCAGATTCAGGGATTCGCTGTGCAATACGCCGCCGTGGTAATCGAAATCGGAAGAGCGCACGCTCGCGCGCCCGGTGGAGGTCATGCTTCTGGTTTCGTGGCGGCAGGTGGATTGTGGGTTTGTGCCTTGGCCGGATACGTAGCGGTAGATGGCGGTTTTGCGGTAGCCGCCGCCGGCGGCATGGTGGGAATGGAGCGAGGCGGTGTAACCGGCAGGTACAGCGGACCTTTCTGGCCGCAACCGGACAGCAGTGTTGTCAGTGCAACAACCATGAAACCAGACACAACCAGGCTACGCATGTTACAAGTATAAACATTACCGCCGGCCACGCCTATGCGCAGACATCGCCGGGACCCATGCTAGAGTGAACCCTTGTTTCCCAACCGGAGTTGGTCATGAACAGCTCGAATATCACGCTGTACATCGGCACTGCGGTGCTGGTAATCATAGCCATCATTGGACTGGTGTGGTTTATCAGTGGATTAGCCCGGCTGTTGCATGGACGTTTTTTCAACGGCCCGAGCCGCTGCCTTGCGGGTCTGGTGTTGATGCTGGTGGTGGCGTTCATCACCCTGTTGGCACTGGATCTGCACACCTACTTTTCCCTCACCCATGAACAATTGGTAGCGACTGTGCGTTTCGATTCCATCGGTCCGCAGTTTTTTCATGCGCGGCTCACGGATGCCGGCGGACACGTGATCCAAACGGATCTGCATGGTGACGAGTGGCAACTGGATGCGCGCGTCATCAAATGGAGCGGTTTTGCCACACTGCTGGGACTCCAAACCCGTTATCGCCTGGATCGTCTTAGCGGCCGATACCGAGATGTGGATCAGGAGCGCAATGCGCTGCATAGCGCCATCTCGCTTGCGCCTGACAATCGGCTGGACAGTTGGTCATTGATGCAACGCTATGCGCACTGGTTGCCTTGGGCGGATGCCAGTTACGGCAGTGCCACCTATCTGCCGATGGTGGATGGGGGTGAATATCAGGTGACGCTTAGCACCACCGGTCTGGTAGCGCGACCGGAAAATGCAGTAGCACAGCAGGCTACAGCGCACTGGTGATTCGGATATCGGGCGTATATATGGGAATAGATTGTAAGCTTTATGTTAAAATGACAATCACTTCAAAAACCGAAATTGAAGTCTGCTTGCGTTAACACCCTGTGCGTACTGTCCGATAACAGTGCGCCATGGAAACGGTGCAGCGGTCGAGGGGAAATGTAGAACAACGATGGCTTTCTGGAGCAAAAAAAAGCAGCGGCCCCGCGGACCCGCGCGCCTGCCAAGTTACGTACGCAACGTCAATTCGGCAAACTGCCTGTTCTGCCCCTATGGGACGGACTTGAAAGTGGGTGACCGGGTCATCGCCTGGGACGAAAAAACGGTATTCGGACGAGAACAGCGTGAACGCCCGGTGGAGATCACCGCGGTGAAAATTTTCCGCACCAACGGACGGGTGATAACCCTGGACTTCGTGGTGGCCTCCGAGGAGGAGGTGGCACGCATCGCCGCCGACAGCGAGATCGCGCCGCACATGCTGTTGACACACCGCATCGGCAAATCCACCTACGACACCAAAAATACACCCATGGTGCTGTATTTCCGTCCTGTCGAGCAAAAGGACAGTGTGCTGGGACTGGTTCCGGATCTGGATATCACCGTTGCCCGCGGCGTGGGATTAAGACCGGACCGGCATGAATACCAAACGGGTGGTTTCTGGAAGTGGTTGCTGGGATGGACGCGGAAAAAACCGGCGACGTCGAAATACGACAGATACAGGTAAAACTGCGGCCCCAGCAGTCGATAGGATTACGTGGATTTAGCCCTGGAAACTGGATCTGTCCAGGACTGCCATGGTGATTCGCGATACGCACACCAGTTTTTCTTCATCATTGGTGATCCTGATTTCCCATACCTGGGTGCTGCCGCCGATGTGCAGTGGCCGCGCGGTGCCGGTGACCTGACCTGAGCGCATGGCGCGTACGTGATTGGCGTTGATGTCGAGACCCACGCAGAGTTTCTGCTTGCAGTCCACCACCAGGTTGGCGCCGGTACTGCCCAGAGTCTCCGCCAGCGCCACCGAAGCACCGCCGTGCAGGATCCCGGCCGGCTGTTTGGTGCGGGCATCCACCGGCATGACCGCCTTGAGATAATCCTCGCCGACTTCCGTATAGCGGATGCCCAGATTGGTAACCAGCGTATGTTCCTGGAATTTGTTCAGATCCTCAACGGTGAATGGTTGCAGCCAGATGCTCATGCTCGGGACTCCGGTGTGTAAGTGAAATGAAATTAATTAAGCACGAACACAGGTATTTTCTATGTGCGTAAATAAGATGCGCCGTTGATGTCGAGGATGCAGCCGGTGGCGTACAGCATACCGTCGGCCGACAGTCGTACCACGGCTTCGGCGATCTCATCCGGAGTGGCAGCGCGCTTGAGTGGACTCTGGTTGCGGATAGCATCACCTTGCGGGCCATCCAGCAACGCTGCCGCCATATCCGTGCGCACAAATCCTGGTGCTACCACACCCACGAAAATATTGTAGGGCGCCAGCGCCCAGGCAAGCGATTGGGATAATTGATTGAGTCCCGCCTTGGCGGCCCCGTAAGCGGGCGCATCCGGTTCGCCGCGGAAGGCGCCGCGGGATGAGATATTGATGATATGTCCGCTTTTTTGTCGCATCATGACTTTGGCGGCCAGAAAACACAGATTCGCAGGGCCGATGAGGTCGGCATCCAGGGTGCGTTTCCAGGTGGCCTGCCAGTCACGATACTCGAGGTTCGCGATTGGCTTGAGTTCATAGATTCCAGCGTTGTTCACCAACACATCCAGCCGCCCATAATGATCTATGACTTCTGTTATTAGTCTTTCGCATTCACTGGGGTTACTTACATCTGCCTTGAATGCGGTGTGCCTGCCACCTGGCAACGACTGCGCAAGCGCTTGCGCTTCTTTTTGGCTTGATCTGTAATGCAGCGCCACACTCCCGCCGAGGCGTGCGAAAGCATCGGCAGTAGCACGCCCGATACCGCGAGCAGCACCGGTGACCAGAATAATCCGTTTGGAAAAATCCAAATATCACCCCCGTATCCAGATATTTTCACATGGGAATCAGGTGGCAAGGAAACGCAGCAGGCTCTCCGTTACAATCGCACGCTCTGGATATGGGAGCAAGTGATGACTGATCTGCCTGAATGTGTGGAGCTCGAGACCGGTGCGCAGCCGACCGCCAGCATCATCTGGTTGCACGGCCTGGGCGCCGACGGCCATGATTTCGAACCCATGGTTCCGGAACTGAAGCTGCCGGGCAGCCTGCCGGTGCGCTTCGTGTTCCCGCATGCGCCGGTGCGTCCGGTGACCCTCAACAACGGCATGCCCATGCGCGCCTGGTTCGACATCATGAAAATCGGTATGCACCAGAAACGGGACCGTGAGGGCATGCTGTCATCCCAGGCTACGCTGGAAGCGCTTATCACCCGGGAGAATGCCCGCGGAATCCCGGCTGCGCGCATCGTGTTGGCGGGGTTTTCCCAGGGCGGCGCAGTAGCGCTCTACACCGGGTTGCAATACCGTGAAAAGCTCGCCGGCATCATGGCGCTGTCCACTTATCTGCCGATGGATGAATTTGCTTTGCAAACCAATGCCGCCAATCACGCTACCTCGATCTTCTACGCGCACGGCACCCAGGATCCGGTGGTGCCGCTGCCGCTTGCCGTGCACACACGGGATACGCTCATGGCGCGTGGCTATACGCTGGTTTGGCATACCTATCCCATGCCGCACACGGTGCATCCGGTTGAGATCATGGATATCAGTGCCTGGCTGGTCAGGGTGTTGCCACCGACGATGTGAATCCGAACGTGCGCGCATAGAAATCGAGTTCGGCCTCAAGTGCGCGCTCGATGCTTTCACTACGGCGGAAACCGTGACCTTCGTCTGCAAACCTAATATAGGAAACCGGCAGACCTTTGGCGCGCAACGCCTGCACCATGCGTTGTGCCTGATCGGGCGGCACCACCCGGTCTTTGAGGCCCTGGAAAAATATCACCGGACAGCTGATTTTATCAGCTACGTATAACGGCGAGCGCATGTGATACAGCGCGCTCGCCTCCGGCCAGGGCCCCAGCAGGCTGTCGCCGTAATGCGCCTCGAATTTATGGGTGTCGGTCATGGCGCTCGCCAGTTCACTGATGCCGTAATACACGCCGCCTGCCTGAAAATAATCATGGAAAGCCAGCGCGCACAGCACCGTGAACCCACCGGCGCTGCTGCCGGTGATTATGAGCCGTTGCCCGTCCACCCGGCCGGTGTTCACTAGGTGGCGCGTTGCGTTCAGGCAGTCTTCCACATCACGCACCCCCCACTGACCATGCAAGGCGCGGCGGTAGGCGCGTCCGTAACCGCTACTACCCCGGTAGTTCACGTCGACAACTGCGAAACCGCGGCTGGTCCAAAACTGGATACGGGGGTCCAGGCCGTTGCCGTTCATGGCCGTGGGGCCGCCATGGCATTTCACCAACAGCGGCGGTTTTTCTTCGGCCGGTACACGGCATTCTGGATTGCGCGGCGGATAATACCAGGCAAAAGCGGTGTCACCATTCGTGGTGGGAAAACTGATTGGCTCAGAGATGCTCAGGTATTCTGCTGCAATCCAGTCATCTGTCTCATTGAGTATGCTAAATTTATTAGCTTCGACCAGAATCACCGCGGCGGCGTGCATCGGGTCACTAGCCAGCAATACCAGGCGTCCAGCGTATGCATGCACATGCTCGATCTGGGTGAATTCTGCGGCATACACTGGTGTCGTTCCGTCATTACCGATGTGTACCAGTTCAGAACAGCCGTGATGCAGGCGTGTCGCGACCAGCCGGCCATCCGCCATGAAGCCGTAACTGGACATGCCGAACTGCCATTGGGCGAATCCATAATCCATAGGGTCACGAGTTACTGCATGGATATAGCCGTCAGCATATCTGTATATGTTCCAGTAACCATCCCGGTCCGAGACAAAATGCAGCATGCCATCTGGGGCGAACTGCGGCTGGAATATTGATTCCTTGCCGCCACCAGCAATACGCCGCCGGTTTATCAATGCACCCGCGCGATCCAGCTCCGCGACCCATAATTCGCATGCATCCCAGGGCATGTGCGGATGATCCCAGCACAGCCAGGCGAGTTGACCACCGTCGGCGCGCACAGCCGGGGAACTGTAGAAATCGCTACCATTCACGAGCCTTGTTACTGAACCATCACGGATATCCACCGATACCAGTGAGTTAACCGGCTCGGCGTTTTCCCGCGTGTGATCTTCACAAACGCAAATCAGACGTTGACATAACTCATCCAGCAACAAATCAGCAAAACGGCAGTTGTTTGCGGCTGTCAGTTTGCGCACTGAACCGCTCACGAGTGGCAAGCTATAAATTTGTTGATCATTGTCATTGACGAAGAATGCGGCATCCCGGCTCACGGCGTAGGCGCCGCCGCCGTACTCATGCACACGGCTTCGGACATTGTAGGGTGCGGGCGTGAGATCCTGGCGGCCTGCATCCAACCGACTGCGTACCAGTACACAGCGGCCATTTTCTGTGGGACGGCTTTCGATCCAGTAAACGGCGTCGCCGGCAATGTGTGGCTGCAACAGGCGCACCCCGCCGGCGGCGATGCGCGCGGCACTCAGGGGTGATGGCCAGCTGCCGCAGGGAGCCGTGTGCATCACGGCCTGCATACAGTGAGGTGGAAAGATCGGGTTTCCAGTGCTTGACCCGTTGAGTTAAAACGCCGCTCGGCGAAACGCGTCTGACCGTCAGCATGCAGGAAGATTACGCTGGAACATCGCGTCCCGAATACCGGATTGACCACGAACACCGGTGACACCTGGCGCTCGCGCTCCCGGCCAATGCCGGTATCCGGAAGTTGTGCATCCGCTGCCGGTGTGCGTTCCGCTAACAGCGTTAATAATGTCTCATTGGTCATGGTTTGCTGCTGCATTAGCTGATCAAATGCCGCCACACTGCGTGTGACTTTCGGCCAGGGCGTGTCCAGCAGATGGTTGCTGAGACCGTGGATGCCAGGCGGCACCTCACGCGCTTGGGGTTCGCCGCGGTTGGAAAAATACCAGAGTGCGTTGCGATCACCCACGATGAGACTGAAGGCGCCATAATCCGCCGAGCGCTGCACAACGCTTTTCATATAGGTATCCACCGGAATTTCACTTTTGAGGAAATCTGCGGTCAGTTCGCCGCGGCTGTGCGGAGTCTTTTCTGGATTAAGCCCCGCACGGTAATTGGTGACCACGGCGAAGCGCCCGCCGGAGGTGATGCCGAGCCAGGTGCCGCCGGCCCGCAGGTCGCGGCCCGCGAGAATCCCTGGCGATTGTTTCCAGAAACCGGCCGCGGCTGAAGGGCGCGCATGCAACTCGTCGCGATTGCCCGCAAAAACAAGTGGATAGTCGGGGTGGGTTTTCCAGGCGAATACCAACAGACACATGCACGCATTATAGTCCGCTGTCTCAGATATTCTGGGTGCGTCGCCGACGTGTGGCCAATGCCAACAGCGCCAGCGCAGTAAATACCAGCAGCATGCCGGTACCTTCCAGAAGAGACGGCTGCTCACCCAGTTGCAGCCAGGCAGCCAGTACTCCAATGATCGGGATGGCAAGCGAATTCAGGCTGCTGATGCTTACCGGCAGGCGCGCTACGATATACAGCCACAGGAACCAGGCGAGGGCGTTACCGGGCCCGATGTTGTAGAGCAACGCGACGATGAACTGCCAGGTCCATTGAACTGGTCGCGCAGGTACCAGCAGCGCGATCACGATAAGTATCACTGAGCCCATGAGCATCTGCCATCCGGTGAGCGACAAAATTTCCCAAGTGCTTTTCAAAGGGATTTTCTTCACCACCAGTACCGACAGTGCCCAGAAGAAACCGGCACCCAGCGCCAGCAGACTGCTCTCCAGATCAGGGGCCCTCTCCCAGGGTGACAGGATCAGCAACAGTCCGGTGATGGCTAAAACAATGACCGGCCAGTGGGCGCGCTGCGATCGTTCACTCAATACCATCGGAGCCAGCATCGCCACCCAAAAGGGCATGCTGTACACCAGCACTGAACTCTTGCCGGCATCGCCGCGCACCAGCGCCAGGTTGACCAGCCCCACGAAACATACGGTCTGCAGCAGTCCCAGCAGCAATGTGGCACGCGGATAACGCGGCCAGAACTGGCGCGGCCGCATCACCAGCAACGTCAACAGCAGGCACAGGGATGCACCCAGGGTGCGCAGCGCAGCAAAATCGAAGGGTGCGGCAGAGCGCAGCGCAATCTTCATGACCACCCAGTTGTAGCCCCACACCAACACCAGCACCGCCATGGCGAGCAACGCCGTGCCATCGAGGTGATGCCTGGTTCCGGCCGGCGTGCTCACGGATGCTGTGCAGAACCAGCGCTGGCCTGCAGCGCATCCAATGACGCACCGTCTGCGTCAAACCAGTCACGCAGAAGTGCGTATGCGATAGATTGTTTGGTTGAGAGTATCAAGTCCGCAGATTTGAGACCGTGGGCGATGTCGGCGCGCGAGAACCAGCGTGCCTCGTCCAGCTCGTTGTCGTTGCAATGGATGTCGGTGTTTTCCGCGAGCGCGTGAAAACCGAGCATCAGTGAGGCCGGATACGGCCAGGGTTGAGAAGCCAGGTAACGCATGGCGCCGATCCGAATATTGGTTTCCTCCTGCACTTCGCGGCGCACGCTCGCTTCCAGGCTCTCTCCCGGCTCCACGAAGCCCGCGAGGGTGGAATAGCGGTTGACGGACGACTTACGGCCCAGCAGGCAGCGGTCTTGGTGGATCACCAATACGATGACGGCGGGATTCACGCGTGGATACAGGATGTTGCCGCAGCGGCTGCAATGCAGTTCATGGCCGACCTGTCGGCTATGGGTCGGTGCTCCGCATTTTCCGCAATAGCGGTTCTGTAGATGCCAATGCACCATGGCGCGGGCGTAGCCCAGGAGTGCCAGTGTGGAGTGATCGAGAATACCGAACTGTGAGCGTAGATTGGTAAGCACGACTTTATCAACGGGCAGTTTGCTATCCTCGGGCAAGCCGAGCGCTACATGCTTCCGATTTTGGAAGTTTCCGAGCAATACCGTGCAGACTGCCTCCGCTAATAGGGGCTGCGCGCTGGTCATGTCCAACAGCAACGGGGTCGCTGCATCTGCAAGCAGGATGTTACTTTCGCCACATACCGGTACAAAGCAGGTTATGGGATCCGAGAATTGTTCCGCATCATGCTCGGAGCGATGCGATACCGTCCGGTCGAGATCCGGTCCGGAAAATACGAAAGGCAGTTCGCCGAAATTTAGCATGCGCGGGTCAGAATCCCGAATTTGCGGGATGCATTATCCCATACGCGGTATCTGCTCAGTCCGTGAGCAGCATATTTTGCATTTTTTTTATGAGCAAACTTTTAAGTTTGTATACCTCGGCGCTGTAATAGGGTTTCGGCGGCAGTTTGCCCCATACCGGTGCCGGCCACGCAGGATCATGGGTATAGCGCACGAGGTGATGCACATGCAATTGTGGCACCTGGTTGCCGAGTACCGCGATGTTGAGCTTGTCGGGCTTGAAGAGTTCAGTGAGTGCCCGCGACAGCTGCACTGATTCCTCCCACAGCTGCTGCCGGTCTGCGTCTCCGAGCTCGTGGACCTCGCGGATATTATCCCGTTCCGGCACCAGGATGAACCATGGATACTGGCTGTCATTCATGAGCAGCACACGGCATAGAGTGAAACGCCCGAGCGCGTGGGTGTCCTTGGTGAGCTGCGGATGCAGTTCAAACATCGGCTATTCAGCGCGGCGCACGGTAGCCGCCGGGTACGCCGTTTGGCGAGAACACGATCTGCCACAATTGGTTTTTGCGGGCGCGGAAGGAAGCCATGCTGATGCTCAGGTAATAGCGCCACATGCGATGGAAGGTATCATTGTATTGCTGCTTCAATTCATCCCAGCCATTTTCGAAATTATGCCGCCAGGCCTGCAGAGTCCTGTCGTAATAGATGCCGAAGTTGTGCCAGTCTTCCATAATAAATAAATCTTCGCTGGCGGCGGTGATCTGTTTGATGGACGGCAGCATGCCGTTGGGGAAGATGTACTTCTCGATCCAGGGGTCGGTATCGCGCACCGACTGGTTGCCGCCGATGGTATGCAGCAGGAACAGGCCGTCGTTCTTGAGGCACTTGCGCACCACCCGCATGTAGGTTTCGTAATTCTTGTAGCCCACGTGCTCGAACATGCCGATTGAGAGGATGCGGTCGAATTGTTCGCCGAGCTGCCGGTAGTCCTGCAAGCGGATTTCGATGGGCAGGCTTTTGCATAGTTCACGCCCGTATGCCGCCTGCTGTTCCGACACGGTGATGCCGACACCGGTTATGCCGTAGCGCTGCGCAGCGAGTTTCAGGGTCTCCCCCCACCCACAGCCGATATCCAGTACACGCATGCCGGGTTTGAGCCCAAGCTTCTGGAAAACCAGCTCGAGTTTGGCTTCCTGGGCAGCGTCAAGATTATCGGTATTTTTCCAGTAACCGCAGCTGTATACCAGACGCTTGCCAAGCATCTGCTTATACAGATCATTGCCCATGTCGTAGTGGCGGCGGCCCACATCGAAGGCGCGCGCAGGTTTCTGCAGGTTGAAGAAACGCGCATGCAGGAATCCCAGGAACGTGTCGAGCGTCAACACTCGCTCTTCCAGGTTGGCCATCAGCAGCCGGTAGATGAGCCCGTCCAGATCCTGCGCATCCCACCAACCCTGCATGTAGGACTCACCCAGACCCACGGAACCGTGGGCGATGACACGACGATAAAAATGCTGGTTGTGTATCTGGAAGTCCCAGGGATGCGGACCATCGATTTGGATGCCAGTGCCTTCCAGTAACCGTATGATTCTGTTTTTGAACTTGGAAATTGCCATGGCGATGGTGGTGATTGCGGCGTCAGTCGAGGTAGGCGCGGTTGATGCGCCAACCTACATATACGCCTATGAATGAACCGGCGCTGGAAAGCAGCCACGCCATGCCAAGCCCGAACCGGGTTCCCAATGCCCAGCCGATGCCGCCCATGATGGTGACTGCCAACAGGATAATTATCCTTTTCATGCTTCAGGCATCCATGCAAGCCCAGTGCCAGGGCTCATAGGCGATGCCATGCCGGTTGTCGCGCGGATAGGACAGCCGGAAGCCGAAATGCTGTGCGTGTTGCATTAGCCAGGCGAAGGCTTGGGTATTTTCAAAACCGGTCTCTAGCGTCATCTGACCACCGGTGGTGAGATCCAGAGCGCAGCCGGTGTGATGTTCGCTATAACCCGGTGCCGCATTTACTTTAAGGATATCGTCCAGCGGTTTGCCGGCTGCGAGCTTGCGCGCGATCACACCGCGTTGATAATCCACGCTGCGGAATGCCGATATCACCAGCAGCAACACATTTTCTCGTTGCGCCTGAGCACGCATGGCCTGCCAATCATGTGCCGCTCGTGACACCAATTGTTGCTGCCTGCCGTAGATATCCGCACCGATCGCTGTCAGTTCAACAGCCTCTGTGCGCAACGGCAGCTGGAAACGTTGTGCATAATCTGCGGGGATGCCGAGTTCGCGGTGCATGCTCTCGATGCGCCTGCGATAGTCCAACGACTGGTTTTCAGCGCTGCTATTCAAACGCAGGTCCTCCATCATCCTGGATGCTGGTAGGTGCCGATCAACTGTGTCTCGGCGAGTATATGACCATGCATAGCGATTTCCAGCTGTGCCTTGTTTGGCTTATGCAGGTCCGGCAACACCACATCGAGGGCGTAGAGTTTATGGAAGTAACGGTGCCGGCCGATGGGTGGACAGGGTCCGCCATAACCAGTGCGTTTCCAGTCATTGATGCCTTCGCGGGTGCCAGCCGGTAGGTGTTTGGATCCGCCTTCGGGCAGCGACTGCACGACGGCCGGGATGTCGTACAACACCCAATGCACCCAGGTCATCTTGGGCGCTGTGGGATCCGGTGCATCCGGGTCGTCGAGGATGAGCGCAAAACTCCGGGTGCCCACCGGCGCGCCAGACCAGCTGAGCGGCGGCGAGGTGTCATCGCCGTCACAGGTGAAACGTGCTGGAATGCTGTCGTTATCTTTATAAGCGGACGAAGTGAGTGCGAAGTGTGGTGTCATGGGAACTGCCTCCGAGATTATCGGCAATATGCCCAGCAGCAGGCCGGATAGAAGGATGCCGAGGATCGTGTAGTGCATTAAGACTTTCATGCGCAGGGTTCCGCGACCCGTGGCCGTTCGCACAGCTCGATTATCCCCATGGTTGTCATCCAAACCAGGCACACTGGCCAGTATAAACCTCTGCTCGAGCGCTATTAATCACTGCCTGCGGGTCCGTATCTCCAGGACTGATCACCCTGTAAGCACCGACTGCAACAGCAGCGTGTATGAATCCTGTGATAGCTATTTTTGCCGGCCGTAACGTCCAGTAATTCGAGCCTTGGCGATGGTATTGAAATGCAGGTAGTAGCCCACCATAGCGCCGGAGGCACTGGAGTCCAGCGGCAGCTTGTCTATTTTCAGCGCATACACCGTCACCTGATAGTGGTGCGGCTTGTCACCCACCGGTGGGCAGGGACCACCATAGTTGGATACGCCGAAATCCGTCCGCCCCTGCACAACACCCGCAGGCAGCGTGGTCGAATTCGCGGCACCGGCATTCGCCGGCAGGCTGGTGACGGTGGCCGGGATGTTGAACACGGTCCAGTGCCACCAGCCGCTGCCGGTCGGCGCATCCGGATCGTAGATGGTCACTGCGAAACTCTTGGTTCCAGCCGGCGCGCCAGACCACTGCAGGGCTGGCGATTGATCGCCGCCAGTACAGCCGAAGCTGTTGAATACCTGGGCTACAGGCATAGGCCCGCCGTTCTTGAAATCCGCGCTGGTCACTTTGAAGTGAGCGCCGGAGGCAGCCATGCTTACAACTGGCAGCGCCAGCAGCACTGTGATAGATAGAGAATTTATGAGAGCGCGCATGATTTCACTCCTTAACTAGCAACATTAATAATTCGATGAAGTTTAAAGCAAGATTCCGCGAGTCACATTCAAACTGTGTGCGGGCCGCGCAACAAGCGCGCCGGCAGGAACAGTATGGACTTCAATAAAGAAAACACCGCGTCCACGGTGATGCCGACCAGGCGGAACGGCAGCAATATTAGCCACACGAACGGATACAGAATCAATGCCACTAACGCTAGTGGCCAGCACAGGATCAGCAGGAGCAGCCACAGGATGAAACCCGGAAACACATTCATGGTCTTCACTCATCAGGAAAATCCAGGAAAGAAGATTATCACTTTCCATGCCCACTGAAGCGCTCAGATTGCCTTCGGGTCTCCTGATGTTTGTGAACCGTCTTTGTATTCCTGCGGGCCGGGTTTATGATGAGAACGATAAGCAGCCGGAGATGAACCTTGGACAGTAAACAGGCGGCGCGTGAGCAGCTCAGCCAGGCACGAACATCGCTGCTGGACTTGAGTCACCGCATCCATGCCCACCCGGAACTGGGCTTCGAGGAGGAGCAAGCCTGTGGCTGGCTGGCGGAGATGCTGGATGCAGCCGGGTTCGAGGTGCAGACCAGGATCTGCGATTTGCCCACTGCGTTCATCGCCAAGGCCGGCAATGGTCCCCTCAATGTCGGCATCATGGCGGAATACGACAGCCTGCCGGGCGTCGGCCATGCCTGCGGCCACAACCTGATCGCAGCCATGTCAACCGGCGCCGCCATGGCGCTCGCCAAGGTGGCGGACGATGCGGGCATCACGGTGACTGTCATCGGCACCCCCGCCGAAGAAGTCGGCAACGCGGGCGGCAAGGTTCTGCTGCTGGAACGCGGTGCGTTCGACGGCTTGCACGCCGCCATGATGGTGCATCCGGCTCCAATGGATTTCGTGCAGCCGAAGATCATCGCAGCCTCCATGTTCGACGTGCATTACACCGGTAAGGAAGCGCATGCCTCGGCGTATCCGGAACTCGGCATCAACGCAGCCGATGCGCTGACCGTGGCGCAGACATCCATCGGCCTGTTGCGCCAGCACATCCGCCAGAGCGACCGCATCCACGGCATCTGCACCCACGGTGGTGAGGCGCCCAATATCGTGCCGGCGCATACCTCGGCGCGTTACATCATCCGCGGTGAAACCGTTAAGGACATGGAAGAATTGCGCGTCAAAGTGCGCCACTGCTTTGAAGCCGGCGCGCTGGCCACCGGTTCTAAACTGGAAATCCGTGGCGGCGACAAACCCTACACCGAGATGTTGCACGATGCCGACATGGCGGAACTGTACCGCCGTAATGCCGTGACGCTGGGCCGCGGGTTGGCCGCACCCGAATCGGTCGCGCGCTTCAGCGCCTCCACCGACATGGGCAATGTCTCACAGGCGCTGCCATCCATCCATCCCATGATCGGCATCGATTGCCTGCCGGCGGTGAACCACCAGCCCGAATTCACCGCCCATTGCGTGAGTGCGGCGGCGGATCAGGCCCTCTGGGATGGGGCCCTGGGTATGGCCTGGACCGCCATCGATATGGCGGCTGACAAGAGCTTGAGTGCCCGATTGTTGGCACGGAAATAATCCTGTAAAGATGGCGAACGGTAGCGGCGGACCGTGGTCCACCAATAGCCACACTTTTCGCCGGAACGCAGTACGACCGGCTCCCACCATGAAATGCCTGCCTTGGGGCAGCATCAGTTTTATCCAGACGGAGGTTATAACGTGAAGAAGTACCTGACTCCTGTGTTGATCCTATTGCTGATGGCTTATGGTGTTTCGGCGATCGCAGCCGATAAACCCGAAGCCAAGAACACTACGGCCACCGCCAGCACCCCGCCCAAGGAACAGAAATCCGTGACCCAGGGGAGCGTGACGGTGGAAGGTAAACGTATCGATTACGATGCCACCGCCGGCACCATCATCCTCAAGAACGACAAGGGCGAGCCCACCGGCAGCATGTTTTATGTGGCCTACACCAAGCGTGGCGTGAAGAACCCGCAGCAACGGCCGGTAACGTTCTTCTATAACGGCGGCCCTGGGTCTTCCACGGTTTGGCTGCACATGGGTGCCTTCGGCCCGGATCGGGTGGTGACGGCCGATGACACCCACACACCAGCGGCGCCTTACCAGATCGTGAACAACGATTACAGCCTGCTGGATGTCACCGACGAAGTCTTCATCGATGCCATGGGCACCGGTTATAGCCGCATCATCGACAAGGACAAGGGTGGTGTGGGTAAAGACAAGGACTTCTACGGCGTCGATGCGGACACCGCATCCTTCGCCCAGTTCATCAGCCGCTACCTGAGCGCCAACGGCCGCTGGAATTCTCCCAAATACCTGTTCGGCGAGAGTTACGGCACCACGCGTTCCGCGGCGCTGGTCCGTTACCTGCAGCAACATGACTCCATGGATCTGAATGGCGTGATCCTGCTGTCATCGATCCTGGATTTCCGGACCGCCAGCTTCAACGCCGGCAACGATCTGCCGTACGAGACCTTCCTGCCGAGCTACGCGGCAGTGGCCTGGTATCACAAGAAGCTGCCCAATCCGCCAGCTGAGCTACAGCCGTTCCTTAAACAGGTAGAGCATTTCGCCATGACGGAATACGCCGATGCCCTGAATCAGGGTAACGCCTTGAGTCCGAGCGAATTCGAAAAAGTTGCGAACACGCTGCATGACTACACCGGCCTGAGCACGGCTTATATCGAGAAGGCCAACTTGCGCGTCACGGCCTCCCAGTTCATGCAGCAACTCTTGAACGACCAGGATCTGACCACGGGACGCCTGGATGCACGCTTCACCGGCCCCAGCATGGATCCCCTGAGCGAGACCCCGGATTACGATCCACAGTCCGCGGCCATCAGTTCAGCGTATGTCTCGGCACTCAATGATTACATGCAGAACACGCTGAAATTCGAGACCGACAAACCATACTATCCGGAAAAATTCCATAAATGGGACTGGAAGCACGTGAATCCCACCAACGGTCAGACCTGGCCGGGTTTGCCGAATGTGGCCGTGGATCTGGCTGCAGCCATGAAGTACAACCCGGACCTGCAGGTACTGGTGAACAATGGGTATTTCGATCTGGCCACGCCGTACTACGGGACCATCTACACCATGGAGCATCTGCCGATTGAGAAGGATCTTCAGGACCACGTGCGTATGGCGTATTACGATTCCGGTCACATGGTGTATGCGCATGTGCCTTCACTGAAGAAACTGCATGACAACACTGCGCAGTTCATCAAGAGCACTGACAATCAGTAGGGTTTGAAATCAGGAAGATGCGGATGAAGACGGGGCGCATCAGCGCCCCGTATTTTTCACTCTACTTTGCGCTCGTCCAATAGCCTAAGCTGATCGCAACAATACCAATACCTATTACAAATAGTGAACCCCATACAGGTGCTGCGTGCAGGGTCAGCAACAGTGTGCCGCTGACGATGAGCGCGCCACCCGCCATGGCGTGATACAGATGACGCACGCGCAGGTGCTGGGCTTCGCGCAGGCGCTTGAGTTCCTCGTTGTGCACGCCTACCTGCAGCTTGTCTTCTGCCAACTGCTGCAGGATGCGGTTAAGCCGGGCCGGTGCTTCCAATAACAGCTCGCGCAGCGCTGGCAGACCGGCAACCACACGCCGCAGGGTGGCCTTGAGCCCCATCTGTTCGCGTGTCCAGTCTTCCAGGAAAGGCTTGGCGGTGGTCCACAGATCCAGATCCGGATACAGCTCGCGCCCCAGGCCCTCGATGTTCAGCAGGGTCTTCTGCAGCAGTACCAGCTGCGGCTGCACTTCCATGTTGAAACGCCGGGCGGTCTGGAACAGGCGTAACAGCAGCTGGCCGAAGGAGATGTCCCTCAAGGGGCGGTTGAAGATCGGTTCACACACGGTTCGCACCGCGCTCTCGAATTCATTCACGCGCGTACCCACCGGCACCCAGCCGGAATCCACATGCAGCTCGGCCACTCGCCGGTAATCGCGGTTGAAGAACGCCAGGAAATTTTCAGCCAGATACTGCTGGTCGCGGGGGTTGAGGGTGCCGATGATGCCGAAGTCCACCGCCACGTAGCGTGGGTTTTTCGGATCTGCCACATCCACGAAGATATTACCGGGATGCATATCGGCATGGAAGAAGTTGTGCTTGAACACCTGGGTAAAGAAGATGGTCACGCCGTTCTCCGCAAGCTTCTGCATGTCCGTGCCGCGCGCCTTGAGGGTTTCCACATCGCTGATGGGTATGCCATGGATGCGCTCCATGACCATGACGTTGCGGTGCGTGAGTGGCCAATGGATCTCTGGAACGTACAAAAGTTCTGAGCCCTGAAAATTGCGCCGCAGCTGCGAGGCATTGGCAGCTTCGCGTATCAGATCGAGTTCGTCGAGGACGGTCTTCTCGTACTCACCCACCACTTCCTGGGGCCGCAGCCGCCGGCCATCGGGCCAGTAACGTTCCGCGAGTCCCGCGATCAGGAACAGCAGCTCCAGGTCGCCGCGGATGATGTCTTCGACACCGGGGCGCAGGACTTTGATCACCACCTTGCGGCCGTCCGGCAGACGCGCGGCATGCACCTGGGCAATGGAAGCCGAGGCCAGCGGCGTCTCGCTGAATTCCTGAAACAGTTCGGTGACTGGTTTACCGAGTACCTGCTCGATGATGAGGCGCGCCTCGCGGCCGGGGAATGGCGGCACCTGGTCCTGGAGTTTCGCGAGTTCATCGGCGATGTCGTGGGGCAGGAGATCGCGGCGCGTGGACAGCATCTGCCCGAACTTAACGAAGATCGGACCGAGGTCCTCCAGGGCACGGCGGATGCGTGCGCCACGCGGCGCATCGCGGCGCCGCAGCCAGTAGAACGGAGAGACATAGATCAAGAAACGGATGGGGCGGAAGATGTGCGCCGTCAGGATGATCTCATCCAGCCCGTGACGCGCCAGTACGAAGTTGATGCGCATCAGGCGCAATGTCTGGCGCGGCGTGATCATGGCTGTTGTGTCTGTGTGCTTATGCGCTGCAGACGCGCCGCCAGCCGGTCCACGTCGTTCTTCAACTTATCCACCTCGTCGAGAAAGCTTTCGACTTCATGGGGTGGCGGCAACATGGCGCTCTCATACACCAGATACTCGGCCATATCCTGACCGAGGCGGCCGGCTGCATCCTTACCCCAACGCATGAAACCGCGCGCCAGTGAACCGATCTGATGCGCGGCCACATCACCCACGTAACGGGACAGCAGTTCTTCCCAGTCCAGGTCCGCCTGTTTCAGCAGCCGCGAAAATGTCTGTGCGGTCTCCGCATCTCCGTTGATCTGGATACCGCGCGGCGGTGCCTCGCCACGCTTCCAAGCCGCCTCCAGCAGCGCGAAACTTGCGGCACGCACCGTAATGTCCGTCGCGCCGTCATGCTCACCGTGCACACGCAACTTGCCGTCCTTTGGCAGAAAATAAAGTTTGAGTGGTAGTTCCTTGAGTTCCAGTGCGATGACCTTGCCGTCCAGTTGCTTCAGATCATGTTGCGCTGTGCTGGAACCGGACAGCGCGCTATTCAGCGCCAGCTCCACGGCTGCTGCAAAAAATGTATTGATCGAAGGCGGCTTCAAAGGCGGTAGCCCCGGTGGAGGGCGACAATACCGCCGCTCAGGTTGAAGTAGCTGCAGCGCTCGAAGCCGGCCGCCTGCATCATGGTCTTGAGGGTTTCCTGATTGGGATGCATGCGGATGGATTCGGCCAGATAACGGTAGCTGGCTTCGTCCCTGGCGACCAGGTTGCCGATTTGAGGCAAAATCTTGAAGGAGTAGAAATCGTAAACCGGCTTTAATCCGGGTGCCGTAGGGTTGGAAAACTCCAGGATCAGCAATCTACCGCCCGGCTTGAGCACCCGGTACATGCTGACGAGCGCCGCATCCTTGTGGGTGACGTTGCGCAATCCGAAAGCGATGGTGATGCAATCGAATGAGTTGTTTGGAAACGGTAGATGCTCGGCATCCGCCTGCACATAGTCCACATTGCCGGCCACACCCGCGTCCACCAGCCGGCGCCGGCCGTTCTCCAGCATCGAGGCGTTTATATCCGTCAACAACACACGGCCATTTTCACCCACCTGTTTCGCCATGCCGCGGGTGATATCACCGGTGCCGCCGGCCACGTCCAGTGCCGATTGGCCGGCTTTCAAACTGGTCTGCGACAGAGTGAAGCGCTTCCACAGGCGATGCACACCGAATGACATCAGGTCATTCATCAGGTCGTAGCGGTCTGCGACGGAACTGAACACCTGGCCCACGCGCCGGGCTTTCTCGGCAATCGGAACTTCCTGGAAGCCGAAGTGGGTAGTGTGTTTGTCGTTGCCGGTCATGGCGTGAACTCGTCGAGCGAGAGCAGCATTCTAGCAGCCGTCCCGTCGTGGGTGATTGATTCAAGTCATCTTGCGTTGGTAGCCTGCGTCCTTGAGGCGCTTCAGATAGCGTGACCAGTTTTCCTGCTGGTTCTTGCCAAGATCGTAGAGCACCGGCCAGGAATAAAGGCCGGTATCGTGGCCGTCATCGAACTTGAGACATACGGCGTAGTTGCCCACCGGCTCCACGCCGATGATCTTCACGTTTTCCTTGCCGGTCTGTAGGATCTCGGTGCCGTGGCCGCGCACTTCCGCCGAGGGTGAGAACACCCGCAGATATTCGAACGGCAGTTCAAAGTTTTCACCGCTGTCGAATGCAATATTTAAAACACACGCGGATTTACGCAAGCGCAGTTCAATCGGTCGTGGCTGTGTGACGCTCATAAGATGTATCTGCTTAGATCTTCGTCTTTCACCAGCTTTCCAACCTGTTGATCCACATAAGCGGCATCGATCACTATCTTCTTGCCGTTCTTGTCGGCAGCCTCGAAGGAGATGCTCTCGAACAACCGCTCCATGACCGTGTGCAGGCGACGCGCGCCGATGTTCTCGGTGCGTTCGTTCACCTCGAAGGCCACTTCTGCGATGCGGCGCACGCCGTCCGCGCTAAACTCCAGTTTCACGCCCTCCGTCAACATCAGCGCGGTGTACTGGATAGTGAGCGCTGCATCTGGTTCCGTGAGGATGCGGACGAAGTCCTCGGTGGTCAGCGCCGCCAGTTCCACGCGGATCGGCAATCGACCCTGCAGTTCCGGAATCAAGTCGGAGGGTTTCGACATCTGGAAAGCACCGGAAGCGATGAACAGCACGTGGTCGGTCTTCACCGTGCCGTATTTGGTGGTCACCGTGGTGCCTTCCACCAACGGCAGCAGGTCGCGCTGCACGCCCTCACGGGAGACATCCGCGCCATGCACTTCGCCGCGGCGCGTGACCTTGTCCAGTTCATCAAGAAACACGATGCCGTTTTGCTCCACATTGGTGAGCGCGGTCAGCTTGATGTCATCCTCGTTCACCATCTTGGCCGCTTCCTCGTCTTCCAGAAATTTGCGGGCTTCCTTGATCTTGAGTTTGCGCGTGCGCGTGCGCTGATTGCCCATGTTCTGGAACAGGCCTTGCAACTGCTGGGTCATTTCCTCCATGCCGGGTGGCGCCATGATCTCCACACCGATGCTGGTCACGGCCAGTTCCACTTCGATCTCCCGGTCCTCGAGCTGGCCTTCGCGCAGCATCTTGCGGAATTTCTGGCGCGTGTCCGAGCTTTCCGGCGGCTGCGGTTCGTTGGCGAAACCCACACTATGCTTGCGGGGCAGCAGCGCATCCAGAATGCGCTCTTCGGCGGCTTCTTCGGCACGGCTTTGCACCCGGAGTTTGGCATGTTCGCGTTCCATCTTTACGGCCGTGTCCATGAGATCGCGGATGATGGCGTCCACGTCCTTGCCCACGTAACCGACCTCGGTGAACTTGGTAGCTTCCACCTTGATGAATGGCGCATTGGCAAGGCGCGCCAGGCGGCGTGCGATTTCGGTTTTGCCGACGCCAGTGGGGCCGATCATGAGGATGTTCTTGGGGGTGATCTCGTTGCGCAATTTCTCCGGCACTTGCATGCGCCGCCAGCGGTTGCGCAAGGCGATGGCCACGGCACGTTTGGCGTCGTTTTGGCCGACGATGTGCTTGTCCAGTTCCTGGACGATTTCTCTAGGTGTCATCTCAGACATGGGTAGTTTCCGCTTCTAATATAATTAGAGTAGTTGCGCGGCTTCGCCGCAGACTGTTCAAGAGAGCGTTGGTGCCCAGTCATCCCATAATGGGATGCCGTTCGTCGCATGCGACTCACCCGCTCCCGCGGTCAGGTTACTTTTCTTTGGCGCAAAGAAAAGTAACCAAAAGAAACATTCAAGAGCATCTCCGGGCCTTCGTTGCTGGGTTCAATGCTCCACGCTGCATTGGTTGTCTCACGATATCGGTTTCTTCAGCCCTGCCATTCAAATAACTTCATTCAAGCCTAGACACCTCTGTTCCGCTGCATACCGGTGTGCAACAACGTAGATGTTGAATTACTTTAATTCTTCAATCGTGAGATTACGATTCGTATAAATACAGATGTCCGCTGCGATGTTCAGCGCGCGCTCGGTGATGGCGCGCGCATCCAGTTCGGTGTTCTCCAGCAAGGCACGCGCCGCGGCCTGCGCATACATACCGCCGGAGCCAATGGCCATGAGGCCGTTTTCCGGTTCGATGACGTCGCCGTTACCGGAGATAATCAGTGAAGTATTCTTGTCGGCCACGCACAGCAGTGCTTCCAGGCGCCGCAGCATGCGGTCGCTGCGCCAGTCCTTGGCCAGTTCCACCGCCGCGCGCGTCAGGTTGCCGCTGTGCTTGGTGAGTTTTTCCTCGAAACGTTCGGAAAGAGTAAAAGCATCGGCGGTGCCACCCGCAAATCCCGCCAGCACCTGGTCGTTGTGCAGACGCCGTACCTTGCGGGCGTTGGGTTTCATGACGGTATTGTTGATGGTCACCTGACCGTCGCCACCCATGGCCACGACCTTGCCGCGCCGCACCGAAAGGATGGTAGTGCCGTGGAATTGTTCCATGTCTGTCAATCCTTCAGTTGAACCAGCAGGGTGAGCGTTTCATTCTAAACCAACAGCGGTTCAGTGCCGGGTATCAAGTGCTGCACAAACAGTTATCGGGAAAGTGTATGGCTTATCCCGGCACGCGGCACTGGAAACACAAGACTATTTCTTCTTATGCGCGCGTGGATGCGCCTGATCGTATATGCGGGCCAGGTGCTGGAAATCAAGGTGGGTATAGATCTGGGTGGTGCTGATGTTGGCGTGGCCCAGGAGTTCCTGAACGGCGCGTAGGTCGCCGCTGGATTCCAGCAGGTGGCTGGCGAAGGAATGCCGGAAAAGATGCGGATGCACGCCCTGCTGCACGCCCTGGGCGATGCCCCAGCGCTTAAGCCGCATCTGCAGGGTGCGGGGGCTGAGGCGCCCGCCCCGTGGACCCGTAAACAATGCAGTATCTTCCGGTTTGGCGAGTTGTACGCGTACCTTAAGCCAGTCAGATATTGCCGCAAGCGCTTTCCGTCCCACGGGTACGATGCGGGTCTTCGAACCCTTGCCAGTGGCGCGCACGGTGGCGTCGCGCAAATCCACGTCGTGCAGCTCCAAAGAGATCAGTTCCGCGAGCCGCAGACCCGATGAATACAAAAGTTCCATGATGGCCCGGTCACGGACCGCCTGCGGGGCATCGCCGCGGATCTCCAACAGCTGCGCCATCTGATCGGCATCCAATGTTTCGGGCAGATGCCGCGGTAATTTGGGAGCGCTGATGCCATTGGCGGGATTGTTGCGGCACGCACCTTCGCGCAGCAAGTAGTTGTAGAAACTGCGGATCGCGGCCAGTAGACGTTGCAGGCTTCGGGGCGCGAGGCCGGCGCGATGGCGCGCGCTCACGAAAGCGCGCACATGATGGATGTCCACCGAATTCCAGTCAGTGATGTGCTGCTGTTCGCAGTACTGCCGGAAGCTTTCCAGGTCGTGGCGGTAACCGGCGGCCGTATGCGGCGAGAGCCGTCGTTCGTGGGCAAGATGTCCGAGGAAGTTTTTGATCCAGTCGGCGAAAGCCGTGGTCATCCAGGCAGCAGCGGTTGGATGGCGGCTGTCACCAGCTCGCCGATGCGCGCCAGGAAAGCCGTGCCGAGTGTCGGACCGAAGCGGTCGGCTTCATGGCTGCCCACGGCCAGGATGCCGAGTTTTCCGTGGTCGCCCAACGGCACCAGCGCGATGGAAGCGGTGCGGTCAGCCTGCTCACCGAACAGGAATTCCAGTTGCGGGGCACGCAAGCGCCCGACGTAGGCCTTGCCGGCTTTCAGGAATTCGCGGAATTGTTCCAGTCCCGGATCATCGGGCTTCAGCCAGCGTGCCGGACCGGCGTCCAGATCTTTAGTCTGGTCATGGATCAAGAACAGGCTGACTTCGTCGGCGCCGAAACGGTTGCGCAATTCCTCCTGCGCAGAATACAGGCGTTCAGCCAGTGTGCCACCTTCCAGCAGCACCAGTGCCAGACGATGGATGCGCTCGATCAGGGCATCGTTGGCGCGCGCCACCTCGATCATATCCACCAGCTTGCGTTCGATTTGGCGATATTGCTGGCGCAGCACTTCCACCTGGCGTTCGATGAGCGACACCGCTTGGCCGCTGGCGTGCGGCACCTTGAGTCTGGTGAGTACTTCGGTATGGTTTTCGAAATAATCCGGATGGGTGACGAGGTAGTCCGTGACCGTACGCTCCAGGTCACCCATATCACGCAAGCCGGTTTTATGCTCGATACTCATAGGTTGATGATCCCATCATAGACCCGGTTGGCCGGACCGCTCATCCACATTGATTCGCCCTCTCCCTGCCAGCTTATCATGAGACGACCGCCGCGCAGAGACACTTCCACGTCCGCATCCAGCCAGCCGGCGAGCCGGCCCCATACCATGGTGGCGCACGCGCCGGTACCGCAGGCCAACGTTTCGCCGGTACCGCGTTCGAACACCCGCAGCCTTACATGGGTGCGGTCCAGCCACTGGGCGAAATTAACATTGGTGCGCTTGGGGAAACGCGGATGATGTTCGATTCTGGGACCGAGCTCGGCCACTGGTGCGATGTCCACATCCGGCATATCGAGGATGGCGTGCGGATTGCCAACGGACACAGCGCCGATCTCATAGGTGCGACCGTCCACTTCCAGTGCATAGGTGAGGGCGCGCTCGCGGGCCTCGAATGGGATGCGCGCCGGCTCGAACGTGGGCGCACCCATGTTCACGCGTACGTTGCTGATATCACGCACGTCCGCCTGCAGATCGCTGCCTAGCGTCTCGAGGGTGAAACTGTCTTTCGTCACCCGTCCGGCTTCCACCAGGAAGCGGCTCACACAACGTGCACCGTTGCCGCACTGCTCCACTTCGCCGCCATCGGCGTTGTAGATGCGGAACGCCGCTGCATGTGCGGGATTTTTGGGTTTGCCGATGACCAGCAACTGGTCGAAGCCGATACCGGTACGCCGGTCGGCGAGCTTCTGCACAATCTTAGTATCCAGTGGCAGCGGTTGTTGCATGGCGTCGATCACCATGAAATCGTTGCCGAGCCCTTCCATTTTGCTGAATGCGACCTTCATGTTTTGCCCAAGTTCGTGTTTCCGGAAATCATCGTCAAGTGTGGTTAGGCTTTTGATAATTGCCCCTTGTAGCCTGCGATCTGTACCCAATAAATGATCCAGCACACCAGCGCCGCTGGCGCAGCCAACAGATTTATCAGGGGGATAATGCATAAGATATACAGGATACACATGGCTAGTCCCACTCCGTATCCGAAACCCTGCCCCGAAAGATTACGCGTGGAAAACTCCGCCTGCAACGAATCGCGAATCTTGGTCACCACGATGAAGCTCCACACCAGGTTGAACAACGGTATGAGCAGCAGGAACACCAGCCCCGGCGTCAGCCGGCGATTCTGGAGCGATACCGCATTGAGCGTGTTCATCAGGGTTATCAGGTAAAGAATAAAGGCGACGAGGGCGATGATCCAAACTGCCAAGTGCCATCCGACAAATAACATAGCTGGCGAGTGCATGTAATTCATGGTGATATCCCCTGATTTGTTTGTTAATGAAACGTTCGTATGCATATCAGCAGGTACGGTAGCTTAAGTATTGACCGAAGACTGCTTGTTTGCCAGTGCCTGATGGACTCATGGCCCGACATATCATATATATAGCGTACTCTCCGAGCCTCGGCCGATTACATGAAATACCACGATCTGCGCGATTTCCTTTCGCAACTGCAAAAACTGGGCGAACTCACGCGTGTGCGTGCGAGTGTGGATCCGTATCTCGAAATGACCGAGATTTGTGACCGTACCTTGAAAAACGGAGGGCCGGCTCTGCTCTTCGAGAAACCCAAGGGCCATTCCATCCCGGTACTCGGCAATCTGTTCGGCACTCCAACGCGCGTAGCTTTGGGCATGGGTCAGGAGTCGGTCGCCGCCTTGCGTGAGGTCGGTCAATTGCTGGCGATGCTGCGGGAACCGGAGCCTCCCAAGGGTCTGAAGGATGCCTGGGAAAAAATCGGCGTATTCAAACAGGTATTCAAGATGCCGCCCAAGGAGGTAGGCAAAGCGGCCTGTCAGGAGAACCGATTCGCCGCTGGCGATGTGGACCTGAACAAGTTCCCGATCCAGACCTGCTGGCCAGGTGATGCAGGCCCGCTCATCACCTGGGGATTGACGGTCACCAAAGGTCCGCACAAGCAGCGCCAGAATCTCGGCATCTATCGCCAACAATTGATCGGCAGGAACAGACTCATCATGCGCTGGCTGGCACACCGTGGCGGTGCGCTGGATTTCCGTGATTGGCAGCAGGCACATCCGGGTGAAGCATTCCCGGTGGCAGTGGCGCTGGGCGCCGATCCCGCCACCATCCTGGGTGCGGTCACACCGGTGCCGGATAACTTGTCCGAATATGCATTCGCTGGATTGTTGCGCGGCGCGCGCACCGAAGTGGTGAAGTGCGTGAGTTGCGATCTGATGGTGCCGGCCAGTGCCGAGATCGTGTTGGAAGGTTTCATAAAGCCGGGTGAGATGGCAGACGAAGGCCCGTTCGGCGATCACACCGGCTACTATAATGATGTAGAAAAATTTCCTGTGTTCACCGTCACCCACATTAGCCATCGCGACAATCCGATCTACCACAGCACCTACACTGGGCGGCCGCCGGACGAACCGGCGGTATTGGGACTAGCGCTGAATGAAGTGTTTGTGCCGATCCTGCAGAAGCAGTTCCCGGAGATCACGGATTTCTACCTGCCACCGGAAGGTTGTTCTTACCGCGTGGCTTGCGTGAGCATGAAGAAACAGTATCCCGGCCATGCTAAGCGCGTGATGTTCGGCATCTGGAGTTTCCTGCGCCAGTTCATGTACACCAAGTTCATCATAGTCACCGACGAGGACGTGAACGTACGCGACTGGAAGGAGGTGATCTGGGCCGTGAGTACGCGCATGGACCCGGCGCGCGATTGCACCATCGTCGAGAACACACCCATCGATTATCTGGACTTCGCCTCGCCGGTCTCGGGCCTGGGCTCCAAGATCGGCTTCGATGCCACCAGCAAATGGCCTGGCGAGACCAGCCGCCAATGGGGCCGGCCCATCGCCATGAATGCCGAGGTAAAGCAGCGGGTGGATGCCATGTGGAAAGGCCTGGGAATCGGCTGATTCCACCGCGTCTTCGTAGGGCAGGAGCACGTCTCCATTAAAGGTCGGTCATCCCTGTGTATACAGGGATTCATCCCCATTTGGTCCCCGGTTATCGGGTGCAGCAACGTGGGGACCTCAAACAATACCCCCTTCATCCCGCTACCGCCTTATACTGGATATGTGTAAAAGGCGGAAAAATCTCATACAGATCGGAAATAATGTAAGGAGGTCGCATGCGTACCATCATGGTGATCAATGCCAAAGGTGGCGTTGGCAAGAGCACGCTGGCCACCAGCATCGCCGGATATTTCGCCAGCAATTGGGACGCGGTGGTAAGTCTCGCGGACTACGATCCACAGGCATCGAGTCTCGACTGGCTCGCCAAGCGTCCGCCGGAGCGCGACAAAATCCACGGCGTGGATGCCCACACGCACGGTCTGACACATTTGGATCGCCACACGGATTTCCTGATTTCGGATGCACCTGCACGCGCTCATGGCAGCGAACTCACCCAGTTCGTGCGCCACGCCGAATCCCTCATCGTACCGGTGCTGCCTTCGCCCATCGATATCAGTGCCGCAGCGAAATTCATCAAGGAACTGCTGGACGTTGGCAAGGTGGAACGCAAGGAAGTGAAAGTCGCAGTGGTAGCCAATCGCGTACGCGAGAATCTGCTGATCTACGACGAACTGGAAAAATTCCTCGACACCCTCAAAGTACCTGTGATCGCACGTCTGCGCGATACCCAGAACTACATCCGTGCCTATTCACGCGGCCTCGGCATCCATGAACTGCCGGAATACCTCTCATGGCCGGATCAGGAGCAGTGGGAACCGTTGGTGAAGTGGATGGAGAGCAAACGAAGTCAGCCATAGAATTATGATATTGGTAAGTATGCAGATCAGTAACTGTTGAATTGAAGGGGCCAGCAGTCACAGAAGCGTTTCTGACGTTGAGACTGATCAACTTTTTATCAATACCTGCTTTTTCTCATTTAGCTAATGATGTAAGTGGAACGTGATGAATAGACATTATCCCATCCTGATTGGATTATTATTGGTTTGCACTTGTTGTAGTATTTCGCCTGTGCTGATTACAGAAACTAGGGCGGATACCAAACCGAGCACATCATCCTCCGATATCAAGGTTGTAAAGGCAAAGTCATCAGGCTCGTCGACAGCACAGAAGCTCTGCGCCAAACATGAGTACCAGTGTGTAAATTACGCTATCACTATATCTCTTCTGAAACAGGACGGTTCGACCTATCAAACGAAGTTGTCACCTCCCACACCAATCATCCAGGGTGGCAACATTCATATATACGCAGGCCAGACACTCTATGTAGAAGCGGAGTTGTCAGGAGACACGCTTACAGACTTGCACTTAGTAAAGGCTATCAAGCATCCCGAGAAGACATTAATCATGCGTTTAACGCAGCAAACCAAATCCCCCGCTCCCGATAACAAGAGCATGATGTTTGTCGTTTATAATCCATTCGATAAAAACATCAAATATCATGCTGTCATCGTGTCATTGGCTGAGCCGAATAGTTCCGGGACCAAGACCAATACTTGTCCTGTCAAAGCCAAGAAAACTGCGGCCGAGGTTTGGCAATACCCCTTGGTTCAACTCGTACTCAAAGGATTCAAACTCATAGACCCGGAGAAGAAAGAGGTCTGTGAAGATTGATATGGATCATCGACAGTCAATTTGCGCTTGTTAGTATTATCTCTATGATGAAAGAATATCACTGAGTCTCGAGACTCACATAATCTTCGGTGCGGCTGCTAGATTTGCCTTCAAGGTATTTTCTTCTCATATCCCTGCGCCATCGGATACCAGTGCAATTTGTCCATGGAATATTCTTCCCGGTATTCTATGGTATCGACCGACGTGAAGACGTTGATCACATGGAAATAAGTGGTCTTGCCATTTTCTTTTGTCTCCCAGGGGAAAGTCCAGACATTGCCGTGGATGATGAGCTTGCCTGACTGGACGTCATCATCGTTGGCAACGATGTGATAGACGTTATAAATATCGTCCTTGGCGTTATAGGTATATATCAGTAAGGCATTGGATTTCCCGTCAACGTACTGGTGGCAGGCGTAATAATCACCGCTGCGCCAGCATTCATTCCTGATTGTCGCTGCATCCTTGCCGGCTTTGCTGTAAGGCGTATAAAAGTGGCCAGTCTCGGTATTCCAGGTGCCTGCAAATACAGCAATCTTCTCCAGCGCTGTTGGTAACGGTGTACCCCAGGCCGGAGTCGCGACCACAGAAATTATAAATATCGAAGTGAGAATTGAAAATTTGTACACGGCTTGCTCCCGTCCTCAGTTGATGGAGTCGATGTGATGTTCATCGCGATTTCAACCGGCTGTTCACATTCACTATCCTGGTTTGCTGTCTCTTCTGGGCAGACGGTTTTGACCTCGTTGACTCGTCAGCGCATTATTGTAATGTGGATTTTTACCAACATAAGAATCCCACGCCGCCGGTTGTCCCGGAATGCGTGCTGGGTGAATATATTAAATTATGCTGAGTCGCTGGTTTAGCGAGGACGGGTCCATCCGTGTAGCGGTACTCGCCGTCATCGTGGGTGTAGCCGCGGGATTTGGCGCGGTGGTATTCCGCGATTTCATCGCTTTTGTCCATAATCTCGCATTTCTCGGCCGTTTTTCCCTATTTTACGATGCTACGAAGCACACGCCCGCAAGCCCATTGGGTGCCTGGATCATCCTGATTCCGGTTGCCGGTGCACTGGTGGTCGCCTTCCTGGTTTCCAGGTTTGCTCCGGAAGCCAAGGGCCATGGCGTACCCGAGGTTATGGATGCCATGTATTACAGGCGCGGCATCATCCGGCCGCTGGTGGGCGCCATCAAAGCCATAGCTTCATCCATCTCTATCGGTACAGGCGGGGCGGTGGGGCGTGAAGGACCGATCATCCAGATCGGCGCCTCCTTCGGCTCCAGTCTTTCCCAATGGCTGGAATTGAAGCAGTGGCAGCGCATGACGCTTATCGCCTGCGGCGCGGCCGGCGGCATCGCTGCTACATTCAATACACCCATCGGCGGGGTGCTGTTTGCCATCGAACTCATCATGCCGGAGATCAGTGTGCGTACCCTGATACCGGTGGCACTGGCGACTGGTACGGCAACCGCCATCGGCCGGGTGTTCTTCGGCGATCATCCGTCGTTTCTGATTCCGCATTTGCCGGTGATCTCGTCATCGGTGTTGTCGCCGTGGAGCATCGTGGACTATCTGGTTTTCGGTCTGGCGCTTGGTTGTGTGTCGGCACTCTTCATCCGCTCCATATATGCCATGGAAGACGTGTTCAACAAAATGCCGGGCAACTATTACCTCCGTCATGCCACTGGGATGCTGGTAGTCGGCATCATGATCTATATGTTGTCGAGCTACACCGGCCATTACTATATTGAAGGCGTCAGTTACGCCACAGTACAGGACATCCTGGAGAAGACCCTGACGAATCCATGGATCCTACTGCTATTGTTGGCCACTAAATTGCTGGCTACATCCCTGACATTGGGTTCCGGTGGTTCCGGTGGTTCCGGTGGAATATTTTCACCGGCGCTTTTTTTGGGCGCCACTCTCGGCGGTTGCTACGCAGCACTGCTCGGTTGGCTGATGCCAGGTATGCATGCGGATACCGCGAGTCTCGCGGTGGTGGGGATGGCCGGTATAATCGGAGGCTCGACGGGCGCCGTGGTGACCGCTGTGGTGATCGTCTATGAGATGACACGCGATTACAATGTCATATTACCGTTACTGATCTCCGTCTCGGTGGCCTACGGTGTGCGCCGCTAGTTCGTGCGCGGCAGCATCTACGATCTCAAACATGCACGGCGGGGCCACTACATCCCCGAATCCTTGCAGACCAACATGTATCTTCTCGACAGAGTCAGGTATTTCCTGCGCCGCGCGGTGGTGCGCGTACCTGTTGATGGTGACTGGAACCGCCTGGAGCATTATCTCAGGCGTCTGCAGCGGCTCCCGCATGTGATCATCGTTGATGATGAAAAAGTCTTGGGCGTGATTACTGCAGACCGGGTGCTGCAGGTGGATCGCAGCCAATCCGTGAGGCAAGCCCTGGAGCGACACGCGGATCACAAGTTCATAGTGGTATGCGGCAATGACCTGCTATTCGACGTCATGGCGCACTTGCGTAACTCACCCGCGTCGGAGGTGATCGTCACCGCTAATGGCGATCTTAAGACGCTACGCCAGATCAAGGGTGTCCTTACCTGGAGTGATATCGCGAGTAGCAGTAACCTACCCGAGCCCTTGCTGGGATCGCGAGCCGGACGGGGAATCGATCCCAATGGAATCTGATCATGGGAGTATTGGAGCGCCCAATATGATGCCGAAGTTATATGCCATGACGGCACACTGCTGCGTATACCTTTATAATTAACCTTAATTAACGGCTTTTAAGCAATCAAAAATCTCTCCGATGCATTGGTTACTGCGTCTCGACAAGACTACGCGCCTGGTGTTCTTGAGCATCGTACTGGGCTTGGTGGGTGGATTTGGCGCCCAACTTTTTCTGTGGCTTCTGCACATGGGCGAAGCGCTGATTTTTACGCCCATCACTCACGAGCATTTCCTGAGCGTGGCCGTAGCCGCAGGCATGCAACAGCCACCAGCTTTCCATCTGAACTGGTGGATACCCCTGGCCACCACCCTCGGTGGGTTATTGGCCGGGTTTCTGGTTTATACCTTCGCACCTGAAGCCGAAGGACATGGTACCGACGCGGCGGTCAAGGCTTTCCATCAGACCAAAGGGCTGATCCGCGCGCGCGTACCGGTGGTGAAAGCTCTGGCGAGCGCCATCACCATTGGTTCGGGCGGTTCAGCCGGCCGTGAAGGCCCCACCGCACAGATTGCTTCCGGCGTAGGTTCGGTTTTGGGCAAATTGTTGCACTTGCCTGAGGACGAGCGGCGCTACATGGTGCTCATCGGAATGGCAGCGGGACTCTCGGCGATCTTCAAAAGCCCGCTCGGCACCGCGATATTTTCCGTCGAGATCCTATATTCGGGCATGGCCTTCGAAGGTGCGGCGCTACTTTATTGCGTGATAGCCGCCGCAGTTGCGTACGCAGTCACCGGCGCGATCGAAGGCTGGTCACCACTGTTCATCCTGCCATCAGAAAGTTTTGGGACAGGCCGCGATCTCGTCTGGTATGGCGTGCTGGGCATCATCGCCGGCGTGGTGGCCACGCTGCTGCCGGCAGTTTTCTATCGCATGCGTGACCAATTCCACAAGCTCAACGTACCGAATCACTTCAAACCAGCGATCGGCGGTTTGCTGGTGGGCATCATCGGTATCTTTATCCCCGGAATACTCGGCGGCGGTTATGGCTATATGCAGCTCGCGCTTCAGGGCGGCACCGGCATAGCCTTGTGGTTGCTTCTGTTACTGGCGTTATTCAAGATCATAACGCTATCGCTGACCATCGGTTCCGGCGGTTCCGGCGGCGTATTCGCACCGAGCCTGTATATCGGTGCCATGCTGGGCGCGGCTCTGGCTGTGCTGTTGCACCTATTTGGCGTCACCAGCATCAGTTCGACCGGCATGGCCGTCGTCGGCATGGCCGCAGTCTTTGCGGGTGCCGCACGCGTGCCTATCGCCACCCTGGTGATGGTCGCCGAGATGACCGGCGGTTATCATTTGATCATGCCGACGATGCTGGCGGTAGCGCTCAGTTATCTGGTGCAGTTCAGCCTTACGCGCCACGCAAAATATCCCACGCTTTATGAGGCCCAGGTGGTGGCCCCGACCGACAGCCCGGTTCACCGTGAACTCTATTACAAGGTCGCCACTGACCTGTTGCGGCGGCGCAAGGTACATCTGGATCAGGATATCCTCGCTTACGAGCTCGCGGACCAGAGTAACTCTGCCAAGGGTATACCACTCGGCGATACTTCAAAGAATCTGTTCCGCATGCGGCTGGTGGCGGGATCACCGCTCGCAGGCGCGGAGATACGCAGCATCGGTATACCTGATTTCCTCATCCTGACGATCCTGCGAAGCGATCATCAAATCGCGCCGAGTGCCAGCACCGTACTGCAGGTGGGCGATGAGCTGGTGATCGCCTCAATGCCGGAAGCCATGGAAATCTTCCGCAAGCATGCCGCACCGCCCGTCACGACCAAGAAAGATGCCACATGACGGGAGCAGATACTCCATTATCGAATCACCGGATACATTCATATATTTAGCACGGATCGCCATGAATCCACGCAGCATATGCAGGGATTCATACTAACCACTACTGCTGCAACCAGTTGACTTGAGACGATGCAATCCATCATCACATGGCTCGCCCCCTGGGAATTCTCACCCACTGTGTTAGCGGCATGCCTGCTGTTCTGTGGTCTTTATCTAACGGGCTTGCTGTCGCTCAGGAATGCGGGCTCACCCGCCGGTTTCTGGCGCAACAGCTCGTTCTTCACCGGCATCATCCTGATTTATGTGGTCCTGCAGACACACTTCGATTATTACGCCCAACATATGTTCTGGATCCATCGTCTCCAGCATCTGGTACTGCATCATCTGGCGCCTTTCCTGATCATGCTGACGGTGCCTCAGATGGTCATGGCAAGCGGTATCCCGCAGTGTCTGAGACGCCCGCTGATATCGCTGTGGCGCAACCACGGCGTGCAGGCGGTTTACCGCATTATTCAGCAGCCATTTTTGGCGACGTTTATGTTCGTCGGACTGATTTATTATTGGCTGATGCCGTCAATGCATTACAAGGCAATGCTCGATATCTCGCTGTATAACGCCATGAACTGGAGTATGTTGCTGGATGGGCTGCTATTCTGGTGGCTGATCCTTGATCCGCGTTCACCTGCAGAAGGTGCACGCACCGGATTTGGTATGCGGCTGTTGCTGCTGTGGGCCATCATGATCCCGCAACTGATCCTGGGCTCGTATATTGCCCTCAGCGGTAGTGATCTGTATACGGTCTATGCTATCTGCGGACGCATCTGGCCTATAAGTCCGATCACCGACCAGCATATCGGCGGTCTGATTACCTGGATACCATCCTGCATGATGAGCGTGGTGGCCGCGCTCATCGTATTCAGCCGCTGGACAAAACGTGGGTCGCGAACGAGCAGCGCTATTCACAACACGACTGCCTTGACCTGAAAGGAGATTTGCATGCGAAGACCATGGTTTGGATTAATGCTGGCAGTCTTTAGTTTGCCGGTGTTCGCTGGCACACTCTCCGTGACCGGCGCCTGGTTGCGGCTATTGCCGGGTGATCTGCCGTTGGCTGGTTATGCGAAGGTCACCAACAATACTGGACATACACTGACGCTGACCGGAGCCGGCAGCTCGGAGTTTTCCGATGTCCAATTGCATCGCAGTGTGGTACACGATGGCATGGATAACATGCTGCACATCAAGGCGATAACGATCGAAGCGGGGAAGACACTGGATTTTATTCCCGGTGGTTATCACCTGATGCTATTCGGTCGCAAACATCCATTGGGTGCCGGCCAGCATGTCCCGGTGACCCTGAGATTCAGTGATGGCATGCAGTACACGGCTGAATTCCTCGTCAGAGGAGCAAGCGGGCAATGAACAGAGCCTTTTCATTTCTTTCCCGCAGTTGTGGATTGGTTCTGGTATGCGTTGGATTGCTGGAGATATTGAGCATCACCGGTTGCGGCCGTGGTTCTGCCACGCAGCCCTGGCATCTGTTGAACATCACTGGCCATATGCCGCCATTGCAGTTCACATTGATACGCGATGACGGGCAGACCGTCACCCAGAAGGATTATTTCGGCAAACCGGTATTGTTGTATTTCGGCTATACCCATTGTCCTGACGTGTGTCCGACGACCCTGGCAGACTTGGCGATAGCGCTCAAACAGCTTGGTCCGGTGGCGGACCAGGTCCGGGTACTGTTCGTTTCCGTGGATCCTGCGCGCGACACACCGGCGGTGCTTAAAACTTACGTCAACGCATTCGGCCCGTGGATTGTTGGTTTGACGGGTAGTCAGGAGCAGCTAGAAGCGCTCACCAAGCGCTACCGCGTTGCCTTCCGACTCGGCGAGCCGGACGCCAAAGGTGAGTATACGGTGTATCACAGTAGCGCAGTGTTCATTTTCGACCGCCAGGGCAAAGCCAGACTGTTAACCAGTCTGAGCGATAAATCCGATAAGATTGCAGCCGATCTTAAACGACTTCTGTCAGAGTAAGCGACTTTATTAATTGGAGAATGAATTCTGGCGACGATGCCCCGCGGAACACTTTATAACAACAATGGGGGTGAACATGAAAGACGATATAGAAGAACAAAAACCCGCGACGATATCCGAAGATGACTATCGTTTACTGTCCGCATGGCGAGACACCCTGCGGGATTTCATGACCGCCAGTAAACGTATCCTCGAACAGGCGAAAGTGACCACCGGCGAGTATCAGGCGTTGCTGGTTATCCGTCTGCGTACACAGCAGCAACCGCTATCCATGGGTGAGCTGGCGCGACATCTGCATGTCCGGAACAATTCAGCAGTCAGCTTGGTAAATCGAATGGCGAGACAAGGTCTGGTCCGGCGCGTACCTTCAGGTCAGGACTCGCGCGTGGTGCATCTGCGCCTGACTGCGAAGGGCGAGAGCGTACTTCGCAAACTGGTCGGCGGACATCGCCGTGAATTGGACTGCATTGTGCCATCGCTCAGAAATATTCTCTCCTAACAAGCGCAACTCTTTTTAAAACATTCGACCTGCTGATGATCAACGGCATGAATTATCAATATTCGCGTGCCTGCTGCTCAGATGCATCCATTCTAGGTTGCATTTACATGCGCTAACGCCCATACTTCCTAACTACGGCAAAGCGCGGCCGTGATTCATTTATAACCATCGAATTTTCCATGACGCGCTCCGCCAAACAAAACCTGCCACAGCCGCGTACTGATCTTGCATTCTTTCTTGATGTAGATGGTACGTTGCTGCCGATAGCGGAAACACCTGCTGAGGTGTCCCCATCGGTTGCTGTATGCGCATTACTAGCGAAGCTGTCGATTGCTAGTGGCGGTGCGCTTGCACTTATAAGCGGCCGCTCCCTGAAAGAACTCGACCGGCTGCTTTGCAAACAGCATTTTCCAGCCGCAGGGCAGCACGGCAGCGAACGACGTGATGCTCGGGGCGAGATGACGCGTAATCAGCCGCAGCTTGCGGCACTCGATATGCTGCGTGATTTTATGCGCGATCTGGCTGATAGCGATGTGCGGCTGCTGCTGGAAGACAAGGGTCTGTCGCTGGCATTGCACTACCGTCGCGCGCCGGAATGCGGACCAGCCCTAATGGCCAAATTACAACATGCGCTCAGCGAATACCCGGAGCTCAGCTTGCAACCGGGGAAAATGGTGCTGGAGGTACGCCCAAGCGGAGTCAGCAAAGCGCACGCGGTGCAGGCATTCATGTCGGAACCTCCCTTTATGCAGCGTGTTCCGGTCTTTATCGGCGATGACGTAACCGATGAAGATGGCTTTGCGATGGTAAATCAACTCGGGGGCATCAGCATCAAAGTAGGTAGTGGAAACAGCGTGGCACATTATCGGTTCGCCGATATCGATGCGGTTTTGAACTGGCTGATGGCTTGTAGCACGTCGATGTCGGCGCAAATGGGGAAATCCAATGCGCAATCTTGAGCTCGGACTGATCGGGAACTGTGCCTTCTGTGCATTGGTAGATGAACGCGCCGAAATGGTCTGGACCTGTCTGCCCCGTTTTGACGGGGATCCGGTGTTCTGTTCACTACTGCAGTCCGAGGAAAGCAGAGATAAGGGATTTTTCAGCGTAGAGTTGGCCGACTTTGCATCATCGGAGCAACATTACGAGCGGAATACTGCGATCCTTGTGACTACGCTGCAGGATAAACATGGCGGTGAACTTGAAATAACGGATTTTGCTCCGCGTTTCAAATACCTTGGGCGCATGTTCCGGCCCACTACCCTGATACGCCGTATACGG